>Ga0247727_10003574_pt1 | contig 34167 bp, 41 predicted proteins | sample WisWelCaveWW1625_FD_202498 | JGI IMG/M metagenome (GOLD analysis project Ga0247727, IMG submission 202498) | Biofilm microbial communities from Wishing Well Cave, Virginia, United States - WW16-25 | ecosystem: Environmental > Aquatic > Deep subsurface > Groundwater > Cave microbial mat | place...
TCCTCGCCTACCCTCTCGGGTAGGCCGCCGTCAACGCGTCGGACAGGCCTTGCCTGTCCTACGGCAATGGGGTTCAAAATCTTCGATTTTCCACTGTCGTGGAGTTTTGCAACTGCCTCCTTCTTTTGTGTATTCATGATTTCACCTGATATTCAAGTTGTAGTATACTCCGGCTTGGAATTATTGCTATGTGGGATCGATATGTGGGATCACCGCTACCTGACTAAGATCGACTTAAGGACGCTGCCCCTTTTACTGATCCTGATGTTAATCAGTATTTTAGTGATTTCGGCCACCACCGGCGATGAGCTGAGTGAAGAACTCCTTTTTACCCCCTTTGCCAAAGCCCAGATCCGCTGGTTTGCTCTGGGATGGTGTGTCTACTTTTTTTTTGCAGGCTTGGATTACCGGGTATTGAAGAAATGGACCTGGTTTCTCTACATCGGCATCCTGCTTCTGCTGCTTGGCCTTTTCTTTGTGCCCGCCATCCAGAATGTGCACCGCTGGTACCGCATGCCTATTCTAGGTTCCACTTTCCAACCCTCCGAGTACGCTAAACTCGTGCTCGTGATGACCCTCAGCCTTTATTTGGAGAGCCGCTCCAGCGAGGTGCATAGTCGGCGGGTCACGTGGAAAGCGATTTTGATTGTGCTCATCCCATTTCTGCTCATCTTAAAACAACCCGATCTTGGCACAGCCCTCGTGCTTTACCCTATTGCGCTGGTCATGTTCTACTTAGGTGGGATTAAGCGCAGCGTTGTCCTCGCCATGAGCTGGCTAGCAGTCGCCGGGCTCGGATTTGTCAGCATGATGTTTTTAGGTATCATCTCCCATGAAGAATTCCGCCCCTACGCCACTTCTGTGATCAAAGAGTATCAGTATGAACGACTTAACCCCAACACCTACCATCAGATGGCATCGCAGACGGCCATTGCGCTCGGTGGCATGACGGGTAGCGGCTGGCATAAGAGCGAATTTACCGGCAAAAAGTGGCTCCCTGCAGCCCACACCGACTCGGTTTTTGCCTCCTACAGCGAAGAGTTTGGGGTGGTAGGTGTTTTTTTACTGCTCCTCTTTTTTTTCGGATTGCTCTATTTTAGTTTTCAGGTAACAGCGGTAGCCAAGGACCAGTTCGGGCGCCTCCTCTCGGCTGGGATTACAACCTACCTTGCGATGCACATGATTGTGAATATGGGAATGATGTGTGGCTTTCTTCCGATTACAGGCGTACCATTGATGCTGATTACCTATGGCGGCTCATCCGTCCTTTCGACGATGACCGCACTAGGCATTTTACAGAGTATTTATAGCAGAAGGTTTATGTTCTGATGGCACAGCACCCTTTTCTTTTAAATCCCGGATCTTGGCTTGGCCAAGGCAAAATCCAACTCAATATGGTGAGTGAAGAGCTGACATTCTTCACCAAATGGAATGTGAATAACTTTGACTCAGACGGGCGCGTCGAATGCCTGCAGGAGATCCAAGTCAAAGGGCTCTCCGACATCATGCACAATCAATTTTTCATCTACGACTGCGTAGCTGGTGAATTTCGCATCGACCTTGAAAACCAAGCTTTAGGCAAAATCACTGGAAAAGGCGTGATCAACGACAAAGTGATCGCATGGGAATTCCGTGTCGAAGAGATCGGCTTTGAAGGGATCGAGTTGTATGAAAAGCAGGATGAAAAAAATTACTTAATGCGGGCAGAATACTCTACAGCCGACCAGTTTAGGACGGTCATTCAAGGCCGCCTTTGGCACCAATCACAAAATAAGGAACCCGCATGAAACCTCTCGCTCTGATCTGTCTCTCTGCCCTCCTACTCGCCAGCTGCTTTTCCCGCTCCTCCGCCATGACAGCCGAAACATTTTCCGACGTGCAGATCGGCGCGCCGATCTCTTCACTGAGCTCCTCCATCGGCTCGCCCTACGCCATCCACTCCAAAAAAGATGGCACCCAAGAGTACGAATACATCGAACGGATCAACGCCGATAGCACATTCGTCGCAGAAAACCACTACTTCCTCGTCGTGCAAGATGGCGAAGTGGTTGGCAAGTACATGACACAAGAGCGGCCACCCGCCTACGATCTCATCTACCAACCCGACCCCAACAACGTCTCCTATCCCAATTATCCCTCGACGCCTTAGATGAATGAGGAAGGGCTCCCAAACACGTGTTTGGGCCCCTTCTCACATTGCTGGTACGTTGATTATCTATTTTATTCAGCCTGAAGGGAAGCTTGAGCGGTATCAGCGAGAAGACTATCCAAACTTAGATTTTGGACCAGACGTAGACACCCTTGGAGTGTTTTTAGGCATGGCAATCATCTGAGGGATGGCAGCTCAGATTCGCCACATCACAGTCATGGCGTATTCTGCACCAGAATTACACGGGAGGTAGCTGATATTAAGTCCATCCCGTGAAAAACCGCCGATCGTCATTTGACACCCCTGCTCAGAGTTAAAGGGCTCCCTGCAGCGTATATAGGTCATTGGATCGGTCCCAAAAGGGCGATAACCAGCCTGCGTGTAGGCCATGAAGGCGTAGACAGTCATATCTAAAATGGCGGGGACTTCGTATGGGATTTGGACTCTTTTTGCAAGCTCCTGCACCATAGCTGCTTGTCTTGGGTAGGTTTGATATCGACTTCGGTCTAAGGGATAGGAGCAGATTAGAGACCAATGCGCCTTTTCGGTGGGAAGATCTGGATAGACGCCCAGTTGAAATTGATTGTACCTCGTGGCGTTGCCCCCGCCTCTTGGCCTTTGAACGAGCTCGCCGAGCGTGCTTAGGATGAGTGGCTTCCACTCGCCCGTGTAGGGCATCCTAACATGGGGTGGAACTAGCACCAAAGAGTGGGTGTCTGCGATCGTGTACCCTTTTCCCTTAACCGGGCATGGGGAGGCCCAAATCGCCTCCATATCGGAGCGTAAAGGGGGTTCTGTAGTAACATCAACATTGCCGAAGTACTTTTCCCACGCGGTTTTCCCATAGATTGCAGCTGTGGGATTTGTGGAAAATTGGCGCACCGCTCTAGCGACCGATGTTGTATGCGAAGAGGCCATCGCTGAAGCGTACCTGCGAAACAAGACGCTAGTGCTCTGCGCAGCAGCGGGTTGATAGGGTCCTGTAAACAAGGTGTGTGGAGCTCGAACAAATGCTCCAGCTAGTCTAGAAATACCCATTTTGAGCTTCCTTGCATTTTAGTGAAGTACACTAAAATACGAGATCGCCGAGGTCATTACAAGATTTTAATTGTCGCAATGAAATGAAAAAGACCAGCTGTAGGTTATTACTGCTGGTCTTGGGTGCGGGATCTGCTTTAGGCTTTGATTTTGATATCAACGCCGGCCGCGACAGGGAGCACTTTGAGTTTATCGATCGTGTCAGGTGTTGGGTTGAGGATATCGAGCATGCGGATGTGCGTGCGGATCTCAAACTGCTCACGCGACTTGCGGTCGACGTGAGGGGAGCGCAACACGGTGTAGATCTCGCGCTTAGTTGGCAGCGGGATCGGCCCAGCGATGCGAGCGCCTGTGCGCTTAGCTGTTTCGACGATGTCGGCTGTGGCGCGATCTAGCACGCGCTGGTCATAGCCTTTCAGCCGTATGCGAATCTTTTGCTTACTTTGTTTGCTCATATGGGCTATTTCCTTATTTTTTCACAATCTCATCTTGGATCTTGGAAGGGACTCGCTCAAAGTGAGACGGTTCCATTACATAGGTCGCGCGTCCAGAGCTCATCGAGCGGAGTTGCGTAGAGTAACCGAACATTTCGCTCAAAGGCACCTCTGCCTCGATAGTGACGGTTGCTTTCTGTGTCATCTGGCTTAAGATTTTGCCACGGCGGCGGTTGATATCACCGATCACATCCCCCATGAATTGCTCTGGGGTGGTGACAACCACTTTCATGATCGGCTCAAGCAGAATTGGCTGGCACTTGCGCGCCCCTTCTTTCACTGCCATCGATCCGCAAATCTTAAAGGCCATCTCGCTCGAGTCGACCTCGTGGTACGATCCGTAAACGATGTTGACTTTGACGTCGACTAGGTTGTAGCCAGCCAGAACACCTGTTGCCAGGCCCTCTATTACCCCTTTGATGACGGCTGGGACGTATTCTTTTGGAATCACGCCGCCGACAATCTTGCTGACAACCTCGTTGCCTTTGCCTTTTTCGTTCGGTTCGATCTCAAGCACGACGTGTGCGTATTGGCCGCGTCCGCCCGACTGCTTAACGTATTTGGTTTCATGCTTACCAGCGACGGTGATCGTCTCTTTGTAAGCGACCTCAGGTTTACCGACGTTCGCATCAACGCTAAATTCGCGCAGCATGCGGTCGCGTAAGATCTCGAGGTGAAGCTCTCCCATCCCGGCGATAATCGTTTGGCCGGTCTCTTCGTTCGTGAAGACGCGGAAGGTTGGATCCTCTTCAGAGAGTGAGCTGAGCGCCAGCGAGAGTTTTTCCCGGTCAGCTTTTGATTTTGGCTCGATCGCCATCGAAATCACAGGCTCTGGGAAGTCCATCTTCTCGAGGAGCAGTGGGTTGTCTTCACTGCAGAGTGTATCTCCAGTGGTTGTGTACTTAAGCCCGATGCAAGCAGCGATATCACCGGTGAAAAATTCGTCGCGGTCTTTACGCTGGTTAGCGTGCATCTCGAGCAAACGAGAGACGCGCTCGCGTTTATCTTTGGTGGTGTTGATCAGCGTTGTGCCTTTCTCGAGGCGCCCAGAGTAGATGCGCACAAACGTCAGCCTGCCGACATAAGGGTCAGACATGATTTTGAACGCGAGCGCAGCCAAAGGACCTTCGTCGCGTGGCTCTAGGCTCATCTCTGCGTCGGTCTCGAAGTTGATGCCGCGGATGGTGCCGCGATCGAGTGGCGATGGCATCCAGGCTACGATAGCGTCGAGCAGGGGCTGGATCCCTTTGTTCTTGAAAGCTGTTCCGCAAAGTACGGGTGTGAGTTTATTCGAGCAAACCCCTTTGCGCATCGCTGCGTGGATCTCATCTTCTGTGATCGTATCTGGTTTTTCGAGCACTTTCATCATGAAATCTTCGCTGACATCGTCAAGCGTTGCAAGCTCTTCGAGCATGAGCTGGCGCAATTCTTTAGCGCGGCTTAAAATATCGGCTGGGCACTCAGCTATGTCGTATTTTGCACCCATGGTCTCGTCGTGGAAGAGGTAAGATTTCATCGTGATGAGGTCAACCATGCCAAGGAATCCGCCCTCAGATCCGATAGGGCAGTGGACGGCTACGGCATTAGCGCCGAGTTTCTCTTTCATCGAATCGAGCGCCATGAAGTAATCGGCGCCGACGCGGTCCATCTTGTTGATGAACGCGATGCGTGGCACGCGGTAGCGCTCAGCTTGGCGCCACACAGTTTCAGACTGAGGTTGCACTCCAGCAACGGCGTCAAATACTGCCACAGCGCCGTCGAGAACGCGCAAGGAGCGCTCAACTTCGATCGTGAAGTCGACGTGTCCTGGGGTGTCGATGATGTTGATTTTGTGGGTTTCGCCTGCGCGCCCCTTCCAGTAGACAGTTGTGGACGCTGAGGTGATCGTGATTCCACGCTCGCGCTCTTGCTCCATGAAGTCCATGGTCGCGGCTCCTTCGTGCACTTCGCCGATGCGGTGTACGCGACCGGAGTAAAAGAGGATGCGCTCGGTGGTTGTAGTCTTACCGGCATCGATGTGGGCCATGATGCCAATATTGCGCACATTTTTTAATTCATCAGTTTCTGGTCGCTTACCCATAGAACTCCTCTCTTACCATTTGTAGTGCGCAAAGGCGCGGTTTGCTTCAGCCATACGGTGGGTGTCGTCTTTCTTTTTGATCGTCGTTCCCTGGTTGTTGAAGCAGTCAGCGAGCTCTTGGGCGAGCGCCTCTTCCATAGGGCGGCCTGACTTATCACGTGAATAATCGATGATCCATTTCATGGCCATCGAAGTGCGTCTGTCGGCAGCAATTTCGACAGGCACTTGATAGGTAGCACCTCCGATTCTGCGCGATTTCACCTCGAGAGCTGGCTTAGCGTTTTCAAGCGCTTGCTCGAACGCGGCCAGTGGATCTTCCGCTTTGACTTTTTTAGCAAATTGTTCGACCGCATTGTAAACAATACGGCGGGCGGTGGCTTTTTTCCCGCAGATCATGACCTTGTTGATAAACTTAGCCAGAACATAGCTGTTGTAGAGAGGCTCGGGATCGATTTGTCTCTTAGCAGCACGTCGTCTTCTAGACATAAAATTTAAGTCCCTTCTTATCGAAATTAGAGAAAACATCCGCCCTCAGGCGGTATGAGCATGTGTCATTTTGCACAAGCTCTATGCAAACGATCAGATCATTTTCACTTGGCCAGCGAGACCTCTCGCTGCCGGCCCGCGATTGACCCTTCCTTTATTTCTAAAAAAGAGGCAATTGAGAGCCAGGATGCTTACGCTTTAAGCATCCTAATATTACTTAGGACGTTTTGCCCCGTACTTTGATCTAGATTTTTTGCGGTCTTTCACGGCCGCACAGTCGAGCGCTCCGCGTACGATGTGGTAACGAACGCCAGGCAAGTCCTTCACGCGTCCGCCGCGTACGAGAACAATGCTGTGCTCTTGCAGGTTGTGTCCTTCTCCCCCAATGTAGGCAATCACTTCTTGCCCATTAGAGAGGCGTACCCAAGCTACTTTTCGCAGCGCTGAGTTAGGTTTTTTAGGTGTTTTTGTCTTCACCTGGAGACACACACCCCGTTTTTGTGGGCACTGTTGCAAGGCGGGTGATTTGCGCCTACGCGCTTTATCACGTCGTCCTTGACGTACCAATTGGTTCATTGTAGGCATCGCTGGCCTTTCTCCTTAAAAATTAATAAATTAGGAGTCAATTGCAAAGCTCTTTGACGCGTAAAATCGCCCTTTTGAGGCCCATTACCGCCAGACAGGCAAGGCCTGCCCTGCGGCACAATGGGGATTCAAAATCTTCGATCTTCCGCTGTCGCTCCAGTTTTGCAATCGCCTCAGCATCCAAAAAGCCAGCAGACAAAATAGACCCGCTCTGCCTTATAGACATGGGAGCACTATAGCGCCTCGAGAGGATTTCTTGCAAAAACTTTAATCTTGGAGCGCCTATGCGCTCAAAGAAAGAGCAAGTAACGGATATTCTCTTTTTTGGGTGTGTTTTAAAAATTAATTTGAAAAATTGAATCTATCAGTTAAATAGAGGGAATGGCGAGGATATTAATGAAATTGAAATCCCTGTGGGTTCCCCTTTTACTCATACTTTGCTCAGCGAACTCCTTGCAGCTCACACGGCGCGACATCCGCCCCTCGATGCAAGAAATGCTTAACTATCATGTTGAATACAAAGAGTTTAGCCCACAGATAGCCCGCCGCTCTTTAAAGATTTTCATCGAGCAGTTCGATCCAGAGAAGCTCTATTTGACATCTGAGGATGTAAAATCCTATCTCGAGCCCAAAGAGGAGCGCTTAAAAACGGTCATTCAGGGGTTTAAGCGGGATGATTTCTCCGTCTATGAAGCTTTGAGCGAAACGCTCCACAAGTCTGTGCTGCGGGCTAAAAAATACCGTACGGAGCTTTCGAAAGAGCTTGTTTTCAGCGAGGCAGAGTTGCAGGCGTCTAAAGGGGAGACTTACCTCGATTACGCCAAAAGCGACGCAGAGCTTAAAACCCGCATCCAAAAGCAGCTCGTGCGCTTGATGCTCTCTGAAAAACGCACCAGCGGGCTCAAAAAATGGGGTCCTGATGAGCGCAATCGCGTCTTTGTGCTTTGGGAGAAGCGCTTTCAGCGCATCGAAGCCCCTTATCTGCTCGTCGATGCGAGTGGTAAACCCCTGTTACAAGTGACTAAAGACCAGTATCTGGCTATGCACGCCCTCAAGGCGTTTGCTAAGAGTTTAGATGCGCATACCTCTTATTACACACCTCACGAAGCCCATGAGCTGCGCGCGAGCTTAGAGAAGCAATTTGAAGGGGTTGGCGTCGTGTTGCGCGAAGGGATCGACGGCGTCTCGATTGTGGAACTGATTAAAGGCGGCCCGGCTGAGCGCGCTGGAAAAATCCAATCGGGTGATCTGATTGTCGAAATCGATAGTCAATCGATGGCAAATGCGAGCTATGAAGAGGTCCTGGCTAAGCTGCAAAGCAGCGGTCAGAGCAAGGTCAATTTAGGATTCAAGCGCACCCTTAACGACGGGAGCGAGCAGTTTTATAGCGTTGATCTTGTACGCGAACGGATTGTCATGCAAGATGAGCGCCTGCAATATTCCTACGAACCGTATGCGGATGGGATCATCGGCAAGCTAACGCTACCCTCATTCTACGAGAGCAGCGATGAATCGAGCTGTGAGAAAGATATGCGCGAAGCGCTACGCGCGCTGAAGCAAAAAGGCAAGCTTTTAGGCATTGTGCTCGATATGCGCGAAAACTCAGGCGGCTTCCTCAATCAAGCTGTGAAAGTCTCCGGGCTCTTTATCAGCAGCGGCGTGGTGGTGATTTCTAAATACTCGCAAGGGGAAGTGCAATACTTGCGCGATCTCGATCCCCGCAGCTACTACAACGGCCCGCTCGTTATCCTCACCTCGCGCGCTTCAGCGTCAGCAGCTGAGATTGTAGCGCAAGCGCTGCAAGATTGGGGCACAGCCCTCGTGATTGGAGATGATCGCACTTACGGCAAAGGCACCATCCAGTATCAAACAGTGACCGATCCCGGCGCACCCTCTTATTTCAAAGTCACCGTGGGCCGCTATTACACCGTCTCAGGCCGCTCCACCCAGATCGAAGGCGTACAAGCTGATATCGTAGTGCCTACCTACTATTCCAATGCGCGCATCGGCGAGCGCTACCTCGAATTTCCGCTGAAAAGCGATCGTATCCCAGCAGCCTACATCGACCCACTCACAGATGTCGACCAGCGCAACCGCATGTGGTTCCAGCACAACTATCTCCCCAACCTACAGAAAAAGATTTCGCTCTGGACCCAGATGCTCCCGCAACTCAAGCTCAACAGCGCCTATCGCCTTGAGGAAAACAAAGACTACACCCTTTTCCTCCAAGCTCTCGACGATGAGAGGTCGGGCGCATCTTTCACCCTATCTCCTAAAGATAATTGGGGCATCGACGACCTCCAACTGATCGAATCGGTCAACATTCTCAAAGACATGGTCATCCTGCAGCAACAGGCGACCGCTAAGAAAGAATAAGCTTGTAAAATCTGATGACGAGTCTGATGATCGATGCCAGCCCAGAGGCCTTGCAAACGCTTCGCTAGAGGCTGCACCTCGCTGAATTTAGGATTACCCGCAGCGCTGAACCGGTCAAAGGCAGGATTCTCATAAGTCAGTAAACAGCTGAACATTAATTGTTTATAAAACATTTGTAGTGGGCTATTTGCAAATTTATATATGGTCATGATAAGATGACTATATCTGCGAAAGAGGATTTAATATGACAGAATACATTCAAGCCGGCAAATTCAAGGCGCGTTGCTTAAAACTAATGGATAAAGTCCAGCGGACAAAGCGCAAAATTGTCATCACAAAACGCAATAAGCCCATTGCGAAGCTAGTCCCCATCGAAGAAGAGTCAAGCCAGCTCTTTGGAAAAATGAAAGGAACCGTTCATATCGTTGGGGATATTGTAGCCCCTATTGATGAGGTGTGGGATGCCGATCGTTAAAGAACTCAAGCAGCATAAGCTTTTACTAGACACACATGTGTGGATTTGGATGGCAGGGGGCAATCCAGTGCTATCCCCTCGCGCACGAAAGGCAATTGAGCGCGCAAAGGAAAGAGAACACCTGTTTATTTCGCCTATATCGATTTGGGAGATTTCAAAACTTGTGGAGCGTAAAAAAATCACTGTAGAAATGGATTTGGCAGATTGGCTGAAACAGTGGATTGAGCTGCCGGGTATTATTACTGCTGATTTTTCCTTTCAAGTTGCGCTGCTCAGCAATCGGTTGCCCGGTATTGTCCATGGGGATCCTGCCGATCGCATACTGATTGCAACGGCATATGAAGAAAGTGCTGTTCTAGTCACAGCAGATGAAAAAATATTAAAGTATGGCGAAGATCATTTTATTTCCGTCTACGACCCTACCTAAGATTGTACTGCCTCTTGGAGAATTGAGCTTTTGCCAGATCCTGGAATTCCCACTAGAGCAATTGGTTTCATTGAGATCCCCATTTAAAAAAATAGACCTCTTTCGAAACTCAGTATAATGGACCCCAAAAATTAGACACGCCTAATTACGCAACTTTCTGATAGATTGAACGCAAAAAAGGAATGTTTATGGGGAAATACAACCAATATACACCCGACTTTAAAATGAAGGTTGCTCTTGAAGCAGCCCAAAGCACTAATGGGGTAAGTGATGTCGCTGGGAAATACCAGGTTCATCACCGACAAGTCCAGGATTGGAAGAAAAGATTGCTTGAGAATGCGGAGTTAATTTTTGAAAGAAAGGCTAAGGAAGAAGATCAGGCTAATAAAAGAGAAGAAGAGCTTCTGAAAAAAGTAGGTCAATTGAGTATGGAAAATGATTGGCTTAAAAAAAAATTGGAAAAGCTAGACCCATAGACAGGAGAATCTTAGTTGATGAAAGCGACAAAATCTCACTAAAGAAACAGTGTGAACTTCTGTCTCTGAGCAGGTCATCATATTACTATGAACCTGCTACAGAAGCTGAGCTAAACCTGATGCTAATGAGGGAGGTAGACGAGATCTATACTGAAAGCCCTTTTTATGGAAGTCGGAGGATTACGGAAGAATTGGTTAGTCGTGACCTTGCCCCTGGCAGAACTTAAAGTGAATAGCATTGCACAAAATACAGTAGTTATCTATCTTACTGAACTTGTTATGTTTGGCCAGATAGCTCAGTCGGTAGAGCAGAGGACTGAAAATCCTTGTGTCGCTGGTTCGATTCCAGTTCTGGCCATTTTTTTTACAAAAAATGGATGAAAGAAAGCCAAGAGTTTGGCTTTCGTCTGGAAATCGAAGTGAAGCGGCGTGTCTGCCGCGAACCGGCGGGTTTATCCGGATTCCAGTTCTGGCCACATCTTTTCTCATTCCGGCAGCTGCAGCAGCTGTATTGGCGCTCCCTCTTCCTCAATAAATGCAATGTGCACACCTTCGTATACGATAGGCTTCATCAGGATTCTCTTGTCTTGTAGTGCTTGGTTTAAATCATTAACTGTAAAAGAGATATGCGGGATAGTCTGAATCAGAGGGTGTAGCGGGCAATCTTTTTCAAAGTAGATCCATTCGATACGAAATTCTGTAGATTCGTAATCTGTTTCCCAGAGTTTGAACTCTGGAAAGTAATGCATGCTTTCTCGTTTTTCTTTTGTGGGGATGCCGATGTGATGGTAAGTGTACATGAGCCCTCTTGCGTTAGAGGTGCTATATTGCCGCCTCGACTGTTTTCTGAGCAAGGGGTTGCATCGCAGCGATGAGAGGCTCTAAACCGATGCCGTTCATGGCTGAGATCGGGAAGATGTGCTCTTGGGGCACGGTGCAGCGTTCGAGGAAGCTTTGGAGCTGTTCTTCAGCGCCTTCGGCGTCGATCTTGTTGAGAGCGATGAGGCAGGGTTTTTCGAGCAGGTCGGCGCGGTAGGCTTTGAGCTCGCTTTGGAGGATTTGGAAGTCTTCGAAAGGATCGCGCCCTTCGCTGCCTGCGATGTCGATGACGTAGATGAGGGCAGAGGAGCGCTCGACGTGTTTGAGAAATGCGATGCCGAGACCCTTGTCGAGGTGGGCATTTTCGATCAGGCCGGGGATGTCGGCCACGAGAATGCGGGAGCGGTCTTCAGCTTGTACGTAGCCCAAGTTGGGGTAAAGCGTCGTAAAAGGATAGGCGCCAATTTTGACGCGGTGGCGTGTGATTTTAGAGAGGAGTGTCGACTTGCCAGCATTGGGCATTCCGATCAGGCCGATGTCGGCGATCAATTTGAGTTCGAGCTCGACTTCGAGGATTTCTCCTTCTGTGCCAGGCGTGCAGATATTGGGAGCTTGGTTCGTGGGAGATTTGAAGCAGGCGTTGCCTTTGCCCCCTTTACCCCCTTTGCAAATCAGCACTTCTTCCCCTAGTTCAGTGATGTCGAAGAGCACTTCTTTGGTCTTAGCGTTTTTGATAAGGGTGCCGCAAGGGATAGGTAGGACGAGGTCGCGGCCATGGCGCCCCTTTTGCAGGTTGGTTCCACCAGGCATGCCGTTATCAGCGTTGATGAGCCTGCGATTGCGGAATCCCTCCAAGGAATGGGTGTGCGAATCGGTTTTAAAGAGGATAGACGCCCCTTTGCCACCGTTTCCGCCGACAGGCCCCCCTTTCGGGATGTATTTCTCGCGGCGCCAAGAGACAATGCCGTTGCCCCCTTTGCCCGCGCGAAGTGTAATCACAACTGAATCAACAAACATAATATAAACAACAAGCCCCAGATCTTGAGATCCAGGGCAGTAAAACATTTAAAATGAGCAATTTAGCTTAAATCGCAGCAGGGAGAACAGAAACGTAAGTGCGATCGGTTTTGCGATAGGTAACCACGCCGTCGATCAGAGCGAACAGCGTATGATCGCGTCCTACCCCAACGTTTTTCGCTGGAACCCATCTTGTGCCGCGCTGTCTCACGATGATGCTACCTGTCGTGACAAACTGTCCGCCAGTGGCTTTGACACCGAGGCGCTGAGCGTTTGAATCGCGGCCGTTGCGTGTAGAGCCTTGTCCTTTCTTATGTGCCATAGTTCTCCTTACCCTACAATCTCTGTAATTTTAACGCGAGAATAGCGTTGGCGGTGGCCCACCTTGCGGCGATAGGGCTTGCGTTGCTTGTACTTATAAGCAATGACTTTTGGCCCTTTTGCTTCTTGCAACATTTCCCCCTGAACGACAGACTTAGCGACATAAGGTGTTCCCACTTTGCTGGCGCTGCCTGTGTTAAGGAAAAGAACGTTTGTAAACTCGACTTTAGATCCTGCTTCAGATCTGAGCAGTTCGACGTCGATGGTATCCCCTTCTTCCACGCGGTATTGCTTCCCGCCCGTTTCGATAATTGCGTACATTCAACCTCCTGAAATCGTTAACAATGGATGAGAAACTCACCCTTCGGAGAGGAAAAGGAAGATATTAAGTGAACGGCGCGTTGAAAGTCAATCATAAATCTTGGATTCCCATCTGCTCCCTCTGAGCGCAGCTCTGAGTAAGTCATTGAAAATAAGTTTACTAGAACTTTGTTGCCCTTTTGGTTGATTAATAAATTTTATAATAATACTATGGGTTTAAGAATATATTTTTATTCCGCGACGCGTATTGCGAAATTAAATGGGGATTGAATGAAGCCGTTTAATAAACGACTAAATAAGCGCAAGGGTTCAAAGGTTACGATAAAAAATCATCGGAAGCAGCACCATGCTGGCTTGCACGACCAGGAAAAAGCAGCTTCAGACGGAGTCTCTGAGGTGCGCCCAGAAGACATCAAGTTTCATCAGCATTACTAAAATTTGGGGGAGAATTAGGATTATGGCAAGAAAATCAGCCAGAGCAAACACAAGACGTAAAGCACCTACACGCAGACGTTGGGGTCTCAAAGCATTCTGGGATCGCTTCTGCAAGCTCTAAGAGTTTTGCAACTGCTCCTTTGATCGATCGAACTCGGGTGCGCATTGCCGCCCGGGTTCTGTCGTTTTTTCATTTCAAGCTCATGACGCGATCTTGAGTCGGGTTTGGCGCTTTTTTCTCAATAAGGATAAAGCGTAAGCCAGCACGGCCACGAGCGAGATGGTCGCGCCTGGTGGCCAGTTGATTTCGTATGAGAAATAGATTCCAAAGAAGTTAAACAGCACCCCGAGGATGGTGGCGAAGATCATCATGTGGGATAGCTTTGTGGTCATGGTGGCTGCGATAGCAGCGGGGATGGCCAGCATGGCGATGACTAAAATCGCGCCGACGACTTGGATGAGCAGGACGACGGAGATGGCGACCAAACATAGGAGCAAGAAATAAAGCGCGGTGACATTCACCCCTTGTAGCAGAGCTTCTTCTTCATCGAAGCAGATCGCTAAAAAGCGCTGGTAGAAGAGCAGCACGATGGCGAAGATGATCACGTCGAGGCTGGCGAGCAGGATCAGGTCTTGCTGGCTGACCCACAAGATATTCCCAAAGAGAAAGTTGAGCAGTTCGACATTGTAGCCTGGCGTGAGCGCCAGAAACACCACTCCGAGTGACATGCCTGTGGCCCAAATCACCGCGATGATTGTGTCTTCCCGCTCTTTGTATTTCAGATTGATCCATCCAATGAGCAACGCTGAGGCTAGACCTGCGCCGAGGGCACCGTAGAGGGGTGTGAGAAAATCCCAGTCGTAGGTGCGGCTTAAGAAAACGCACAGGCCCATGCCGCCAAGAACAGAGTGAGCAATGCTGCCGCTAATCGACACGATTCGCTTGACCACGACATAAGATCCAATGATTCCGCTAGCTAGCGAAGAAGCGATGCCTGCTAGCAGCGCTGCCAGGAGGAAGGGGTTTTGCGTGAGGGCTTGAAAGAAGCTTAGCATAGGGTTACAGGGGCAGGTGGTTTGGGGTTAAAGGGGTGTGGTAGAGTCCTAAAGCAAAGTGCTCACAGACCTCTTTGGGGGCTAGGGACGAGACTTGGTGATGCACGAGCACAAAGCGCCGAGCCTTGTTGAGCATGGTCTGTAGATCGTGTGTGACCATGAGGATGGTCATGGTGTGGTTCAGCTCAGCTAAGAGTTTGAAAATGATCTGCTCCGCTTCTAAGTCGACATTAGCCGTAGGCTCATCGAGAAAGAGGATCTTAGGCTCATCGACAATTGCGCGCGCGATCAATACGCGCTGCAGCTCTCCGCCCGAGAGCGTGCCAAAAGCGGCCTTAGCCTTGTGTGTGAGCCCTACTTTTTCGAGGGATTGCAAGACTTGTTCTTTGACTTCAGCGGAATCTTTGCCCAGCCAGCGGATTTTTTTCAGACATCCCATCAAGACCACTTCAAAAACAGAGATGGGAAAATCGCGATCGAATTTAAGCGATTGGGGTACATATCCAATGCTCGTGCGCGCTTCTGCAGGTGATTTGCCCAGAATAGCAATTTTGCCACGGCTGGGAGAGAGAAAGCCGAGCAGCAACTTCAGTAGAGTTGTTTTGCCACCGCCATTGGGGCCGAAAACTCCGATAAAATCCCCCGGGAAGATTTTAAGCGAGGCCCGATCGATCACGGTATTGGCCGCGTAGGCAAAGGAAAGGTCTTGGACATCGATGACAGGCTCTTGCATGAAACCACTTATGGTGATGCGATCACTTTAGCTAGAGATCTTAAATTATCTGGGTAATTTTCGGCATAAGGATCGATTGTATGAGTCTTTAAGCCGAGGCGCTCGGCGATCAACAGCGCGCCTTTGTTGCTGTACTGTGGCTCGATGATCACCGTTTGGATCCCGTGCGTTTTAACTTGCTCCAAAATGTCGGAAACATCGCGAGGTAGAGGGTCTTTTCCCTCAATCTCCACCGAAATTTGCGTGAGGCCATATTCTTGGCAAAAATACCCAAAGGCGGGGTGAGAGACCAGAATCGCAGTGCCCCGTTTGGCAGCCAGTAGCTTCGCAATTTCATCATCGAGTGTTTGCAGTTCGCTTAAAAGCTGTTGCAGATGCGCAGAGTAAGTTGCTTGGTGCTCTGGAAACAGCTGTATGAGCATGGCTGCAATTCTTTGGGCTTGCTCGGCGAAGAGCTTTGGGCTGGTCCACACGTGCAGATCCTTGCCTTCCTCATGGCCGTGGCAGTGATGGTGCTCCGATTCAACCCCGTTTTCCTCGCAAAAGTCGAGGAGATGGACATGCTCTACCACGTTAACTACCTTGAGCGCAGGGTTGCTCTCTAAAAGCGCGTTATAAATTTTTTTATCAAACGATTCACCTAGATATACCCACAGCACCGCACCACGGATCTCTCCCACTTCTTTCGGCGTTGGCTCGTAAATGTGGGGATTGGCGCCCGGAGGGACGATTGCTTGCGCTATGACCGTTTCACCTGCGATTTTCTCGACGATGTAGAGGTAAGGGGCGACACTGACAATCACGCGCGGCTTGAGTTCAAGAGGGCTCTTCTGGTTGCAGCTCGTAGCAACAAAAAAAGAAATAAGTAATACGAAAATCAGTCTCATAAGGATATTTATCGTCGATGCTGAACGATATTTTTGCAAGGCAAGAAATTAAATTGTAACTTAAAGCGTCGCTTCAGTAAAATTTTGCACCTTGTGTCCTGGAGGAGTGTCCGAGTGGCCGATGGAGCACGCTTGGAAAGCGTGTAAACGCGAAAGCGTTTCGTGGGTTCGAATCCCACCTCCTCCGTTCTCTTCACAAATCTTTCGCCGAGCTCAAAATTTTTCTTACAAATTTTATGGCCTCGCAGTAAAGTCTTTGAAAAAAATCTTACAGTATATAGAAATACGACTGTATGGGTAAAATTGGCCCTGGGGGATACTTAGGGCCTAAGAGACTGTCCACGAATCAGGCCCTTTAGAGATTTGAAGGGCTTTTCGATGAGATTTTTTCTCCACTGACGAAGGCAATGTCGGGACGATGACATGGCTGAAGAGGGGGAGGAAAAAAATCGCGAAAAGCGTTCAAAGATCGAAGGCCCGGTTTGTGGATAGCCTCTAAGCGTTCTTGTGTTCTTCGAGAGGTTGTTTGCAAACAAATGAAGTTTGCACATCGTCTCTCAAGCTTAGTTTGAGGAAATATGAGATGTCCATTTTGCAATGATGAAGAGTCGAAAGTGACCGATTCGCGCAACGCAGCGGAGACAAACGCTGTGCGCCGGCGAAGAGAGTGCTTAAAATGTCTGAAGCGTTTCACGACGTTTGAGACGATCGATTTGACGATTCAGGTGCAGAAGAGAGATGGTCGTTATGAGGACTTTAGGCAGGATAAATTGATTCGAGGCCTTGATGCCGCGTGCAGACACACGCGCATCAGTCACGATCAAGTGCTGGCACTGGCTTATAAGATCACTTCAGACCTCATGGAGAAAGGGGTTAGAGAACTTCCCACCTCAGAGCTTGGGGAAATCGTCATGCAGCACCTTCAGGCGCTTGATCCAATTGCCTATATCCGCTTTGCCTGCGTGTATCGCCGGTTTAAGCATGTGGATGAATTGATGGACGCCTTAGGTAATATTAATCCTAAGGATGGAGTCGCCTACAAGGATGAAATCTCAATGAAAGGAACGTTGCAATGACACTGAAAAAAGCCGACATCGAAAAATTCAAAAAGCGATTGGAAGAACTGCGCCGACAAATGACCCAACTTTTGAAAGACACCAAAGAGGACTTCAAATCTCTCGAAGCTGTTAAAGGGTATTCTCAGCATCAAGCTGATGAAGGCACGGACGATTTTAACCGCACGATCAACCTTGAGGTGACGAATAAAGAGCTCGACATTTTGCGCCAGATTGACCGTGCACTCGAGAAAATTGAAGACGGAACTTACGGCGTCTGCGACATCACGGGAGATGAAATCCCCATGAAACGTCTGGATGCTGTCCCTTACGCTACCATGACAGTCCAGGCGCAAGAGAAGTTTGAAAAAGGGTTGATCTAAGTGCTATGAAATGGACACGCGCAATGACATTCATCGCTTTTGGCGTGTCGCTATTCGCACTCGATGCGCTCTTGAAAGCCTATGTCCATTTTTTTCTGCCACCCATGGCTCTCTCATCGCCGTTTTTTCCATATGGAGGGATCGGGGTTTTGCGGGACTGGCATGGGATTAGCTTATCACTCGTTCACGTCACTAATCGTGGGGCGGCTTGGGGCGCGTTTGCGGCGTTTCAAGAGTACTTGCTCTATGTGCGTATCTTGATTGTCGGCGGACTTTTCTCTTATCTGTTCTTTGTTAAAACATCCACTTTCCGCCGTGTGTGTCTACTGCTGATCGCCGTGGGGGCTTTAGGTAATATCGCCGATACCTTCATCTACGGATATGTGATCGACATGTTCTATTTCATCTTCTGGAGCTACTCCTATCCAGTCTTCAACATTGCTGACAGCATGATTTTCTGCGGGATCGCACTCCTTTTAGGCGAAGCGCTTTTTGCAAAAGTGCGTGAGCAGAAGACTGCCAAGCGATCTGCTTGAAGGAGATGAAAGATGCGGCCATTTCCCTTTCGACTGAGTTCTCCCAAAGTAGAAGGGGTCTTGCAGGTTTCAAAGTGGATCAAATCCCCTGTACTGCTCGACACGAGCGAAATGCGCGAGCTGCTCGAGGCTTTAGCACCCCTCGTCTTCTGCGTTGGCAGCGAGCCAGTTTCAAGCGCGGAAGCGCTTTTCTCCCCAGAGCAGTTTTTAGTCCTGTACGCTGAGTACATCGCGCAAATCCGCTCTGGGCAAACACCTCACGAGAAGCCATTTCGCAGGGCATTTTCTTCGATGATGAGCCGCTCTGCGCAGAGCTTCTATGCAGTTACTGTAGGGACAGATCGCTACTTGATTAAGCCCACTTGCCCTGTGATTCAATTGCAGAGCCACAACTTTTTTTACTCGACCAGTGATCGAAAGTTCTTGCCTATGGTGCTCAGCAAGGAGAGTGTCTCATGGGGGATCCAGTTCTCTTATCCCCAACTTTTTCAAGATCTTGCAACCGCGCAAATCGGTCGTGTCACTTCTTCAGAGGAATTTCCAAATACGGAGCTTTTCCAAACGCTACAACGATGGTTGCGCAGCCACACCCTGCCAACGCCCTTCATCGCTTCTGGTGAAAAGATCAATGCCACGATCCGCATCGGTAAGCGCTGTTTAGCGTGGATCAATTCCCATCCGCAACTGCTCGAAAAAGGGTTGCAAGTAGAAGTTTCTGAGAAATTGGAGCAAAGGCAGGGCACATGAAAATCGAAATTTTGTCCATCGGTGATGAGCTTCTCAAAGGGATCACGGTGAACACCAATGCGGCATTCATCAGCCATGCCCTGCATGCCTACGGTTACGATGTGTGTCGACAGGTGACTGTGACCGATGAGCCAATGCACCTCGACACTGAGCTGCGCGCAGCGCTAGCGCGCAACGCTGTAATCATCGCTACTGGAGGACTTGGTCCCACATTAGACGATCGGACGCGCAAAATTGCCGCTTGCCTCTTCGGCTCTGATTTTCACTACGATGAGCAGATTGCCGCTGACCTCAAACGCCGTTTTGGCGAAGGCTTAACCAGTCTCAAAGACCAAGCCACCGTTCCCACAAAGGCGCATATCATCCAGAACCCTGTCGGAACAGCGCCTGGGTTCATTTTTACCACCGACGGCAAAACCCTGATCTTGCTGCCTGGTGTACCATTTGAAATGCAGCCGATGCTGGTGGAGCAGGTGATCCCCTATCTTTTAAAGAAACACCCGCCCAAACAACCTAAAGCCCTGCGCCAATTCTTCCTATGCCTGCTCAATGAAAACCAAGTCGACCCCATCTTAAGAGAGCTCAATATACATTTTCCTGAAGTCGAAGCTGGCATTTATCCAGGCTATGGCACACTAACGGTTTCTCTCGTCTCAAAAAATGCCGCTCAACTCGATGCTTTTGAAAAAGAGCTGCGCACTAGTTTTGCCAATCACCTTTATTCCACCTCTTCTCAGAAGATTGAAGAAGAGCTCCACACATGGTTCATAGCAAACAAGCGCAAACTCGCTCTAGCAGAGTCTTGCACGGGCGGTATGATGGCAGAACGCCTGACGGCGATCCCTGGAGCTTCCGATTATTTTCTCGGCTCATTTGTGGTCTACTCCAACGCCTTGAAAGTTCATGCCCTGGGCGTGTCAGAAGCAACGCTCAAAAAAGAAGGCGCCGTCAGCGAGCAAGCTGTGCAAGAGATGCTAGGTGGCCTCTTCAAACACACAGAGGCCGATTATGCCATCGCTGTTTCCGGCATCGCAGGTCCTACAGGCGGCACCCCAGACAAACCCGTAGGCACAGTCTGGATTGGCACAGCCAAGCGCAACGAAAAGGCCGACATCAGCCTCATCCACGCCAAGGGCAATCGCCAAACGATCATCCTCACCGCCACACAAACAGCATTAGCTATGCTCTGGCGTCATACCACCAAAGCATAGTTTTTCTTTTTGTTGGTAAGAGCTTTATGTCGCTTCCAGAGACAAAAAGAAAAAAATAAAACCAACACCTACTAGGGTTCTCTTGTTCTGACATTCTTAAATTAATTTAATACACCCTGTTTGCTTTTTTATGTTAAAAATGAAATTAAACTTAATTTTATTGTATATCTTCTTGTCTTTAGGGGTGTGTTTTGGTAATATTTCACGCATTATGAAAAAAGCTTATTCATTGATCGATAGTGGCGATCAGCAAAAATTAGAGCGCTTTGGGGATTATCTGCTTGTGCGCCCTTGTTCGCAGGCGTTTTGGAAGCCGGCTTTGAGTCGCAAAGAGTGGGAGGCTGCCGATGCCTTTTTTTCAAGAGACGAGGGCAACGTTTGGACGTGGCGGACGCGGCGGCCAGAGTCGTGGGTGGTTGAGGTGGGTGGCGTGCAGTTTAAACTGTTGCCGACCGATTTTGGGCATTTAGGGGTGTTTCCAGAGCATAGCTTATTTTGGCCTGCGCTGAAAAATGAGGTGCAAAAGCGACCTGGCGCGACGGTGCTCAATTTGTTTGCGTATTCTGGAGGGGCCACGCTGGCGCTAGCGCAAGCGGGAGCGAAGGTTTGCCATCTGGATGCGTCCAAGGGGATGGTGAGTTGGGCGCGTGAAAATGCGGCGCTGAGCGGTTTAAGCGGTGCGCCTATTCGCTGGATCGTGGACGATGTGCTCAAGTTTTTAAAGCGGGAGATCAAAAGGGGCTCGCGCTACGATGGGATCATCCTCGACCCACCGTCGTTTGGGCGTGGCAATCAGGGAGAGGTGTTTAAGATCGAGCGCGATATCCACGACTTGTTGAAGATTTGCGCTGAGGTTTTGACGGAGAATCCGCTTTTCGTTTTATTCACGACACATACGCCTGGGATGACGCCTAAGGCGATGGAGCATCTGATGAAGCAGATGATGCCGGGGCGAAGGGGGCTGGTGGAGACGGGGGAGATGATCCTTCCTTCACAGAGTGGGATGGATTTGCCGCTGGGCAGTTTTGCGAAATGGAGAGGGAACTAATGCGCGAAGAGATCACGAGTTTGCAGAATTCTAAGGTCAAATACGCGGTGAAGCTGCAAGACCGCTCTGAGCGCAATGCTTCAGGTTTATTTTTGATCGAAGGGTACCGCGAACTGAAAAGAGCGGCAGATGCTGGTGTTGTCTTTAAAACGCTTTTTGTCTGTCCTAAGCTATTTTTGGGGACCAATGAGCAGGCGCTCATCGATCAGATCAGAGATGGCGGCGCTGAAGTCTTGCTGTGTCAGGAACGGGTCTTTGAAAAGCTCTCTTACCGCGACCGCCCTGATGGCCTCATCGCGATCGCTGTGCAGATGCAAAAGAGTTTACGCGATTTAGTTGCGCGTATTGCGACGAAGAAAAATCCATTTTTAGTGATTGCTGAGGCGATTGAAAAGCCGGGTAATCTAGGCACGATTCTGCGTTCGGCAGATGCGTCAGGAGTGGATGGCGTGATCGTCTGCGATCGCTGCACGGATATTTACAACCCGAATGTGGTGCGTGCGAGCGTGGGAACGCTATTCACGATCCCAGTTGTGGAAGCGACAAGTGCGGAGACGCTCATGTGGCTGAAAGAACGGGGGATCAAAGTGGTGGCTACCACGCCGTCGGCTAAGGAAGAATTCACGCAAGCAGATCTCACAGGTGCCGTGGCTGTCGCGGTGGGCACTGAGCAGATTGGCCTTTCAGAAGCGTGGATGCGCGTGGCGGATATCCAAGTGAAAATCCCGATGTACGGTGTAGCGGACTCGCTCAATGTGGCTACAGCCACGACGCTGGTCCTCTATGAAGTTGTGCGCCAGCGCCATTGCGGCAAGGATCTTTTCCTATGGAAGTGAGCTTTGTCGACAACCATTTGCTCATCGTTATGAAGCCCGCTGGCTTGCTGACGCAGCCGGATGATACGGGTGGCGATAACTTGCTCGACATCGCTAAAGCTTGGGTGAAGCGTGAATTTCAAAAGCCTGGAAACGTTTTTCTCGAACCGATCCACCGCTTAGATAAACAGGTGGGGGGACTGGTGCTTTTTGCGCGCACGAGTAAAGCTCTGTCGCGTCTCAATCAGATGATGCGCGAGCGCAAGATCCATAAAACCTATCGTGCGCTGGTTGAAGGCGAGCCGGCGCAAACAGATGGTGTTTTAGAGCATTACCTCTGTCATGATAATTATCGCGCTAGAGTTGTTTCCTCACACCACTCGGGAGCTAAACTCGCCCGCCTAACCTATCGCCATCTCGCTTTCACGGAAACGCAAACCCTGCTCGAAGTGCAGCTAGAAACAGGGCGGTATCATCAGATCCGCGCTCAATTTGCCGCCATCGGCTGCCCCATTGTAGGCGATCAAAAGTATGGGAGTACGTCTCGTTGGAAAGAGGGGGAAATCGCACTGCACCATACGCGTCTCGAGCTCACGCACCCAGTGAGCGGGGTTGCGCTTGTCTACGTCTCTCCAGAACCTTTCAAAGCACATAACTAGTCATGGATCGGACGGTCTTTTAGCATGGAAAATGCTAAAGCCAGTCCAATTGCACAGAAGATCATCGCAAAAATGTTAATTGTGGAAAACGCCGCCAGAAAGGCGTTTTTAAGGCTGGCTTGTACAAAAGGTGCTACATCTGGATGCAGATTCGCATACGCATTCACAGCGGGCGATGTTTTGGAGAGCAAGCCTTTAAAGATTTCAGGATTTAAACCTGCCGCCTGTTGATTCTGCTCAAAGGAGATTTGCAGCGAGTGATCTTGAGTTTGGAAAAAGAGCGTTCCCAGAATAGCCAACCCTAATGTAGATCCAAACTGGCGGACGGCAATGTTAATTCCTGCGGCCGTTGCGCGTATGGCGGGAGGGACGGAGTTGATCATGGATACAAAGCTCGGCGTCAGGACGAGGGGCACGCCCATCCCGAAGGGGATGAGTGTGGGCAGCAAGATATAGAAATTCTCAGGCGATGGATGTGTTGCAAACCACATCAATGAAAATAGAATGAGGAAAAATCCAGTGGCCACAGGCAATCGCGGTCCTAAGCGGTCGACCAAATAACCCGCAATGGGAGCGCTGAAAAGGATCGGGGCGTTGCCTAAAAAAGTACAGAACCCAGCTTCTGCAGGGGAGAAATCGAGGATATTTTGAAAGTAGATCGCCCAAAAAACCGTGACGGTTATCGCAAGTTGATTGAAAAAGATGCAGCCAGATCCAGCTATGAATGAGCGCTGCTTGAGGATGTTGAGGTCGATCAGGGGATTTTCAGTGCGGTTTTCCCAGCGTAGGCAGAGATACAACAGGCTCAGGCCAGCGCACAGCAAGCTGAGTGTTTTGAGCGAGGCCCATCCCCAATTCTGCACCTGCATCAGCGCTGTAATGAGGCACACGATGCCGAGAGAGATCATCAAGAAACCCACAGGATCGAAAACCTCTGGCTTGCGTTCCGATTTTGGAACGATGATTAAAGTGAGCAGAAGTCCGATAGCCGCAATTGGCAGGTTGATCCAAAAGACCGCGCGCCAGGAGATGTACTCTGTTAAACTGCCGCCGATTAGCGGGCCAAGGGCGAGGAAGATCGAGCCAATGCTGACGTAGATGCCGGTGGCTTTGCCGCGCTCCTGGGAAGGGAAATTAGCTGTAATGATTGCTTGCGCGGAGGGAAGCATCATGGCCCCGCCCAAACCCTGTAGCCCGCGACTGGTGAGCAGCCACAGCTGCGATTGGCTCAGTCCGCATAGCGCTGAGGCTCCGGCGAATAGAATGAGTCCAAGGCAAAAGATACGGCGCAGGCCGAAAATTTGCGCTAGCCGACCACCTGACAGGAGCAGGGCTGTCAAGATGAGTGTGTAAGCGTTGATAGCCCATTGGACACCCAAATCGGTGAGGTGTAATTCGCGTTGCAGCGTGGGAAGAGCTACGGGCAGGACGGTGATATCGATGAACGTCATCGAAATCGAGGCCGTAAGCGCCCCCAAAACCCACCACTTCAAGCGGCTGCTTTTTCCATTCATGACTTTTTAATGCAAAATAATTTTGAGCGAGTGTAATCATTTTTGAAAAAAATGGAAGCTAAATTTGCAAGTTTGTATACTCCGCCCAAGAATTCATCTGGATCGAAATTTATGCGCAGTGAAATCGAAAGTGCTGTAGAGGATGCCGTCCGGGCAGCCCTCTTTCTTAAAGAACCCCAAAGTCTCATCTTCATCGATCGCGTCAGCGATCTGATCGCTGAATGTTTTCACCAAGGCGGGAAGTTGCTTGTAGCGGGAAATGGGGGAAGCCTGTGCGATGCAATGCATTTTGCTGAAGAGTTGACCGGTGTGTTTCGCGAAAAGCGGCGCGCGCTGCCAGCAATGGCGCTTGCTGATCCTGGCCACTTAACATGCACCGGCAACGATTTGGGATTTGACCAAGTGTTTGCACGCAGTGTCGAAGCCTTCGGCAGGCCGGGTGATGTGTTAGTAGGGCTCACCACGAGTGGGAATTCCCAGAACCTGATCGAAGCCTGTTTGACTGCCAAACGGCAAGGGCTCAAGACGGTCGCCTTTCTGGGCAAAACGGGGGGTCAGCTGAAAGGGGTGTGCGATCTAGAGTGGATCGTCAGCGGTTTTCGCTATTCTGACCGGATTCAAGAAGCGCACATGGCCGCCATCCATGTCATCATCGAGATGATTGAGAAAAAAATGTTGACGCGAGCTGCGGTACGCGAACTCAGCCGCTCTCTATAATCCATTCATTTCCAGCAGCTTATAATCAAGTCGCTCGAATTCTAATTTTCTGCTAAAATGCTCTGTCATGCGCTTAGAAAAGTTTATTTTTGAAGTGATGAAAGGTGAAAGACGTACACCATTTTTGAGGGGCATCCTGGCTGGGATTAGCTTCTTGTACCGTGCAGCTATTTTGTTGCGCCATGCTGGCTATGACAAAGGGATATTGGCGCCAAAGCGCTTGTCTGTCCCGGTGATCAGCGTGGGCAACCTGGTGGTTGGCGGTACGGGCAAAACACCTTGTGTCATGAAACTTGTACAAGAATTGACACAGCGCAAAAAACATTTAGCTATTCTCACGCGTGGGTTTGATTCTGCGATCGAGCGCTCGGGAAAGGCGGTATGCATTTCAAAGGGTGATGGTCCCTTGTTCTCGGTAGACTTATGTGGGGATGAGCCGTACATGATGGCCCATGCGCTACAAGCGGCGATTTGGGTAGGCCGCGACCGCGTGGTATCTGGCCGAAAAGCGATTGCGCAAGGTGCTAGGTGTCTGATTCTCGACGATGGGATGCAACACCGCCGCCTCGCACGCGACCTAGAGATTGTGCTGATCGATGGAGCCGATCCTCTCGCGGAGGGGCGATTTTTGCCGCGGGGGCTTTTGCGCGAACATCCTATGCGCTTAAAGGCCGCAGATTTTATCGTGGTCAACCACGTTCGCGACGAAAGCCATTTGAAAGAGGTTGCAACCCAGCTGCGCCATTGGACGGACGCTCCTCTGATTGGTGTAGGCGTCGCGGTCAAAGCGATGACGGCACCTATCAAGGGGCCTGTGGGTATTTTCTGCGGCATTGGTCGCCCTGAGCGCTTTGTGGAGACGGTGCGCGCTTTAGGGCATACGGTTGTCGATACGCTGTTTCAGCTCGACCACCGCCTGCCAAGCGCGAGGGAATTGCACTTGTTTGCTGAAAAGTGTAAAAGAGAAGGCGCCCACACTTTGCTTTGCACCACCAAAGATGCTGTGAAGCTCTCTTCGCTCTCTCAATGTGCACTGCCAATTGTCGCAGTGCCGATGGAGCTCGAAGTGCGCGCGGGCAAAGAGCATTGGGATGCTTTAATCAACAAAATAGAAGAGTTAATGCAAAGGGTTCAAACATGAGTGAAGAGATCAAAGTGGCCTTGCCAAAGCTAGGTGAAAGCATTTTATCTGCGACAGTTGTTCAATGGTTTAAACAAGTTGGAGAGCGCGTCGAGCTGGATGAACCTTTGCTCGAAGTTTCTACGGATAAAGTCAATAGTGAAATCCCCTCGCCGGCCGCTGGGATTTTGCGCGCCATTCATGCTCAGCCCGATCAGGAGCTGCAAGTTGGGGATTTGCTGGCCGTCATTGCGCCCTCACATGAGCTGGCTACTGTCGCGGCTGAGAGCTCAGTGAATGAGGCGCGCATCGAGTCTGCCCAAGAGACCCCTGCCAGTGGGGACATGCGCGATTTCTTCTCGCCTGCGCTCCTGCGCCAAGCGCGTGAGAAAGGCGTGAGAATGGAAGAGCTCGAGCGCATTCCAGGCACAGGTCTGGGTGGCAGAATCACCAAACGGGATCTCGAAATGCATCTGGAGAAGCGTGTGGCCGCACCTAAACCTTGCCCCATGGCAGCACGTCCCGCGACGACTCCATCGGTACAGTCAGCTCACCCAGATATTGAACATCTCAAGATGAGCGGCATGCGCAAAGCGATCGCTGAGAATATGGTGCGCTCATTTTATGAAGCACCCCATGCTACGCTTGTCACAGAAGTAGACGTTACGCATGTGATGAAATACATCCAACGCGAGAAAGAAGCGTTTTTGGCCAAGCATGGTTGCAAACTCACTGTAACCACCTTCGTCGCAAGAGCCATTGCGAAAGCGCTCCAAGAGTTTCCGCTGCTCAATTCATCGCTAGATGGAGACACCATCCTCGTGAAACGCTTTGTCAACCTCGGCATCGCTGTGAGCGTCGACCAAGGCCTACTTGTACCCGTGATTAAACACTGCCATCGTATGAACATCGTCGAGATTGCTAAAGCAGTCAGCGACCTCTCCAATAAAGCTAGAAATAGCAAACTCGTGCCAAACGACATGACCGATGGGACGATCACCATGACCAACTTCGGCATGACAGGCGTACAAATCGGCATTCCGATCATCCGGTTTCCAGAAGTGGCCATTGTCGGCATAGGTGCAACGTGTAAAAAAGTGGTGCCGCTTGAAGATGATGTGCTGGCGGTGCGCTCGATGGTGTACGTCTCTCTGACATTTGATCATCGCGTCTTAGACGGGATCTACGGTTGCGGCTTTTTAAACGCCGTGAAGAACCACCTTGAAGAAGAGATCAAGACAGAAGCATGAGATCCCTTTGGATTGTTTTGTGCAGCCTTTTCTATTTCCTCCCTCTTTCAGCGACAGAAGGGGAGATCCTCTTTGTAGGTTATGATGCGGGTGAGACCAGCATCTGGTTACAGCTAACCAAAGGTTGGAAGCCTCAGCCCAGCTACACATTGCTCACCATGACGACAGCTACGAGCGTAGCGAAAAATGCCGGAGCATCCCACCATTTAGATATATCCACATTAGGTGTCCTCTGCCCAGCGCAGCATCGCCATGATCGCCTGCAAACCAGCGATCTAGAAAAACTCAACCAGCTACATCCCAAAGTGGTTGTGACAGGTCTGTACTCCACACCCCAGCTGCAAATTGCCAAGTATTTTGCCCTGCGCGGCGCGCTTGTGATTGGCGTCTGGGATAATTTCACGACCTGCGATCGACTGCCCTCTGAATTAGTAGCCAACGTTGCAGATTGGATGTCGCTGTGTTTTGCTATCCTCACCCCCTCTAAGTCTATCGCAACCGATCTCAATACGCGCTTTCACTCCACCAAAGCTGTTGCTATGGGTCAGCCGACAATCGATGCATGGGTCCAAGATTTTAAAGCGATCGATCGAAAACGCGCGCTCAAGCGCGCTCGTTTCAAAGCGGAGCTACCCACGGTGGTTTATTACACAGGGTATGCCGAGAAAGACAATTGCTATGAAGAAGCCTTTCGCATCTTTGCACAGAGCCTCAAAGAGGTGGAAAAGCCGTATCAACTCCTGATTCAGCTGCACCCACGCTCTGACGGTAGTTTCGAGCGCAAAACGCTCGAGCTTCTTGAACAAGAAACCGAAACATTTCCCACCTACTTCATCTCCCATCCCAGCAAAGATCTCTCCAGCATGGAAGCCGCAGCTATCTCCTACGTGAACTTTTGCCACCGCACCACGCTAGCGTTGCAGGCGTTATTTGCCGGCAAGCCCTTCATCCATGTCGATGTGCCAGAGACACCCTACACTAATTTTGCAATCCAACAAGGGATCTTGCCACAGCTCACAGATACACCAAGCGTGGCAACTTTCCTCAACAAACACCTCCATGGCTACTACGTCAACCCGCACGATCTCTACACCCAAAGCGGCATTGTCGCCAACGGCACAGATCGCATGCGCGGATACCTCCAAGCCCTCCTAACCCAACCCAAATAAAGAATATAGGTTGGGTTTTTGAGTTCTGGTTTTTTGTTGGTAAGAGCTTGTTGCCGCTTCCTGAGACAGTCGGGACATGCGCTACGCCATGTCCCCGCTGCCCCCAGTTGAGCCTCATTTCGCTTCGCCAAATCGCGTGCTCGTCGGGGGGCCGTGCGCAGCACTAACCCCCCGCGCCCCACCCTGTAGGCCTTTCATCAGTCGCACACTTTTTAACCCAACTCTCGCTCCCAGCTCCTTCTGAAATGCCTATCGGTGTGGGCTCTCCTGCGGCAGCGATTTTGCATTGCGATCTGAGGCCGCGGGCTGCCATGAGCACAGCTGTCGCTGTGTCGCATGGCAGAGCCAGTTTAGGGTGCGGCCCCAATCCTACGGTTGGGGCAAAATACGGGTTGTCTTGTACGTTTACTTCCCCGGGTCCCTTGGGGAAGGACTCGAAGCATTGTGGGTGAACAGCAATACCTAAAGCCAGCTTTTACAAAACACACTCGTTAGATGCAATTGAGGCCCCAACCGCAGGATTGGGGTATTCTCCCAAGATGGCTCTGCGACATGACGCGAGAAGGGGCCCCGCACGAGACGAAGTCCGCGGGGAGGTGAGTGCACGAGCAGCCGACGGCTGTGGCAACACAGCAAAATCGATGCGAAGCGCATCGAGGAGGAGCCTGAAGTAGTTCCACACGGGCCTCCGCAAGGAGCGAGACGCAGTCCAGCTCCTCGAGAATCGATTTGGCAAAGTTGCCAGCAGCTCAAGGGGCCAGCGGGGACAAGGCGCAGCGCTTGTCCCGACATGTCGATGGAAGCGGTAATAGGTTCTTAGCAACGAAAAGAAAAACCAAACTCCAACCCTTCCCCTCTCCCCGTCCTGGCATGTCAATGGAAGCGATACTTCGGTTTCTAGAAACAAAAAAAAAGAAAAACCAAAACCCAATCCGTATTCCCGTTTCTTGCTCAGCCTTCGGGGGCGGAGAAGCCGGGGGTGCCGTCGAAGAGGTAGAGGTTTTCTAGGGCGATGATGTCGTAGCCGTGCTCTGTGATTTCGTGGAGCATTTTAAAGATTTCAGCGTGCGTAACGGTGCTGGTCTTGTCTTTGTGCATGAAGCGCAGGCGCCATTGATCGACGCAAGAGGTTTCTGGGTGACCTTCGGGCCAAACGCGTGCACCTCGGTTGCTGATCATGTGCAGCTTGAGTGGCTCCCAGGCATGCGCAGCAGCGTGTTTAAGCAATGCTTCAGCTGTATCGGTCGATTGTAAGAAAACATCGACGCCGACGAGCTGACGCTTGACATCGGGGATGACGCGCGGACCTGAAAGGGTCGCAAATTTCTTGGATCCTTGGTAGGAGACTACGGGTAGGTTCTGAGGTTTTTTACCTAGGTTCTTTGCGACGGCACTGGCAAACTCGCGCGTACCTACTTTCACTTTGCTCACACCCTCTTTGAAGATGTCGTAGGTGTGGATCCCCTCTTCGAGTGTGCTGAGCCACGCATTGTGAATCCGCTCTGCTGTGGCTGTTTCTCCCACATGGATCAGCAGCATGATGCTGGCGAGAAGAAGGCCTGAAGGGTTGGCTACGTTCTGTCCCGCGCGGCGTGGCGCTGAACCGTGAATCGCTTCAAACATCGCTCCGCGATCGCCGATATTTGCCGATCCTGCTAGGCCAACCGATCCAGAAATCTGCGCTGCGACATCGGATAAGATATCTCCGTAAAGATTGGGCATCACGATCACGTCGAATATTTCAGGGGTGTCGGCCAGCTTGGCCGCCCCGATGTCGACAATCCAGTGTTCATTTTGAATGTCGGGGTACTCGCGCGCAATCTCATCAAAAATTTTGTGAAAGAGCCCGTCGGAGATTTTGAGGATGTTATCCTTTACAAAACAGGTCACTTTTTTACGTCCGTAATGGCGCGCATACTCGAAGGCATAGCGGATGATCTTTTCTGAACCCGGACGTGAGATGATCTTAAGCGATTTGCACACTTCCGCCGATTGGCGGTATTCGATCCCTGCGTAGAGATCCTCTTCATTCTCGCGCACGATCACCACATCCATGCTTGGATGTTTGGTTCTGACAAAAGGCGCATAGGCAACGCAGGGACGCACGTTGGCGTAAAGCCCCATGGTGGTGCGCACTGTGACGTTGAGGCTTTTAAAACCACCCCCTTGAGGTGTGGTGATAGGTGCTTTTAAAAAAGCTTTTGTATGGCGGATGATATCCCAGGAGGAGGGTTCAATGCCGGTAGAGATCCCTTTAAGATAGACCTTTTCGCCAATTTCGATCTGGTGTAGTTCAAGTGGTGCACCTGCTTCATCGAGCACGTGGAGCGTCGCGGCCATGATCTCTGGCCCAATCCCATCCCCGTAAGCGATTGCAATCGGAATTTTTGAATCTGCCATCGTCGACCCCCTCTAAATGTAAATTTAGATTTAACGCATTTACTCTTCAGACTTCAAGCAAAAACCCCGCTGGCGTATACTGGCGGTTTAATGTAGGTTAGGTAGTAGAACGTGATTTCAGAACTGCTCCAAAGTCAGCGCCAATTCCTCGAGTATTACTTCGATCACCTCGATGCTTCCCAGGTCGAGCAAGCTGTCGAGGCGTGTCTTGCGACAGAAGGGCTTGTTATTTTCACGGGCGTGGGCAAAAGCGGCATCATCGCCGAGAAAATTGCCATGACCATGATCTCCACAGGGACGAAGGCGCTCTATTTGCCTCCGACGAATTTCCTGCATGGGGACATCGGAATCCTTTCAGAGAACGACTTGTTCGTACTGATCAGCCGCAGTGGCGAAACGGAGGAGCTGCTTAACTTAATCCCCTTTGCGCGGCAAAGAAAAACCAAGCTGCTCGCCGTCGTCTCCAACCCCCATTCCCGATTAGCGCGGCTTTGCGATCATAGTGTGAATCTCCCAGTTGAGAAAGAGCTTTGTCCCTTTGATCTGGCGCCCACAACCTCAACTACAGTGCAGTTATTATTCGGCGATTTGCTTGCTATTGCGCTCATGCAGAAAAAGCAGTTCGACATTTCCGCTTATGCTCTGAATCATCCATCCGGTTCTCTCGGCAAAAAGATGACCCTCACCGTTGACGACATCATGTTGAAAGAAAAACAAGTGCCGCTTGCTAAGCCAGGGGACCGCTTGCTCGATGTGCTCGTCGAACTCTCCAACAAACGCTGCGGAGCTCTACTTGTGGTTGATGCTGAACACAAGCTTCAAGGAATCTTTACTGATGGCGACTTGCGCCGCGCTCTACAGACACATGGGCCGGGCGTGCTTGGAAAATCGCTCGAGCAGCTCATGACCACCACGCCGATGCGCATCGAGCGCGGCAGCCTCGCCTGGGATGCTTTAAAGCTGATGCAGCGCGACCCTAAACGCCTCGTGATGGTGCTTCCGGTAGTTGAACAAGACAAAGTCGTAGGTATTCTACACATGCATAGCGTCATCCAAGCTGGCATCACCTGAAATCCGACCCATTTAACGAACACCACAATCGAGGATTTTGAACCATGAAACCAAGTGCAGTATATCACATGTTGGGAATTCAGCAACCGCCTGTGCATCGAAGTGGACGTCTTCTTGAAAGTTTCCAACGCGGCATAGGAGACACAGCCTCTACCATAGCTCCAGCTGAGCCGCAGCGCAGCCTCCCTACAAACCAAGATGGAGATAGAAGATTTACGAACAACATAAAAGCAGCATTAGTCGGCAATGCATTAGATGTAACTGCAGAAGATGACATCGTTGGGCATTTTAGCATGATAGAGGCCAGCTTCACTCAGATCTCCACATTACACTTTCTCCTTGAGCATCCTCTGGTAAGCGATGCGTTGGCTCGTAGGCTTTTCGCAGCACTACCTCAAGATCTCAAAGAGAGCATTGAAAAAACACTCGAGTGGTCGAATAGAAGTAGTCCATCAGTTTCTGGTGCTGAGTCCCTTCAGCAGGTGCCACGTTCCACTGATGTGAAGAGCGCCATGATGCGCATTTTGACAGAGTCGAGTTCCGATCTTGAGCTCCTCTAAGAGTCTGTCGTTGAAAATTTTAATGTCGCTTTTTGATCTTTTTTCCGCGGCTTTATTTTTTTATCTCGCCCTACTTGTTCAAGTATGGTGCTCGATAAAAAAAATAAAGCGGTGAAAAAAAACTCCAAAAATCGCCTGTTAAAATTTTCAACGACAGGCTCTAAGGTCGCTTGTATTTCGGAATAGCGATTGACCTGCATGAAAAAAAGAGTGTAAAAAGTTCGCGCGATTTTCTACACTCCCAGACATGTTAAGCTTCTCGTCGCTCTTAATCACTGCTGTTTTTGTGTTGGGCTATTTAGCGATCATTTTAGAGTACACTCTAAAGATCAATAAAGCAGCCGTTGCAATGCTCATCGCAGTAGCGTGTTGGACGATTTATCTCGTCTCTAGCATAGCACCTGCGCGCGCAGATATTGCCGCTTTAAGGCATCACGTCTCAGAAGTGTCGCAGATCATTTTCTTCCTCATGGGTGCCATGACGCTTGTCGAATTGATCGACTCCCACCGCGGCTTTAAGCTCCTCACAGATCGCATTAGGACTTATTCGCGCAGACGCATGCTTTGGATTGTGGCCATCATGGCCTTTTTTCTCTCCGCTGTGCTCGATAACCTCACCACAACGATCCTCATGGTTTCCCTTTTGCGCAAAATGGTTCCAGAGCGCAAGGAACGCCTGCTTTACAGCTGTCTTGTCGTTGTGGCAGCTAATGCTGGAGGCGCTTGGACACCGATTGGAGATGTGACTACAACCATGCTGTGGATTAATGGGCAGATCTCTTCGATCTCCGTGATTCGTGCACTGTTTATTCCGTCGATGATTTCCCTTTTAATCCCACTCCTTTGGTACAGCTGGCAAACTCGCGGAAGGTTCCCCAAAGGCAGTTGTGAAGTGGAAAACAATCCAGTGGAACCTGGAGCGTTCCCTGTGCTGTGTCTAGGTGTGGGCGGATTAATTTTTGTGCCGATCTTCAAGGCGATGACTGGGCTGCCACCATTTATGGGCGTCATTTTGGCGCTATCGCTGCTATGGATCTTGACAGACCTCATGCACTTCAAATACGCCGGACGCGAACATTTGCGCGTGCCCCACGTGCTCACGCGCGTCGATACATCGGGAGTTTTGTTCTTCTTGGGCATCTTACTCTGCGTCGACGCGCTGCAGACAGCCGGCATTCTTCAATATCTAGCCGAAGGGCTGAATGCTGTTTTCAAAACTCAGGCGTTGATCGCCACGATGATTGGATTTCTCTCTGCGGTGGTGGACAACGTTCCCCTGGTAGCAGCGGCTATGGGGATGTATCCCCTTGAAAGCTATCCTATGGACTCTGCTTTCTGGCACATGGTAGCTTATGCCGCTGGTACGGGAGGAAGCATGTTGATCGTGGGCTCTTCCTCTGGAGTAGCCATGATGGGGATGGAAAAAATTGATTTTGCAACCTATGCCCGTAAGATGACATTACCCACCGTAGCAGGCTATCTGGGAGGGATGGGCGTCTACCTTCTCCTCAGGCCATTTCTCTCCTAGAGCGCCAATTGCCTCAGAAATAATTTGCAGAAAATGAAGCCGTTTCGTTAGGATGCTTAACATTCCTCACAGGTATCCTGAAAGGAAAAGAGTCAGTGAGATGACTCATGCTGTTTTAACATTAGAAGAGAAGTGATGTGCAAGCAAAAGAAGCTTGTGCGGATAAGATGTGAAAATCTTATTTGCCTGTAAATTTATTTTTGATTTTA
>Ga0247727_10003575_pt1 | contig 34162 bp, 32 predicted proteins | sample WisWelCaveWW1625_FD_202498 | JGI IMG/M metagenome (GOLD analysis project Ga0247727, IMG submission 202498) | Biofilm microbial communities from Wishing Well Cave, Virginia, United States - WW16-25 | ecosystem: Environmental > Aquatic > Deep subsurface > Groundwater > Cave microbial mat | place...
CTGGCTCCAATATGCCGATCATCGACTGGCTCCATTACGCCGATCCGGCGCTGGCTCCAATATGCCGATCATCAGCTGGCTCCTTTATGCCGATCACGAAGTGGCTCCAATATGCCGGTCGGTGACAGCAGCCCGCGTGCCTCGGCCTTGACCCAGTTATGCAGCGTCTGAGCCGCTACCCCCAGCACCTGCGACACCGCCCCTACGCTCTGGCCGCTGCGCACCAGCCGCACCGCCTCGATCTTGAATTCCAGCGTGTACTGCGCCCTCTTGCCCTTCGACATTTGCGCTCTCCTTGCTCAAAGTTTAATTGCTCAGCAAGGGATACGTTTTTCGAGGGCAAGCTCAAACCACTATCTGCCGCTTAAGAACATCCAATGAATATAGGAATCCCCCAACCAAGATGGGCGCTTGAATTGGTTGGATATACCTTGTTTCTCTTGTGTGTCGCATTTCCAATGGTGCGTCCCGTGCTCGAGATAAAGGCGGGCCTATTCCTTCTGTTGTTATTTGGGTTGCTGTTGCATATGTTAGAGACAAGGCGCATTGATATCCAACCTCAGGTGGCCTTATGGCTGCTAGTGACAATAACAATTGGCGCATTGTCCTCGTTGCACGGCGCAGCAATGGGAGCCCCTGGTGCATGGGTCTATGGATTTGCAATATATGTTGCTTGGGTTGCCATCCATGGACTTCTTCTGCACGGCATTGATCAGAAGCAGGTGCTTCGACTGTACTGGATAGCTGTTGGCTCGACGATCTTCATTTCATTGAATGGTTTGCTATTTGTAATTTCCCAGATTGTCCTTGAGCAGCCGATTGACGTGACCAGCTTCCTTGGATGGAACACCCAAGATGATCTGCAAGCGTTTGGCACTGCCGGGGGATACATAAAAATTAACGTTATCGGTATCAACTCAATGCCGTTTCTCGTTCCGATGGTGTTCACCGGGGTCTTGATGATGAATCACCCCCAGGGTCAGTGGCGAAACGTGAAGAGGTTCGCAAATTGGGCAGCGTTGCTCCTTGGGTTGCTTTTTGTCTTTATCGCGGGTAGACGAGCGTTAATCGTTGTGACGCTACTAACACCTTTGTTGGTGCTTCTAGTCTGGCGAGTTTCCGGGCCTACGACGGCGGGTAGAAGTCTTGGCTCAGCTGCAGTTTTGCTGCTTGCCGGAGGTCTCGTTTTTGTCTTTGCGGCCACCTTGAATGACTTGACAGGGGATCCATTTGCGCTCGCACAAATCCTTCTCTCTGTATTCGAATTCTCTGGCTCAGACGAAAGCGAGAGTGGCAGGAGGGAACAATTCTTTGCCCTACTAAACGGTTGGCTAGAGCGCCCTTTGACCGGATGGGGCTTAGGTTCCTCGGCTGGAATGTTTGGATCCGTAAGGTCCCCCGAATACCCATGGGCATACGAGCTGTATTACCTAGCGCTGCTATATCAAGTGGGGTTGGTAGGCATGACGCTATATGCAGCCTTTGTTGCGTGGATCTACGTCATGACATTTCGCATTGTCCGGAGCGCGCACAATCTAGCTACCCCAATGGCGCCTTTTCTTACTGGAATGACGGCATTCCTAATCGCGAGCGGAACCAATCCATACCTTCCACGCTTTGACGGCCTTTGGATTTTTCTTCTATCGTTAGCGTGCATCAACATTTGGCTGCGAGAAGCAGCCGTCAAATTGTCCGGATCTACTTCAAGTGGGATGGGGCTCTCCACCCCTGCACGTTGAATGTAGCCTCACTTAGAGGTGCGCAAACCACGTGTGACGACATTTCGTTGAGCGCCACGGTATTCACCTATCAAATCTTGCGGCGCGCATGTATCTTCGGTTTTTGCGCCAAGGAAGTAGACGCAGGATGCGCCGTCGCTTGCGAAATCGCTCCGAATAATCTTGTCAAAGAACCGGAGCCAGAAAGTGCAGACCCAGACGGCTGTGCCGGCTAACTGGCTTCTGAAAACTCCAGCGACCGCATACCGCAGCGCCCAACGAAGGACAGTCGCTGGCCCAGCCACTTGTCCACTCTTGAGCAACTTAAATCGTCGGAAGAGAAATCGGTGTCCCAATTCAGTATATCGAGAGAAGTCATAGGCCCCCTCGTGCACCATTTGCAGAAAAGGCGTTTCTGAGTAGACAACACCGTTCTTCTTCAGAACTCTCCAAATCTCGCTCACGACAACTTGAGGCTCCAAAACGTGCTCGAGAACAGCCTGAACCCAAACAGCATCCACGCACGAATCGACAAGCGGAACACTGTGGGCATCTGCCACCACAGTGATATTGGTCGACGCATAAACATCGAATGCAATTACCCGCACTGATGCGTCTTGGTAGAGTTGCTCCGCACCGTCTCCGATAGTACCGCCACCAATCACCAAGACTGTCGGGGTCTGCGCAATTTCTTTAGCGCGCGCGAGAAACAACCTGCAGTTGCGCGCCGTGACCAAGCTTCTTCCATTAACCATCCGCTTGAACAGTGAAGTGCTTCGCCTTCCTGGTACCAGGCTTTCGTACGTTTGAGACTCGGGGACAATGGAATTGGCAAAATCAACAAGAATTGGAACGCCGTCGACAATTCTGTAACGCACGCTAGGAACGCTTTCCGTTGCGAGATGATTCGTATCTTGCCTGAGGCGAGCAAATGTCGCCGGACAGCGAAGCAGGCCTAGAATGCTGCCGTATGCTGCAACGTTCGATCTCATGAGAAGTAATCGCCCAAGAATTGGCTACGTAGCGTTTAGCGCTGATCTTAACAAGCCGGGCGACCGGCGGCGCTTCGCTGGGTACGCAACCCGCCGCGGCATGACTTTCGAAATCGCCAGACCGGGCGAACGTTACGATCTGCTGGTACTGAGCCAAGCAGCAGACATCAGCCAGTGGCTGGATTACACCCAAGGTAAGGTGGTCTACGACCTAATCGATTCCTATCTGGCGAGCCCTCGCACTGAGTTCAAGCAATTGTTCCGAGGTCCGGCGAAGTACGTCACGGGTCAATTCAAACACCTGCGCCTTGACTACAAGGGAACGGTTCAGGAGATGTGTAGGCGGGCCGACGCAGTCGTATGTACGACGGATGAACAGAAGCGGGACATTTCCAGATTCTGTTCGAACGTGCACCTGACGCTCGACTTCCACTCCTCAGTAGCGCGTCAATACAAGGTTGACTACGGCATCGGCACTCCGATACGCATCGCGTGGGAAGGCTTGGGCGTCAACGTGCAGCAGCTCGGGGTGATCGAGGACGTGCTGCGACAACTGTCCAAGGAATTCCCGCTGTCTCTGACTTTAGTAACCGATCTCGAGCATCACCTTTGGCTCAACAAGATAGGCCGGGTCCGGTCGATAGACGTCGCGGCTCGCATTTTCGACAACGTCATCATCCACCCGTGGACCGAGGAAACCTGCGCGCGCATCCTCAGCGGTTGCGACTTCGGCGTGATCCCCCTCGACATGAACGACCCGTTCGTAAGCGGCAAGCCGGAAAACAAGCTCCTGCTCATGTGGCGCATCGGCCTTCCAGTGGTTTGCTCGGCCACGCCCGCTTACGTACGCGCCATGAACGCCGCAGGCACCCCGAACCTGGCTTGCGCTACCCCTGACGAGTGGCTAACCGCCTTACGCCAGCTAGCCTCGAGCGAGCAGGCGCGCCGCGCGGCGGGGCAAGCCGGCAGAGGACACGCCAATCGCGTGTGGAATGAAGACGCCGTCCTCGCACGCTGGGATCGAGTCCTGGAATCCGTCGGAATCGCGGTGAACTGACTATGTGTGGACTCACCGGATTCTGGGATTTTGCCGGCCGCCACGCCTCGGACGGCGCCAGCGTGGTTTCGAAGATGGCCGATTCCCTTGTGCACCGTGGGCCCGACGACCATGACGCATGGCACGACCCGGACACCGGCATTGCGTTCGGGCATAGGCGCCTCGCCATCATTGACCTCTCTTCCGCAGGGCACCAGCCCATGCGCTCGAGCAACGGGCGCTACGTGTTGTCGTTCAACGGCGAGATCTACAACCACCTCGACCTGCGCCGCGAGCTCGACGCCTCGGCTGCCGTTGCCTGGAGGGGGCGTTCCGATACGGAAACCATGCTGACATCGATCGAGCGGTGGGGTGTGCATCAGGCCTGCAAGAAAGCGACCGGGATGTTTGCTTTCACGCTCTGGGACCGCGAGACCCGGGAGCTGCACCTCGTCAGGGATCGCCTGGGGGAAAAACCGCTCTACTACGGATGGGTCGGCGACACTCTGCTCTTTGGCTCCGAGCTAAAAGCGATTTGTGCCCATCCCGATTGGCACGGAGCCGTCAACCGCGCCGCGCTCACGCATTTCCTCAGGTTCAGTTATGTGCCGGCCCCGGAATCCATATACCAGGGAATCTACAAAGTCATCCCGGGAACGATTCTTACCTTTGATCGAACGCGAGCGGAACGACGCTCAGTCTACTGGTCTCCGGTTGAGATGGCGCAGGAAGGCACCGCGAATCGCTTCGATGGGTCGGAGCGCGACGCCATCATTGAGCTCGAGCGTCTGCTGACGGACGCTGTATCCCGCCAAATGGTTGCCGACGTTCCGCTTGGCGCTTTCCTTTCGGGCGGGGTCGATTCCTCGACCATCGTGTCGTTCATGCAGTCGCAAAGCAGCCTCAGGGTGCGCACGTTCACAGTCGGCTTCAAGGAAGAGGCGTATGACGAAGCGGCCCACGCGCGGAATGTCGCGCACCACATCGGCACCGAGCACACCGAGATCGTAGTGACGTCGGAGGAAGCGAGGGCGCTGATTCCCGGAATGGCCGAGATCTACGACGAGCCATTTGCAGACCCTTCGCAGATTCCGACCTTTTTCGTTTCCCGTTTGGCGCGCAACAGCGTCACTGTGAGTCTTTCCGGGGACGGCGGCGACGAGCTGTTCGGGGGCTATAGCCGCTACTTCATCGGGCGCGCCCTGCTGCGCGGCGCCAGTGTCATGCCGCCGCCCTTGCGGCGCGCCGTGGCGGGCGCCCTAGGCGTGGTGCCGCCGGCAACCTGGGATCGGTACGGCGACATGCTGCGCGGCCTGCTGCCCAAGCGGCTCCAATACCGGAGCCTAGGCGAGCGCGTACACAAAGTTGCCGCCCTCCTGACAGCCGCGGACTTCGACAGCGCCTATTTGTCGATGGTCTCTAGATGGAGTACGCCCGAATCGCTGGTTCTCGGCAGCGCAGATGGCCCTACCGTGCTGTCGGAGACCCGTTGCGCGATTCTGTCGGACCCCACTGAAAAAATGATGCTGAACGACCTGGTGAGCTATCTGCCCGACGACATCCTGGTCAAGCTGGATCGCGCGGCCATGCGGGTCAGCCTGGAGACGAGGCTTCCCTTTCTTGACCACCGGGTTGTCGAATTTGCGTGGCGGCTTCCGGTTTCCATGCGTGTGCGTCGCGGCTCAAGCAAGCACCTGCTGCGGCAAGTCCTCTACCGCCGGTTGCCAGGAAAGCTTTTCAATCGTCCGAAGACCGGCTTCTCGGTCCCTATCGGCGAGTGGTTGCGCGGCCCGCTTGCCAGCTGGGCGGACGACTTGCTCGCCTCAGACCGGATCCGGCGCGAAGGTTATTTCGACGCGAGGGAGGTGCAACGTATCTGGAGCGAGCACCGTTCGGGCAAGAGGAACTGGCAGGACGTGCTCTGGAATCTGCTGTCGTTCCAGACTTGGAATCTCGCCAGATCGGACGGTCGCTAGCAATACCATGAAGACGGTGGCACTGATCTCCAATACCTCATGGAGCATCTTCAATTTCCGCGCCAACCTGATCTCCGCATTGCAGCAGCAAGGCTTCCGGGTAGTTGCCATTGCTCCGCCTGATGGGTACTCGGCTCGCATCGCCGGCCTGGGATGCGCATACCTGCCGCTGCCGATGGATAACAAGGGGCGCAATCCAGTTCGAGACGGATTGCTTTTTGCAAGGCTGCTAACCCTGTTGTCGCGAGAGAAGCCAATGTGCCTTTTGGGCTTCACCATCAAACCGAACATCTACGGCTCGTTCGCGGCAAGACTTCTAGGCATTCCGGTCATCAACAACATTGCCGGATTGGGTAGTGTGTTCGTCTCCAGAGGGCTGACACAATCTCTGGTCCGAGGCATGTACCGAATCGCTCTGCGGCGATCGAGACGAGTGTTCTTTCAGAATCCGGACGATTTCCAGTTGTTCATCGAGCAGGGAATTGCGCGCGCGGAAGTATCCGAGGTCCTGCCTGGCTCTGGTGTGGACACAGCGCACTTCGCTCCCAAGCAGCGCCAGCCATCGGATGGACCCGTCACGTTCCTGTTTCTGGGGAGACTCCTGGTCGAGAAGGGCGTGCCTGAGTTTGTCGAAGCGGCTCGAGCAGTCAAATCCATTCGGTCTGACGCGCGATTTCAGTTGCTCGGGTTCGCTGGTGTGGAAAATCCCTCAGCCATTCATCCAGGCGAAGTCCGCAAGTGGGCGGCGGAAGGTATTATCGAGAATCTCGGCGAAACACACGATGTTCGTCAACATATTGCGAATGCCGACTGCATTGTGCTGCCGTCCTATTACCGTGAAGGCGTGCCACGAAGCCTGCTCGAGGCTGCGAGCATGGAGAGACCTGTCATCACTACCAACACCCCCGGATGCCGAGAGACAGTTCTGGATGGGGCTTCGGGATTCTTGGTGAGCCCGCGAAGTGTTGAAGATTTGATGGCCAAAATAAACCGGTTTCTTGACCTGCCCAGGCACGTGAAGGAGGAAATGGGACGGCAAGGCCGCTTGCATGTTCAGGCCAAGTTTGACGAGAAGATCGTCATATCGCGATACACCAGTGCGATTGCCGCGCTCACGCTACCTCCGCGGAACTGAGATTTCACACCGTTGAATGGCCCTTCTACGATCCCTGATCGAAGGTCAACGACGGCTCTCCGCTCGCTTTGACAAATTGCTACAAGCAGATTATCGGATTGACGGATACACCGATTTCAAGAAAACGTTCGTTGTCCCGCATATCCGGGCAGGTTCGAACATCTATGATGTCGGGGGCGGGAAAAGGCCCTTCTTTTCGGCGACGGAGAAGACGTCACTCGGACTTAGGGTCACTGGAGTGGACATTAGCGCGCAGGAACTGGAAAAGGCGCCGGCCGGCAGCTATGACGCCGTTGTCACGGCAGACATCACAAAGCATTCGGGCAACCAGGACGGGGATCTAGTAGTGTGCTGCACATTGCTTGAGCATGTGCGGGACACTGATGCGGCAATTCGTGGCATTGCATCGATGCTTCGTAGAGATGGCATCGCGCTCATATTTGTTCCGTCAAGGAGAGCAATGTTTGCAAGACTGAACGTCATGCTTCCAGAGTCATTGAAGCGGCGACTGCTGTTCACGATATTTCCGGAGACATCCCACGCCCAGGGATTCCCCAGCTACTACAATCGCTGCACCCCAGAGGAGATCCGGGTTCTCAGCGAACAACATGGGCTGACTGTCATAGACTCAAAGTTTTATTTCATCAGTTCCTACTTCAGCTTCTTTTTCCCCCTCTACGTTCTTTGGCGAGGCTGGATGGTGTGCAACAGGCTTTTCTGGGGAGATCGCGCAGCAGAAACGTTTTCGTACGCATTGCGCCGACACTGAATGGACACCGCAGCCCTTTCATTCCTCGCCTCCGCACTCATCTCCGGCGCCATTGTTTACCTGCGCCCGTTCCACCAGCGCTACACCCTCGACTCGACCTCCGCCTTCCCCCGCAAAATCCACACCGTCTCCGCCCCCCGCATCGGCGGCCTCGCCCTAGTCGCCGGCGTAGCCGCCGGCAGCCTCGCCCTCGAACACGCGGCGCACAGCACCGCGATCCCCATCGCCCTCTGCGGCATCCCGGCCTTCCTCGGCGGGCTGGGCGAAGACTTCACCCGCAAGGTCTCCTCCTCCGCGCGCCTGTGTCTCACCTTCGTCGCCGCGGCGATCGCCTTCTTCGTCCTCGACGCGAGCATCACCGACCTCGACCTCCCCGGCAGCGACTGGGTCCTCTCTTTTGCCATCGCTTCGCTCTTCTTCACGATGTTCGCCGTAGGCGGCCTCGCCCACGGCATCAACATCGTCGACGGCCTGAACGGGCTCGCCGGCTTTGTCGCGCTGATGATCCTCGGGGCGATCGCCTGGGTCGCAACGCAAGTGGGCGACCAGCCCGTCGCGCTCACCGCCCTCCTCGTCGCGGCCAGCGTGGCCGGCTTCCTCGCGTGGAATTTCCCGCGCGGCGCCGTTTTCCTCGGCGACGGCGGCTCCTACTTCCTCGGCTTCCTCATCGCCGAGCTCGCGGTGCTGCTGGTGCACCGGAATTCCGAAGTCTCGCCCTGGTTCGCGCTCACCGTGCTTTCCTACCCGGTGTGCGAGACGCTGTTTTCCTCTTTTCGCCGCAGGATCCGCGGCCGGCACGCGATGGAGGCCGACGGCCTGCACCTGCACACGCTCGTCTACAAGCGCCTAGTGCGCCGTGGAGGCAAGGGCAGCACGGGCCAGAACGCGCTCGCCGCGGTTTACCTCGCGGTCCTGTGCGCCACGGTGGTGCTCCCTGCCATGATCATGTGGGACGACACCCTGGCCCTGCAGGGCATCGCCGCATCCTTTACTTTGTTTTACGTGATTCTCTACCGCGGGCTGGTGAGGTTCCGCTTCCCGCGCTGGCTCTCGGCCCGGGGTTCTGGGCACAATGGCGCTCAGAGCGCCCGGCGGGCGGAAGTGCGATGATGCGTCGGCCGCGAGCCAGGCATACTCGGAGACACGCCATGCACCAACAGGGAATCCTTCGCACGCTGGGCTGGGCGCTGATCGCGCTCGCTGCGGCCTTCGCGGGCGCGGCGCAAGCCGACGCCACGATCCGGTCGCTGCGCGGCGAGGTGCGCGACGGCGGCAACAGCGTCGGGCAGAGCCAGCGCGTGTTCTCCGGCGCCACCATCACCACCGGCCCGGGCGCGCAGGCAGTCATCAGGTTCGAGGATGGCCAGCAGGTGGTGCTGAACGAGAACACCACTTTCCGCATCAGCGATTTCCGCTACCGCAGGGAAGAGCCGCGCAGCGACCGCGCCGTGTTCGACCTGCTGCGCGGCGCGCTGCGCATAGTCTCCGGCGCGGTGGCCTCGAGGAGCCAGAACGCCTTCCAGCTGCGCGTGCCGCAGGCGACCATCGGCATCCGCGGCACCGACTTCATGGTGGCCATCGTCAACCCGGCAGTCGTCGCGGTGAACGTCGGCGCTATCGCCACCACCAACGCCGGCGGCACGGCGGTGTTCGGCGCCGGCAGCTTCGGCTCGGTGGCCAGCGCAAGCTCGCTCGGCGTCTCGATTACCGCAGCGCAGGTTCCGGCGGCGGCCAGCGCGGCCTTCGGCAGCATGAACGCGGCGGCCGGCGTAGTGGCCGGCGGCATGGCCCCGGGCGCAGCGGCGGGCGCCGGCGCGGGCGCGGCGGGCGGCACGGCCTTGGGCACGGCGGCGGGGATTGTCGGCACTGCGGCGGCAGTCGGCGCGGCCGCGGCCGCCGGCGAAAACGCCACGACGACGCACCACCCGCCCGCGCCGTAATCGCACGACACGCCTGAGAGGCCCCGCGGCGGGGCCTTTCTTTTTTGAGCTGGCCCGGCCTTGCCGTACATACGAATATTCGTATAATCGCAAATGAAGCGCCTGCGCTTCGTGGGGTCCGCCAGGGATGACCTGACCGCCTTCCCCAAACCCGCCCGCGTCCGGGCGGGCCAGGAACTGTTCATGGTGCAGGTCGGGCGGGAACCAGACGACTGGAAACCGATGCCGACGGTCGGCCTGGGCGCCCGCGAGATTCGCGTGCGCGACGCGGCGGGGGCGTTTCGGGTTGTCTACGTCGCGAGATTCGCAGACGTGGTTTACGTGCTGCACGCGTATCAGAAGAAGTCGGAGAAGACGGCAAGGGGCGACCTCGCGCTCGCCGAGCGGCGATACCGCGAGGCCCGGGCATTGGCGAAGGAGAGCGGAATATGGCCAAGAGAGTGACTGAATCGAGCGGCAACGTGTTTCAGGACCTGGGGCTGCCGCCCCATGAGGCGGCGGTCATGCTGCTGCGCGCCGAGCTTGCCGAGGCACTGCGGCGGTGGATGGAGCGGCGCAAGCTGACCCAGGCCGAGGCAGCGAAACGCCTGGGCATCGCCCAGCCGCGCGTGTCGGAGATCGTGCGCGGAAGAGTTGAGCTGCTGTCGCTCGATTACCTCGCCGGGCTTTGCGCGAAGGCTGGCATCGCCGTCGGACTTCGTCGCGCCGCTTGACCCCGGAGAATCAAGGCGCGTCCCGGTTCGCCTTGAATCGGGCTCTGACCCCGATTTTGCTTTTGCTCGCCGCGGGCGCGCATGCGCAGGAGTCTCCCACGGCACAGCCGTCGTTCACCGCCCCCTCCACCAGCGGCCAGACCGGCCTGCTCAGCATGCCCGACGCGCGCCTGGCGCCCGACGGCACGTGGCGCACCGGATTGAGTTACCTGAAACCCTACCAGGCGATCTGGTCGAGCCTCACCCTCCTGCCGTTCCTCGAGGGCTCGTTCCGCTACACGCGGATCATGTATGTGCCCGGATTTCCGGGCGTGCCGGACGAGGACTACGGCGACTTCAAGGACAAGGAGTTCGGCCTCAAGCTGCGCGTGCTGCCCGAGCGCGGCTGGTGGCCGCAGCTCGCGCTGGGGATCCAGGACTTCGAAGGCACCGGCGTGTTCAGCGCCGCCTACGGTGCCGCTTCCAAGCGCCTCGGCGAGTTCGACTTCACCCTCGGCTACGGCAACAAGCGCATCGACGGCGCATTCGGCGGCGTGCGCTGGTCGCCCGCGAGCCTGCCCCGCTGGAGCCTGGTGGCCGAATACGACGCCTACAACTACAAGCAGGACCACGGCTCGCAGCTCTCGGGGGCGGCGAGCTACAGGAAGAGCGCCGCCGCGGGCGTGGAGTACCGCGCCGACTGGTGGGGGGCGAAGGCCTTTGCCGCGCACGGCGAGGCGGGCCTCAATGCCTGGGTGTCCGTGCCGCTGCAGGCGAAGGAGTTCTTGCCGAAAATCGACGAGCCGCCGGCGTACACGAAGATCAACCCGCGCCCCACCGAGGAGCAGTGGGCCGAAGACCCGGCGCACCGCCGGCGTCTGGAGCGGGCACTCGCCGCGCAGGACTTCCGCGAAATTCGCATCGCCTACGCCAACGGGCGCCTGGAAGCGACGCTCGCCAACACGCGCATCGCCTCGATGCCGCGCGCCGTGGGCCGCGCCGCGCGCACCCTGCTCTCGTTTGCCCCGCTGCAGGTGCGCGAGATCCGCGTCACCTACCTGCAGGCGGGCCTGCCCTTCGCCACCTACAGCTTCCTCCACGTGCCCACGCTGCAGCGCTACTTCAACGGCATGGCGTCGAGGAAGGACCTGGCGCAGACCGTGGCGATCGAGTACGCCAAACCGGAGGAAAGGCACGAGAAAGAGGACCGTGACGAGAACGAGGCGAAAGACCGTGACGGAGCGCTCGCCGCGTTCGAGGAGCCGCTCGGCGAGGGCATCGTCGCGCAGCGCGACCGCGACGCCACGCAGCTCCTGGTGTGGCGGCGCGAGTTCGCGGGCGGCGAGGCGCGCCTGCGGCCGGGCGTCTCGGGCTACTTCAACGACCCGAGCGGCGCGTTCAAGGTGGAGCTCGCGGCGCTCGGCAGCTACGACCGGGCTTTCCGCGGCGGCCGCTTCGTCAATCTGGAAGCCAAGCTCACGCTGTACGAGGACATCAGCGACGTGACCCAGGCCTCCAACAGCCTGCTGCCCCACGTGCGCAGCGACATCGCGGAGTACAAGCGCGGCAACGACGGGAAGCTGCTGCGCGCGCTGGCGCACCAGTACTGGCATCCCGCGCAGCGCGTGTACGCGCGCGCATCCATGGGAATCTACGAGGAGATGTACGCCGGCGCCGGCGGGCAGGCGCTCTACCTCGCCAAGGACGGGAGCTGGTCGGCCGACCTGGCGGTGGACGCACTTCGGCAGCGCGACTTCAAGGGCTGGTTCGGCTTTCGCGACTACGACACCGTGACGGCCATCGCGAGCCTGAACTACCGGATGAGCGAGGGCGTGACCGGCACTCTGCGCGCGGGGAGGTTCCTCGCCAAGGACGAGGGCGTGCGAGTGGAATTGAAGCGCCGCTTCGCCTCGGGCTTCGAGGTGGGCGCCTGGACCACGGTGACCAACGGCAACGACATCACCTCGCCCGGCACGCCCGACAAGCCGTACTACGACAAGGGCATCTTCATGCAGATGTCCCTGAACGCCATGCTCACGCGAGACAACCGCGCCACGGCCAACTTCTCGCTCGCGCCCTGGACGCGCGACGTCGGCCAGATGGTGCGGTCGCCGGGCGACCTCGCGCGGCTGCTCGAGCGCCAGGTGCGCGACCTGCACGAGGGCGACGGGCTGCGGTACCTCGGCGACAGGGAGGACGACTACGGGCTGCCCTCGCTCGGCACGGGGCCGCGCGACCGCGTCTGGCCGGATTTCGTCGGCGAGGATGCGCTTGGCGCGGGGCGCGCGGCGGGCAAGGTGGACTGGGCGGAGGCGATCGTGGTGGGCGGCGGGCTGCTGCTGGGCTCGGCCCTGCTCGACAAGCCGGTGGACGACTGGGCGGTGCAGCACCGGGACAGCCGCCGGATCAAGCGCACGGTGAAGTGGGGCGACGCGCTGCCGGTGGCGGCGATGGGGCTCTCGGCGGTGTTCGCCTTCGACCAGTCACGGCCGCGGCTGTCGGATGCGGGCACGGCGGCGCTGGAGGCGGGCGTGGTGGCGCTGGCGGCCTCGGAAGTACTCAAATATGGCGCAGGGCGCGCGCGGCCCAATGCCGGCCTCGGGCGCGGCGAGTTCGAGCCGGCGACGCGGGACGACCGCTTCCACTCGATGCCCTCCAACCACACCGCGGTGATGTGGGCGGCGGTGACGCCCTACGCCAGGGAGTTCGGCGCAAACTGGCTGTACGGCGTGGCAGCGCTCACCAACCTCGCGCGCGCCGGCAGCCGCGAGCACTGGGTGTCGGATACGGTGGCGGGATCGCTGCTCGGCTACGCGCTGGGCAGCCTCGCCTGGGAGGCGCGCCGCGGCTCGCGCCAGGGAAAAAACACACCCAGGATCGCGGTGGGCATGGACTCGGTGAGCGTGGCATGGGACTGGTGAACCAGAATCGGGGTCAGGGCCCGATATCGCGCGGATCGAACCGCCGGCGCGCGGGTTTCGCATTTCAAATCGATCTCCGGTTTTTTGGCGCGATGAATCTCTGCGCCAAAAAACCGGAGACCATGGAAAGTCAAGAACGGCACGGGCGGTCGCCAGTCGCCCGATATCGGGCTCTGACCCCGATTTTTCTCCTCCTCTTCTCCGCCACCGTAGCGGCGCAGGACTGCGGCGTCCTCGACCCCGAGCTTAAGGGCTATTACGCCGGCCCCTGCAAGGACGGGCTCGCCGAAGGCGAGGGCGTGGCGCGCGGCGCGGCGGAGTACCGCGGCGGCTTCCGCGCCGGCAGGAAGCACGGCCAGGGCGTGAAGAGCTGGCTGAACGGCGAGCGCTACGAAGGCGGATTCGCCGAAGACCGGCGCGAGGGACAGGGCAAGTACACCTGGGGGCGCGGTCCCTGGACCGGCGAGAGCTACGAGGGGACCTACCTGAACGACAAGCGCCACGGCGAAGGCGTGTACCGCTGGCCGAGCGGCGACGCGTACCAGGGTCGCTTCGAGGATGACCGCTTCGCCGGCTACGCCACGCCGATGATGCTCGCGCGGCGCAAATTCGAGGAGGAGGCGCAAAAGGCGGTGGCGAAGGAAGGCCAGAAAGTCTGCCGCGAGGTGCCCATCGGACTCGCGCACGGCGAATGGATCCGCGGCGTGGTGGTGGGCGTCTCGGGCGAGCAGGTCGGCGTGCGCGTGGACGAGCCGGGCGTCAACCGCCACGTAGTGGCGGGCGTGGAGCTGCGCGCCGGGGACGTGGTGTGGGATGCGCCGACTGGATGGACGCCGTGCTACTAGACGCCCTCATGCGCCTGCCGCTGTCGGTGCTGGCGGCGTACTTCCTGTGGCGCGAGTGGGGGGCGCTGGAGGCGGCGCAGGGAGCGCTGAACGTGACGGCGCGCGTGGCGACGATGCTGTTCCTCGCGCTGATCGCGGTGATGACGCTGGCGCGCCGGCGGCCGGTGCGCAAATCGGAAGGCTGGTTGCCGCGCTTCGCCGCGCTGGCTGGTTTGCTGATGCTCTACGCCCTGCCTGTCTTCCCGCGCGCGGCGCCGGATGCGGCCTTCGACGCGGCCGCCCTCGGGCTGCTGGTGGCCGGCCACTTCCTGTGCGCCGTGACGCTGCTGCAGCTCGGGCGATCGTTTTCCGTTATGCCCGAGGCGCGCCGGCTCGTCACCGCCGGGCTGTACGCGCGTATCCGCCATCCGCTGTACCTTGCCGAAGCGGTGGCGGCGCTGGGCGTATTCTTGCTGTACCGCTCGCCGGGCGCCGCGGTGCTGGTCGCAGCGCAGTTCGCGGTTCAGCTCTGGCGCATGCACGAGGAGGAAAAGGTGCTCGAAGCGCAATTCCCGGAATACGCGGCCTACCGAGCGCGGACCGCGCGCCTCATCCCCGGCGTGTACTGAGCTATGAAGCAGGCGATCGTCATCCTGGTGCTGCTGGCGGTGGGCTCGGTGCTCGCGCACTACCACGTCGCCAATCAGACCTATTACCCGGTGTCCAAGCTCGCCTCGGCCGACGGCTACACCTTCCACATGGTGCAGGACCGCACCGCGCAAAGGAACGCCTGCGGCCAGGCCAATGACCGCTTCCTCGGGCCGATCAAGGCGCGCTGCCTGCAGTGCGACGTGCTGTACGCGCGCTGCGAGCGCGAGCTGCAGGGCGTGGAGTTGGCGCTGCTGCTAGGCGACCCGATGCCGATGCACGTGGTGATCGCGCCCGGGATGCGCCTGGCGATGGAAGGGCCGAAGGAGCGCGTGCGCCGGGAGTGCGAGCAGATAGCCGCCGACATCGTTAAAGCTGGCGCCGCCAACGCGGCCTGCGTGTTCCCGGGAACGATGCGCCGTCCCTAGGGATCGAAGCAAAGGACCAGCCATTCCAATGAAGCTTTCGGAGTTGACTTTTCGGCAGATGGCAGCTGCAGGCGCGGCGGCCTGCGCAGCGCTCCTCGCCTACGCCTATTACCTGCAGTACTTCGAAGGCCAGGATCCCTGCCCGCTATGCCTGGTGCAGCGGGGCTTCTATTACGCGATCGGGCTGGTGCTGCTCTCGGGCGCGATCCACGGCCCGGCCCGGGTCGGCGCGCGCGTTTACTCGATCGTGGCGGTCGTCTTCGCCGCGGGCGGCCTCGCCGTCGCGGCGCGCCAGGTGTGGCTGCAGCACCTGCCGGCCGACCAGGTGCCGGCCTGCGGGCCGGATTTGTTCTACATGCTGGACACCTTCCCGCTCGCGCGCACGCTGCAGCTGCTGCTGCGCGGCTCCGGGCAATGCGCGGAAGTGCACTGGAAATTCCTCGGCCTGTCGATCGCCGAGTGGTCGCTCGCCTGGTTCGCCCTGTTCGCGCTCTACGCGCTCTGGCTAGCCTTGCGCACGCGGCGCGTCGCCTGAGCGGCGACCCGCGCCCACACTTCGCCGATCAGCACCACCGCCGGGCCGCTGCCGCGTTGCGCGGCGAGCGCTTCGAGTTCGCCCAGCGTTCCGGCAAGCACATTGGAGTCCTGCAGCGACACGTTCTCCGCGATCGCCACCGGCGTGCCCGCCGGCTTGCCGGCTGCGATGAGGGCCGCGGCAATGGCGCCCGCCTCGCCCGCGCCCATGTAGAGCGCGACGGTCTGTGCGGCGAGTGCCACCTGCACCCAGTCGTTGTCTTTCTCTCCCTCGCCCACGCGCGGCGTGACGAAAGCGACGCTGCGCGACACGCCGCGCCGCGTGAGCGACACGCCGAGCTCGGCCGAAGCAGCCAGCGCGGCGGTCACGCCCGGCACCACTTCGCAGCGGATCCCCGCGGCGCAAAGCGCATCGAGCTCTTCCTGCGCGCGCCCGAAGAGCATCGGGTCGCCGCCCTTCAAGCGCACCACCACCTGGTAGCGGCGCGCGGCGTCCACCAGGCGCTTGTTGATGAACTGCTGCACCGTCGAATGCCTGCCGCAGCGTTTGCCCACGGCGACTTTGTCGGCCCGCGCGGCGAGCGCCAGGGTCTCCGGGTGCACCAGCGCGTCGTGGAACACGATATCCGCCTCGCCGAGCAGCCGGGCCGCGCGCACCGTGAGGAGGTCGGGCGCACCCGGCCCGGCGCCGACGAGATAGACCGTCCCCACGCGGCCGCTCACCGGATCATGCCCGCCGCCACCGTGTGGTGGCTGTGAGCGTCGATCAGGATGAAGGCCCCGGTCGCGCGGTCCGCGGCATAAGCGTCGGCGAACACCGGCTGCGCCAGTTCGAGCGAGACCTGGCCGATGTCATTCATGGCGAGCGCCGGCGCGCCGTAGCGCGGCTCGAGCGCGTTCACGTCCATCACGTAGTTCACCGCGGACACCTTGGCGCGCACCGTGCGCGTGGTGTGCTTGAGAAGGTAGCGCCCGCGCGGGTCGAGCGGCTCGGCCGCGAGCCAGACCAGGGTCGCCTGCAGCGAGTGCCGCGCCTGCGGCGCCTGCGCAGCCTGCGCGAACACATCGCCGCGCGATACATCGATGTCGTCGGCCAGCGCCAGCGACACCGAATCGCCGGCGCGCGCGTCCTGCGGCTGGCCAGCGTGGGTATGGATGGCGCTGACCCGCGTATGCCGGCCCGAGGGCAGCACCGCCACTGCGTCTCCCACATGCACCGTGCCCGAGGCGACGCGCCCGAGATACCTTCTCTCCCCTCCGGCGCGCTGCACCAGTTGCACGGCAAAACGGAACGGCCGCGCCGCCGCGGCCTCGGCGGGCTCGAGCGCTTCGAGCAGTTCGAGCAGCGTCGGACCGCGGTACCAGCCCATTCTTGATCCGCGCTCGACCACCATGTCGCCGGCGAGCGCCGACAGCGGCACGAAGCGCAGGCTGGGAATCCGCATCGGCGCGGCGAACGCGGCAAAGGCCTCACGCACCGCTTCGAAGGCGGGCTGCTCGTAGCCGGCGAGGTCCATCTTGTTCACCGCGACGACGATGTCGCGGATGCCGAGCAGGTGCGCGATGTAAAGGTGGCGCTTGCCCTGCGGCAAAAGGCCCTTCGTCGCGTCGGCGAGAATCACGGCGGCGTCCGCGGTGCTCGCGCCGGTGGCCATGTTGCGCGTGTACTGCTCGTGGCCTGGCGTGTCGGCGATGATGAACTTGCGCTTCGGCGTGGCGCAGTAGCGGTACGCGACATCGATGGTGATGCCCTGCTCGCGCTCGGCTTCCAGGCCGTCGGTGAGCAGCGACAGGTCGGAGCCCGCGAAGCCTCTTTTCTTGGAAGCCTGGGCAACGGCGAAGAGCTGGTCTTCGAGGATCTGCTTGGTATCGTGCAGCAGGCGCCCGATGAGCGTGCTCTTGCCGTCGTCCACGCTGCCGGCGGTGATGAAGCGCAGGACGGTGCCCGGATGTGCGAGCACCGTGCGCATTTGACCTTCCATGGTCTCCGGTTTTCTGGCGGCATGAATCTCGCCGCCAGAAAACCGGAGATCGTTTTTAAGGGCCAACCCCGTCACGCCGGTCGCGCTCATCAGAAATACCCCTCGCGCTTGCGTCGCTCCATCGAGGACTCGGAGGTCTGGTCGTCCATCCGCGTCGCGCCACGCTCCGTAATCCTGGTAGCCAGAGTCTCGACGATGACTTCCTGCGGCGTGGCCGCCACGGACTCCACCGGGCAGGTGCAGCTCACGTCGCCTACGGTACGGAAGCGCACGCAGACCTCTTCCACCGCCTCGCCCGCGCGCGGCGGGGTGAGACCGGTGACCGGCACAAGCAAACCGTTCCTGCGCACCACCGGCCGGCGGTGGGCGTAGTAGATCGCGGGCACTTCGAGCTTCTCGCGCGCGATGTACTGCCACACGTCGAGCTCGGTCCAGTTGGAGAGCGGGAACACGCGCACGTGCTCGCCGGCGCCGACGCGCGGGTTGTACAGGTCCCACAGCTCGGGGCGCTGGTTGCGCGGGTCCCACTGGCCGAAGGCGTCGCGGAAGGAGAACACGCGCTCCTTGGCGCGCGCCTTCTCCTCGTCGCGGCGCGCGCCGCCGATGGCGGCGTCGAAGCCGAACTCCTCGATCGCCTCGAGCAGCGTCACGGATTGCGCCGCGTTGCGGCTCTCCTCCGCCGAGCGCAGCTTGACCGTGCCGCGCGCCATGGAATCCTCCACCGAGCGCACGATCAGTTCCTCGCCCAGCTCGGCCGCGCGCTGGTCGCGGAAGGCGATCACTTCGGGAAAGTTATGCCCGGTGTCGATGTGCACCAGGGGGAACGGGAAGCGCCCGGGGCGGAAGGCCCTCTCGGCGAGGCGCAGCAGCACCAGGGAATCCTTGCCGCCGGAGAACAGCAGCGCCGGCCGCGCGCACTCCCCCGCGACCTCGCGCAGGATGAAGATCGCCTCGGACTCGAGCCAGTCGAGGTGGGAGCGGTCGGCTCGCATGGCTACGACTGTGCCTTTCGATCTTCCATGGTCTCCGGTTTTTGGGCGCCATGAATCTCGGCGCCCAAAAACCGGAGATCGCGTTGAAATGCCAAACCCGCGCCCGACGGGGAAATCGCCACATGCAACCCGCACTCCTTCTTCCCTTCCTCCTCCCACCACCACCGCCCCGAGCGCTCGTCGGCGCCGGGTTCCACGGCGCGCGTGCAGGGCTCGCAGCCGATCGAGGGGTAGCCACGGTCGTGCAGCGGGTTGGTGGGCACCTTGTTCGCCCGGATGTGGTCCCAGACGTCGTTGCCGGTCCAGTCGGCGATCGGGTTGAACTTGGCGATGTGCAGGGCGGTGTCGAACTCGGCGAGACGCAGCTCCGCGCGCGCGGCGGACTGGTCGCGGCGCAGGCCCGTTATCCAGGCGCGTTTGCCGGCGAGCGCACGCTTCAATGGCTCCAACTTGCGGATCTCGCAGCAGCGTTTTCTCAGCTCGACGCTGCCGTAGAAGGCGTTGCGGCCGTTGCGCGCCACATAGTCGGCCACCGCCGCGGCGTCGGGCTGCATGACGCGCAACGCGATGCCGTAGTGCGACTGGACACGCCCTGCGAGCTCCAGCGTCTCCGCGTGCAGCCGCCCGGTGTCCAGCGTGAAGATCTCGATCGGCAGCCCCTCGCGCGCGATGAGGTCGGTAAGCACCATGTCCTCCGCGCCGAGGCTGGAGGACAGCGCCGCCGGCGCGTAGGACGACGCGACGCGCTGGAGGAGCAGGCGGGCGTGCGCAGCGCGGCTCATCGGCGGCGAAACAGCGGCTGGGGCCGCTCGACCGAGGCCTGGTAGGCCTCGCTGAAGTCGTTGAAGGCCGCGAGGGCTTCCTCGGCGTCCTGGCCGTCGCGCAGCAGGAATGCGTCGAAGCCGCAGCGAGAGAGGTAGAAGAGCTGGTCGCGCTGCACGTCGCCCACCGCGCGCAGCTCCCCCTGGTAGCCGTAGCGCTCGCGCAGCAGGCGCGCGATGGAGTAGCCGCGGCCATCGGTGAATCTCGGGAAGTTCACCTCGACACGCGCGACCGCGCCCAGGCGCCCGGCGACCTTGGCCGGGTCGTCGCCCGGCTCGAGGCGCAGCACCTCGCCCGCCTCAGGCTGCGACGGCTGCGCGATCTTGCCGCGGCGAATCAGCGTGGCCATAGACGTTCTGCTTGAAGGGTTCGATGCCGAGGCGGTGCGCGCAATCCACGAAGCGCTCGTCCTCGCTTTCGCGCTGGTCCAGGTACACCTCGATCAGGCGCTCGACCACCCAGGGCACCTCGTGCTGCGCGAAGGACGGGCCGATCACTTTGCCGACCGCGGCCGGGGTGCGCCGAGCGGTCTGGCCCGTCTGGGTCTCCCCCTGATTTCCGCCGATGGTGATCTGGTAGTACTCCGCGCCCTGCTTGTCCACGCCCAGCACGCCGATGTGGCCGACGTGGTGATGGCCGCAGGAGTTGATGCAGCCGGAGATGTTGAGGTCCAGCTCGCCGATGTCGTGCAGGTAGTCGAGGTCGTCGAACAGGCGCTGGATCGCCTCGGCCACCGGGATCGACTTGGCGTTCGCCAGCGAGCAGAAATCCCCGCCCGGGCAGGCGATGATGTTGGTCAGGAGGCCGATGTTCGGCGTGGCGAGGCCGAGCGCATTCAGCTCTCGCCACAGCGCCTCCAGACGCTCCTGGCGCACGTCCGCGAGCACGAGGTTCTGCTCGTGCGTGACGCGCAGTTCGCCGAAGCTGTAACGGTCGGCGAGCTCGGCGATGGCCTCCATCTGGGCGTCAGTGGCGTCGCCCGGCGGCACGCCGGTCTTCTTCAGCGACAGCGTCACCGCGGCGTAGCCGGGCCGCTTGTGCGGGAATACGTTGCGCTTCATCCAGGCGCCGAAGGGGCCGGACGGGGCAAGGTAGAGGTCTTCCAGCGCCTCGTAGCGAGGCGAGACGAAGCGGCCCTCCACGCGGCGCACTTCCGCCTGGGTGAGGGTCGAGGGGCCGTCGCGCAACTGCTCCCACTCGGCCTCGACCTCTTCGCGGAACTTGTCCGGCCCGCGCTCCCTCACCAGGATCTTGATCCTCGCCTTATAAATGTTGTCGCGCCGGCCGTAGCGGTTGTAGACGCGCAGGATGGCCTCGACGTAGCTGAGCAGGTGCTGCCAGGGCAGGAACTCGCGGATCACGTGGCCGATGACGGGCGTGCGGCCCATGCCGCCGCCGACGATGACGCGAAAGCCCGCTTCGCCCGTGCCGCCGCGCACCGCGTGCAGGCCGATATCGTGCAGGAAGGTGGCGGCGCGGTCGGCCTCGGCGCCGTTTACCGCGATCTTGAACTTGCGCGGCAGGTAGGCGAACTCGGGGTGGAACGTCGACCATTGCCGCAGGAGTTCGCACCAGACAAAGGAGTCCACGATCTCGTCGCGCGCCACGCCCGCGAAGTGGTCGGCGGTGATGTTGCGCACGCAGTTGCCGGAAGTCTGGATGGCGTGCATCTGCACGCTGGCAAGGTCCGCCAGGATGTCGGGCGTCTCCTCCACCTTCGGCCAGTTGTACTGGATGTTCTGGCGGGTGGAGAAATGACCGTAGCCGCGGTCATACTTGCGCGCGATGTGCGCGAGCATGCGCAGCTGCGTCGAGGAAAGGATGCCATACGGGATCGCCACGCGCAGCATCGGCGCGTAGCGCTGGATGTAGAGGCCGTTTTGCAGCCTCAAGGGCCGGAAATCGTCCTCCGAGATTTTGCCGGCGAGGAAGCGCCGCGTCTGGTCGCGGAACTGCGCGACGCGCTCGTCGACGATGCTCTGGTCGATTTCGTCGTAAAGGTACATGGCTAGAAGCTCGCCAGTGCGAGGCGCGCGCCGGCGAGGAGGAGCACGAACGCCAGCAGGCGCCGCACCAGCGCATCCGGCAGGCGGCCGGCGAGCAGGCTGCCGGCCACGATGCCGGGCACCGAGCCGACGAGCAGGTTCGCCGCGATACCGAGGTTCACCGTGCCGAGCCAGAAGTGGCCCAGCCCCGCCACCAGCGTGAGCGGCACCGCATGCGCGATGTCCGTGCCGGCGATACGCACCGCGGGCATGGTGGGGTAGAGCGCGACGAGGAACATCGCGGCGAGCGCCCCCGCGCCGACCGAGGACACGGTCACCAGCAGACCGAGGAGCGCGCCGGCGGCGACCGTGAGCGGCGTGCGCAGCGGCGCGATCCACGGGTCGCAGCGCGCCGAAAGCGTGGCAAGCAGCACGCGGCCGCCGAGCAGCGCCATCGCCGTGAGGACCAGCGCGAGCGCAAGGGCCCCGGTGATGAACGCGCTCTTGTGGTGCGCGTCCGTGGCGGCGAGCAGGAGCACCGTCAGCCCTGCAGCCGGCACGCTGCCCAGGGCGAGCAGACCGGCCACGCGCAGATCGAGCGTGTGCTGTACGCGGTGCGCAAGGGCGCCGGCGGACTTGGAGACGGCAGCGTAGGCGAGGTCGGTCCCTACGGCGACCGCGGGCGGCACGCCGGCGAGCGCGAGTGCCGGGGTGACGAGCGACCCGGCGCCGACGCCGGTCGCCCCCACCAGTACTCCCACCACCAGCCCGAGCAGCGCGAAGGACGGTTCCATGGGCGTGGATTCTCGCTCCGGGCCTTATGCCTACAAAGACTAAGATGTTAATATCTTATGCACTGGAGTTATTATGAAAATCCAGCAGTTGCGCTTTCTCGCCGAGGTCGCGCGCCAGGATCTCAGCGTCTCGGCGGCGGCCGAGGCCCTGCACACCTCGCAGCCTGGAGTCTCTCGCCAGATCAAGGACTTGGAGGAGGAGCTGGGGGTCGAGATCTTCATCCGCCACGGCAAGCGCCTCACCGCCCTCACCGAGCCCGGCCGCGCGGTGCTGGCGATCGCCGAGCGCATCCTTGCCGAGGCCGCCAACATGAAGCGCGCGGGCGAGGAGTTCGCCAACGAAAAACTCGGCTCCCTCACCATCGCCACCACCCACACCCAGGCGCGCTACGCGCTGCCCAAGGCAGTGGCGGCCTTCAAGCGCCGCTACCCCGACGTGCAGCTCGTCCTCCACCAGGGCAACCCGACGCAGATCTGCGACATGGTGCTGCGCGGCGGGGCGGATTTCGCCGTGGCCACCGAGCAGATTTCGCAGTACCCGGACCTGGTGTCGCTGCCCTGCTACCAGTGGAACCGCTGCGTGGTGGTGCCCGCGCGCCATCCGCTCGGCAAGGTGAAGCCGCTCACCCTAGAGGCGGTGGCGCGGTACCCGATCGTCACCTACGACTTCGCCTTCGCCAACCGCAACCTGGTGGAAAAGGCCTTCGAGCTGCGCGGGCTGAAGCCCAAGGTGGTGCTCACCGCGCTGGACGCGGACGTGATCAAGACCTACGTCGAGCTGGGCCTGGGCGTCGGGATCATGGCGGCGATGGCGTTCAATTCGAAGCGCGACTCGGGCCTGAAAGCGCTGGACGCGAGCCACCTGTTCGAGTCGAGCACCACGCGCCTCGGCATCAAGCGCGGCGCGTACTTGAGGCGCTACGCCTACGAGTTCATCGAGCTCTTCGCGCCGCACCTGCCGCGCTCGATCGTCGAGCCGGCGGTCATGGGGGCGGAAGGCTCGCGCTACGAGTTGTGAATATCGGGTCCTGACCCCGATTTTCAGGCGTGGGAGCGGATGAAATCCCTGACCTTGGGATAGATCATCTCGCGCCAGCGCCGGCCGCTGAATATGCCGTAGTGGCCCACCTTCGGCGCGAGGAAATGCTGGCGCCGGTCCCGCGGGATGTTCAGGCACAGCAGGTGCGCGGCCTCGGTCTGGCCATTGCCCGAGATGTCGTCCAGCTCGCCCTCGATGGTGAGCAGCGCCGTGTCGCGGATGGCCTGCGGGCGCACCAGCCGGTCGCGGATGAACATGCGGCCCTTGGGCAGCGCAAAGTCCTGGAACACCGCCTTCACCGTGTCGAGGTAGTACTCGGCCGGCAGGTCGATCACCGCGTTGTATTCATCGTAGAACTCGCGGTGCCGGTCGGCCGAGTCGTCGTGGCCCTCGACCAGATGGTTGAAATAGTCCAAGTGCGCGTTCAGGTGGCGGTCCGGGTTCATCGCCACGAAGCCCATGTGCTGCAGGAAGCCGGGATACACGCGGCGCGCGTAACCGGGGTACTTGGCGGGCACGCGCTGGATGACGTTCCTCTCGAACCAGGAGTACGGCCGCTTCGTCGCCAGATTGTTGACCGCGGTCGGGCTCTTTCGCGCATCGATCGGCCCGCCCATCATCACCATCGTTTTCGGTTGCTGAGCGTCGCGCTCCTCCGCCATCAGCGAGATCGCGCACAGCACCGGCACCGTCGGCTGGCACACCGATATCACGTGCATATCAGGCGACAAGAGGCGGACGAACTCGCGCACATAGTCCACGTAGTCCGCGAGATGGAACGGCCCGGCGGACATCGGCACGATGCGCGCGTCCACCCAGTCGGTGATCCAGACCTCGTGCTCGGGGAGGAGCGTGCGCACCGTGTCGCGCAGCAGCGTGGCGTGGTGGCCGGAGAGCGGCGCGACGACGAGGACTTTGGGCGCATGTCGCTGTGCAGCGAGGTGAGGCTTGAAGCGGAGCAACTTGCAGAAGGGCTTATCGAGCGCGACTTCGATGTCGGCGTTCTCGATGCGCCAGGCGGGCTTTTCGTAGCGCTGGGTGATGCGCAGGAACACGTCGTTCGAGGCGGCGAGCTGCTTGGCCATCGGCGCCAGCGCCCAGGGGCTGAACGGGTGGGCAAACCAGCCCCGCTGCACCTCCGCTATCAAGCGGTACGGCGTAAGCCAGGCATGCTGCGCTTCGAACAACTCATAGAGCACCGAAAGGTCTCTCCCCTGCCATAACGCCGGTTAACCGGCTGGACGGCGCCTCCCTTATAACAGGTTTGCCGCAGTGCGGCATTGGCCCAAATCACTGGGAAAACGTATCCTTTTCACGTGTTGACAATCCTGCGGCTGATTTTGGTGATGGCGGTCCTGGCCGTCGTTGCCGTGGCGGCGGCTTATTTCTATTTGCTGCAGTCGCTGCCGCGGGAAGAAGGCGAGATCCGCCTCGGCGGGCTGGAGCGGCCGGTCGAGGTCGTGCGCGACGCCTACGGCGTTCCCCATATCTCCGCGGCGAGCCTGGACGATGCCATCTATGCGCTCGGGTTCGTGCATGCGCAGGACCGGCTCTGGCAGATGGAGGTCAGCCGGCGCACCGCGGCGGGACGGCTCGCCGAGGTGTTCGGCGAGAGCGCGCTGGAGGCCGACCGGTTCCTGCGCACGCTGGGCGTGAGGCGCGCGGCGCAGGCGAACCTCGCGCGGCTCGACAAGGAAACCCGCGCGCTGCTGGAGGCCTACGCGGTGGGCGTGAACGCCTTCATCGACACGAGGCAGGTGCTGCCGGTCGAATTCTGGCTCACCGGCGCGAAGCTCGAGCCCTGGACGCCTGCCGACTCGCTGGGCTGGATCAAGATGATGGGCTGGGACCTCGGCGACAACTGGCGCAACGAACTGCTGCGCATGCGCCTGTCGAAAACGCTGCCGCTGGCCCGCATTCACGAATTCCTGCCGCCCTACCCGGGCGAGGCACCGCCCGAAATTACCGACCTGCGGCGGCTGTACAACGGTATCGAGAAGGAAGGGGTGAGGCTGGCGGAAAAGAATCGGGGTCAGACCCCGATTTCCGCACCGGGCGTCGAACTGGCATTTCAAAACGGTCTCGCCTTTTCTGGCGCCGAGATTCATGGAGCCAGAAAAGGCGAGATCTATGAAAAGCAAAATCTGCAAGCCGGATCGAGTTCTGGCGCCTCTGGGGGTTCAGGCTTCGACTTCGATGCTTCCATCGAGGGCCTTGGCTCCAACAACTGGGTCGTCTCCGGAGCCCGCAGCGCCACCGGCAAACCGCTCCTGGCGAACGATCCCCACCTCGGCCTTACCGCGCCTGCGGTATGGTACTTCGCGCACATTTCCGTTCCGGGGTTCGACGCGATCGGCGCCACGCTGCCCGGGGTGCCCGCGATCGTGCTCGGGCGCAACCAGCATTTCGCCTGGGGCTTCACCAACACCGGGCCGGACGTGCAGGACCTCTACATCGAGCGCCTGGATGGCGCGGGCAAATACCTCACGCCGGAGGGCCCGAAGCCGTTTGGCGTGCACGAAGAGGTGATCAAGGTGAAGGGCGGCGAGGACGTGCGCCTCCAGGTGCGCGTGTCGCGCCACGGCCCGGTGATCTCCGACGTCTCGCGCACCGCGCAGGACGCGGCGCCGCGCGGGCACGTGATCGCGCTGCAGTGGACCGCGTTGCGCGAGGACGACCTCACCATGCAGTCGGCGATGAAGCTCGCGCGGGCGAAGGACTGGCCGGGCTTCCTGGCCGCGCTGCGCGATTTCCACACGCCGCAGCAGAACGTCGTCTACGCCGACACGCACGGCAACATCGGCTTCGTCGCCGCCGGCAGGGTGCCCATCAGGAGCCCCGAGAACGACCTGAAGGGCCTCGCGCCGGCACCGGGCTGGCTGGCGAAGTACGACTGGGCCGGCTTCATCCCGTTCGCCGAGCTGCCGCAGGCCTACAACCCGGCGGAAGGCAGCCTGATGACGGCGAACCAGCGCATCACGCCGCCGGGCTACGCGCACCACATCACGAGCGACTGGCAGCCGCCGTACCGCGCCAGGCGCATCAGCGAGCTGCTCGGCGCGGTGCGCACCCACTCCATCGGCAGCTTCGCGCGCATCCAGGGCGACGTCGTGTCGCTGCCGGTGAAGGAACTGCTGCCGCGCCTCGCCAAAGTGAAGGCGAGAAGCGACGAGGCGCGCCGGGCGCTCGCGCTGCTCGCCCAGTGGGACGGCGCGATGGCGGCAGGGCGCGCCGAGCCGCTCATCGTGTCGGCGTGGTGGCGCGAGTTCTCGCGCGCCATCTACGCCGACGAGCTGGGCGAAGCTTTCCGCGGCAACTGGCTGCTGCGCGCCCCGTTCATCGCCAACGTGCTCAACGACAAGGACCGCCAGGGCCGCTGGTGCGACAACACGCGCACCAAGAACACCGAGAGCTGCGACGACCTGCTGGCGGCGGCGCTGGAGGCCGCGCTCGCCGATCTGCGCAAGCGCTACGGCGAGGACATGGGCGCCTGGCGATGGGGCGCGGCGCATTTCGCTCGCCACGAGCACCGGCCCTTCGGCCGCGTGAGCTGGCTCGCGCCGTGGTTCGACATCACCGCGCCGACGCCGGGCGATGCGTATACGGTGAATGTCGGCAGGAACCGGCTGGAGGACGCGGCGCGGCCGTTCGCCAATACGCACGCGGCGAGCCTGCGCGCGATCTACGACCTCGGCGACCTGGACAATTCCCTCTACATCCACTCCGGCGGGCAGTCGGGCAACGTGCTCTCGACGCACTACAAGGCGTTCACCCAGGCGTGGGCCAAGGGGGATTACATCCCGATGGTGACGGACAAGAAGAAGATCGAGGCGGGCGGGGTGAAAAGTCTGCGGCTGACGCCGTAGGGTGGGCCAACGGCCCACCACGTGGTGGGCTGTTGGCCCACCCTACAACCCCAATTCTTTCCACTTCGCATCCACGCGACGCTTGACCTCCGCGTCCATGGTGATCGGGCGCCCCCAGCTGCGCGAGGTCTCGCCGGGCCACTTGCTGGTGGCGTCGATGCCCATCTTGGAGCCCAGGCCCGCCACGGGGCTGGCGAAATCGAGGTAGTCGATCGGCGTGTTTTCGACGATCAGAGTGTCGCGCGCCGGGTCGACGCGCGTGCTGATGGCCCACACCACTTCCTTCCAGTCGCGGATGTCGATGTCCGCGTCCACCACCACGATGAACTTGGTGTACATGAACTGGCGCAGGAAACTCCAGACGCCGAACATCACGCGCTTGGCGTGGCCGGCATACTGCTTGTTCAGGCTCACCACGGCGAGCCGGTAGGAGCAGCCCTCGGGCGGCAGGTAGAAGTCCGCGATCTCGGGAAACTGCTTCGCCAGCAGAGGGACAAAGACTTCGTTCAGCGCCACGCCCAGCATCGCCGGCTCGTCGGGCGGCTTGCCGGTGTAGGTCGAGTGGTAGATGGGATCGCGGCGCAGGGTGATGCGCTCGACCGTGAGCACCGGGAAGCGCTCGGCCTCGTTGTAGTAGCCGGTGTGGTCGCCGTGCGGGCCTTCCAGCGCCATGTCCTCGGCCTGGAGTACTCCCTCCAGCACCATCTCGGCGCGCGCCGGTACCTGCAGTTCGCTGCCGATGCATTTGACGAGTTCCGTGCGCGCGCCGCGCAGCAGCCCCGCGAACTGGTACTCGCCGAGCGCATCGGGCACCGGCGTGACGGCGGCCAGCGTGGTGGCCGGATCGGCGCCGAGCGCCACCGCCACCGGGAACGCCTGCCCCGGGTGCGCGATCCGGTGGTCGCGGAAGTCGAGCGCGCCGCCGCGATGCGCGAGCCAGCGCATGATCACGCGGTTCGGGCCGATCACCTGCTGGCGGTAGATGCCGAGGTTCTGGCGCGGCTTCAGCGGCCCGCGCGTCACGGTGAGGCCCCAGGTGATGAGCGGGCCCGCGTCGCCGGGCCAGCAGGTCTGCAACGGCAGCCGCGCGAGGTCGACGTCCTTGCCCTCCCGCACCGTTTCCTGGCACGGGGCGGCCGTCACCAGTTTCGGCGCCATGTCGAGCACCTTCGAGGCAAGACGCGCGAGCTGCGGCAGTTTCGCGACCACATCGCGCAGACCCTGCGGCGGATCCGGCTCGCGCAGCGCGGCGAGCAGCCTGCCGATGTCGCGCAGCGCCGGCCCGGGGGCTGTGCCCTGCTCCACACCCATCGCCAGCGCGATGCGCTCGACCGTGCCGAAGAGATTTCCCAGCACGGGCATGGAAAAACCGGCGGGCCGCTCGAACAGGAGCGCCGGTCCAGCCGCGCGCAGCACGCGGTCGCAGATTTCGGTCATTTCCAGGTGAGGCGAGACGCTCGCCGCGATGCGCTTCAGGCCGCCCAGCGCTTCGAGCTTGCCGAGGAACTCCCGCAGGTCGGCGTAATGCAATTCAGGATCCGTGCTTGGACACGCGCTCCGCCACGAGCTCCGCGAAATCCGTCAGCAGGGGGTTCCTGCCGCGTACCGCGTAGGCGCGCTCCGAGGCGGGCAAGGTCAGCACCAGCAGCGTGGTGCCCTGCCAGCCGACCGCGATCAGCGTACCGCCCCAGGCGAGCAAGACCGCAGCGATGACCGGCATCAGTCCGGCGAGTGCCTCCAGAGCGCGCATTACGGCACGCAGCAGTTGCCCGACTGCCTGGCCGTCGGCGACCTCGGCCCCCGCGCTCGCGGCGAACGCGCCGAGCGGCCGGAACAGAGCGAACAGCACCAGCGCCACGAGAATCAAGGTCACGCCCCAGCCGATGCGCCGCGCGTCGCGCTCGTAACCAACGCGCACCGCGGCGATCGCGCCGAGCGCGATGCTCTCCATCTGGCCGACGCCGTGGTGCAGCAGGCGCGACGGGTAGAGCGTGAGCTGCGTGCCGTGCAGCGGGCCGGAAAGAAAATCGAAGGAGGCGAACGGGGACTCGGGCGTCATCGCAATCGCGGTCATTTCAGCGCGTAGGCGGCGACGATGCCGGCGAACACCGCGGCGCCGACCCAGTTGTTCTGCCGGAAGGCCTTGAAGCAACCGTCGCGGCTGCGGCCGCGGATCAGGCGGTAGTGGGTGACCATCATCGCCGCGGCGAGCGCCAGTCCGGCGTAGTAGGGCCAGTTGAGGTGCAGGTAGGCGCCGACGCCGGCGAGGATGGCGAGCATCAGCGCGTAGCTCGCCATCACGGCGGCGACGTCGTGTCGCCCAAGCGTCAGCGCCGAGGTGCGGATGCCGATCTTCGCGTCGTCCTCGCGGTCCACCATCGCGTACTCGGTGTCGTAGGCGAACGCAAAGAACACGTTGGCGGCGAGCAACGCCCAGCAGTCGGGCGGCAGCCGCCACTGGATCGCCGCGTAGGCCATCGGGATGCCGAAGCCGAAGGCGACGCCGAGATAGAGCTGCGGCAGCGCGATGAAACGCTTGGCGTAGGGGTAAGTCGCGGCGATCGCCAGCGCGATGAACGAGAGCTGCATGGCCAGCCGATTCAGCATCAACACCAGGCCGAAGGCGGTGGCGGCGAGCAGCACGGCGAGCGCGAGCGCCTCCGCGGGAGCGATCTCGCCCGTCGCGAGCGGGCGATCGCGCGTGCGCTCGACCCGCGCATCGAACTTGCGGTCGGCGAAATCGTTCAGCGCGCAGCCCGCCGAGCGCATCAGCAGCGTGCCGACGCCGAAAATGGCGACGGCCTCGATGCTGGGGGAGCCGCCCGAGGCGAGCCAGACGGCCCACAGGGTCGGCCACAGCAATAGGAGAGTCCCGATCGGCTTGTCCAGCCGCAGCAGGCGCTCGTAGGCATCCAGGCGGCGGCCGATGAAATCGAGGTCAATGCGCATGGTTAGACTCTAGTGTAGTCGGAGCGGGCCCGGAGCCAGCGTTCGATGTGTCGGCGCGCCGGCGCCTCCTCGCCGGCGAGCAGTTCCTCGGCGGCCGCGCTTGCCGCCGTGACGAGGGCCGCGTCCGCCACCGTGTCCGCGAAGCGCAGGAGCGGCTGGCCGCTTTGGCGCTCGCCGAGGAACTCCCCCTCGCCCCGCAGGCGCAGGTCGTGCTCGGCGATGGCGAAGCCGTCGGTGTTCTCGTAGATCACTTTGAGGCGCTGGCGCGCCGGGTCGGACAAGGGTTCCTGGAACAGCAAAACGCAGTCGCTCGCGCGCGGTCCGCGCCCGATGCGGCCGCGCAGCTGGTGCAGCTGGGCGAGGCCGAAACGCTCGGCGTGCTCGATCACCATCAGCGAAGCGTTGGGCACATCCACGCCGACCTCGATCACCGTGGTGCACACCAGGAGTTGCGTGCGGCCTGCCGCAAACTCCTGCATCGCCGCCGCCTTGTCCGCCGGCGCCATGCGCCCATGCACCAGGCCCACGCGCAGCCCGGGAAGCTCGCGCCGCAACTCCTCGTAAGCGTCGAGCGCGGCCTGCAATCCACGCATTTCATCCCCCGGCTTCGATTCCTCGATCACCGGGCAGACCCAGCAGGCCTGCTGTCCTTCGGCGCAGGCGGACCGGATACGTTGCAGCACCTCGCCGCGGCGCGCGGCCGAAGCGAGGCGCGTGGTGACCGGCTTGCGGCCGGGCGGCAGCTCGTCGATCACCGACACATCCAGATCCGCGTGATAGGTCATGTGCAGCGTGCGCGGGATCGGCGTAGCGCTCATCATCAGCTGGTGCGCGACCGCGAGCTCCGCCTTCTTGCGCAGCTGCAGGCGCTGCTTCACGCCGAAGCGATGCTGCTCATCGACGATGGCGAGCGCGAGCCGGGCGAACTCAACTCCCTCCTGGAACAGCGCCTGCGTGCCGATGGCAATGCTCGCCTCGCCCGCCGCGATCGCCTTGCGCGCCGCCTTGCGCGCCGGCGCCGGCAGGCCGCCGTGTAGCCAGGCGATCTGCACGCCGAGCGGCCCGAGCCAGGCGCGGAACTTGCGGTAGTGCTGCTCGGCGAGGATCTCGGTGGGCGCCATCACCGCCGCCTGCGCGCCCGCGTCCACCGCGGCAAGGCAGCCGATCGCCGCGATGATGGTTTTGCCGCTGCCGACGTCGCCTTGCAGCAGGCGCTGCATGGGGTGCGGCTGCGCAAGGTCCCTCAGCAGCTCGGCCATCACGCGCTGCTGCGCGCGCGTCAGCCGGAACGGCAACTTGCCGAGGAAGCGCTTGAGCAGCGGCCCGTTGGAGGGCAGCGCCGGGGCGGCTTTCTCGCGCCGCTTGCGGCGGGCCAGGCGCAGCTGCAGCTGCTGCGCCAGCAGCTCGTCGAACTTCACGCGCTGCCAGGCCGCCGCGAGGTCCGCACCCGGCGGCGGCGCATGCAGCAGGCGCACGCTCGCCTCGAGCGGCGCGAGCGCGTAGCGTTGCTGCATCTCGGGCGGCAGCGTGTCTTCGATCGCTTCGTCCGCCAGCGCCTCGAGCACGAGTTTCCTCAGCGTGGCCTGCCCGAGCCCGGCGGTGGTCGGATAGACCGGCGTCAGCGCCGCGGGCAGCGGCTCTCCCGGCGCGACGAGGCGATAGCGCGGGTGGATCATTTCCGCGCCCAGCCGGCCGGGCTTCACCTCGCCGTAGGCGCGCACGAGCCTGCCTTCCTCGATGGCGCGCTCGAACTGTTTCGTCTGGCTGCCGTAGAAATTGAGGAAGCGCAGCGTGAGCCCGTCGCAATGCACGACCAGCTGGCGCTTCGGGCGGAACGCGATCTCGGTGCTGCGCACTGGCGCCTCGACCAGCACCGGTGCACCGACCGCCGCCTGCCCCAAAGGCGTGAGGCGCGTCTCGTCCTCGTAGCGCGCCGGCAGGTGGAACAGCAGGTCGAAGCGCGAGCCGATCCCTAGCCGGGCGAGCTTTTTCGCCGTCGCCGGGGGGATTTCGCGCTTCAACCGGCGTGCAGAATCGCGTCGATCTCGACCAGCGCGCCGCGCGGCAGGCTGGCCACGCCAACCGCCGCTCGCGCGGGGAACGGCTGCGCGACGTGCTGCGCCATGATCTCGTTGACCCTGGCAAAGTGCGCGAGGTCGGTGAGGTACACCGTCATGCGCACCGTGCGCTCCAGGCCGAACCCCGCCGCGCGCGCCACCGCGGCGAGGTTGGCGAACACGCGCTGGATCTGCGCGTCGATGCCCTCGGCAAGCTGCATGGTCTTCGGGTCGAGGCCGATCTGGCCGGACAGATACACGGTGTCGCCGGCGCGGATCGCCTGCGAGTAAGCACCGATCGCCGCCGGTGCGTCGGCGGTCTGGATCGCAGTTTTCATGACGTTCTTGGGGTTTACAATCGCCTCGCCCATCTTAGCCGAAATGCCCTCCCCCCTGATTGCCAACCTCGAGAAGCTGCTCGGCACGCCGCGCGACGGCGCTCTGCTGCGCTACTCGCTCGGCACCGAGTACCTGAAGGCCGGCGAGTGCGAGCGCGGCATCGCCGAGCTGCATGAGGCGGTGGCGCGCGACCCGCGCTACTCGGCGGCGTGGAAGGCGCTCGGCCGCGCGCTGGCGGACGCCGGCCGCGAGGACCAAGCGCTCACCGCCTGGACGCAGGGCATCGAGGCCGCGCGCGCCAAGGGCGACAAGCAGGCCGAGAAGGAGATGACGGTGTTCGCGCGCCGGTTGGAAAGGAAGCGCGGCGCATGAATCTCAGCCAGAGCCTGCGCAAGTTCATCCGCGGCGCACCGCTCGATCCGATGTCGGCGAAGACGCGGCATTCCATCGCGCTCGCCGCGTTCTTCGCCTGGGTGGGCCTGGGCGCGGATGGCATCTCTTCTTCCGCCTACGGCCCGGAGGAGGCGTTCCGCGCGCTCGAGGGGCACACCCATCTCGGCCTGTACATGGCGCTCGCGATGGTGGCGACGGTGTTCATCATCGCGCTGGCCTACAACCAGGTGATCGAGCTGTTTCCCACCGGCGGCGGCGGCTACCGCGTCGCCACGCAGCTGGTCGGGCCCTACGCGGGACTGGTATCGGGCGCCGCGCTGCTGGTGGACTACGTGCTGACCATCGCCATCTCGGTGGCGGCCGGGGTGGACGCACTGTTTTCTCTCCTGCCGCTGGCGCTGCAGAAATGGAAGCTCGCCACCGGCCTCGCCCTGGTCGTGGTGCTGCTGCTGCTCAACCTGCGCGGCATGAAAGAGGCGATCAAGGTGCTGCTGCCGGTGTTCCTGGGATTCGTCGTCACGCACTTCGTGCTCATTGTCTACGGCATACTCGCGCACGCGGGCAACTTCGCCGCGCTGGTGCCGGCCACGCTGGAGGAAACGCGCAGCCTCGGCCAGCAGATGGGCTGGGCCTCGCTCGCCGCGTTCCTGCTGCTCGCCTACGCGCAGGGCGGCGGCACCTACACCGGCCTGGAGGCCGTGTCGAACAACGTCAACGTGCTGGCCGAGCCGCGCAAGCGCACCGGCAAGCTCACCATGCTCTACATGGCGGCATCGCTCGCCTTCACCGCCGGCGGCATCATCCTGCTCTACCTGTTGTGGGACGTGCAGCACGTGGAAGGCCAGACCTACAACGCGGTGGCCTTCGGCGCTGTGCTGGCGGACATGGGCTTCGACGGGCCGCTGTCGCACCCGATCGCGCTGACGGTGGTGCTGGCGCTCGAGGCTGGCCTGTTGTTCGTCGCCGCCAATACCGGCTTTCTCGGCGGCCCGGCGGTGCTTTCCAACATGGCGGCCGATTCCTGGGTGCCGCACAAGTTCAGGTACCTGTCGACGCGGCTGGTGACCGAGAACGGCATCCTGGTGATGGGCCTGGCCGCCTTCGCGGTGCTGTGGGCCACCGCGGGCAGCGTGACGCTGCTGGTGGTGCTCTACTCGATCAGCGTGTTCCTCACCTTCGCCGTGTCGCTGTGGGGGCTGTCGCTGTACTGGTGGCACGCGCGACGCGAGCCGCAGCGGTTCTGGCGCCTCGCGCTGTCGCTCACCGGCTTCGTGGTGTGCGCGGTGATCCTGTCGCTCCTCGCCTGGAACCGATTCGACGAGGGCGGCTGG
>Ga0247727_10003576_pt1 | contig 34156 bp, 33 predicted proteins | sample WisWelCaveWW1625_FD_202498 | JGI IMG/M metagenome (GOLD analysis project Ga0247727, IMG submission 202498) | Biofilm microbial communities from Wishing Well Cave, Virginia, United States - WW16-25 | ecosystem: Environmental > Aquatic > Deep subsurface > Groundwater > Cave microbial mat | place...
CAACCCGGCCACTTTATCGAGCATATGATCGAACGATTGCTTATGGACGACCAAAAGCGTCATGGGCGTCTCGGCGATCACACTGGCCGTGCGCAAGCCCCCGTCGAGTAACGAAATCTCTCCAAAAAAATCGCCCTTGCTCAATTGATTAATCGTCTGACTGTCTCGCTCGACACGCGCCGAGCCCTCTACGATGTACATAAACTCCAGGCCATAGCTGCCCTGCTTGGCCAAGACCGTCTCGGCGGTGACCGTAACTTCAGTGGCATGGCGCGCGATCTCGCTCATCTGTTTTTGATTGAGATCATTAAAAAGCGGAACGGTTTTCAGTACTTCGATTTTGTCGGAGCGCCGACGGAAAAAACCACTGATGCGACGGCTCATCTTCTCTAACGCCTTTCTTCGGTTTTTAGGATTTTTCATGCTGCGCCCCTTTCACTCACTTCACACTATTATCTCAGAAGACGACGCCGACTTCAGCCAAGAAGAATTTTTGAAATTTCTCTTCTTTTGTCACTGCTATCACTTAGAGTTAATCGATAAAAGTAGCAATCTCATCTAACGGTTTTTTGCGGATATCAGGGACCTTACAGTCTTTGGCCGGGTAACCGACGACCAAAATCAGATAGGGGCGCTCGCTCGTCGGGCGATTCAAGAGCTCTCGCAAAAATCCCATCGGGCTGGGAGTATGCGTCAGACAGGCCAAGCCAGCATGATGAAGCGCCGCAATCAGAAAACCAAGCGCGATGCCTACTGACTCGGTTACATAATAATTTTTGATTTGTTTCCCGTCAGGTTTGATTTCATAGTTTTGCGCAAAGACAACGATAAGATACGGGGCCGTTTCGAGATAGGGTTTGTGCTCGTCCGTGCCCAAATGGGCCAGGGCATCGAGCCAGTCTTGCGGCGCCTTCCCGCCATAAAACTCTTGCTCTTCTCGTTCGGCTGCTTCGCGAATCTTTTTCTTCGCTTCTAAATTGCTGACGACCACAAAGTGCCAAGGCTGATGATTGGCTCCGTTGGGCGCCGTCCCGGCGGCTTTGAGACAATTTTCAATAATCTCTTTAGGCACCGGGCGATCCGAAAATTGCCGGACCGAGCGGCGGCGTTTGATGTCGGCATAAAAATCAGCCGCTCGTTTTTTCATCTCTTCTAATGCGTATTCACAGTACTGCGAGTGAGGGACAAATTGGGGTTCTTGCATTCAACCTCCTTACGCTATTTTTTTCAATTATATGCAAACTCCGTTTGACAAGCTCTCGTGCAATCGGCTAAAAATCTCTTGAGAGAATTGAGAGGAGATTTTTTAGTATGAATCGTCAACTCAAGTTTTTCTTTTTATTTATTGTTGGGCTAAGTCTCGCCTTGATCACAAGCTGCAATCAACAGCAACCCCTAAATTATTCGATTGGGCTCTCGCTCTGTCTGACCGGCTCGCTCAGCAATTATGGCCAACACTTCCAAGAAGTGGCCGAAATGCTCCAAGAACAAATCAATGAGCAAGGCGGTTTCGCCGACGGCGGAAAACTCGTGTACGTTCTGCGTGACGATGGCACGAACCCAACCCAAGCCAATCAAATCAACACCGATTTGGTGAACAACGCTAAAGTCGCAGCGATTATGGGGCACTGCTCGAGCGGGGCAACGATTCCCGGCAGCAGCGTCACAGTCCCAGCCAAGGTCGTTTTGGTCTCGCCCTCGGCAACGTCGCCGCGCGTGACCGAATTACGAGATGACGATTATGTCTTTCGCACCGCGCCAAGCGATGCCTTGCAGGGCGTACTCTTAGCCAAACTCGCTTACGACAAGGGGTACAGAAAAATTTCGATCATCGCGCGCAACGATGCCTACGGCGGCGGCCTCGCAACGGAAATGAAGAATGCGTTTGAGAGAGCGGGCGGCCAAGTCGCCAAAGTCGCTCTCTACGAAGAAAGCGCCACGGATTATACAGCTCAAATCACCGAAGCCAGTCAAGACAAGCCCGATGCGATCAGCATCATTGCTTTCCAAGAAGTGCAGGCGCTATTGACGCAGATGGTCAAAGCGGGCGTGACGAATTTTGATCTCTTTGCCGACGGCACGAAAGACCAAACCAACTTTGATGCGTTGGCCAAAGTTATCGTCCCGGAATTACTCAAGGACAAGACGGGCAGCGCACCGGCTTCGGCACAAACGGACGGATCAGCCAGATTTGAAAAAATGTACAAAGAGTATCGCACCAAGAAAAAACAGACCGAAGAACAAATCTTTGTCTACACGGGCAATACGTACGATGCGATCTTTTTGCTGGCTTTGGCGATGCAAAAAGCGGCGCTGGACAAGAAAAAAATATCGGGTGAATTGATTCGTGAAAACTTGCGCGCAGTGGCCAATCCTCCCGGAGAGACAATCGGAGTAGGAGAATGGAAGAAGGCCGTTGAGCTTCTGAAGCAAGGCAAAGATATCAATTATGAAGGCGCTTCAGGCGCTGTTGATTTTGACAAAAATGGAGACATTTTGAGCCCGGCGCGCGTTTGGTTTCTTGTCGATGGAAAAATCACAGAAGGGCAACTGTGTCAGATCGAGCAGCAGAGTGATGGCGTGTACGCTGTGACGGGATGTCAGTGAGTGCCCAAGCGCAAACTAGAAGTAGCGTTTGTGCTTTTAAAGCAATCTCTCTTGGGTCTAAGTAAGTAACCCCACGTGCGAGTTTTATGTATCTTTCTATGCTGACCAATATAGCGAAAGCCTGCATGAGAACCTAACGTCCCCTCGCGATAACTGGCGAACTCAACCCCCTTACTGTCCCCTTCTCTAAATTTTAGAGAAGGGGACAGTAAGGGGATGAGTATCTAAAACTCGCACATCGCGTTAAGTACGAGAGTTTGTCTAACTTAATGCTTCACGAGCGTCGAGACTTGCTTCTCTTCGCCCAAGATGCCGCGCGGACGATAAATCAAGATCAATTGGAGCACCGTCGCGATAATAATGATGCGAATCGGGCCGAAGAAACGCCCGGCAATGTCCAAGCTTTCTTGCCATTTGAAAAAGCCCCAGTCGATGTTGATTGCGATGCGTTGCGGCAAGAAGTCATTCTGAAAATTGGTAATGCTGTACAGCGCCCAGATCAAAAATGCGCCGACGAGCGCGCCCTTGTGATTGCCGCTGCCTCCGATAATCAACATCACCCAGGGAAGGAAGGTCCATTGCACAGCGTCAAATGCGTCGGGCGTGATCGAGCGCGCCGAGTGGGCCCAGAAGCTGCCGACCGCTCCCATTACCATGGCGCCTAAGACAAGCGATTGCAGCTTAAACTTGAATGAATTTTTGCCGAGCGCGTTAGCAGCATCTTCATCTTCGCGAATTGCTTTGAGGACGCGCCCCCACGGCGAGCGCGCGATGCGCTGGAAGGCCAGATAGACAATCAATAACGCCACGAGAATCATCCCTGCATAGAACCAAATGTAATAATTCGGGTCGACAAAGCCCGTCGTGTCTTGCTCAGAACTCTTCACCAACCAATCAAAGAGAGGCGAGGGAATGTCAGCAATGCCTCGTGTTTTTCCGGTAATCGCCAAGTTTTGGGCGGCGACTCTGATAATTTCAGCCAGCCCGATTGTTGCGATTGCCAGATAATCTTCTCTTAGTTTGAGAGTTGAGATGCCCGTCAATAGTGCGAACAAACCGCAAATAAGCACAGCCCCGATGAGTCCGAACATAAAGGGTAGTCCAAACGCGGGAATCGGCGTCTCGGCCAAATGCTCAGCGCCCAGGGTGATATCCGAGGGCTTGACCAAGAGCGTCGATGTGTAAGCGCCAAGCGCGACAAAGCCGTGAATGCCGATGTTAAAGAGCCCCGTATAGCCCCACTGCAGATTGAGCGCCAAGAGCGAAAGCCCATAGAGCCCGCCCAGCACAAACATCGTGCGCACCAAATACGAGAACAAGCTGAGCACTTCGACACCAGCCAGAGCCGAACCGCCATATAATAAGCCGAGCGTACTCAACGTGACCCCGGCGACAAACCAATGTCCGCGTGTTGTCTCAGCCCGCAAGAAGAAGTAGAGGCTGATGACGATCGTCAACATACCTCCCGAAGAGAGCAAATCTCTTGTTTGCAAAATGCTCAAATTTCCCAAAAAGAGCGCATACAAATAGCCAATACTTAGCAAGCTGCCAAGGATGGCAAAAATTTTCTGGCCCCTAGTTTCGCCGCGCCGGAAGTAGAAGAGGCCCAGGGCAAGAGCGATTATCATACCAAGAATCGCAGCAATCAAACTGAAACTGTTCATTTACTTCCTCCCAAGATGCCCTGCGGGCGCACCAACAACAAGACAATCAAGAGCGCAAACGAGATGGCGGGTTGCCAGGCGGTTGGATTGAACTCATACGGGATAAAAACGATCAAGACGTTTTGGGCCAAGCCGATGAGCAACCCGCCGAGCATCGCGCCGTAGGGAGAGCCAATGCCTCCCAAAACAGTTGCGGCGAAGAGTGAGAGCAAAATTTGCGGCCCGATATTAAAGAGCCGAAACGGACCGAACGCCAGACAAAAGAAGAAGCCGCCGGCGGCGGCGAGTGCCCCTCCGATCCACCAGGTCCAGAAAACGACGCGTTCGGTGTCAATGCCCGTCACGCGGGCGAGATCAGGATTGTCGGCCATCGCACGCATGGCTTTGCCCAGTTTTGAATAGGTTAAGAAGAAGTGCAGCAAAAGAGTCAACACGATAGCCGCGCCGATGATAACCCAATCTTGAGTCGAGATGCGCACGCTGATTTCTCGTCCCCAGAGCTCCACTAAGACCACAGGCGGCGTGATCGAGATATGCTGCCCGTATCCCAAATTTTGGGTGCCCCAGATTATCTGTACCAGACTCCGAATGATCAAAGCCATGCCAAACGAAGCAATAATCATGACCACAGGCTTGGCTTTGCGGAATCGTTTATAGAGAATGCGATCAAGCGCAGTCGACACCCAGGGGGTGATCATGACGGTGCCAAAAAAAGCAAAAAGCAAGCTGTAAAGCTCGCGCGCGCCGTTGTCCAAGTCAGGCATTAACGATGTGATCACTCCCCGAGCGATATCGTTCAAACTAATCGCGATGCCGATGCCCGCTGCCATAATGTCCCCGTGAGCGAAGTTACCAAAGTTCAAGATTTTGTAGGTAAGCGAGAGGCCAATCGCACCGAGCAACAAAATGCACCCATAACGAATGCCACTGAACAGGGCTTGTACGCCTTGAGCGTGAAGTGTACTAAGACTATCAAAGAACCATTTGTTTGCACCTTCATTAAAGACTACAAAAAGCAAGAACACGGCTGACAACGAAATTAAGGAAGTTAGTTGCCATCTTCTTATAAAAAAAGATTTGTGGGTTTGGCTCTGTTGCATTTGTCAGCCTCCAAGATAAAGTCGGCCGATCTCAGGGTTGCTTAAAATATTCGATGCGCTGTCTTCGAATCGATTTTCACCGGCCGCCAAGACATAGCCGCGATGAGAAAATCGCAACGCTTCGCGGGCGTTTTGTTCAATCATCAAGATCGCTACGCCTGTCTTGTTGGCTTCAATCGTTTTCTCAAAAATAAGATCGACCATTTTGGGAGCAAGGCCGGCGGAGGGCTCGTCCAATAATAAGAGTTTTGGCTCCAGCATGAGAGCACGACCCATAGCGACCATCTGGCGTTGCCCGCCGGAAAGTTTTCCGGCGCGCGTGTTTTTTCTATTTTTCAGATCGGGGAAGAGCGTGTAAATCTCTTCGAGCTTGTGCCTAAAATTGTCTTTGCGAATATAAGCCCCCATCTCCAGATTTTCTTGGATGGTGAGCGAGGGGAAAATATTTTCAGTCTGCGGCACAAAACAGATACCCTGGTGCACAATGCGATCGGGGCTCCAGCCAGTGATGTCTGTTTTATTGAGAATGACTTGCCCCGAACGCGGTTTTAATAATCCGAAGATCGATTTCATCAGAGTTGATTTGCCCGCCCCGTTGGGGCCGATAATCGAGACAATTTCGCCCGGCTCGATCTTGAGCGAGACCTCGTGCAAAATATCGATCCCGCCATAGCCGGAAACGATTTTGGTTGCTTCCAACAAACTCATCTGCTTAACCCCAATAGTCCATTTAAAAATAGAAAACTCTGTCTTTTCACATAATCTAACTTTGTACGCGCGACTCGGCGTACTGGCTGCCCAAATACGCTTCCAGCACTTTTTGGTTTTTTCGTATCTCCGCGGGCGTGCCCTCAGCGAGTTTTTCTCCATTGCTCATCACGATCACGGGATTACAGAGCGTCATGACTAAGTCCATGTCGTGTTCGATCAAAAACACGGTCGCGCCGCGCTCGCTTACCAATTTTTCGATATAGCCCACGAGTTTGTTCATCAGGGTCGGATTGACGCCTGCCCCTGGCTCATCGAGCAAAATCATTTGTGGATCGGCCATCATCGCGCGAGCAATCTCTAACAATTTTTTCTGTCCGCCGGAGAGATTGGAAGCATACTCGTCTTTCAAGTCAATCAAATTGACGAACTTGAGAACATCGATCGCATTGTCTTGCATTTCGGCTTCTTGTTGGCGAATGCGCTGAGGCCGAAACCACGACGCCCAGATGCTCTCGCCTTGTTGCCCGGCCGGGACGAGCATGCAGTTCTCCAAGACCGTCATTTGTTTAAATTCTCTCGGGATTTGAAAGGTGCGCACGAGCTTTTTGTGGAAGACGCGGTGTGCGGGCAGGCCGTCGATGCGTTCGTCGTTGAAGGAGATTTGCCCGCTATCAGGGGGGATAAAGCCCGTGACTAAATTGAAGAGAGTGGTCTTGCCCGCCCCGTTGGGGCCGATCAGTCCCGTAATCGTGCCCTGTTTGACTTCGAGAGAACAGCGATTGACGGCACGCAGGCCGCCAAAATCCTTGACGAGATCATGTACTACCAGCATAGGTTGAGTAAGAACACCCCGCTCTTCGGGACTTTTTTTCGCTTACCATCTGCTCTGACCGCGTGAGCAGGATTATACTCTTGGGCTTGGACTAGATCAAATGGGCAGATGAGGTCGTTGATTGCCTATACGAGAGTTTGACTTTGTCTAAAAGTAGAGAGAAAATGGGAGATGCAATCAGTAAAGTCAACGCACACAGAGCTCGCAGAATTTCAAGAAATTTTTGCCGTGATAGCGCAAGAGTTGGACGAAGCGTACAGTAAAACGCATGATCTTCTTCGGAAATTTAAGCAAGCCGAGCTCGGTACAGAAGCCTATGATAATACGTGGGCTGAATTATACGTTGGGCTCAATGTAGTCGAGGCCAAAGCCCATACGGTGCAAGAAATATTGGACAAAATCAACGATCTACAAGACGATAAAGAATAGAAAGGGTCGATGAGATGGCGCTTCCCAAGACAGCAGACATTGTGATTATTGGCGGCGGCGTGAACGGCGCGAGCATTGCTTTTAATCTGGCCGAGCGCGGTGTAAAAAATGTTGTATTGCTGGAAAAAGAGACGCTCGCCGGCGGGCCGACGGGGCGGTCGAGCGCGATCTTGCGTCAGCATTACTCGAACGAAGTCACGGCGCGTATGGCTTATGAAAGTCTGAAAGAATTTCAAGAATTCTCTCAGCGCGTCGGCGGCGAGTGCGGTTATGTTAAGACAGGCTTTATGATGATCGTCGATTCGCGCGATGCCGAGGGGCTCAAGAAAAATGTCGAGATGCAGCAGCGCATCGGCATCAAAACACAGATCATCAAAGCAAGCGACGTCAAAGAGATGGACCCTCATATGAATACCGACGATTTTCTCTACGCTGCTTATGAATCTGAAGCAGGTCACGCCGATCCGGTGCTTACGACCAGCTCTTATGGCGAAGCCGCAAAAAAATTGGGAGTGCAGGTTTCTCAAAAGACGAGAGTGCTGGCTATTAAAACAAAAAATAATCGCATTGTCGGCGTCGAAACGGACCAGGGCACGATTGAGACGCGCGTTGTGGTCGCCGCCGCCGGTCCGTGGACGCCCCCGCTCGTTGCGCTCTTAGGCATTGCGCTGCCGATTCACGCGTGCCGCGCGCAGATTTGCATTGTGGAGCGCCCGGCACAGATGCGCGGAGCAATCCATCCGATCTACGTGGATTTCGTTCATAGCATTTATATTCGACCTGAAGAGGGGCGCCAGACATTGGTCGGCTCGGTCGACCCCAAAGAAGCCGAAGACCGCGCAGCGAACCCCGATCAATATAAAGAAGCCGTGGACACCCGCTTTCGCGACGAGATGCTCGAAAAGCTAGAGAAGCGCGTGCCCGTGCTCAAGCATGGACTCTACAAAGGCGGCTGGGTGGGGCTCTATGATATTTCGCCCGACTGGCATCCCGTGATTGACCAAGTCGGCCCTGAAGGGCTTTATATCGTCGCGGGCTTCAGCGGGCACGGGTTCAAGCTTGGCCCCGCCACGGGCGATATGGTCGCAGATTTGGTCACGAGGGGCAAGTCGGCAGTGCCCGATGCAAATTTTTTCAATTACGAACGCTTGGTGAAAAAAGACTATATTAAAGGCCAGTACGAGTACAGCATCGCCGGTTAAAACTAGCTATAAGAAATTTGTTGAGCCTTGGAATATAAGCGATATTTAATATTGCCCCAATGATCGACCCGGTCTGGAATGGCAGAGATTTAAGCAAGAACGTTTGATATGACTGATGGGGAAAATAAGAATCTTTTACTTCTCAGAGCTCAGTACAGTGACGGCAATGACGTTTTTGCAATACTCTTTGCTGTATAAGTAGCTAAGAATTACTTTAGTCACTTTCACAGAAGTTCTTTAAGGAGAATGAGAGATGAAGAAATTTCTTTTATTGGGAATAGTTGTCGTGCTGTGGACCACAATGTTGGGCTGCTCGGCTAATTTTTTGATGGATAAACCTCTCACTGAAACAGATAAGACATTTTCGCAACACTTCACTCCAACCCAAGATAAAGGTAAAGTCTCATTCCAATGGACTAGCACCGATGGCACAGCCGAAATTCAAACGAGACGATTTCGCAAGGGCAGTGGCGTCGTGAGATTGACCATCGTGCCTACGGCAGAGAGGAGAAGAAGACCACTCACCTGTGTCGGGAATATAAAATTTTTGGCGACTGAGCCCGCCGAGGGCGTGCTCCTAGGGCACAGCAAATTGTCCGGATTTTGCGCCCGCCGCATCGGTCTGACCGACGACCCATCCCTACAATGGTGGAATTTCACTCTGATGTGGAAGCAGCGCGATCCCACCAACGCTGAAGCCGGATTTGGCGTGGCGCTCCTCCGCGAGGGCGAGACGAGTTTCTTTATGGAATTTTTTCCTGCTTCTTAATCAGCGCCTCAATATTTAAGTCAAGAGTTTTTTTAATTGCGGGAGGGCGGCCTCGGCGGCGGCTTCTCCCGCTTTGATCGCTTCGGCCGCACGCCAATAACGGGGAATGGTTGAAAATTTGGGCGTGATCACCAGATCGGGCTTATCTTCTTGCAAGCGAAACGAGACCAGCTGTCGCTGCAAAATCGAAGAACTTTGCATAATCACACCGAGCAATGTCGGTCTCGGCTGAGACGGCGCTTGCGCAGTCACTTTGATTTTTTCGTCTGTTGCAGCTTTGAGGCGCGATCTAAAAAATTGAGTAACCCGATTATCGAAGGGGAACTGAAAATAGCGTCCGATCATCGAGGGCTCTTCGGTAAAACCCTCGACGGGCTGAGCCGCAACATCAATCGCAATCACAATCTGAGCGCCCAATTTTTGCGCCACGCTGACTGGTACAGGGTTGACCAATCCACCGTCCACCAAGTAGCGCTCTTTCCAAAGCACGGGCGTGAAGACGGCGGGAATCGAGCTGCTCGCGCGAATCGCCTCTATCAGTAATCCCTCCCGTAATATCACTTCTTGTCCTGTGTTGATGTCTGCCGCAACGGCCACATAGGGAATTTTCAAATCTTCGATACGCACTTGACCAAGGGCTTCGGACAAGCTGCGCGTGATCTCTTCGCCCTTGCTCCAGCCCGATTTGGAGAGCGCGGGCAAGTAGCCTCGCAGCACACGCTTGAGATCGGTTTGGAGCCAAATTTTTTCTATCTGTTCGATAGAGACACCGGCCGCATAGAGTCCGCCCACGCCGGCGCTCGTGCCCGCAATCACATCAACGGGAACGTTTTCTCTATTGAAAACTTTCAAAACGCCGACGTGCGCCGCTCCGCGGGCGCCGCCGCTGCTCAGGGCTAATCCGATGCGAGGTCGCTGGCTCATATTTAATCACAGACTGTTCATTATAGAGCAAAGCAAGCAGGAGCAAATAGATCATCTCGCGAACGATCTTAATGAGCTTCTTGCACCTCTTTCTCTAAAGAGTTATGCTGGCGACACAAAATGCACAGCGCATCTGGGCTCCAAGGAGGATGACGATGCGTAAAATTCTTCTCTTGCTTATCGCTTTGATTGGTCTTGTTTCACTCGTTTCAGCACAATCTCAATCCATCGAAGAACTTATCAAAAAAGCCGACGCCGCTTACGCCGAAAATTTTGCGAGCGAGGCTCGACTGCGTGAAGCAATCGCGCTCTACGAGCAAGTTTTAGCGCTCGATGCAAAACATCGTTATGCGCTCGCTCAGCTCTCCCAAGCTTATCACGAACTGGCCTATGCCTATCTTTTTATTTTCTCTGCCGATCGCGTTAAAACCAATGACGCGCAAAAAGCGGCGTATATCAAAAGTATGGATTACGGCTTGCGCGGCTTGCGATTGAACGTGACGTTTGCTGCCAATGAGAAAGATAAATTTGAGGTAGCTGTGCAAGCTTCTACAGATATTGCAGCTCTTTCATGGACAGCCAATAGCTGGGGACGGATCGTTCAAGCCGATGCGCTCTCTAATCCCATCGAGTCGCTCGCCGGCGCGAACAAAATCAAGCTCATGTACGAGCGCACCATTGTGATTGACGAAAAATACTTCGCGGGGCAACCGCGACGCGGCTACGGCGCATTGCTCGCCAATTTGCTTCCCATCCAAGGCGGCGATTTATCCAAAGCAAAAGAGCAGATCGAAAAAGCGCTGCAAATTGCGCCGGACTTTCTGGAGACGCACATTGTGTATGCTCGCGAGTATGCACTCAAAGCGAACGACAAAAAGCTGGCCGAGAAAGAACTGCAGTTCGTGCTCGATGCTCCAGAGGGAGATAAATTTAAGCTCTGGAATCGCATCGCCAAAAAAGAAGCTCAAGAGCTCTTGGACCAACTGAAGTAAAAGTAGAGGCAAATCTCGTATTCATCTGAGTAATCACAAGGGTTGCCTTTACAGTTCGGAAATTTTTTTAAACATCCTTTAAATACAAACTCTTTCATTTGTTATTGTCTCTCTTTTCGTGATAAAATTCGCCCAGAGTAGAGTAAAAAACTGAGGAATTTTTATAGAGGGATGTGAGAGGAATGTTTAAGCCTTTTTTCGGCTTTGCCCGATTTTCTTTTGTTGGTTTTGTTTTGACGTTATCGCTCTTGTTTTCACTCCACGCTTATGGTCAGAGCGATGAGCTGCAGAGCGCTTCGCAGACGCTGCTTTCCTTCAAGAGTCAACTGAACTCATGGGCCATTATGTCCGGCGATATCTTGCATGAAGTCAATGCGATGGGTGTCTCTATCAAAGCCGCTCATGGTTTTATCGTGCGGCAAAAGCCGCAATTCTTGATTGAGCAGTCTATCTTGAATGCCTTCGACGAGAATAGTTTTATCTATGGCTTCAAGCTACCCACTCTGCAGACATTCTTGAATGACGATCTCTCGACGGCAACGGAAGAGATGACCGACGATGCGTTTATAGACGTCATTGTGGAGAATCAAGAGTTGACCAGCGCGCAGGGCAATTCGATCAAACAAAAATTAGAAGAAGCCAACTCGATCATGAATTTTATCATTGATAGTCTCTTGATAGATGAGCTGATTGCCAAGCTTTCTTCGGATGCGGCCCAAAGCGCCAGCAGCGACTGCACCAGCGCCGACAATCCAAACGATTGCACGTCGGTCGAAGGAGCGCTGAACGCTGCATTAGAACTCGTCCAAAGTGAAGATAACGAAACAGCAGATGGATTCTTGAGCCGCGCACGCGTTATTCTCAAAGAATTTAATCGAGAGATGCGACAATTGGAGCGCAAGCGCTCTGAAATCTTGAAGCGTATTCGCGGCGTTTGTGTGCTCTTGGATCGCGCGATCGCGGCGAATTCATCCGAATTGGCGCTGCCGAAACCATTGGCTCGCACTATCCCCGAAGGCACGACACAAATCTTGAGCTTGAATGGGAAAAGTTACCCGGTGAATGCAGCGAAAGCATTACCCAATGGTGTCTATTTGGCTCTTGTCCCAGTGCATGACGCAGATGGTCGTATTCTCAGGCAGATTCTGAAAAAATTTGTAATCGCACGATGAGCAGAGAAGTATCGAACAATGTCATTTTTCTTTGATCACGACGATGTCACCATAGGTACTTTGGACAATCGCTTTTAGCGCAGTCTGCTCAGCGGCAGGAACGTTGAACTTGTCGAGTGTCTGCTGCAAGTTATCTATACATGCATCCCATTCTTTAGGTGTGATGCTCAGATGCTGGTGAGACTCGCGCATCGAACGTCCGGTATATTTTTGCGGCCCGCCGGTGGCCCAACCTGCCATTTCGGTGACAAGATACTTGAAGCCGGCTGGCGGCACTTTATGGTGGGCTTCGTTCACTGCGAGGTTTGCGTTCAAGCGAGCGTCCGCCATGATGCGATCAATAAAATCATCAACTAGCGCAGGTTGTAGACCCGCGCAGCGTTCTCATATCCTATTTTGGCAGCGAGTGCGCCGGGCAACTGGCCCAGGATGCGCCAGGTCTCCTCGAAGGATTGCGGCCGACGCGGAGTTCGCCCGGGTATTCCCACAAACTCGTCACTCCCGATCATAAATCGGTCTGGGAACTCAGCGATGAGCAAAGTCCACTCCGGGCGGATCTTCCAGTTCTCATTGACAATCCGATTGGGCATCGGACTGCCCCCGACGGTGAGCCAGCGCTCTTCCACCCGCAGAGCTAAGTAGAGATTGGGATGGGCCTTGAGCAGACGCCGCAGCAAATCGACTGTCATATGCCCCGTATTATCCCAGCCGATATGTTGCCAGACGATGCGCGCCCCGCGATTGTGGGACAAGAGCCGCTCTAATGCCGTGATATTTTCGTGCAACACGCTCGCGTTCGGGGGAGCACTAAATCCCTTGGGCAAAGGAATATCTTGCGCGACGGCTTCCATGTGCCAATCGATAGGCAACTCCTCGCGCGCCGCGATATCGGCGAGGAGCAAGAAGAGTGGATGATCGGGGGAGACTTCTTCATACGGATGCCTGCTCTCGAAGGATAAGTGGAGCGCCGCCAGCTCGCCAAAGCCCTTGGAGCCAGAGCGAATGATCTCCAATGCTTGAGCCTCGAACTGGGCGCGCAGGGCGGAGGTCACGGCCGATGCAGCCGTCCCGTGAATCAGGGGATTGAGGGTATCGCCTCCTGCGACCAGATAGAGACGGCTCGGATTGGCTCGTACGGCCTTCAGCAAATCAGAATATGTTGCCGGCCCAGATGAGCCGCTTTGGCCCAAAACCTGCGGCGGCGGGAGGACCAGAGCCGTGGCCACACCATATTGATCCATCTGTGCGATCAGATTCTTGGCGGCCGTCTCATAATCTTTGACGAGAGTGCCGCCTGACTGGTAGAGACCATCCAGGTGCATATGGACGTCGATGTATTGCGCTGCGGCACTTCCGGAATGGCTCTCCGTGGCACTGCCGAAAGCGAGGACCGACAAAACCATTCCGATGCGGAGCACTCTCACTAAGTAGGGCATGGTCTAATTCAACCTCCACGGTCATTCGTACGACTCCGCCAACACGCTTTTTCTTAACCGCAAATGACCTTAAAAATTTCTTCGTAAAAATTCCATAGATCTTGTGTCAATTCCTCATCAAAGCGGTGTGATAAGATGCTTGGAAGAAACTAAGTGAAGACTTTGGGCACGCTATTGGTTACGCGCACGGAGACTTTTTCTCCGAGTGAAAAGCCTGCGACGGGCGGCTCGAAGCTGTGCAGCTCTCGCCCTGACTTTAGACGAATGCTGAAGAGATACTGCGCGCCCCGGAATTGCCGCGAGACAATCACGCCCTCATAGCCGGTATTAAAAGTAAGAGGCAAGAGCTCAATATCTTCGGGGCGAAACATAACTTGCACAGAGCTTCCGTCAGCGATCTGCATCGGTTTGGAGAAGAGCCCAACTTCGGTTTCGATCAGCGCTTCGGTCGCGCAGCCGGGAAGAAAATCGGCTTGGCCGACGAAATCGGCAACGAAGAGGCTCGCCGGCTCGTGATAGAGTTTTTCGGGTGTATCGATTTGCTCCAAACGTCCTTTGTTGAGTACCGCGACGCGATCGCCCAACTCAAAGGCTTCTTCTTGGTCGTGTGTCACAAAGAGCGTGGTACATCCCAACCGTCGCAAGATGCGCTTGAGCTCAACTCTCATGCGCGGACGCAAGTCGGCATCTAAATTCGAAAAAGGCTCATCCAACAATAAGACATGCGGCTGCGTCGCGAGCGACCGCGCCAACGCAACGCGCTGCTGTTCTCCTCCAGAGAGTGCATGCGGGTAGCGCCCCGATAACTCAAAAAGGCCGACCATCTCCAAGGCCCATCGAATCCGCTCGTCGCGCTTTTTATCGCGCTTAGAAACCCCAAAGCCGACGTTCTCGCGCACGCTCAAATGGGGGAAAAGCGCATAGTCTTGGAAGACCATGCCGACCCCGCGCCGCTCCGGCGGAGTGCAAAGAGATTGAGAAGCGATGAGTTGTTCGTCGATAAAAATGTGGCCCGCGTCGGGGCACTCGAACCCGGCCAATAACCGCAAGAGCGTCGTCTTTCCGGAGCCGCTTGGGCCCAGTAAAGCAACGATTGCGCCCGCCTCAACGGACATCGAAAGCTGAGCAAGAGCGACGGTTTTTGAGTTCTCGTAGGTTTTTGAAATTGTCTCAAGACGAATCGCAGCCAAAAGCGTGTCACTCCAGTTTCTATGAGAGCGCCGATTCGTGCTCGCGCCACAAAAAAAAGAGCAAGGGCAGAGAGAGCACGATAAGTAAGAGTGCTGCCGGCGCGGCTGGGCCGTAGTAGCCCTCGCTGGCGGCCATCCAGACGCGCACGGTCAGTGTGTCAAACCCGGCAGGATGCAAGAGCAAGGTCGCGGGCAATTCGCGCACCGAATTGAGAAAGACGAGCGTCCAGCCGGCGAGCAATGCCGGTTGCAAGAGAGGCCGGATCACGCGCCAAAAAATGCCGACGGGCGTACAGCCGAGCAAGCGCGCCCCTTCTTCGAGCCGTTCCGGAATTTGCGAAAATCCAGACAGAACGGATTGAAACGCTTGCGGAAAAAAACGCAAGACATACACCAGCACCAAGACCGAGACGCTAAAATAGAGCGCCGGGAACCATTTTAGTAAGACAAAGGCGAGGCCCAAAGCCAACAAGAGGCCAGGCAGCGCAACGCCCGATTGGGCGAGCCAGACCACCCCTTGGCCCAAGCGATCGTTCGGACGACGCCCTCGCCAATACGCCGGCAAAATGGCCAAACCGATAGCGAGTGTCGCCGCCAAGGCGGAGGTCCAAAAACTATTCAGCGCATGAGCGACCAACTCGTTCAAATTCGTCATCCACGCAACGGTCGCCGACACCGTCAAGGACTCGATGAACCAATAAACAAAAATCAAAATAGGCAAGAAAAAGCTTGCTGTCAAAGAGCTCCAGACAAGAAGTAAAGCAGGCCCGCGCCAGAAACCGAGCGAAAATCTAGGCAAAGAGCGCAGCGAGATTTTATCGGCGCTCACGCGTCGCTCTTTCCAGAGTTGCGTTTGGGCAAAGAGTATGATGACTGTAATCGCTATCAGAAGCAACCCCAGCGCCGAAGCGGCCGCTCGTTCATGATTGTTGAATAGGACATAAATGGCTGTAGTAAACGTCTGATAACGAAAGATGCTGGCCACGCCAAAATCAGAAAGGGCGTAGAGCGCCGAGAGCACGGCACCGCCCAACAGTGCTGGAGCCAATAAGGGCAGCATCACTCGAAAGGCGACTTGCCATCGCGTCAAGCCGAGCGAGCGAGCGGCTTCTTCTAATGAAGCATTGGTCTTGCGCAAAGCAGCGACAGCAAGCGCAAAAACATAGGGAAACGTAGCGAGGATAAGCACAAACGCTGTTCCGCCTAAGCCGTACAGACTTGGAACTTCCGCGTGCAGTCCCCAGGCTTCTAAGAGCCTTTCCAATAACCCGCGCTTGCCGACAAAACCGACATAGGCAATCGCCACGATATAGCAGGGGATAACCAGCGGGCTGACGAGCAAGGGCTTGAGCCAAGTATGACCCGGGATATCCGTACGCTCGACCAGCCAAGCTAAGACGAGCCCCAGCAGCACTGCACCGGCTGTGACAATCAACATTAAAACAAGACTATTGAACAGGAGCCCAGGGAGTTGCGTCTTCCAGAGTTTATTCCAAAGGGCGGGCTCTACTTGGGAGCCATAATAGAGCATATAACCAAGCGGCGTCGCCATCACGAGTGCAATGAGAATCGAGGGGAGGACAATGCCCCCGCTTCTTTCTCTTCGTTTTGAGAGATGGTTGAATTTGAAACGATCTCTCCAGGGAGAGCGCGTTTGCGAAGCAGCTCCCATGCCGAAAAATTACCAGCCGATCTCGACCAAGAGATCGCGCGTCTTCTGCGCTGCTGCACCGAGCGCATCCAAGGGCAAGGGGAACTGTTTGAGACAGGCGATCGCCGATGTCTTGTTGCAGTTGAGAGAGTCTTGGACGACTTTGAGTACGTCGGAGCGGGTGGGCACGGCTGGACGCAGGGGATACTCGTAATTGACCTCGGCGAAGAATTTTTGGCCTTCCGTGCCGGTGAGAAAATCGAGCACTTTTTGCGCGTTGGATAAATTGCGCGCATTTTTCAAGATGGCCCCGGCAGCCGCGAGGATCAATGTCCCGATCTGAGTCTGTTTCTGATCGGGGAAGATAATGCCCACGTTGCGCACAGCCGCGTCAGGCTCTTCCAATTGAATATGATAGTAATAATGATTGATCAGCCCCAGAGCAAACTCGCCCCGCCCGACGGCTTTTCGAACGTCCGTGTGACTGTTTGTTAGACGAGTTGTGTTCTCTTTGAGTTTGAGCAAGAAATTTTTTGCTGGCTCTTCGCCGATGGTCAGACGCAATGCGCTGACCCAAGCAGTGAAAGAGTCGTTGGCGCTGTTGGTGGCTGCAATTTTGCCCTTCCATTTTGAGTCGGTCAAGTCAAAAATAGAATTAGGCAGATCGCTCGCTTTGACCAAATTTTTGTTATATAGAATCGCGCGGCTGCGCCCGGAAAGCCCCGTCCAAGACCCATCACGGGCCCGCATGTCGACAAGAGTACTGCGAGTGGACTCAGAGCTATAGGGTTGAAGCGCATTCTGTAAACGCAAGAACTCGAATGTGGCCGTTTCAGTGTGAATGAAGAGGTCAGCGCTGCGACCGAGGGCTTTTTCTTCTTCTAGAATTTGCTGAGCCAGCGCAGAACCAGAGCCATACTTCACAATGGTTTTGATGCCCGTCTCTTTCTCAAAGAGCTCCAAAATAGGCTGCAGCAAAGGCTCGCGGCGACCGGAGTAAATGACGATTTCGCCGGAGCTGGATTGAGCGATGCCCAGACTCCCAACAAACGAAAGAAAGAGCGTAAGAATCAAAGACAAGCTAATAAAGCGAACGAGGCGCAATGACATGACTTCCTCCTGTAGGCTTCGGGAAGTGTTCCGAGCTTTGCCTAATTTATTAAGATAAAAAAGCATACTAAATTAGTCTGCTTTTGTCAAGAGATGAATACTATTAAGAATCGTTCCTATCAGTGTTTTTGCCAAAAAGACTTTTCACTCTTTTATTGGAGATAGGGCTGATTTTAACGAATTAGGAGAAACACTCTTTTTATGATTTGGGTTTCCAGCGACCCAAGAAGACATAGCCGATCGCTGCCAACGTTGCTACCACAAAAGTGGCATACCAAAGGTCGATCGCATACTGGCCTCCACGAAAATCGATAAAAATGCCGCCGAGCATCGGGCCAATCGCATAACCCATGGCCCAAGCAAGGCCGAAAACACCCATATAGCGACCCCGCTTTGCCTCGCTCGCCAAGTCGGCGACAAAGGTCGTCGAAACGGGTGTCAAAATCATTTCGCCCAGAGTCCAGACCCCGACACTAATAAAGAGCAATTCATAAGTTTTGAAAAGCGCCACCGAGCCAAAGCCCAGCGCAAACAAAAAAGCCCCCAAAGCCATCATCAAAGGCTTGGAGCGCTTTTCGGTCAGTCGCGTCACAATATACTGAAAGCAGACAATCATCAGCGCATTGAGGCTCATCATGAAGCCAAATTCTTGGGGCGAGACCCGGTACTCATTGCGAATAAAAATAGGAAAAGTCGTCCCCATCTGGGCATAGACGGTGAGGGCCAGCACCGAGATCCAGCAAAAAGAGATAAAATACTTGTCGTTGAAGACAGACTTGAACGCTTTTAACAGATTGCCAAATCCCTTAGGCTCATCCGTCGAGTCTGATTTCTCCGTCTGTGCAGGCTTCGTTTCGTGCAAGAAAAAGAGCGCCAAGACACTGAAGAGCAGAATCAATAAAGCCGACGTATTGAAGAGCATTTTGTACGAGCCGGCGGCGACGAGAAAACCACCCAACGCCGGGCCAATGCCGACGCCGATATTGCTCGCGATGCGCAAGAGCCCATACGCTCTCAGGCGCTTCTCGTTCTGAAACAGGTCCGCGACGACGGTGTTGCTGGCCAGCCCGAAGATGGGGCTAAAGAGCCCGGAGAAGAGGGTAATCGGGATAGCCCACGCGACATTCGTGACGAACCCGAAGGCGTACATAGCTCCCGCCGATAAGAACAAACTCAAAACCATCATGATTTTGCGGCCATAGCGATCGAGAAAATAGCCCCCCATAATTTGCGAGACGAGCCCACACAGCGCAAAAAGCGTGATCAGCAACCCGATCTGTGTCATCGGCAAGGGCGGGTTGACAACATGTTCATCGGTAAAAAAGAGTGTGAGAAAAGGCAGAATGATCGCACCGCCCAGTGATGTAATGAGCGTGCCCGCAAAGAGAATCCAAAAACGCCAAGAAAACCCTCTGGCTTTCTGGATTCTATCTTTTACTTCGGAAATGGAGTGCATTGAGTTCGCGTGCGATTTCACTTTTTGAATACCTCGCATCATAGGTGCTTGCGTCACGCGGCGCAACTGTGCCCTTGTGGGCCTTCATCGAAAATTTTGCAAAGCGCTAGGAACGCAGAGAAAAACTCCAATGAGATTAATGCGAGTCTTAAAGTTGGGGCTGAGCTTTCACGACGCGCTCGCCCTTGGTGAAGCGATGCTGTGCCGTCTCGGCTTTCTGGCGATAGTAGAAACGCAGTGCACTGTTGGAAATCTCTCGAACGCCCTCGGGATATTTCCAGTGATCGGGCAATCGCAATGGAATTCCTGATTGAACTGCCGAAGCGAGCCGACGCACTTTCAAGATTTTGCTCCCGTCCAGGGTGGCATAAATCGTGATGAAGAGCTCTTCTTCAGGATCGTAAAGAGTGTCAGCGAGATAAAATTCCACATTAGCTCTCTTCTTCGGGCGGCTTGAGCGCGCGAAAATTTTTGTAGAGCAAAAGATCGTACACAATCTTTAAGACCCCTGCGAGCACAAAGGGGGCAGGGAAGAAAGAAAGACTCAAAAATACGCCTGTGATAGAAGGGGCCACCGAACTGCCAACCGAACGCGCGATGCTGGTTACTCCCGCGGCAGCCGAGCGCTCGTCGGGCGCAACGACGGCCATTGTATAAGACTGGCGCGTGGGCACGTCCATTTGTGAGATGCTGTATCGTGCCAGCAGCAAAAGTATGGCTAGGGAAGCGCTTGGCATCAATGGGAAAAGGATGAGCAAGATGTTGGAGGGAATGTGTGTCCAGACCATTGTATTAATCAGCCCGATACGTTCAGCGAGCCACGCAGCGGCCAACACCGAGAGCCCCGCCAGAATATTGGCCCCAAAGAAGATCGCTCCCAAGACAGCCGGCTCCAGACCAAAACGCAGATGTAGCCAATACGCGATGAGGCTCTGCATCACGAGTCCGCCACCAAAAGCATCGAGCGCAAAAAGTGCACTGAGCCTAAACACAATAGAGCGCGAGTGGTGCAAGCCGAATTGGGTTTGATGCGAAGGCTGCTTCGTTGAATTTATTTTTTGCGCTTCAATTGCCTGAGAAAGTTGGCTGAACATTAAAGCCAGAATCACGCCTGAAGCAGCGTAGCCTACCAAGATCAGCCGATAACTCTCAAGAGCGGTGTAGCCAAACGCCTGTAATCCTTGAGCCAGTGCCCCGCCGATCAATGCGCCAAGCGCTGTAGCGAACGCGCCCACCAGATTGTACCAGGCAAAGATTTGGGTACGTTTCTCGTTCGGCACAATCTGAGAGAGCGCAGCTTGCTCGATAGAAAGAAAGGGCCCCACTTCGCTGCCGCTGGGGCTGATGACGCCGATAATCGCCGCAATTGTCAAGAGCGCCACGTTGCCCGTCATAACGAAGACGAGCCCCGCCAGCAGCATCAAACCTGCTCCCACGATCAACATTTTTTTACGGCCCATGCGATCCGCGCTCGTCGTAATCCATAGCGAAATCGCCGCATCGCCGATCATCGTGAGAGTGAGCAAGAGCCCGATCTGCGTGTCGCCGATGCCGACTTCTGAGAGGTACAGCACGAGTATGACTGACAAGAAGCCGTAGGCAAAAAGCCGAACAATGCGCGTGCTAAACAAAAGCAAACCGTCCCGTGGCAGAGAGCTAAACATGAAGAGAATTATACTCAACTTTGCCCAGATTGGGTTGGCTGAAAAAAAAGAAACAAGAAAAACAAAATAGAAAAGAAAAGACGCGTGATATGAGTTAGCAATGACCGAAAACCAAGGCCTTCAGAGCTAGCAGATTGCATCCGCAGCGCCGGTTGGGAGTGAGAATCAAGTGGCCTCGTCGCTCGTGCCAATCCTTTTGCCACGGTTGAACTGAGATTGATCAAGCAAGCGGGGGAAAAGGTGGCGCAAGTTGCCTGCGACAAAGCCTAGGAAAGTTCGCTCCGTTTCAAAACCCAGCAGTTGTTGTGCTAGGGTCAAGGTTCATGTTTGTCACCTCGATGAACACGATACGCCACTGGGCGTCTTCTCTCTCCACATAATTTACATCACACGTAAAGAATAAGGCCAGAGTTTTTTGGACGTGCATTTACTGATTTTCTACTCTGCTTCGATGATGAGTTTTGAGGCGATTTTGACCGCACGGACATCGGTTTGCCATAGTTGCTGCTTAGAGTGAGGGCGCCACTCAAGCATTGAGTGAGTAAACGAAAGGAAGTGAGCTTCACTATGAAGCGTGTTTATCTGAGTGTCGGTGCGTTGACCGTTGCGTTGGCGATCTTGATTGGAGGGCTGGCTGTGTCCAACTATGCTTCAGCCCAGACCGGTAATCCGGCCGGACAGCCTCGGTCTATTGTCGGCAGCGTGAAAGTTCCGACGCGTGCCGCGACGTTAGCGAGTTTAGCAAAGATCGATATTCTGAAAGCGATCGGTGCCGCATCCGCTGCGCAAGCGGGAACCGTTATGGGAGCGCGTTTGGATGAGCGCGATGGTTTTCTTACCTATCAAGTTGTGATCTTGATTGCGGATGGCAACCAAGTGCTCGCGACCGTCGACGCCGGCAACGGAAGTGTCTTGAGTCTCGTCAAGCTCGATCGCGACGGTCGTGACCGTGATGGGCGAGGCCCGGGCGGTCGCTAAAACTTAAATTCTTATTTTATAGAGTCGGACAAGAAAGAAGACTTGCCTTACGAGCAGGGTGGCTAGAACCCACCCTGCTTCTGTAGTTCAAATTTTTTTACAGAGAAATTGAATCTTTGGAGGTTCTATTGCCTCGCTCCTTGCAGCGGGGTATTTTATGTGGGTCTAAAAAGATGAGTTGGCTCCTCTCTTCTCAGTTCTTTTTTTCAAAGAAATACGCTGAGTTTTCTCTTAATTGTATCGCAAGATTTCAGTTTTGCTCTCTTTTTAGATAATGAGGTTGTAGGCGGGCCTTAACATGACAGCATTCTTTGTGGACAGGGTCTTGACTTTTGCGTCGGGCCTGCGCTATAATTTCGTAATAGACCCGGCAAAATTTTTAGGAGTGCAACAACAAAAAGGGCCAACTAAAACATTGCACGTCCCAAAAAATCGCAGTCGTGCTGGGTTTGACACACCAAGGAGGTGAGAGGTCACCCCAATAGCGTCTACTACGGAGATTCGTTGTGGTTTAAGCTATTCGCCCCACCAAACCTATAGGGAGGTCTCATTCCATGAAGGGTAAGATGATGAAGCTCGTTGCTCTTGCTTTAGTTGCTGTCTTCGGCGGCATTTTCACGGTTTCTTCATTGTCTCAGGGCAATGATGTAGCTATTGGTGCTGCATATTGTTTGACGGGTGGTCTCTCTGATTTCGGCTCTCGTTTCTTGACGGCGATCAACATTGCCGGTGAAAATATTAACGGCAATGGTGGCTTGAAGGGCGGCGGCAAGTACAGCTACATCGTCCGCGACGACGGCACCAACCCGCAGCAGGCCGTCAACGTCGTTACCGACTTGGTCAACAACGCCAAGGTTCCGGCCATCTTGGGCCACTGCTCCAGCGGCGCGACGATCCCGGCCAGTGCCGTTACGGTTCCGGCCAAGGTCGTCATGATTTCTCCGTCCGGCACCAGCCCGCGCATCACGACTTTGCAAGACAATGACTACGTCTTCCGCACCGCTCCGAGCGATGCGTTGCAGGGCGTCGTCTTGGCCAAGGCACTCTTTGACAAGGGCTACAAGAGCCTCGCGATTATTTATCGCAACGACGCTTACGGCGGAGGCTTGGCTCAGGTCACGAGCGACAACTTCAAGAAGCTCGGCGGCACGGTCACAGCCCTCGCCGCCTACGAAGACGGCACGACCGATTTCTCCAGCCAGATCGCGGCCGCCAGCAAGGATAAGCCTGCGGCCATCTCCATCATCGCGTTCGAAGAGGCCGAAGCATTGATCTCTCAGATGGTCAAGGCCGGCGTCACGAACTTCGACGGCTTTACCGATGGTACGAAGAACCCAGACTTGATTGCACGCTTGGCCAAGGTCATCGATCCCAAGTTGCTCGAGGGCAAGATCGGCACCGGCCCAGGCAGTAAGCCGAGCGCAGGTTTCGATGCTTACACCAAGCTCTATAAGGCCAAGTTGCCGGGCGAAGACCCTTTCATCTTCTCGGCCAACGCTTATGACTCGGCGATGCTCGTCGCGCTCGCGGCGTTGAAAGTACAGCAGCTCGGCCAGCCGGTCAATGGTGAGAACGTCCGTAACCAGTTGCGCTTTGTCGCCAACCCACCGGGTGACGTCGTCACGGTCAACGAGTGGGCCAAGGCCAAGGCGGCCATCGACGCGGGCAAGGATATCAATTACGAAGGCGCTTCCGGCGACGTCAACTTCGACGCCGCGGGCGACGTCTCGGGTCCTGTGGGCATTTGGAGCATCAAGAACAGCAAGATCAGCGATGATCAGCTGTGCGATGTGGACCTCTCCAAGGCCAATCCGAACGATGCTGTGAAGTGCAGTAAGTCATAGAATGGCAAAAAAAGGGGAGGCTTCGGCCTCCCCTTTTATTTTTGTGCTACTCGTTCTCAGGGCTACGTCTTCAAATGGTTTTCAATCTCTTTTTGCATCTGCAACTTAAATCGGTCGGCCAGCTTTTGCCAGGCTTCGTCCGTGAAGCTTGAATAATCTTGTTTCAGAAAAAGTATGGGATCTGAGACATAGTAGCGCATCTTGGCGGGCAACGACCAGGGAAGCATAGACGGGAAGGGCAAGACCCAGACCGAAAAAGGCGAGATCCCAAAAAAGGGAAATTTTAATAATTTTGCAAGAGCTTTGACGTCATAGGCAAAGGGATGGAGTCCTTCGTTGCCAACACAGACAACAGGAACGATAGGAACGTTGTGGATCGCTGCCAGCCGTATCGCGCTCGTATGAAAGTGTTGTAGTTGATAGCGCTGATTCCAGTTCTTACCCATGCCACCGGCTCCTTCTGGAGCATAGAGCGAGAGCTGCTTATGTTTGATAATTTTCTCAAAATTGGCATAAGTCGCTTCGACGCCGCCAAGCGTGCCCGTCCAGCCCTCGGGCAAGACATAGCGTAGAATTTTATTACGAGTGAAGGCTTTTTCACCGGGCGCGCGCAATAGATAGTTCGGGTTCTCTTGGTACTCTTTATGTAATTTGGCTCCGAAGACCATAAAATCCCAGGGGAATGCCATGCCAGCGTGATTCATCATGATGATCGCGGGGCCTTCAGCAGGAATTTTCTCCAGCCCGTGATACTCGGCCTTAAAGTATTTTTCATCCATCACTCTCACTAACTCGGTGCACCATTGCTTCGAATAGTCTCGAATGGGCATTAAGTCATTGATGCAGCTTTCACCGCAAATGGGGCATACGGGTGAAGCGAGAGGAGCGTGTATGCGCGGCCGAGCCAAGCGCTCACGAATTGCCCTCAGCCCCATGCTCAGATAGAAGCCAAACGGCAGCAAAAAAAGGAGACATTCGTACCATGTCCAGGCGACAGGGCGTACTGCGCTGTGATAAAAATTCCAATGACGATTGAGAAAGAGAAGCCAGCCGAAGGGTAAGTAGAGACACAGCGTATCGTACCAACGCCAACGGAAACGCGAGAAAGTTTTTTCTCGTTGGGTAGCGAGTTTGTGCGATGCGTCCGAACTCACGAAATGCCTCCTCTATGGCCCTTTTGTGCCTTCCATTCTACACGGTCGCGAATGCGAATGTAAGCTAGACTACCGATTTGACACGGAGGGCGGGTTTAGACTATTCTTCGATGAAAGGAGGCAGTAGAGGAAATGATGAAAAAGATTAGTTGGATGCTGTTGTTGTCGTTGTTAGTCGGGTGGAGCGGTGTTGTGGGGGCCAATGCGCAAGGATTTGCTGTCACAGTCTCTGTGACAGCATCTATTGGCAAGGATGGATTCTCGATGGAGAATTCCTCGATCAATGTTTCCGTCAGTACGGCGATGAATGGGTGGGATATCTCTAGTTCAACGACGTTTTCTTTGGGGTTTGCTCTCATCGATGAGACTTTATCAGTCAATGGAAAAGTCTCGGACTACACTGTTTCAAATACGCTCTCGATGAACCTCAAAGATCCCATGAGCAATACTCTAACGGTCTCGACCAAGATAGGTTCTTGGGATTTGTCGAGCGTGACCGTGATGAGCATTGCGATGGATTTCAGCCAGATCAGCTTAACAGGTGAAACTCTCAAGGCTGCTACGACGACCAAAGATGGCGTCAAGCTCTCCAGCGCAACAACACTCACTTTGGAAGGCTTCCAAAAAGAGGTTATCAGTGTTGCGGGTATGGTCAATGGTGTCAACCTTTCACATACCATCGATATTGGGAAAGCGGGTCTCAACAAGATTACCATGAAGATGAGCACCTCCGTCGATGGTCTAAATCTCTCTAACTTAACGGTCTATACGGCCGAAGGCTTCTCTTCTGACACGATCTCCGTCAGTGGTACGATGGATAAATACGAGTGGACCTGTGCGAAGAGTTTTGGCAAAACTGGATGGACCGGATTGGATTTGAGCGTTTCAACCAAGATGGATCAGTTTGACTTAATGGGCAAACTTTCTTGGACTCCGGAAGGGTTCGGTGGCGCTTCGGTCACCGCCAGTACGGAATTTAAGGGGCTTGGCAAGTAAAAACCAAGTTGCTCTTGAGTTTGTTTCTGCAGCTTATTTGGGCGCTGTGACTAACGGCGCCCAAATTTTTTTTCTAACTCTTCGATAGAATAAGCGATGATCACAGGCCGCCCGTGCGGACACGTATTGGGATTCTTCGCCAGACGAAGTTGACGCACCAAGGCGATCATCTCTTCTGTTTTGAGAGGGACATTCTTGACGACGGCCGCTTCGCAGGCAAAGCTGGCTGCAACGCGCTTGGCGAGTGACTCCAGCGATGCATTCTCTTCTTGTTCGAGGGTCTGGAGCACGTGCTCGATTGTCAACTTGTAATCGTCTTTGTGAAAAGAACTCGTCAGCACTTGGGGCCAATCCCGCAAAATAAAGGAATTGCCGCCAAAATGCTCTAAGCCGATGCCCAACTTTTCGTCGAGCAATTGAATATGCTGCGCGAGCAATTGAGCTTGGTCGGGCGGCAGTTCAATCGAGATGGGAATCAAGAGGCGCTGGCGTATGATTTTTTTTGTGTTGATCTGTTCGATGAATTTTTCGTAGAGAATGCGTTCGTGAGCGACGTGCTGGTCGATAATCTCAAACCCAGCTGCTGTCTCTACGATGAGATAGGTTTGATGGACTTGGCCGACGATTCGAAAAAAATCCTTGGGGGCCAGTGTCTCGTTTTTCAATTGGGCATAGATCTGTTGTGCTTCTACGATTTCTTGCTTTAGGTCGAGTTGCCGGATTTTTTGTTGCATGACCGGCGGTGGCGCAGGCACTGAGGGACGCGACTGCCAGGGCATTGGGCTGCGATGCGTTTGATGGAGCGTTGTCTCTGGACGAGTGACTGTCGCGCCCGGGGCAGGTTCACTTTTTGTGAACGAGGCTCCCGGCGCATCGAAGCGCGGCACCGCGTGCGGTGAAGCGAGCGAGTTCGTGATCGCTTGTTTAATAATCGCTTGGACGGAGATCGGGTCTGCAAAGCGCACTTCTTCTTTTTTGGGATGGACATTGACGTCGATAATACTCGGGTTTATTTCAATAGAGAGAAAGAGAATTGGATATTGATCGCCCTTGAATAAACTTTCGTATGCTTTTGAGATAGCATAGTTAATCGAACTGTCTTTGATAAAGCGATGGTTCACAAAAATGTACTGATCGCCCCGATCGCTCTTGCTCACGGTGGGTGAGCTCACTAAGCCTGTAACACGAAGTCCCTCGTTTTCCATATGAATGTCTAAGAGAGATTTGGCCAGCTCCGCTCCGTAGAGACTCGCCACGGTCTCTCTTAAATTGGGACTAGGCGGAGAATTTAATACTGATTTCCCATTATGAAAGAGCTTGACATGCACATTCGGATGCGAGAGGACGAAACGCTTGACCATTCTCAGAATATGAAAAAATTCGGTCTTCTCTGTTTTCAAAAATTTACGACGCGCGGGCACATTGAAAAAAAGTTCTCGCACCTCGATGGTCGTTCCTCGCGCGCGAGGCGCGGCCTTGAGCGAAAGAATCGTGCCGCCTTCGATGATCATTTGAGTGGCTTCGGCCTCTTCTTCGAGTCGTGTCGTAATGGTCGTTTTGGAAACTTCGACGATGCTGGCCAAGGCTTCGCCGCGAAAGCCGAGGGTATGAATGTTAAAAAGATCGTCTTCGCTCGAAATTTTGCTCGTGGTGTGGCGCTTGATGGCGACAGCCAGATCGTCGCGGGCCATGCCCACGCCGTCGTCGGCGACGCTGATGCGAACCAATCCGCCATTCTCGACGGCGATTTCGATGGCGCTGCTCCCGGCATCCAATGCGTTTTCGACGAGTTCTTTGACGATCGAGGTGGGCCGTTCGATGACTTCGCCGGCCGCGATCTTATTGATGAGATGCGTATCGAGTTCTTTGACTTTTTTGTATTGCACGGATTACCATAGCAGATCACAAAGGGGGCAGCAAATGCGAATTTTTTTCATTTTGCTTACTGTGCTTATTGCCAGTATCAGTTGTATTTCGAGTGTGCGAGCACAATCCGAACTCACTCCGAATCTAGGAGTTTATGTCGAATGGTTGGAACTCGAAGCCTTGATGGGCACGCAATCCATCGAGTTGCCCCCAAAAGCGTTTACAGTAGGAGCACTGGTCGAGTTGGCGCCCGCACAAGCAATTGGCTTTGTCTATCGCTTTTCGGTAGGCCGGGGTATCGGCATCGGAAAGCCCGCACTCAATCTGACACGCTTTGACACTTCGGTGCTTTATATTTTGCCCTTTAGTAATATAAAAGTTTTTGGAGACGGCGGAATGGGGCTCTTGCAACTACAAAGCGACAAGGGAGAGTATTGGCGAAATATCGGCTGGCTCGGCGCAGGGCTCCGAGTCAGGCCTACGCCTCAATTGATATTGGCTTTTGAGATCAAAGTGCTCGGTCTCATTCAGCTAGATATCCCCGATGCACCCTTGCCTTTAACCTGGATATTTAGACTAGAAGGGCTCTGGGGCCGATTCTAAAATCTCAGCTGACTTTGCGGGCGCGAATAATTTCCCCGGCTTTATAGGCATTATACACTTTATCGCCGGGCTCGCTGCCCCGGGCTAACTTGATGCTGCCCGTGCGCGAGACGCTGCCGATGAAGGCCGGTTGGCCATTGACGAGAATTTCGATATTGCGGCCGCGCAGGCTGGGATCTAAATCTAAAATAACATGACGATCGCTCACTTCGATCGTCGTCGATTGCCCTACGGTGTCTTCCATATCGTCAAACGAGCGCACGTCGAGATGAATGCCGAGTTCTTGTTCCAACTCTTTGATGCGACTGCCGCCACGCCCTAGAATCACGGGAATTTGGCTGTCATCGACATAAATGGTCGCTTCGTGATCGGAGCGTATGTCGACTTGAACATCGCCGCGTACTTGCTTGCTAAGAGTGTATTCAATCTCTTGTGCCGCGAGCTTCCAAATCGGTTTTTCGATGGCCATTTCTTGCACCGGCATGACGACGACTTGCTCGCCAAAACTATAAATCTCGTACACCAATTGCTTGGAGTCAAATTCGCGCACTTCGATCACGGGACGCGCCAAGTCTTGATCGCCCATGCCGCTGGGGACTTTGACCTTGAATTCGATCTCATAGACTTCCTTGACGTTGCCCGCCGAGATAAAAATCACGGTGTCGACGACTTGCGGGATCATGCCCAGATCGACACGCCCGATCATTCGTTGCACCGCATCGATGCCGCGCGTCGCGTGTACGACGCCGATCATGCCCACGCCCGCCAGACGCATATCGGAAAAGACGAGAAAGTCGTCGTCGATGCGCATCTCGTCAAAAATCGTATAGTCGGGGCGGACGAGCAAGAGTACATCGGCCGTATTGCGCATCTCACCATTGAGCGCCGTGTACTGGGTGATCTCATCGCTCAACTCCAAATCGCGCGGTTTTTCCATGGTCTTGATAATCCAGCCGGCTTGCTCCAAGAAATCGGCAATGCCCTGCACAAAGGTCGATTTGCCGGCGCCGGGAGAACCTGCGACGAGCACGCCGCGATGGCGCTCGCGCAGACGCTCTTTCAAAAGCTCGGCGTACTTATAGTCATCGAGTTTCTTGTGCACAATCGGGCGCACCACCGTGATTTCCATCGCATCCGAAAACGGGGGGCGCGCGATGGCGATTCTCAAATTTTTTAGCTGAACAACGGTCGAGCCACCCGAATCCATCTCGATAAAGCCTTCGGGGTGACCTTTGGCGACTTCGACAATTTCTCGGGCGATACGCTCGATTTCTTTCTCGGTCATCGGCTCCTCGCGCAGCGAATCGATCTTCATCTGGCCTGGGCTGCCGCGTTTGGCTTTGGGACGGGTTTTCGCTCGTAGATGCACGGACATCGTCTGTTCATCGAAGAACTGCATCAATTCCATAGACTCAAGGCCACGGCCATGGGTTGCTGCACCGATGAAACGTATGGGAATCGCTTTGGCCTCGCAGACGAGCGCCTGGCTGCGGCTGCTCGTGATCAGAATCGCTTGTTCTTCTTCGGCAATCGTACGTACCATGGCGTGAATCTCGCCCGACTCGGCGAGCCGAATCGGATCCATGCGCGGGCGCTCGCCGCGAAAAACAACTTGAATCTTGCCCTCCCACGCCAATTGCTGGAGTTGTTTGAGCTCATTGAGTCCGGCATAGCCGGTCTCTTGGCCCCGACTGGCTTGCGCTTCGAGCTGGGCCAGCGCCGCTTCGGGGACGATAAAAATTGCAGTAGGATAATTGCCATTGCGGACTTCTTCGGTGATGCGCCCATCGACGATCACGCTGGGGTCGAGCACAAATTTTTCGAGTTTGGAAGAAACGGTTTTTTTGGCCATAGCGCTGCCTTTCTGTTTTTACGGTTAGGGATGCTTATTGCCCAAGAGAGTAGCAACTTGTTCTAAAAATGTTTGGTCGTGGTCGGTGAAGACATGCGGGGTGTCGCTGTCAATGTCGATCTCGCCGATCACTTTTTCGTTCTTAAAGATGGGGATCACAATTTCAGAGCGAGTGTAGGGAAAGCAAGCGAGATAGCGTGGATCAGCGTTGACATCGCCGACGATGACCGAGCGTTTTTCGCGAGCTGCCAGCCCACAGATGCCAGCACCAATCGGGATGCGCACGTGTTGGGTCGCTTCCGGGCCGTCCCAGGCGCGCAAGACGAGTTCTTCGCCCTCGATCCTATAGACGCCGACCCAATTGTAGTGTTTGACTTGTTTTCGCAAGAAAGTGACCGTGGTGTCGATGGTTTTCTGAAAATCGAGAGAGTGGGTAGCTTGATTGAGTTGTTTGAGTAAGTCCATCCAGTCTCCTTTGTCGAAATGATCTTAGCAAAGGGGCCGGGGGGAGTGCAAACGATTAATACCCTCAAAAGATGATTTCGTAAAGAAAGATAGATTGTGAATCAACTATTGCAATTACAGCAATATAGCAATGACGCTCGCTATTCGCGAGGCTCACGATCGTGTTTTCCAAAGTCCAGCCATCGCCCTCGAATTCTTCAGGCCATGCTTCACGACAGTCGCCCTCGTTTTGCTCAGAAGCGCCGAGGCAGATTTCACTCACTTTGAGTTTGCCCTCTTCTAAAGGCAGTGCGGGCCATTCGTCACGACAATCGCCTTCTTCGTCTTTTGAAGCCCCCAAACAAAGCGCACTTACTTGAACCGTTCCATCTTGCTTCATCAAAAAGATTGTCTCAAACCCTTGGTCGCGAGCCGCGCGACGTTGAATACGAAAATTATCTTCGCCGCGCCCTAAGGAAATCTGCCAGCGCCCCCCTGGAGGCACGGCACTCGGCTCGGTTTTAGCAATTTGCCCAACATGAGGCACCGTCAGACGAGTTTCGCCCTGTGAGAGCACAGCGAGTTTTCCCAGCTTGCGATGCTCGCGCCCTTCATGATTGAGAGAGCATAGGCCACGTGAGCGTCGAGCCAGCCACCCAGTAGCTATCAAAAATGAGAGCTCCAACCAATCCGAAGAGTGTGACGCGCACGCGGGCGGCGCTCTGGGAGGGAACCGAGAAATGAAATTCAGAGACTTTTTTTTCTAGACGTACTGTGATTTCTGCAGGGTCATTTTCAGTATTCGTTTCTGCTAAGACAGTCCAACTGAAACAAAACAGACTGAACAAAGCGAGCGCGCAGTGTAGAATCGAGTTTCCCCTTTTTGCAATGAGCTTCACACCTCAATTAAGAGTCTATGAGGACAGTCGCATAGGCGCGATTTGACAGAATTTCACTGAATAAAGCATAGCTGAGAAGGGTTCTGTGCAACGGTAATGCAGATTATGCCAATGCAGAAGCTGGGGGAATTATTTTGGGGAAAGAGTGTGGCTGAAAACTGGCGGAGGGGGTGGGATTTGAACCCACGGTAGAGGTTTTGCCCCTACAACGGATTAGCAATCCGTCCTCTTCGACCGCTTGAGTACCCCTCCGGATCGAAAAAACTACGGGTATGTGGCGTTATTTTAGCACAATCATCCTATGACGACAACTGGGCTGTGGCGGAGGGAGAGGGATTCGAACCCCCGACCCTTGCGGGTAACAGTTTTCAAGACTGTCGCCTTAGTCCGCTCGGCCATCCCTCCGGGGATGAGCCTAGTCTACTGGGTGCGAACGCTCTTGACAAGAGCGTAAATCGGTTTCACTCCTTGACCCTGGGAAGGCGACCGTCTAACCCTAAAAAAAGGGGAGACTGTGGTCCTTCTATGACGCACTCAGAAACAAGAACCTTACGGACGTTGGCTGAGTCAATCGACGCCTTTATGCTCTATGCACGGATCGAAGCACGCTTACCCAGCACTATGCACTGTTACGAAGAAGCCTTTCAAGACCTCGTAGGCTTTGTCGAGACAGGCGATGTCCCATTGACCCAGCTCACGACTGGAGAGTTTCGTCATTGGATAGCAACCCGACTCGATCAAGGGTATGCCAAGAGCACGATCAATATCCGGCTCCGTGTCTTTCGCACCCTCTTCTTTTGGCTTGTCAGAGAAGGCTATATACATGAGAATCCGTTGGCACATATCAAGCCACTCAAGGTGCCAAAGCAGTATCCCTTTGTGCTCAGTGACGCACAAGTCAAAGCCTTGCTCAAAGCGGTAGATCGCCAAAGTTGGACAGGCAGGCGTAACTGGACTCTGTTACTCACTTTCTTAGACGGTATGCTCAGACTTTCAGAGTTAGTCAACTTGGAAGTAGGAGATGTGAGCCTGTCAACTCGTTCTATCCGAGTGAGACATGGCAAGGGGGACAAAGAGCGTCTGATCTTTATGGGGAAACGGTTAACCCGTGCGATGCAAGACTGGCTTCAGGTCCGTAGTCATTATCTGGGTGAAGATAGGCTGTTTATCACGAAAGCCAGAAACCCACTGACGAAACGGAGCGTCTCTCGGATTCTAAAACATCTGGCAGCAAAGGCGAAGATCGAGGGAGTTCGCTGCTCTCCCCATACTTTGAGACACACTAGCGCCACTCTTTTCATCCGTTACGGCGGCGACCCCTTCAGCTTGCAGAGGCTCTTAGGCCACTCCGACATCAGCACGACGATGATCTATGTCCACATGGCGGGAACTGTACTCAGAGAAGCGCATGCCAAGGCAAGTCCAGTGGATCGATTGCTGGAGAGCTAATGGCTTTCGACAGATGCTTAGAATGTTTAGCGCAGAATTACGAGCCTTTGGACCTCGTAACTTTCAAATTTTGCATCTGCTCTCTTGATTGTCACTGTGTAGAAGTAAACCCCATTTCCAATTCTTTTGCCTCGACTATTGGTTAGCTCCCATGTTATTTGGCGGTCTTGAGAAGTCGCATGAAAAACCTCGCGACCATGCAAATCGAATACCTGCACTGACATTCCAACAATATCAGTTCCTTGAGCAATAAATTTGATGTGATTCTGATTGAAGTCTAGTTCAGGCTGGACTCTACCTAAAGCCTGAGAGCTCTCAAGATGTTCACTGCCAGATGCTGTAGTTTGAAGTGGTACGCTAACGATGATGTTGTTAGTTTCATCGGACTCGAAAATACTGTTAGTTGAATCCAAGAAAACGATCAATCTTTTACCCGGTGAGCATCTATCCAATCTGAAGGTTTTAGAAAAGGCAATAGCACCGCCGTTTTTTATTTTCTTTCCAATTAAACCAACCTTTATAAACTTATCGCTAGGGTCTAATACGTCGTCAACAGAGATGTAAAAGCGCATACGGAAAGCGCGGTTGCTTTCCGATACTCCAGCGTTTCTTACGTCTAACGTGAATTTGATCTGGCTACGTATGCCTGCGCAGGTGTAGTTCAGTGAAGTAAAGGTTCCAACGAGGTCGGGACCAGAAAACTGTGCCAATGTCTGCAAACTTTCATGTCCTTCGAATTGATCATTACTTCCGTCGGCTTGTATATCATAAGCGGTAACGGAAATGATGTCAGCTGGTGATGCTCGCATCAGTGTGAAACTGGTCACATTGCTTGCATCGATGACTGAAATAGTTCCTGCCACGTTGCGGTAGATTTTGTATCCCGCGATGTCACTCTCAGAATTAGCGGTCCAGGTAACGCGCAATCCCCCAGGTATAACAAACTTCTTCACACCCTGTGGCGAAGTTTGAAGTGCGCCCCTAGAGTGGGACAGAAGCGTTAAACAATTTATGATGGAGTAAAAGAGGAGCGCACGATGAAACAACGACGAGCTTTTCCCCCAGAATTTAAAGCCCAAGTGGTCTTAGAAGTGCTCAGTGGCACCAAGAGCAACGCCGAAGCCTGTCGGGAGTACCAGCTCAAGCCAGAGATCTTATCTAA
>Ga0247727_10003577_pt1 | contig 34135 bp, 34 predicted proteins | sample WisWelCaveWW1625_FD_202498 | JGI IMG/M metagenome (GOLD analysis project Ga0247727, IMG submission 202498) | Biofilm microbial communities from Wishing Well Cave, Virginia, United States - WW16-25 | ecosystem: Environmental > Aquatic > Deep subsurface > Groundwater > Cave microbial mat | place...
TAATGCAGAATATTTGATGGTCATTCACAAGGAGATAACATGCAAAAGTTTAAAATTGTTTTGATGGTCTCGATCGCAATAGTGATTGCAAGTGTGTCGAGTTTTCCGCTTTCCGGTATTGCTTACGCATTATGTAGTGGGTCGGGGTGCAATAATACAAATCCACAGACAACAGGATGTAGCGCGGATGCAGCGACAGTTAAGACCAAATACCCGGCATCGGGATTAGCAAGGGTTGAATTGAGATTTTCTGATGCCTGTCAAACCCGCTGGGCGAGAACTGTAAATATAGGTAGCCTCAATTACTGGGTAAATGCCACTCTTCGATACTGGTATTATGGTGTACAGTATGTTGCCCCGGGCTACACGGCTTACTCCAACCAACGATATGGACCTGGTTATCGAGCTTGTGGAGACGCAGGAATATCCCCCGTGTACGGTTTGATTAACGACTTGGCAAGATGCACAGGGTCCTATTAAGGAGATTGAAATGCTAAAAACTAACACATCAAGATTGTTTGGATGGACATTCTTCTTTCTTGCCTTGGTTGCCCTGTTTATCTTCGTAATTGGTAATAAGTTTTCGGCAACTGCAAGTAACGAAGAAGACGGTGGTCAAGAACAAACCAATTTGGACTCGACTGTGACGAAACTGGCTTTTGATGGAGTTACGATGTCTGTGGCTGGCGCACACCAGACAGGCGAATATTTTCAAATTGACGTTTGTTTTTCGCTTCCGGATGATCGCGATTGGCTACTTACAAGCCGTCCAGATGATGCCGTCCTCAATGTAAACGGTCAGACGTATACAATCACAGAAGAAGGGGTGTTGGACTTGAAATTCGGTTCCAACGGAGTTGTAACTGAAAAGTGCCAGTACTTGCTATTCCCGCTCGAAGTGGAAAACGGGTCAAACTTGGTTCTATTTCTAAAAAAGGTGTATGTTTCTGAACCAGATAAAGTTGATTGCCCGGCCCTGCAAAAACAATTAGATGAAAGAAAGAGCGAAATTAAAGTTTCGTGCCCGACCGAATCCAATGTTGGAGGTTTTGGAGTAATTCAAAAACCATCATTACTGGATACCGAGACTGCCCGTGAATTTGCGCTCGATATTTTGACGGCCGCGCGGCGAGCCCCTTGGGTTTTTCATTTCAAGTTTACCCAACCCTAAATAGAGAAGAGCATGTGAGGTTTGAATGATTTCACATGCTCTTTATTTGATTTTATGATTAAAAAACTTAGTGTTTCCAAGTTCGGGGGGTTTTTTCTGGCTGGGATCGTTGTTCTTGTGCTGTATGTCCTGCTTACGATACAGACAACAACCCACACAGGCGAATTATCTACCTCTGTTAAACCCATTGTGGTGTCTGCAAATAATATTTCTATGAAACTGATCAGTGCACATACTGAAGGTAGTAACGGTTATCGAGTGGAATTGTGCTATAACCTGCCAGATCAACGTGACTGGCAATTAACCTATCCCAATGAACCTCAAGGCGCTACTCTGTCTTTCCGTGACATAAAAGTTCACCCTGTTGAAGAAGGGACAATGTATTGGAAATATGAAGAAAATAACAAGATTATACACAGATGCCAATATCTATTTTTTGTTATACAAATTCCTTCGCAAGCTGAAATGGTTTCTTTGAGTATAGATAGATTGTACGCAAGAAAGCTCGTGCAATTAGACTATTGCCTGGAGATTAGCCGGAAGATGGTGGAAAGAAATTACACGGTCACAATTGATTGCATGAAAGTTACTGACTTTGAAGGCGTTGTTTATGTTAAGTTCCCAACGGAATTGCTTTCGGTAGATCCCGTTTTTAGAAACATATTTCGGGATGTGAAATGGGATTTTTATAACGGTCCCTGGTTATTTACCTTCCCTGTCAATCCACCCTAAGCTGTTAATTCTCCCATCTCGCATAGACGGCCTGCGATAACAACCGTCCCGCGCTTTGCCCGCGGGTGACCAGTTCTCCCATTTCGATTCTTCCCCCGAAACCTTTCATCATGTCTTCCATTGCCTGCGCAATATGGATTGCCGATGCGCGCACGGCGTAGATCGTTGTCACAACAAACAACGGCTTATCGCTCAAACATTCGCGGCAGGCTTCGAGCAATGTGGGCAGGGATTTATATACTTCCCACACTTCGCCTTTCGGTCCGCGCCCGAATTTGGGCGGGTCGAGGATGATGCCGTCATATTTTGCGCCGCGCCGCGCTTCGCGTTGCGCGAACTTCAACGCGTCGTCCACGATCCAGCGGATGGGGGCATCGCTCAAACCCGACAACGCCTGATTCTCCCGCGCCCAACTCACCGACTTTTTCGAGGCATCCACGTGAGTCACTTTGGCGCCGGCAGACGCGGCGGCAAGAGAGGCAAGTCCCGTATAGCCGAACAAATTTAAAATATTTACTTCGTGACCTTTGTGGTAAATCAAATTACTGCACCAATCCCAATGCGCCGCCACCTCGGGGAAGACTCCAAGATGACGCCCGGGCGTCGTCATCGCCCAGAAGCGCAAGAATCCCCCTCTCTCTTTGGGAGACGTGTGCCCTTTAGGGTAGGGGCTAGGGGTGAGGGAAAGATCGTACCTCATCTCCCACTTCTCCTCCACCTTCCTTTTAAAATCCCAATGCCCGCCGCTTTCCTCGCCAGTGGGTTGAAAGACTGCGTGAGCATTTTCCCATTCAGAGTGAAGCGTGCGTTTCCACATCGCCTGTGACTCGGGGCGTATGAAAACATACTTGCCAAAGCGTTCCAACTTCAAGCCATCGCCGCTATCGAGCAGGGCGTAGTCTTTCCAGTTTTTGGCTTCGAGCAGGGTGAATGAATTCTCCAACCTTCAATCTCCAATTACAAAAATTACACCTTACAAATTACCAATCATGCCCATAGGACATCCGAGGGGTGGGAAAGTAGTTACAACCACTTGATTTTTCCCTCATTAGGCGTATAATGTGGGAAACAGTGGTAAGAAGTGGTAGGACGCCGGCACTCCCGGCGTTCACCAATTAAAGGATAAGTAGCACAAATGTTCCTAAGCCAGTATCAGCATAACCTCGATGACAAAGGGCGCCTGATGATCCCGGCGCGTTATCGCGACTTGCTGGCGGCTGGCGCCTTCATTACACAAGGCTTCGACAAATGCCTGATGGTGATGACCGATGCGTACTTCAAGGAAGTGTACGAACGCATCAACAACATGAACATGGCAGACGCCTCTGCCCGCATGTTGCGCCGACTCATCCTCTCGAACGCGTACCCAGTGGAAGCGGACAAGATCGGGCGCATCCTCGTTCCGCAGAACCTGCGAAGTTTTCTTGGCATCGAAAGCGGCGAACTCACTGTCGCGGGGCAGGGCGATTACTTTGAAGTATGGACTCCTGCCGAATGGAAAACGCAGATGGATAAATTGCAGGATGTGGAAGTGAACGAACAACGCTTCTCCACGCTCGACCTTTCAAAGAATAATGGGTCGTAGTGACGACTTCAGTCGTCATCAGCGACTTTAGTCTCTACTACGATATGAACGCACACAAACCTGTACTTTACAAAGAGATTATACACGCGTTGCAACCCCGGCGCGCAGGGCATTACGTGGATGGCACACTCGGCGCGGGCGGTCACGCTCGCGGGATTTTGGAGGCATCTGCGCCAGATGGGCAACTGTTGGGTTTCGATGTAGACCCGCAGGCGCTGGCGATCGCTCGTGAGACCTTGGCTCCTTACGAACATCGCATCCATCTGGCGCAAGCCTCCTACACGACTCTTTCGGCGCAACTGAAGAATCTCAAATGGGATTCGGTGGATGGCATTGTCCTCGACCTCGGCGCATCTTCGATGCAATTCGATACGCCCGAGCGCGGATTTTCTTTTCAGCACGACGCGCCGCTCGACATGCGCTTTGGTCCGCATGTGTTGCAAACCGCCGCTGACATCGTCAACACATATTCGGAAAGCGAACTTGCGGATCTGATCTACGAATACGGCGAAGAACGCGACTCCCGCAAGATCGCGCGAGCCATTGTCAAAGCGAGACCGCTTCATACGACGGGGCAGTTGGTCGCAGTCATAGAGGCAGTTTCCCCTCGTAAAGGGAATCGCCTCCACCCCGCGACGCGAACATTCCAAGCCCTGCGCATCGCGGTGAACGACGAACTGGCGTCCCTGCGAGGAACGCTTCCGCAGGCAGTGGCAAGCCTCCACGTCGGAGGCAGACTCGCAGTGATCTCCTTCCACTCGCTGGAAGATCGTATCGTCAAAGATTTCTTTAGAGAACAAAGCAAGGATGTAGTTAATCCGCCTTACGAACGAATTTACGAAGTGGAACGCAAGGCGATCATCAAAGAGGTAAATCGAAAACCGATCCAGCCCTCGGAAGAAGAAACGAAAAACAATCCGAGCGCGCGCAGTGCAAAACTCCGCATTGCCGAAAAACTGTAAAACATTTTTTACCACGACGGGCACGAAGAACACAAAGGGGAAAGGGACCAAGCCCTAAAGTTTTTCCTTCGTGACCTTCGTGTCCTTTGTGGTGAAAGATTTTCGACCAATCGCCCAAAGAAAAAGGTCGTTATGCAGGCACAGGCAACACAAATCATCCATGCGTACAAACAAGCCCCGTGGCGGGTTCAACGCCAGTGGGTGGGCGCGTTTTTGCTATTCGTTATCACGGCTTCACTGGTGGCGGCATTATATCTTGATGTGACCGCGCGCGCCGCCGTGGCTGGGCGTGGGATTCAAGAACTGCGCATCGAGATCACCGCCATCCAGCGCGCCAACGCGGATTTGGGGACTCAACTCGCCGATCTCACCTCCACCTCTGTGATGGAATTGCGCGCGATTCAATTGGGCTATCGCCCGGTCAAGCCCGGCGAGTTGGATTACGTGGCGGTGCCGGGTTTTGTCGCGCCGGAGCCGGCGATCCTGCTCGCGGCGGAAGATGTCTCCAACCCCGAAACCATCCTGCCCGAGGAATACACCCAATCATTGATCGAGTGGTTCGACGAGCGTATCAAGTTCGGAGGCGCGAAGTAGCCATGAGACGGCAATACGCCATCCGTTCGTTGACGTTGCTGGCCGGCTTTGGTCTTGTTGCGCTGGCGGTCATCGTGCAGATGATCCGCATTCAGAACAGCGAACAGGCGGCGATCTTCCTTTCGCAGGGCGACCAGTACGCGGGCGAGTTCCGCATGTTTTACCCGGAGCGCGGCGAAATCTACGATCGTAACGGTCATTTGCTCGCGGGCAATCGCACGGTCTACGAAGTGGGCGTGAGCCTGCGCGACATGGAAGACCCCGAATCGCTGGCGTATATCCTCGGCACGTATCTTGGGCTGACCTATGAGGAAGTCTTCAAGAAATTGATTGAATCGCCGGAGTCCTGGTCGTACGTGGTGATTCAAGATTACGTGGATGTCAACACCGCCGCCGCGTTGCAACAGTTGGTGGGACAAATGGAGGATGCGAACGATTTTCGACTGGATGGCATGGCGTTCAAGCCGCACTTCCAACGTAGTTACCCGGAGACATCGCTCGCCTCGAACGTGCTGGGGTTTGTCACCCGCGATGGGCGCGGCTATTTCGGCATCGAGGAAAAGTATAACGACTTGCTCGCGGGAAACCCGGTGCAAGTGTGGGTGCCGCGCGACCCGAACAAAGCCACTGAAATCCCCCGCGTTCCAAACGGGACAACGCTTGTCCTTACTTTGAACCGCGATCTGCAAGCCAAGGTCGAATCCATCCTCGATGAATCGCTGGTCGAATACGGCGCGCAGAATGGCGTGATCGTGGTGATGAACCCGCGCAACGGCGAAATCCTTGCCATGGCAACCACGCCGCGCATGGACCTGAACAACTACAGCAATTATTTCTCGTTGTACAACGACGGCAGTCAATACAACCGCTCGATTGGAACAGCTTATGAACCTGGCTCGGTGATGAAAGTGTTGACCATGGCGGCCGCGTTGGATGCGGGAATTGTCACGCCGCAAACCACCTTTGTAGATACCGGTTCGATTCAGGTCGGCGGGTTCACCATCCAAAACTGGGATCGTGAAGCATGGGGTCAACAGGATATGACCGGTTGCCTGCAACATTCGTTGAATGTGTGCATGGCGTGGATTTCCACGCAAATGGGACCGCAAACTTTTTATGGGTACATGGAACGCTTCGGGTTGGGTCATCCTACAGGTGTAGACCTCGCCGGGGAAGCGATGGGCAGGTTGAAAATGCCGGGCGATTCAGATTGGTACAACATTGACCTCGGCACGAACGCGTTCGGTCAGGGCGTCACCGCCACACCGTTGCAAATGCTCATGGCGGCTTCCGCGATTGCCAACGACGGCAGAATGGTCACGCCGCACATGCTGTATTCGATGCTGCGCGATGGGCATCAATATAACGTGCCGTCGCAATACGGCGGCTCGCCGATCACGGCGCAAACGGCGCGCACGTTAAGTCAGATGCTCGCCGTTTCTCTCGAAGCGGAATCATCGGGCGCGCTGCTCCCCGGCTATCGCGTGGCAGGCAAAACCGGCACCGCGCAGATCCCCACTGATTTCGGCTATGACGAAAATCAAACCAACGCCTCCTTCATCGGCTGGGGACCGGTGGACGACCCGCAATTCATGATCTACGTCTGGCTCAGCGCGCCCACCTCCTCCATTTGGGGATCGCAAACCGCCGCGCCTGCATTTTCCAAAGTCGCCGAGCAAACTGTCATCCTGCTCAACATCCCTCCAGACAACGTTCGACTGCAGATCGCCTCGAGATAACATGCTGACTATTGCAGATGCAATCGAAGCCCTGACGAATTTTCGTCCCACCGCCACAACGGTCATCACGGAGGCGGTGGTTGACTCGCGCCACGTCATCCCCGGCTCGATGTTCGTCGCCATTCCCGGCGAAAAAGTGGACGGGCATGACTTCATTGACGAGGCATTCAAGAGGGGGGCATCTTTTGCTTTAATCCAAAGGGACGCTGGCGCGGACGCTTCTTTCCGGATCTTCGACCTGCGTACCGTCACCTCAGCCGAATCGCTCGCCTCGCAAGACCTCAGCATTCCGCTTTGCCTGCGCGTGGAAAATACCGTTACGGCGCTGCAACAGATCGCGCGTTTCTGGCGGCGCAAATTGAATCTGCGCGTGATCGGCGTGACGGGGAGCGTGGGTAAATCCACCACCAAAGAAATGATCGCTGAAGTGCTCACCACGCGCTACCGCACGTTGAAAAGCCCCGGCAATTTGAACAACGAGATCGGTTTGCCGCTCACCCTGTTGAGATTAAGTCACGGTCATCAACGCGCTGTGATGGAAATGGGATTCTACGTTTCGGGCGAGATCGCTTTCCTCTGCGATATTGCCCTCCCGCACGTGGGCGTGGTGACGAACGTGGGCACCGTCCATGCCGAACGCGCCGGGTCGCAGGAAGCCATTGCACGCGGCAAAGCGGAACTGGTTCAGGCGTTGCCGCCGGCTCCTGAGGGTGTGGCAATTCTAAATTTTGATGATCCGTGGGTCCGCAAGATGGAAGAGAAGACGAAGGCGCGCGTCTTCTTTTATGGCTTGTCTCCCGAAGCGCATTTGTGGGCGGATCAAGTCGAGGGCTTGGGTCTGGAAGGAATCCGCTTTCGCATTCATTATCAGGGCGAGAAACTGCACGTGAAAATCCCCTTGATCGGGCGGCACTCGGTGCATACCGCGCTGCGCGCCGCCGCGGTCGGGCTGGCGGAGGGGATGAACTGGCAGGAAATTCTCGAAGGCTTGAGCCAGGGGCACACGCAACTGCGCCTCGCCGCGGTGCGAAGCGAAACGGGCGCGCTGTTGTTGGATGACACGTACAACGCTTCACCTGAATCCATGCTTGCCGCGTTGAATCTGCTCGATGAACTGGACGGCAGGAAGATCGCCGTGCTTGGAGATATGCTCGAACTCGGTCCGTATGAACGCGGCGGACACGAAATGGTCGGCTTGCGCGCCGCGCAAGTGGCGGGGACGTTGCTCACGCTGGGCGAGCGTGCGCACATCATCGCCGAAGCGGCGCGCAAAGCCGGCATGAAAAAATCGTCCATCGTGGAATTCGACGCGCTCGAGCCGCTGGTGGATTGGCTGAACACGAATTTATCGAAAGACGATGTTGTGCTGATCAAAGGCTCGCACGGACTGCGCATGGACCGCATCACCACCTCGCTGGAGGTGCGTTCATGAGACACACCGCGCTGGTGCTGGGGCTGGCGATGTTTTCGTTTGTGATGACCGTGATCTGGGGCACGCCGTTGCTGCGATTGCTTCGTCACTTCAAGGTCGGCAAGATCATTCGGGTCGAGGAACCCGACCAGCACCGCATCAAAATGGGGACGCCCACCATGGGCGGTGTGCTGTTCATTTTGCCGGTGCTGTTGCTCACCGGTTTGCTCAATGCTGCCGCATTGATCGGCTTGGATGTGACCGGACGCTCGGTGTTGATTCCGCTGATCGTGATGGTTTCATTCGGCGTGCTCGGCGCGTTGGACGATTGGGAAGGCATCCGCGGTAAACGCCGCGGCGACGGGATGCGCATCCGCACAAAATTTCTGGCGCAACTCATCCTCGCGGTGGGCACGGCAATCGTGCTGAAGTATTTGTTGGATGTGCAGGATATGCTCCTGCCCGGCTACCAGCACGAGATCGAACTGGGCTGGTGGTACGTTCCGATTGCGGCATTCGTGATCGTGAGCGAATCGAACGCGGTCAACTTCACCGATGGGTTGGACGGGCTGGCTGGCTTGATCTCCGCCACCGCCTTTGCCGCGTTCGGCGGCATCGCGCTCGTCGGCGGGCAGGTGTATCTCGCGCAATTTTGTTTCATCATCGTTGGCGCGTTGTTCGGCTTTTTATGGTTCAACGTTCACCCCGCCGAATTAATCATGGGCGATACCGGCTCGATGGCGCTCGGCTCCACGCTGGCGGTGGTCGCGTTGATGACCGGTCAATGGCCCCTCTTGATCGTGATCGCCATCATTCCGTTGAGCGAGGCGTTGAGCGTCTCGATTCAGATCGCGTATTTTCGCCTCACCAAAGGCAAACGTTTTTTCAAGATGGCGCCGATCCATTTGCATTTTGAACTGCTCGGCTGGAGCGAAACGCAGATCGTGCAGCGCTTCTGGTTGATCGGCTTGCTCGCCGCGATGATCGGCGTTGGGTTGGCGCTGGTTTGATATGAAGACGAATTGGAAAGATACCCGCGTTTTGGTTTTAGGCGCCGCCCGTCAGGGGCTTGCCCTCGCGCGCTGGCTCTCGTTGCATGGCGCGCGCGTCACGGTCAGTGACATGCACAGCGCCGATGAGTTGCGCCTTGTGCGCGAATCGCTTGCGGAATATCAGATTGATTGGGCGCTGGGCGGGCATCCGCTCGAGTTGCTGGATTCAACGGACGTGTTGTGCCTCTCTGGCGGCGTCCCGCTCACGCTTCCCATTGTAGCTGGCGCCATCCAGCGAGGGATTCCCCTCTCGAACGATTCGCAGATCTTCATGGAAGTTGTGCCTTGCCGCACGGTTGGAATCACCGGCTCGGCGGGCAAGACAACGACAACGACGCTGGTTGGAAACATGGCGAAGAACGCGTATGGTGAAAAAGCATTTGTCGGCGGCAACATCGGCGATCCTCTATTGAATTATGTTGATGAGATGAAACCCGAAGACATCGCCATTCTCGAACTCTCCTCCTTTCAGTTGGATCAAATGACGATCTCACCGAACGTTGCGGCAATTTTGAATATCACGCCGAATCACCTTGACCGCCACGGCACGATGGACGCGTACACCGCGGCGAAGTGTCGCATTTTGGAGTTTCAATCGAAAGACGATGTGGCGGTGCTGGGACGCGACGACAAAGGCGCATGGACTCTGCGAGAGCAGGTGCGCGGCAGATTGTTCACGTTCAGTTTGCATCCACTCGAAGAAGGTTTGGATGGCGCGTACTACGATGACGGCTTGTTGAACTTGCGCGATGGCAACGCTTACCTGCCGTTGATCTTGCGTGAAAAGATTCGCCTACGCGGCGATCACAACGTGTTGAACGTGCTTGCCGCGTTTGCAATTGGTCACGCCGCGGGTTTCCCGCTTGACGCGATGTTCGAAGCCGTGGAGGAATTCCGCGGTGTGCCGCACCGCTTGGAATTCGTGCGTGAATTGCGCGGCGCGCGCTGGTACAACGACTCGATTGCCACCGCGCCGGAGCGAAGCATTGCCGCCATCCGCGCGTTCGAGGAGCCGATCGTGCTCCTGTTGGGCGGGCGCGACAAAAACCTGCCGTGGGAGAATTTGATGCATCTCGCGGCTCAACGTGTGGATCACGTGGTGCTCTTCGGTGAGGCGGCGGAAAAGATCGAGGCAACTGCAACCAGCCTCAAGGTGAGTCCGACGCGTTGCACGTACTCCCGCGTATCTGGTTTGCGCGAGGCAGTTGTCAAGGCGGCAGATGTGGCTGAAGCCGGCGATGTCGTTTTGTTTTCGCCGGGCGGCACCAGTTTCGATGAATTCAAAGATTTTGAAGAACGCGGAGAAAGGTTTCGGGCATGGGTTCAAGAACTTTCGTAAATGACCGGTTTTCGTTTTCGATTTCAAGAAACCTTGGGCGCGGGTTGGATGTGCCGCTTGTGTTGACGGTGGTCGGGCTTTCGGTGTTTGGTTTGATCATGTTGTATTCCGCCTCGTTCGATTTTTCGTTCAACGAGTACGGCTCGCCAACCTACATGTTTATGCGGCAGTTACGCTGGCTTGGGCTTGGCGTGCTTGCCGCGTTCGTGCTCTCGCTGTTCGATTATCACATCTGGCGCAAACTGGTCGTGTTTGCCATGTTGTTCACGATCGCGTTGTTGGTGGCGGTCTTATTTATCAATGAAGTCCGCCTTGGCGCGGCGCGCACGCTGGTTGAAGGTTCGTATCAACCGTCGGAACTCGCCAAACTCGTGGCAGTGATCTATCTTTCGGTGTGGTTGTATTCCAAACGACAAAGCCTGCACGATGTGACGTTTGGCTTGATCCCGCTCGGTGTGATTCTGGGAATCATCGGCGGGTTGATCTACCGCCAGCCGGACATCAGCGCGGCTGGCACGGTGCTCATCCTCGGCGGGTTGCTGTTTTACCTCGCGGGCGCAGATATCAAGCAGATCATTCTTCTTTTGATCCTCGCCCTCATCATGGGTTGGTTTGTCGTGCAATTCAGCGCGACGGGTCGTGACCGGGTCGGTTCGTTCGTCGCCGGCTTTCAAGACCCGACGAACGCGTCGTATCACGTGCGCCGTTCGTTCGAGGCGATCATCAAGGGCGGCGTGTTCGGTGTGGGCTTGGGCGAGGCAGATACGAAGTTGACCGGTTTGCCGTTCGCGCCCACCGATAGCATCTTTGCGGTCGTGGCGGAGGAGCTTGGTTTATTCGGTTCGATTTTGTTGATGGCATTGTACGGCACGTTGATCTGGCGCGGACTTGTGGTTGCCCGCCGCGCGCCGGACATGCTCGGCACCCTGCTTGCATCCGGTGTCATCTTTTGGATCGGGTTGGAAGCGTTGATCAACATGGCGGTGATGGTTGGGTTGATGCCGTTCGCCGGAAACGCCTTGCCGTTTATCAGCGCGGGCGGATCGAATCTGGTTTCGACGTTGTGCGCCATCGGAATTGTGTTGAACATCTCGCGCCAGAGCGGCGAGATTTCGAAGGTCAAAGAAAACGAATGGAGGGCTTTCGGTGCGGTTATTGATTTGCGCCGGAGGGACGGGAGGCGGAGTGTATCCCGCGCTCGCCGTCCACAGCGCGCTGACGGCTAAAGTCACAGACGTGGATACGCTCTGGGTGGGAGGCAAGGGCGGCATGGAGGAATCCCTGGTGAGACGCCAGGGCATTGCCTTCGAGAGCGTCCCAGCCGCGGGTATCCATGGCGTTGATCTTGCCTCGTTGCCAGGCAATCTTGTCACGCTGGCACGAGGCGTCATTGCCGCACGCCGCATCCTCAATGACTTCGAACCGGATGTCATGTTCTTTACCGGCGGATACGTTGCCGCGCCGGTCGCGTTTGCCGGGCGTTCGATCCCGACCCTTTTATACACGCCGGATATCGAACCCGGTCTCGCCTTGAAATCCCTCGCCCGTTATGCGGACGTGATCGCCGTGACGACGAGTCAATCGCAGAAGTTCTTCAAAAAGAAAGTGCGCGAGACGGGCTACCCGCTTCGCCCCGACCTTTCGCTTTGGGACCGCCAGACAGCGACTCGCCACCTCGGCATCTCCGGCGAAAAACCTGTCCTGTTGGCGTTCGGCGGGAGCAAGGGCGCGCGCTCGATCAACTTGGCGGTGATCAACCACCTGCGCGACCTGCTTGCCAAGTTCGAGGTCCTGCACCTGACCGGCGACCTCGATTGGCAATACGTGAAACAAAACCGCGAACAATTACCGATGGACCTTGCGACTCGTTACCATGCCATGCCCTACTTGCACGAAATGGGCGCCGCCTTCGCCGCCGCAGACCTGGCCGTCGCGCGCGCGGGCGCATCGGTGCTGGGCGAGTTTCCGTTGTTCGGTCTGCCCTCCATCCTGGTTCCGTACCCTCATGCGTGGCGGTATCAAAAAGTGAACGCCGAATTCCTCGCCTGGCGCGGCGCGGCGGTCATCTTGGAAGACCACCGCTTGAATACGGAATTGATGATGACCTTGAATGTATTGCTCGATAATAAAAACAAGTTGAAGTCCATGCGCGCGGCGATGTTCGAACTCTCGCACCCGCGCGCCGCGGAAAAGATCGCCAGCGCGTTGATCGAACTGGCAGGAGTGAAAAGCCTATGATGAGCATTGATGTTGTTTTCTGGATGTACGTTTTGCTCTTTGGTTTCATCGGTGGGATGCGCGGCTGGGCGAAGGAACTGCTGGTCACGTTCAGCGTCATCCTCGCGCTTGCCATCAACCACGTCTTGCGGACCTACGTCCCGCTGGTGAAGAGTATGGTGGATTCGGATATGAACTTGTTCTGGGCGCGCGTGATCGTCCTCGGCGTGCTGGTGTACTTCGGCTACCAGACCGTTGTCAGCATCCAGCATCTGGCGTCGCGCGCGGTGCGTGAAAAGTTCCAGGATACGGTCATCGGCGTGATGCTGGGCGGCGTCAACGGATATTTCATCGCCGGCAGTGTGTTGTACTATTTGCAGGTTGCGAATTATCCATTTAGGCAAATCGTCAGCGCCCCCACCGACCCGGCGTTGATCAACAAGATCAACAATATGATGTTGTACATGCCGCCCCAACTCCTCGGTGAGCCGGGCATTTACTTCGCGATCATCATCGCCTTCGTGTTCATCATCGTGGTGTACATCTAAAAGGATTACGCGCTGAGAAGAAACATGACACACGTTCATTTCATCGGCATTGGGGGCAGCGGACTTTCCGCCATCGCCCGCCTCCTGTTGGAGAGCGGATACACGGTGAGCGGTTCTGACCGCGCGCTCACGCCGTTTGCCGATGAAGTCCGCAAGGCGGGCGCGACGGTGTACGTGGGGCATCACGCTCGAAATGTGGCGGGGGCCGATTGGGTCGTACGCTCCTCCGCAATTACGGAAGACAATCCCGAAGTGCAGGCGGCGGCGCAGACGAAAATCCCCGTCTATAAACGCGCGGATTTTCTCGGCGAGTTAATGGCTGAAAAGACCGGCATCGCCATCGCCGGCACACATGGGAAAACCACCACCGCCGCCATGACCGCCTGGGTGCTGACCGAACTCAAGCGCGACCCGTCGTTCATCGTCGGCAGTGTGATGAAGAATCTCGGCGTCAACGCGCGCGCGGGCAAAGGCAAACTGTTCGTCATCGAAGCCGACGAGTACGACAATATGTTTCTAGGCTTGAAACCGCAGATCGAAGTGATTACGAATCTCGAGCACGATCATCCCGATTTTTTCCCAACCTTCGCAGTGATGGTGCAAGCGTTTGAAACATTTGTCAACCTGCTTCCCGCCGATGGTACGCTTATTGTGTGCGCGGAGGACGCCGGCGCGTCGGCATTGATTCCCCGCGTGCGCAAAGCCGGTAAAAACGTGATCGCCTATGGCGTGCAAAAAGACAACACCATCAACGCGCCGCTGCGGGTGCTGGCACGCGACGTGAAGCCAAACAAACGCGGTGGGTTTGATTTTGTCGCTTCGTCGAATTTGAAAAGTACCGGGTTGGATTCGGTCGAGGTGTCTTTGCAAGTGCCGGGCGAACACAACGTCAGCAACGCGCTGGCGGTGCTGGCGATTGTGGATGTGCTCGGTCTCTCGCGCGAGAAAGCCGCGCAGGCGCTGGGTAAATTCACAGGGACCGGTCGCAGGTTTGAACTGCGCGGCGAAGCGGACGGCGTCAGCGTCTTCGATGATTACGCTCATCATCCCACCGAGATCAAAGCCACGCTGGCAGGCGCGCGGGCGCGTTATCCCGAACGACGCATCTGGGCGGTCTGGCAACCGCACACGTACTCGCGCACGCAGGCGCTGTATCTTGAATTTTCACGCGCGTTCAAGGATGCCGACGAAGTCATCGTCACCGAAGTCTACGCGGCGCGCGAACCGAAACAGGATTTCACCGCCGCGGAGATCGTCAGCGGGATGCCGCATCGTTCCGCGCGGTTCATCGCCGCGCTCTCCAACGTGACGGAGTACCTCTTCAAGAATTTGCAAGCGGGCGATGTGCTGATCGTGCTTTCGGCTGGCGATGCGGATCAAATTTGCACGAATGTTTTGAAAGCCTTGAAGGAGAGATGACATGAGGAAACGAACGCTTCACACTCGGAATTTGAACCTGCTCCCCCTGCGGACAGTTTTACTCACCGCCGAACGCGCCGCGCCCGCGCGCGTCCCAATCCATGACTCAAATGAGCGGCTCGCGTTGCAACTCATCGAAAAGATGAAAACCGCGCAGGCGATGCCGAACCCGTTTGCAGGGTTGATCGTCGAATCCCCGCGACCAATGATCCGGAAAGCGATTCGAGAAATGGCGGAAAGCCATGCCGGATAAAAAAGATTCGACCAAGCCTGAAATCTTCTTCCTGCCGCCGTTGAGGATGATTCTCTCGTTCTTCGACAAGGAAGCCCGCCAGCGCGAGAAGGAAAAAGCCGCCGCGGCAAAAAAAGAAAGGGAAGAAGAAGTTGTGAAGTTGATCGAGAAGTTGAGTGAGAAGGATGAATAGAAAGGATATGGAGTCAGGGAGCTTGCTCCCGTAACTTCGCCAGCAAGCTGGCTGACTCCAAAAAACATGGTAGCCCTCGCCCGTCCCGTTGACCAGATCATCGCCAAGTTTGGCGACAAGGTGAAAGAGAATGTCCCTCTTGCGCCGTATACTTCCGCGCGCATCGGCGGACCTGCGGATATTTTCATCCCGGTGGATACGGTCGCAGAACTTGTGCGCGTCGTCAAATTCTTATGGAAGAACGAGATGTCCTTTGTAATGCTGGGCGGCGGGGCGAATATCCTCGTTAGTGACAAGGGTGTGCGCGGCGTGGTGGTGATGAACCGGGCGAAGGGAGTCAAATTCAACACGAGCGACCAGCCGTACGTCACGGCGGAATCGGGCGTCGTGTTCAGCAATCTCGCCAACCGTTGCGCGTCAAAGGGACTCGCTGGCATCGAATGGGCGGCGGCCGTCCCCGGCACCATCGGCGGCGCGGTCTATGGCAACGCCGGCGCGTTCGGCGGCGACATGGCTGGCAATTTGATCTCTGCGGAGTTGCTGACCGAAAACGGACGCGAAACATTAACTGTTGAACAAATGAAATACGCGTATCGTTCGAGTGTCTTGAAGCGCGGCGAGATGAAGGGGATCGTCCTTTCGGCGGAGTTGAGTTTGACAAATTCAACGAAGGAGGATGTGACCGTAAAAATCCAGCAATTCAGCGCGCACCGCAAAGCGACGCAACCGCCCGGCGCCAGCATGGGTTCGATGTTCAAGAATCCGAACGGCGGTTACGCGGGAAAGTTGATCGAAGCCGCGGGGCTGAAAGGCACGCGCATCGGCAACGCGGAAGTCAGCCCGTTGCATGGAAATTTTTTCATCAATCACGGCGCGACCAAAGCCGCAGACCTCCGCGCGTTGATTCAACTCGTGCAGAAGACCGTGAAAGAAAAGCAGGGCGTTGAACTGGAGTTGGAGATCGAGTTTGTTGGAGAATGGAACGTTTGAACGTGAAAACGTTATGGAAAATAAACTTCGAGTGGCAGTGATTTTTGGAGGTCGTTCCGGCGAGCATGACGTTTCGCTCATGTCCGCGCGCTCGGTGCTGTCTGTGCTCGACCCTGCCAGGTACGAAGTGACCCAGATCGGCATCACGCGCGAAGGTCAATGGCTGACCGGCGCGAACGTGATCGGAAAGTTTGAGAATGGCAAATTGGAAGGCTTGGATCACTTCACCCTGTCCCCCGCTCCTTCCGGCAAAGTACGCAATACGCGGTACGCAATAGACGTCTTCTTCCCCGTCTTGCACGGAACGTTCGGCGAAGATGGAACGATTCAAGGCTTGTTCGAAATGGCGGACGCGGCGTACGTCGGCGCGGGAGTCGTCGGTTCGGCGGTCGGTATGGACAAGGGCGTGTTCAAGGAAGTAATGCGCGCGAACAACATCCCTGTCATTGAGTCGGTGATCGCGTTGCGCGCCGATGTTGAAAACAACATAAACGCGGTGATCGAACGGTCAGAAAACGTCGGTGCATATCCGTTGTTTACCAAACCCGCGAATTTGGGTTCGTCGGTTGGCGTGACGAAGTGCCACAACCGTTCCGATTTGCAGGAAGGGTTGATGGAAGCCGCGTCCTTTGATCGGCGCGTGCTGATCGAACGCGGCGCGACAAACGCGCGCGAGATCGAAGTCAGCGTGCTCGGCAACGATGAGCCTGTCGCTTCGGTGTGCGGTGAAATTTTGCCAAGCCGCGAGTTTTATTCGTACGAATCAAAGTACATTGACGGCACCTCCGGTTTGCAAATCCCTGCCGAGTTGCCGAAGGACGTTGCCGAACAAATTCGCGCCTATGCCGTGCGCGCGTTCAAATTGATTGATTGCGCAGGCATGGCGCGCGTGGATTTCTTTGTCGAGAAGACCATGAACAAAATTTATCTCAACGAGTTGAATACCATCCCTGGCTTCACCAAGATCAGCATGTATCCCAAACTGTGGGAAGCCAGCGGATTGCCTTATGCCAAACTCGTGGACCGCCTGATCGAACTTGCGCTCGAACGCAAAGCAGAACGAGACCGAACATCGCACACTTATCGGAGCCACGCATGAGCGACAAAAAATACATGAGCCGAGCCGAACTTGTCCGTTTGCGGCGCGAGCGGGAACACGCAAAATCCATGGAACGCGCCGCGAAAGAGGCGACGCGCCCGTTAAGCGTCGTGAAGCCGCGCGTCAAAGCCGAGGCGAAACCTAAACAAATCAAGCGACGGTTCAACATTGCTTTGCACATGCCGCGCGTGAACCTGCGCGCGATTCACCTGCCGAAGATTCAACGTCCGCGGTTTGGCTGGCGGTTGTTTTCGTTCCTCCTTGTAGCAACGTTCGGCGCGGCGATCTACTTCGCGTTCACCCGCCCCGAATTGCGCGTGACCGAAGCGCAGGTAACCGGCAATCAGATTCTGACTCCCGCCGAGGTGAACTTGGTGATGAGCGTCGCAGGACAGCCGATCTTTTTGCTGATTCCCTCCGAGTTGGAGTCGCGCTTGCGGCTCAACTACCCCGAAGTCGCCGCGGTGCAAGTGGATGTGTCATTGCCGAATCTTGTTTCGGTGCATATCGTCGAACGCAAGCCGTTCATCCGCTGGGAGCAGGGAGGCGCGTACACCTGGGTTGCGGAGGATGGCGTGGCGTATCGTCCGCGCGGCGAAATGATTGGACTCATCTCCGTGGTGGCTGAATCAGCCCCACCCGTGGTCGGAGGCGGGACCGATCCGCTTTCACCGACTCCGTTCATCACATCGGAGATGGTGCAAGCGTTGAAGGGACTCGCGGGTCACGTCCCGCCTGGCGCGGTGATTTTGTACGATTCGGTCAACGGGTTTGGCTGGAACGATCCCCGCGGCTGGCGCGCCTATTTCGGCGCAACCGCGGCTGATGTTGAATTGAAAATGCGCGTGTATGAAACGATGGTGAATTCACTGACACAACGCGGCATCCGCCCGGCGCTCATCAACGTGACGTACCCGACTGCGCCTTATTACCGGATGAATCAATAAAAAAGGAAACGGCGGTGGTTGAGTAGTTCCGAGCGACAGCGAGGAACGTATCGAAACCACCGAATACCAAGAGTACTTTGCTTACTTGGTGGTTTCGATACGGCGGACGAACGCCGCCTACTCAACCACCAATACATAAAAAGGAATCATGGAAGAAATCGTAGTTGGCATAGACGTAGGCACGACAAAAATCTGCACCCTCGTGGGACGCGTGGAGGATGAAAACTCCATCCGCATCATGGGCGTGGGCATCGAACCGTCGGACGGCATCCGCAAGGGCATCATCGTTGACCTTGCCGCGGCGACGCAAGCCATCACGCGTTCGGTGAAGAAAGCCGAATCCACGTCGGGACTGGAGATCACCTCGGCGCTGGTGAGCATCGCGGGCGCGCACGTGTCGTCGGTGAACAGCCGCGGCGCGACCGCCGTAAATGGAAAAGTGATCGAGCAGTTCGATATGGATCACGCGATGGAGCAGGCGCGCGCAGTGGCGATCCCGCATGACCGCGAGATCATTCACGTCATCCAGCGCGGGTTTGCCGTGGACGGGCAGGATGGCATCCGCACGCCGCGCGGGATGCACGGCTATCGCCTCGAAGTGGAGGCGCACATCATCACCGCCTCCGCCGCGACCGTGGATAACCTGCGCCATTGTGTGGGCGCGAGCGGTGTGAAGATTCAAGAATTCGTGTTGAACCCGCTTGCCTCCGGTGAAGCAGTGCTGACAGAACAAGAGCGACAAATGGGCGTGGCGGTGTGCGACATCGGCGGCGGCACTGCGGATCTGGCGATCTACGTCAACGGCGATGTGTGGCACACGATGGTGCTGGCGGTCGGCGGGAATCACATCACGCAGGACATCGCCCACGGATTGCGTTTGCCGTTCGCGCAAGCGGAAGACGTGAAAAAACAACAAGGCAACGCGGTGCGCGCGGAAGTCGGGTCGGAGGAATATTTTTCCGTGCGTCCGTTCGGCGAGGACAAACCGGTGCAGATCAACCGGCAGGAACTGGCAGAGATCATCGAAGCGCGTACAGCGGAAATCTTCACGTTGATCTTGCAGGAGATCAAACGTTCCGGTTATGACGATCTTTTGCCGGCAGGCATGGTTTTGACCGGAGGAACGTCTGCGTTGCCGGGCATCAAGCGTGTGGCTAATGAATCGCTTGGTATACCGGTCCGCACGGCGCAACCGGAGAATCTATCAGGACTCGTGGACAGGTTGAAATCACCGGCGTATTCCACCGGTGTCGGCTTATTGCAGTGGGCGCTCTCGATGCAGGATGAACAGGTAAACATCGGGCGCAACCGCCGCGCGAAAGGAGAGCGACGCATGAGTTTGAATGCTGTGAAGAAGATCATCGGGCGCATTTTGCCGTAAAGATATGTTCCGTCCTGAGCGGAACGAGGAGCGTTCGGTGCGACGAGTGTAGTCGAAGGACGAATCAACATGTGCATTGCGTTTCGACTGCGCTCCACTCCGCTCAACGCGGAAGTAACTCTTAAAATTTTAAAAGATCGAATCAAAAGCAAGTATCATCAGATCAATGTTTGACGGAGGCTCATCATGGACTCGACCAGGAAACATCACGAACAACAAACAGAAACATTCGCCCGCATTAAAGTGATCGGTGTCGGCGGCGGTGGATCGAACGCCGTCAACCGCATGATCGCGGAAGGCATTCAAGGTGTTGAATTTATTTCAGCGAACACGGATGCCCAGGCGCTCACCATCACGAAAGCGGGCACGCGCGTACGACTTGGCGACAAGCTCACGCGCGGTCTTGGCGCGGGCGGCGACCCCGAAGTGGGTCGCAAAGCCGCGGAAGAATCCGCAGACGATCTTTATAAAGTATTACAAGGATCGGACATGGTCTTCGTCACCGCGGGCATGGGCGGCGGCACCGGCACCGGCGCGGCGCCCGTTGTGGCGCAAATTGCAAAAGAAAGCGGCGCGCTCACCATCGGCGTGGTGACGCGTCCGTTCACGTTTGAAGGCGGCCGTAGGTCGCAATCCGCTGAATCGGGCATCAGCAAACTCAAGGAACATGCCGATACGTTGATCGCGATCCCCAACGATCGTTTGCTCCAGATCGCGGATAAGCGCGCATCGTTGCAGGACGCGTTCCGCCTCGCCGACGATGTGTTGCATCAAGGTATTCAGGGCATCTCTGAACTCATCACCATCCCCGGTCTCATCAACCTCGATTTTGCCGACGTGCGCGCGATCATGTCCGAGGGCGGAGCCGCTCTCATGGCGGTTGGAACCGGCACGGGCGACGAACGCGCGAAGAAAGCCGCGGAAGATGCGATCTCATCCAAATTGCTCGACATTACGATTGACGGCGCGCGCGGCGTTCTCTTCAACGTCACCGGCGGACCCAACATGACGCTCTTCGAGGTCAACCAGGCCGCGGCGATCATCCGCGAAACCGCGCACCCCGACGTGAACATGATCTTCGGCGCGGTGATTGACCCGAACATGGGCGACGACATCCGCATCACCGTGATCGCGACCGGCTTCGAACGCAACTCGATGCCGCGCCGCGCGCTCGAACGCAACACGCGCGAAAATAAGCGGACGCAGGCGGAAGTGTTTTCACGCCCGCTCGAATCCGTTTCGGTTCATGCCGACGTTCAGCCGGGTGAGGCGAAACACGCGCCTCCGCCCCCCCTCAACAAAGACGATCTTGACATCCCGACGTTTTTGCGGAATCGAAGGTAAAGTAAGGGCAACCTTTATGGTTGCCCTTGTACACAAGTAAACGGGCGGGGACAAGCCCCGCCCATACGGTCAAGTCCATATCCCTTAGCCGGAGCGGTTCGGATGTGCCAGGGCGAGGCACGTCGAATCGCTCTGTGCGTTCCTTCTGCATGTGTCATTGCGAGGAGCCGCGAATCGGCGACGTGGCAATCTCCAACACCGTGACGGACGCTACGCGGCTTCGTCGGGCGAAGTCCTACTCGCAATGACGGGGTATAATTAATCCAATGAAAGCCAAAATCCCGCAACCAGTTCACGAATCCTATAAGAGACATCGCAAGGAACTTGCCTGGCAGATCATCCTCCCCGTCGCGTTGACGTCGCTTCTCCTCGTCGGGTTGATCGTGCTCATAAACATCGCCACGTTCAACGAAGGCGGCGACGTTGCCCGCTGGGCGGCGATTTCCACGATCTGGATCGTCATCCCCATCATGCTGGCGTTGCTGATCTTCCTCGCGATACTTGTGGTGATCGTCTATTATCTCGGCAAACTGCTGAACATCACGCCGAGATACACCGGCATCGCGCAGGATTACGTCCACAAAGCCGCGGCGTACATCAAACGCGGTACGGACATGGTAGTGAAGCCGGTGTTGATGCTTGACAGCCTCGGCGCGAGCCTCAAGGCGTTTTTTGGAAGAAAATAAATTTCAATATAGAGTGCGTCGCACCCGACTTGTGGGATGGATCGCCCCGATTCGTGCGACGCACCCTCCATGCAAAAGGAATAACATCATGAACAAAAGCAGAACCTTACTCACCGGAGCACTTGTCGGCGCATTTGCAGGGCTGATCGCCGCGCTGTTGCTCAACCGCCGCGCAGACAAGAACGAAAGCGAAACCGCCCTCACCGCCGGTGAAGGGTTGAAGTTGGGCATGTTGGTATTCGGTCTCTTGCGGGCGATTTCGTCATTGGGGGATGATAAGTGAGTCCAAGGGTTTTCAAGGAAGGCGAATTTGTCTTCTGGTTTCATACGCTATGACGTTTTTCATGAGAATCGTGCCAGTGTTCATGTAGGGAAAGGTTCACAAAACGACTCCGCAGATGCTAAAATCTGGCTGGAACCGCAGATTGAAATCGGACGAGCAGGGCATACGTTGAGTCGGAGTGATTTGGTTCAAGCGGTCAGGATCATCGAACAGAATCTTGATCGGTTGAAGGAGGCTTGGAATGGTCACAAAAGAAAAACAAGCTGAACAGACGGATAAATGGTACGACATTGCGTACCCTGCTTCAGCGTACACATTTCCGCAGGAAGCCTTAATTCATCGCGTGCGTTTCGACAAAGACTATATGAATGTGGAATTAACAGATGGGCGTCTGTTGTCCTTGCCGTTATGGTGGATTCCCACCCTGCACAACGCCGCGCCTGAAGAGCGTGAAAAATACGAAATCAGCCAGGATCGCAAGATGATTATTTGGGACCCCGACAAGTGTTCCATTAACGACGAAGTACGGATTGATGATTATCTTGCGCCTCGCCCAACGAATGCAGAGTGAAACTCATATGCTGCTGTTCGGTTTGTTGCGGGCGATTTCGAGTTTGGGAGAGGAGTGATATTATTAGTTTGTTGCTTTCACAGCGTAGCGGCATAGATGTGAAAAGTTCCCAAGGAGGCAAGGGAGCTAGAAATCGATTGGTAGTTCACTGCCGAAGACACTCGCCCAAGATTCAATCGACTCCATCCCATCACGACCATAAAATAATCATGCTATAGAAACACTGCTCTCCGTGTGGATGTAACAGATATGCGTTAACGACACGCTAACCATGATTTCGAATGTCTTCAAGACTTCCGAAGTCTTTCTACTCATTCACCCTTTATCCTCCCCCTCAACTCCTCCGCTTTGAACGGACCTTTCTCCATCATCACCGCACGCGCGTTATCCACCTGCTTCCAGACATTCCATAACAGCACGCCGCGCACGCGACCTTCTGCCAGATAATAAACCACGCCTTTCTTGAAGGGCTCCTCCTGCCAGTCAGAGATAGTCTCCATTTTCTTGCTCATCTCGCCCACGGCTTCATAACCCAACTCGAACAAATCAGAATAAAACATCGGCGTGTGCGTGTACGTTTCATTCGCGCCTGCCATATTCTGCCCTGCAAGTTTCCCCATGCGGATGGCGTTATCTTCATGTTCCACGCGCACGCGTTTGCCTAACGCTGAGTGAAAGAAGTTCACTGAATCACCCACTGCGAAAATATCTGGCTCAGACGTTTCCAATCGTTCGTTTACGACGATGCCATTCTCGACTTTAAGTCCTGCCTCTTGCGCCAGCGCAATATTCGGGCGGATTCCGATTCCAGCCACGACCCCGTCTGTTTCGATGGCACGCCCGCTTCCCGTCCGGACGATGAAGCGGTCTCCCTCCTTTTGAATGCTGGCAACTGAATCGTTCGTTATCACTTCGACGCCTTTTTCACGATAATAATCATTCAGGTAATGTGCGAGGTCGCCGGGGAAGACCAATCCGCCGATGGCGTCTTCGAGGAAGATCATCGTCACTTTCTTGCCGACCATCGTAAGCGCTGCGGCGATCTCAGAGCCGATGAATCCGCCGCCGATTACAACGAAGTGATTCTTTTCATCCGCCATTTTTCGCAGGCGTTGATAATCTTGAAAGTCGCGATAGTACATGATATCGCCGCCGCCGAACGGCAAACGGATCGGCGAGCCGCCTGTTGCAAGCAATAACTTATCGTAGGTAAATTCGTCCCCCTTATCGTCTTCTACCATTTTTTTCTTCACGTCGAGCGAAGTTACTTTACGACCCAAAATCAATTCCGCGCGCTCCTCTGTCTTGCGCCAGATTTTTTCGATGGGGCGTCCCTTCCACAGTCCTTTTGAAAGATTCGGGCGCATGTATGGTGGATCGGATTCCATGCTGATTAGTCCAATCGAACCTTCCGCGTCCACTTCACGGATGCCGCGCGTTGCCGCGTCGCCCCCCAGCCCGCCGCCGATGATCAAATATTTGTAGTGTTTCATGGTTGCTCCTTTAAAACCTCACAGGTCTGGTCGTGATTCACATCTATCGAACGACTGCATGGACAACGTTACTCTTTCGTCGGACTTTTGCAGAGACATGTCAGGTTTTATGCTATTTCCTCAAACACACCAGACCTTTGAGATACGCGCCTTCTGGAAAATGCAACGAGACGGGATGGTCGGCGCCTTGCGATAGATGTTCGATGATTTGCGCGTCCACACCGGCATCCAACGCCGCGCCTGCGACGATTTTTCGGAACAACACTGCATCAATCCCGCCAGAGCACGAGAAGGTAACTAAAATTCCATTGGGTCGCAGTAACTTGAACGCGAGCAGGTTGATGTCCTTGTAGGCGCGCGCGGCTTTGTCGGCATGAGCGGCGGTGGGAGCGAATTTCGGCGGGTCGAGGATGATCATATCGAAAGAGCGGTTCTCATCGCGGAATTTGCGGAGCAGTTGGAATACGTCGCCTGCGAGGGAAGTTTGACGGTCAGCGGGGAGATTGTTGAGCGCGATATTTTCTTTGCATAATTCCAGCGCGTCGGCAGACGAATCAACGGACAAAACAAATTTTGCTCCTCCAGCCAGCGCGTTGACGGTGAATCCGCCTGTGTAACAAAAGCAATCCAGCACATCCTTATCATTCGTCAGTTCGCGCACACGCAGGCGGTTGGTGCGCTGGTCGAGGTAGAAACCGGTTTTGTGTCCCTGCGCAAGGTTGACGTTGTATTTTAATTCGTGCTCGGTGATCGCAAATTTCGTTATTTGGGAAGCGAGGCTTGCATCCGGTAGGATGGATTTTCGAAGGAAGCCGGTTTTCGGAGGCAAGCCTTCGAGTTCGCGCACGTCGGCATCGGAGCGTTCGTAGATGGTGACAAGCCCGGTTTCTGCGGTCAGGATGTCGGCGATGGTCTCCTTCCAATATTCTGCGCCAGCGGTGAGGCACTGCATCACAAGCACATCGCCGTAGCGGTCCACCATCAAGCCGGGGATACCGTCTGATTCGGCGTACACCAGCCGCATGGAATCGCTGGAGGTGGAATCAATGATCGAATTGTGGTTGTCCAATACCCAGAAACTGGAGTTGAAGACGGAGAGTCGAAAGTCAATTGCCCCGCGGATTCTGTTGCGGAAAAATTCCTTGTCAACGACTTCATCCTCGAACGTCCAGGCACGCGCGCGGATTTGCGAATGGGGCGAGAACGCGGCACGGGCGAGAAATGTTCTGTCGGAGGCGAGCAGGTCCACTGTCGAGCCAGAGGCGGTGTTTTCATCCACAGAATGAATCGCGCCGGAAAAAATCCACGGGTGGCGGCGAAGCAGACTCTTCTCGCGTCCGGGTTTGAGGATTACATTAGCCATTGAACTTTTGCATCCATCGCTCGGGATGCTCGAGCGGAACCCAGCCGAATTGTTGATAAAGCGCATGCGCGTCGCGTGTAGCGAGGATCCAGCGTTTCAAGCCTTGCAATTCAGGGTGATCGTGAATCGTTTGCATCAACCACTTGCCCAGCCCATGCGCGCGGTAATCTTCATGGATGAAGACATCGCACAGCCATGCGAAGGTGGCGTAATCGGTGACGATGCGCGCCAGCCCGATCTGTTTGCCGCCATCATATAGCCCAAAGACAAGCGAGTTGGCAAGCGAACGTTCGATGCGCTCGCGCGGACGCTCGCTTGCCCAGTAGGCGCGCGTGAGAAAATCGCAAATGGCATCAACGTCGAGACGCGTGGAGTCCGTGCTGATAGTGAAATTTTCGCGATTGACTTCAAATATTTTTCGCATGGCGATGGCGTAAGTTTATCATGGGTGATACCATCATTACCTCCGCGCTGAGCGGAGTGACGAGTGATAGCGAGGAACGTAGTCGAAGCGCGAGTTTCCTTGTATAGGTGTCCTTCGACTTCGCCGCCCAACCAACGGGCGGCTCCGCTCAGGACGAAAATGGAGAATAAATGCTCAAACCCGTTCGCTGGAATACATTTTTACGCGACTTGCTCGTCATTCAAATCGGCTTTCTATTATACGGGCTTGCGCTCGCGTTGGTCATACGCGCCAACCTTGGAACCACCACGTGGCTTGTCTTCGAAATCGCGCTGGCGGATATTTTCAGAATATCCATCGGCACGATGACCGTTTATGTTGGTTTTGCCGTGCTAATTCTCGCAGTGGCAATGCGCGAACAGGTAGGCTGGGGAACATTGGCAAATATTCTGAGCATCGGTCCGTGGCTGGATCTGTGCCTGTGGCTTCTTCCATCTATATCCGATAATTTGTTTTGGCAAATCATCTTCTTTCTGGCTGGCATCCTCGTGCAGGGAATCGCAACCGCTGTCTACATTGGCGTTAACGCAGGCGCGGGTCCGCGCGACAGTATGATGCTCGCGCTTCACCGCACAACGGGAGTGAGCATCCGGCTTGCGCGCGGCATACTCGAAGTGATCGTTGTTTTGATAGGCTGGATCCTGGGAGGTCCGCTGGGGATCGGGACGGTCTTCTTCGCCCTATTGATTGGTCCCTCTGTGCAATGGGCGTTCAAACTCTTCAGCGTCAAGCCGCATCAACCCGAGCCTGTTGAATCAGCCGCGGATTAGATTTCAAAGCGGGGAAAAACTTACCGCGCAGAGCGCGAAGCTCGCAAAGATTTTTAAAAGGTTTTCTTAGCGCTCTTTGCGTACTTCGCGGTTAATAGTACGCGCAGACATTCGCTAATTCGCGCGATCCCCTCTTTAATTTTCTCCGCCTCATAATATACAAAACACAAGCGCATGTAATTTTTCAACCCGCCATTGCTCGAAAACAGCGCGCCCTGACGAAAATCCACTTTGAAGGCAGAGGCTTTTTTACGAAGCTCGCCCACATCTATTTCATCGGGAAATTGCAACCAGAAAAAATATCCACCGTGTGGGATTGCGTATTTTGCTTCGGGAAGATGACGACGCAACGCTTCATCCATCGCCTGAATTTGATCCACGTAATAAGCTTTTAACGCTCCGATATTTTTCCCCAGCCCACCCGATTCGATCACCCCGCGCATCATCGCAGACGTGAACGGATTCAACCCTCCGCCGCTGTCCATCAAGCCGCTGTTTGCAAATCGTTTGATCACGTTCGCATGAGCCTGCATCCAACCGAGTCGCAGACCGGGCGCGAGAATCTTCGAGAACGATCCCAATGTGATGGTGTTTTCCGCGCCAGCGTCAACATACGCGCTGAACGGTTTCGGCGGCTGTTGTGAGTAATTCAATAATTGGTACACTTCGTCCGCCGCAATGAGGAAGTTGTGTTTCTCCGCAAGCCTCAAAACCTGCTCGCGGCGTTCCTGTGAAAGTGTGTGACCTGTCGGGTTTTGGAAGGTCGGGATCAGGTAGAGAAATTTCGGGACAGAACCAGTCAGCTTCTCCTCGAGCGAAGCGGGGATGAGTCCGTTTTCATCCGTCTCGATGGAGATGACATTCAATCCGTGATCGGCAAAAATCCGCAACGCCAAAAAGTAGGACGGTTCTTCCACAAAAACGGTGTCTCCAGGTTGTGTGAAGAACGTGCAAAGCAAATCGAGCGTATTCGAGATGCCTGTGGTGGTGAATAGACTCTGCGGGTCAACGGGGGAGCCGTAACCAGCGCTGAGAAAATTTGACAGCGCCACACGGAAATACCCATCGCCCTGCTCTGTGCCGTATTGCAAAAAGGAATTGTCGTTTTGCGAGAGTGTGTTCTGCGCGGAATCTCGAATCAACTCCAGCGGCAACAATGATAGCGGTGGGTTGCCCAAGCCGAGGTCAATCACATCGGGCGGAATTTGTGTCTGTACGATGGGGATGGGATTCATGTCGCAAGTATAATCGGAGAATAGAAGTAAAAATAATATTTCGTAGGGGCGACCCAACAGGGTTTAACTGAAACGCGTGCGAGCAAAACACCCTGCCTACCGTAACGATTGGTTGCAATGGCGGGTCGCCCTTCCGCCATACAGATATACAATGCCCGATTTTAAATTCGACCCAAACAAACATCGCCGCCGTTCGATTCGTTTGCCAGAATACAATTATTCACAGGCAGGCGCGTATTATGTGACGATTGTCGCGTGGCATCGCGAATGTTTGTTTGGGGAGGTGGTGAATGGGGAGATGAGGTTGAATGAGGCGGGGAAAATTGTTGAATGGGAATGGAAGGAAATCCCAAAACGATTACCGTTTATTGTATTGGGCGCGTTTATCGTGATGCCGAATCATTTTCATGGCATCTTATTTTTCCGCGCAATCGTAGGGGCGACCCGCCAGGGTTTAACCAAGGCGCGTGCGGGCGAAATAACCTTGCCTCGCAAAACCGCCGATGGCATTGACGGGTCGCCCCTACCCCGCGGACCCAAACCCGCGTCTCTCGGCGCGGTTGTTTCGCAATTCAAATCGCGCGTGACCAAAAGATTGTGGAAAATTCCTGCGTTGAATAAAACACCGATCTGGCAGAGAAATTATTACGAACACATCATTCGTAATGAACAAGATTTACAAAACAAAACCGATTACATCGAATCCAATCCGATGATGTGGGATGAAGATGAAAATAACCCAAACCACAAACCGTAGGGGCGACCCAACAGGGTTTATATTTCGTCCTCTCCGCCCAAACCATAATATTCCGAAATCGCCGCCCCATGCACAGACGGGTCGCCCTCGTGCGCAGATACCACATGCCCGCACAAGGGCGACCCGCGTAGGCAAACATACATCGTGCCAAACCGTACTTCTTTGCATGGCTGAATGACTGATGCCATTGTTGGGTCGCCCCTACATCATCATCCTATTTGTTATAATCTCCTCAACACCACCTCAGGAGAGACTTCATGCCCAAAAGCAAGGGTTCGGTAGCGCTTCCCCTCGAGAAAGATGAGATCATCAAGGATTACCGCATCGCCTATCAGAGCAGGCAGGCTTCGCTGATCGGGCGGCGTGAGGTCTTGAGCGGCAAGGCGAAGTTCGGCATCTTCGGCGACGGCAAGGAAATCGTCAACATCGCCATTGCGCGTCACTTCCGCAAGGGGGATTGGCGCTCAGGTTATTACCGTGACCAGACCTGGATGTTCATGTTGAACGTGATGAACATCCAGGAATTTTTTGCCCAACTTTACGCGCACGCCGACCTCGAACACGACCCCGCCACAGGCGGGCGCTCCATGAACGCGCATTTCGCATCGCGCAATTTGAACCCGGATGGTTCGTGGAAAAATCAAATGGAAATGTACAACACCGTCGCGGACGTGTCGCCGACGGGCACGCAGATGCCGCGCGCCGCAGGGCTGGCGTATGCCTCCGTGTTGTATCGCAACATCGAAGAGTTGAAGTCGTTTTCACAATTTTCACACAACGGCGATGAAGTGGCGTGGGTCAGTGTTGGGAATGCGACAACGGCAGAGGGGATGTTCTGGGAAACGGTCAACGCGATCGGCGTGTTGAAGGCTCCAGCCGTGATTACGATTTACGACGACGGTTACGGCATCTCGGTCTCGAACGAATATCAAATGGTCAAAGGCGATGTGGGGGAATTGCTCGAAGGCTTTCAACGTAAAGAAAAATCGAACGGATATGATTTGTATCGAGTCAAGGCATGGGATTATCCCGCGCTGATCGAAACGTTTCGCGCGGCGTCTGAAACCGCGCGCAAAGAACATGTGCCCGCGCTGGTGCATGTCACTGAGGTCACGCAACCGCAGGGTCACAGCACGAGCGGTTCACACGAGCGATACAAATCGGCGGAACGATTGAAGTTTGAAGAAGAATTCGATGGCGTTCACAAAATGAAAGAGTGGATGCTCGAAAATAAAATTGCCACAGAAAAAGATTTCAAGAATTGGGAAGAGGAAGACCACGGCATCGTTGAAAACATCCGCAAGGTGGCGTGGGATGCGTATCTGAGTCCCATCCTTGAGGAGCGCGGTCATGTGATGGACATGCTCGATGAGATCGCGGGCAGTTCGAATCATGCGTCAGAGTTGAACGCGATTCGGGATCGGCTGTCAGCCCTCCCTGCGCCGCTGAGGCGGGATGTTCACAGCGCCGCGCATGAAGCGTTGCGAATCCTGCGTGTCGAAGCGAATCCATCCAAGCAGGTCTTGATCCAATGGAAGACCGAACAGGATGCAGTGAACCGCGAGCGATACAGCTCGCATCTTTACAACGGGACGGCTGTTTCTGTGCCTGAGGTGAAGCCGACCTACTCTGACGCGTCGCCGACGATGATGGGCTTTGAGTTGATCAACGCCGCGTTCGATGCGATTCTGGCGCGTGACCCGCGCGTGATCGCGTTCGGCGAAGATGTTGGAAAGTTAGGCGATGTGAACCAGGGCTTCAAAGGGATGCAGGAAAAATACGGCGAATTACGCGTGACCGATACGGGCATCCGCGAGACGACGATTCTTGGGCAGGCGATTGGCATGGCGCTGCGCGGCTTGCGACCGATTTGTGAAATTCAATATCTCGATTACATTTTGTACGCGATTCAGATACTGTCTGATGATCTTGCAACTCTGCACTGGCGCACCGTAGGCGGACAAGCCGCGCCCGTGATCATCCGCACGCGCGGTCATCGCCTGGAGGGTATCTGGCATTCAGGCTCGTTGATGGCGGGACTCATCCATCTCGTGCGCGGCGTCAATGTGCTGGTGCCGCGTGATATGACGCGCGCGGCCGGTTTTTACAATACGTTGATGAAAGCGAACGAGCCTGCGGTTGTCGTTGAAGTATTGAACGGCTATCGCGTGAAGGAACGCGTGCCCGATAACATCGGCGAGTTCACTGTTCCGCTCGGTGTGCCTGAGGTGATTCGCAAAGGGGCGGATGTCACTGTGGTCACTTATGGAGCGTGTTGCCGCATCGTGATGGACGCGGCGGAGAAGTTATCCAAAGTTGGCATTGATATCGAAGTGGTTGACGTGCAGTCGCTGTTGCCGCTTGATATTCATGGAAAGATTGTCGAGTCACTCAAGAAGACGAATCGCGTTTTGTTTGTGGATGAGGATGTGCCAGGCGGAACGACCGCGTACATGATGCAGGAAGTCATCGAGAAGCAGGGCGGCTACTATCATATCGATTCCCCCGCGCGTACCCTGCCTGGTCAGGCGCACCGCCCCGCGTATGGGAGCGACGGTGATTACTGGTCCAAGCCGAATGCGGAGACAATATTTGATACTGTTTATGAAATTATGAGCGAAGTTGATCCGGGTCGGTTCCCAAAGATTCTTTAACCGCAGAGACGCAGAGAAAGCCGAGATTCTTGGATGAAGAGTGAGCTGAAATTTGCAACACGTACCGAATTATTGGCTGTCAACAAAACGACCGAAGCAATAATTGGTGCAGCGATTGAGGTGCATCGTCATTTAGGACCTGGCTTGCTTGAATCGGCATATGAGGAATGTTTGTGTGAAGAACTCTCGTTGCGAAAGATTTTATTCAAGCGCCAACTGGCGTTACCAGTAACTTACAAAAATAGGAAGTTAGATATTGGCTATCGAATTGATTTGTTAGTTAACGACGAAGTTGTTGTCGAATTAAAAACAGTTGAATCCATACAGCCTATTCACGAAGCGCAAACGCTAACTTATATGCGGCTCGGCGGCTGGCAGGTTGGTCTTATCCTAAATTTCAACGTGACCGTTCTGAAAAATGGCATCAAACGACTGGTTTACAAACTCAAAGAATAACAACTCTGTGCTCTCCGCGTCTCTGCGGTGAAAACAAGGAGAAACAATGGCAACAAAGGTTTTAGTTCCATTATTAGGCGAAGGGGTTGAAGAAGTAACAATAATCAAGTGGCTGAAAAAAGAAGGCGACTCGGTCAACGAGTTGGAGCCTTTGCTTGAAGTGAACACCGATAAAGTGGATACTGAAATCCCCGCGCCTGCATCGGGGACAGTGCTAAAGATCTTTGCGGAGGAGGGGCTTCCCGCAAAAGTGGGATCGGTTTTGGCGTTTATCGGGAAACCGGGAGAAAACGTTGAAGCGTCAAGTACTCAAGTATCAAGTGCCAAGTTGCCGAGCGTAGAAAAAACCCAAGTCGTACAAAATGTGACACCTGATACCTTGCACATGACACATGATTTGGGCTTTATCTCTCCTGTTGTTGCAAAAATCGCCGCGGAACATGGAGTGAATTTACAGCAGGTTCAGGGCACGGGATTAAACGGACGAATTACCAAGAATGATGTGCTTGGTTTTGTAGAAAGCGGAAAGTCTGCCAAACCTGCAAGTATTCAACGCCCAATGCAAAACCTGACACCTGACACTGGAGCACATGACACGTTAATCAAACACTCCGCCATTCGTAAATCCATCGCGGAACACATGGTGATGTCCAAGCGCACATCGCCGCATGTGTTGACCGTCATGGAAGCAGATATGAATCGTGTATCAAAACATCGCGCCGCGAATAAAGACATTTTCGCGCGTGATGGAGTTAAACTCACGTTCACGCCATACTTCATGATGGCAATTGTCGCAGGGTTGAAGAATTATCCCATTGTCAACTCTTCATGGAGCGACGAAGGCGTGCTGATTCACAAAGCGGTCAATCTTGGCATGGCGACTTCACTTGCGGAAGAGGGGTTGATCGTTCCCGTTATCAAAAGCGCGGATAACCTGTCCCTGCTGGCGATGGCGCGCTCTGTGAATGATCTGGCTAATCGCGCCCGTTCAAAGAAATTACAACCCGACGAAGTGAAGGGTGGCACGTTCACCCTCACTAATCACGGAATTGGCGGATCGCTGCTTGCTTATCCCATCATCAACCAGCCGCAATGTGGAATCCTTGGCGTCGGCGCGATGCAGAAGCGCGTGGTTGTGATTGACGACGCCATCGCCATCCGCCCGACGGTGTATCTCTCGTTCGTGTTCGACCATCGCATTCTCGATGGCGCATCGGCGGATAATTTCCTGATGAAGGTGAAGGAGACGCTGGAGGGGTGGGGGTAAATCATATAGGTGGCTCTCTAATTTTTCTCAAATGCAGATCAATTTATTTGGAGGGTAACTCTATTGAGAATGTCCATGGACCTGTAATGGTCTCTCGGAAGCCATCCTCAACAATTTCTTGCGCGTGTTCCACCGTTATCCCAAAAGGGACATTTGTAATTTCGAACGAGAAACCATAACCGTTGCCTCGGTAATCAATGTGGCAGATAAAATTCAGGCCGGGGTTGCGGGTTTGTATTTCATGTTGAATAGCCGCACATTCATCTTGGGTAACAGCGTCCATAAAGTTGATTTCCAGGTTATTTAACGAGATGTCGATTTTTTTGGCTTGTAAAACCGAGTTTGCGATCAAATTTACAGGGAATGTGAATTTATAACACCTAAAAGATGTAAAACTATCATACCAATCCGTGTTGGGATCATAGTTGGTCCAACGTGTTAATTCCGAAATTGCCAATATATTTTCATCATTGGCAACCACTGACAACTCTGGGTACCAGCCGTGATGATCTTCATATTGAATACATAGATTGGCGGTAGTAATGGTTGGGTTTATCTCTACCCGGCGTAAAGTTGCTTCTACTCTAGATATTTCTACTACCTCGTTGAGATTTATTGTGAAGTCATTCTGTATGGGAAGTGAAAGATCAAAAATGTATTTTCCGAAATCGGGCAAAAGAATTTTTTGACCGTCGTCGCTGTACAATTCAAAGTTTCCTAAAGAAACGGTCATGGATATATTCTGTTCTTGGATATCTGTTCGCTGATGATAAAAATTATACGTGGCGATGTATGAACTATCAGCGGTCATAACGCAATATGCCGAGAGATTTTCCGAGTCTCCTTGCCCGTTCTCGTAATCAGGATAGGAGTATCCCTGCTCATCTGTGATAGTAACTGCTTTAATTGGGCAAGGTAATGAATACCCTGTTGGTACGCTTACTCCGCTTACGCGAGTTTCAAAAGCCAATCGATATGTGTCAACGTATATCCAGGTGATGGCAACAGTAACGCCGTTATTTGATTGCACGGCAACAATACTTTCGAAATTCCGGGTAGTCTCCACAACTGGCGCAGTAGCTGTTGTTGGATTAATGCTCTCACTGTTGTCAATTACTGGCAAAATTCTGTTTGAGCAGGCAGATAAACTAACTAAAATTAGTATGACGATGAAAACCCTTA
>Ga0247727_10003578_pt1 | contig 34134 bp, 32 predicted proteins | sample WisWelCaveWW1625_FD_202498 | JGI IMG/M metagenome (GOLD analysis project Ga0247727, IMG submission 202498) | Biofilm microbial communities from Wishing Well Cave, Virginia, United States - WW16-25 | ecosystem: Environmental > Aquatic > Deep subsurface > Groundwater > Cave microbial mat | place...
ATAAAATTACTTCCGCAAAAGCCTGAAGCCATTTTATTGGCCCGCATTTTTGAACACATTGCCCGCTTGGGCATGATCCACCCAACTTTGGAGCCTGCGCCTACCTCGTAATTTGGCGAAGGTATTGTTATGAATGTCTAATTTACCACGAGTCTGAGGGGAGCATTTCCGCGATACAATTGACGACGGCAAAATTCAACCATCAAAGGAGAACAATCATGGCTATTCGAACTGCAGAAGCAATATGGAAGGGCGCTCTGAAAGAGGGCGGTGGTTCGCTGAAGGTTCAAAGCGGCGCGTTTGAGGGGCCGTATACCTGGGCGGGCCGTTTCGCCGATGGGACCGGCACAAATCCCGAAGAGTTGATCGGCGCGGCCCACGCTGGGTGCTACAGCATGTTCCTCTCGGCGTTGTTAACCGGCGCTGGGCTTCCGCCGACCCGGATTCAGACGACGGCCAAAGTGCATTTGGGCGAGGGGCCGACGATTACGCTGATCGAGTTGGAGACCGAGGCCGAGGTGCCGGGGATTGAAGAGGCGGCGTTTATGGAGCAGGCCCAGAGCGCGAAGGAGAAGTGTCCGGTGTCAAAGGCGCTGGCGGCGACTGAGATCAAGTTGACGGCCAAGCTGGTGCGCTGAAATTCAAACAACAAAAGCTATGCCGCGCTGAGGCAGCACGGCTTTTGTTCATTCGCTTTTGCCCTCTGGCTTTTTATGAGTAAATCTCTCGACCAGATCGCGAAGCTCCACGAAACTGACCGGTTTGTGCATCACAATCGTCACCCGGTCGCGGTAGTATTCTGCCAGCCGGACATCGGCCGAAACAACGATGACGCGGATTTTTTTAAGCCGTTCATCGCTCCGAATGTGTTTAAGGATCTGCGGGCCAGTGACACCGGGCAAGTGAAGGTCAAGCACAATCAAGTCAGGCGTGATTTCGGCCAGGTAGGTCAGCGCCTGGTCGCCCTGGCGAAAGTTTTGGGCAATATACCCGGCGGCCTTGACGGCCTCAGTAAAGATGTTAGTCAGATCCTCATCATCTTCAATGACGATGGCGAGAGGCATTTCCATTTCAGGTCTCCAAATGACAGGGGCGTATTTAGGCGGAACGCGGTTCAGGCACGACGACGGGTAATACCACAGTGAAAGTACTGCCGCGTTCCACTTCACTCTCGAGTTTAATTTCGCCCCCCATCAACACCACCAGCTTTTTCACAATTGACAAGCCTAGCCCCACGCCGCCGTACTTGCGGCCCATAGAGTTATCAATCTGCCGAAACGGTTCGAAAATATAAGACTGGGCGCTGATCGGAATGCCGGGGCCGGTGTCGGCAACTTCCATTGCCCAACAAGCGGCATCGGGCCGATACACTCGGATATTAACTGCGCCTTCTTCTGTGTATTTGATCGCGTTCATGGTCAGGTTAGCCAACACTTGATGCAGGCGATGGGGGTCGCCGCGAAGCGTTTCCGGCAAACCGGGTTCAACAATGGCGGTGAGTTGCAATTCTTTCGACTGAGCTTCTTGGGCCACGACTTCGCGCACCCCTTCGACCAAATCAAACGGTGAAAACAGTTTGTCGTCAATCTTGACGGTTCCGGCTTCGACCTGAGCCTGATCCAGCAGGTCGCCGACGATGCCCAGCAAACGTTTGGCGTTGGTCATGATCCGGTCCGAGGCATTATGCTGTTTCTCGGTGAGCGGGCCGTAGACCCGCTGTTGCATCATCTCGGCATACCCCTGGATGGCGCTGATGGGCGTACGCAGCTCGTGAGACACCATGGAGACGAAGGCGGTCTTCATCCGGTTGACTTCAGCTTCACGGCTCACATCGCGGAACACGACCACCGAGCCGACGAAGGTTCCACCCTCGCCGCGCAAAGGGGCCACACTCAGGGAGAGGGTCTTCTTCCCCCATTCGATATTGATCAGAGCCGAGGCGGCGTGGCTGTTGAACATGTTCCAGACGGCCTCTTGGGATGCCGTCGTGACCGCCCCGGCCATCAACGCCCCAATGCCCTTGCCCACGACCTCTGCTACCGGCTTTTCCAACAAGACACTCATAGCCGGGTTCGCCACCACGGCCTCACCCTCGTTATCGAACACCACCACGCCGTCGGCAATACTGTGCAGGATGGCTTCGTTCTTGTCCGACTCGGCCCGCTCGCGGGCCAGCGCTTCGGATAATTCGCGGGTGCGGTCGGCGACGCGCTGATCCAGTTCGCGGTTGAGGGATCGCAAGTCACGGAGAGCGTGCTCCAAGCCACGGCCTGAAAGCCAGGAGACGAGGGCCATGGCGAAAAAGGCAAGCATGGCCGGAATGTCGGGGGTAACTCCTGGCTCACTAGACGCCACTGCCACAATGATCAGGCTGCACAAACCAGCCACCAAAAAACTGGCATGAGCCGGCAACAAAACGCTGGCGAGGGCAATCGGAATAGCGAACGCAACCAGCGATCTTCCTTCAGCAACTTCTTTGGGGGAGTCAACAAAAGCAAACAGAACTGACAGCAGAATCACCAAGAGCGAACTTGCTAACCAACCTGACCAATACCGATTAATAAAGTAGAGAATGATGGCCCCGGCCAAGAAGGTCAGTTCACTCAAGTATAGAATACCGATTTCTGTTGAAGCTCCCCCTATACCTGAAATAGCAAGGTATGTAGTCGCTACCAAACCTATAACAGCAAGTCCACCAAGGCCAGCCAACACAATGTTAAGCAATTGGCGGCGTCGGGTATCGTCAGGGTCTGTTGAAGAAACGGAAATGAATCTGCGCCAGACATTCATAATTGAATGGCTCTACCTCACCAGATTATAGATTTGGTGTTTCTTGTCGAAAATATCAATCTCGTAACAAATTCACCTGACAATGGCAATTAACAGCAACCGATAGCGTTGCGAGAACAGACTTGAAATTGCCCGCAAACGACCTTATGGCGCCAACAACAAAGCACTTAGAATAGCTGATCGTACGATAAGTTCTGGGCAATACAAGCATTTGCCTATCCAAAGAGGAGGAGGCTTCATCATCCAATGATCAGCTAGCCAGACGACTCCACGCTGTATAACATCTTTTGGCACAGAATAACCATTCTGGCTCAAGGTGACTAATGCCTGCAAGCAATAAGCGGTCTCTTCAGCAGTAGACATATAATGCCCCCACGACCCATCTGGACTTTGAGTCCTTAGTATCCATTCCACTGAGTTATGGATCAAATTGTCAGCATAGCCAGCGCAGGCGATGATGGCATGCGAAGTCGCATAGTATGGTGAGACATGCCACTTGTCGAACCATAAAGTTCTATCGACCTGGGTCTGTAGCAAAAAACGGATGGCTTTTTGAACTGAGGGGTGTGTGCTTTCCAATCCCGCTTGGCGTAACGCACCCACAACATGAATATTAACGCCCACTGACGGATGAGCTTCAAGATCATAGCACCGAAAATAATCCTCCTCCTCATAGTGGAGCACCCCCGCCAAATCTACCGGTTGACCAAAGCGGGCCAGAATATCGAAAACGAAACTAGTGTTGTCGGCATCTTTAGGTATGTAATGGACTGAAAAACTAACCCCTCTTTCTGGTTGCCAAGCTGTAGCGAGATAATTCAAGTGTGGTTGGCATAGAGTCAGGGTCTCATTATCAAGTGGTAGAGCAAGCGCCAAATTCCACATCACCCAGGCACGCTCAAAAATATCCCAGGGCGACAAGTCAGGAATGCCACCTCCAACAACGCTTGACCGCAGATACTCTAGCGCTTTCACATCCCCGGGACGAACCTGCGTTGCGAAATAAGCAGTTGCAGCAGGGCTATTGCCTACCGACCCATTGCTTTCCTGTAAATCATCAACATCCAACAGACGCATTGCATCGGGGCCAGCCATTTCAGTAGAGAAAGCTAGAGTAACACGACGGCTAATCATTCGGCCCTGTAACTTATTGAGTTTAGCTGCTCGCTGATGATGCAGCCATCCAAGCGCATGTTGGCTGTAATTCTGGATGACGCCTAATGACTCGGCTTCGGCCAACAGCGTAGGCAAGATCATCTCAAATCCGACCGGGAGTGCATGAGGGTCGGCGACAAGTTGCTTCGTTTTTCCGCGAGTCAGATTTTCGAGCGCCTTTAAACCACGTTGCCACTGAGCCTGATCTTGAGCGCGTTTGCCTTGTTTCGCCAGAGCATTTACCGCCGCCAGCGTACAAATGACCCGGTCGTGATAATAGAAGAGTTCCCGCGTGCCCCAACTGCCATCTGGCAATTGGTGTTCGCAAAGCCACTGAAGGGCATGATGGCTTAAGGTCGGCTCGAAATCGCCCAACCGAACCAGCCAGGCTGTGTCGTAAGCAGTATTTGAATTCCGTCCGGGACCCATTTCCCTGAGCAATTGCTGTACGCTGTGGCGAAGCAAATCCATGGCTTTCTCCCCCTATATTAAAACCTGTCAAGTGGGCGTTCCGGGTCGAGCATTTTGCAGGTCTTGGGCGCCCACCTGACAGGTCTGAGCCAAGTTAAGAAACAGTCCCCCAGAGTTGACGGCCTAAAACCCCCGGGGCAACTCGACTTGAGGCAATGGATACCAAAAGCCCTGGTGGTGGGCACCCACCCCTACGGTCTTGCCGCGATTGCGCTCATAAAATTCCTTCATAGCCGCCCAATTGCTGTTCTCCTGCGCTCGCCGGGTGTAGAGATGGTCATATAAAATATCGCGCAGTTGATGTTGGGTGAGATAGAGTGACGGGTTGACCGTGAAATAGAGGTCTTCATTGCCAATTCCCAACAGCGGCATATCAAACACACTGAATCGGTCGAAGCCGATAAACAAATCGGCTGGCGCTACGTCCTCGCCGTAATACTTTTCGACAATCGCTCGCCGATCGGGGAGGCGGCCATGTTCCGAATAATAGTGCACTGCCAACTCAGCAACCGTTTCAGTCGCATCGTGCGCAAATAATCCATAAAACAACCGGTGTCGAGTGTGAGGCATCGTGCGCCGGGTCAGATCATCGAACATATCCAGCAGATAGGCATAAGGCGTATTGGCAAAGGTTCTGCGGTAATCACCGTAAAAACGGACACGCACCTCATAGGCCTCATAAAAATCCAGGAAGACCGACCCGGATGTGAACAAAGCCAAACCCTCCAGGGCCATTTTGTTATAGGCCTCGCCACGAATCATCAAGTCGGGACCAAACTGCGGCGTCAGCAAAGTGTCAATACCGTGATCAAACAGTAGTTTGAAAATTTCTATGTACCTTCGGGCTGTTATATCCCGATAGTCATCGTAAATGGACTCTAATTTTTGAGCCGCTGGCGAGGCATGCTCCAACATGAACCAGCGCCGCGTGCCGTTAAAGGGAAAGACCACCACTTTCCCCCCCGTCTCACGCACCAGGCGAGCCACCTCAGCAACGGGCAAGTTGCGAAATATGTCAATGTCCATCATGGGTGTTCTCGGAAAGTTGCAGCGTCATTAGAAGTCCCTGCCGAGGCCGCAACGAATGAAGGGCCTCTGTCTCAACAGGCCGCTCAATCGCCAGATGAAATTGATAAGTCTGTATCATCGTTGCCAATGTAACCTTTATTTCCAGCATGGCAAAGTCGTCGGCAATGCAGCGGCGAGGGCCGCCGCCGAATGGAAAATAGGCGTAATCGGGGCGAGCCGCCGACTGCTCCGGCGTAAAACGGGTTGGATCAAAAACGTCGGGGTCGGGCCAGAGCGCGGGCAGGCGGTGGGTGAGATAGGCCGCCAAAAATACGGTCGAGCCGGCCGGGAGGTGGTAGCCGCCCACTTTATCGTCGGCGACCACGTCGCGCAATATCCCCCAGCTTGGCGGATAGAGCCGCATCGTTTCCTGAAGCACCATTGTCAGATAGGGCAATTGCGCCAAGTCAGGCAACGTCGGAGGTCTGCCTTGCAATACCATTTGCAGTTCTGAGCGCAGGCGGTTTTCAATGCCCGGATGTTGGACCAGCAAATACAAGGCCCAGGTAAGGGCATTGGTCGGATCCTCGTAGCCGGAAAAGAGGAGCGACATGATTTCATCGTGGAGTTGCACATCCGTCATGGCCTCGCCCGTCCCCTTATCACGGGCGCGGATCAATATGGACAAGACCTCCTCGCCTGGCGCTTGGCGACGCTCACCGATCAACCTGTAGACAAAGGCGTCAAGTTCAGCCACCGCTTTTTGAAAGCGGCGATTGTCGGGCGTCGGAATGGTATCGGGTATTGTCAGCAAGGCGTTGATCCGTCGGGCCGAAATGTCACGCACGGTGCGTAACGCTTGAAGGATCGGCAATTCAACCCCAAATAACACTTGTCCCAAAATGCGATGGTTCAATTGCAACAGCTCAGACCAGACATTGACCGCCGCGCCATTCCGAGCAAAGACTTGCCAGTCTTCAAGCATATCGGCGGCGGCGGCAGTGATAACCGAGGTGAATTTCGCAAGGCGCCCGTAATGAAAGACTGGCTCGACCCATTGCCGTTGCCGCCGCCAGGTTTCCGTGCTATTGGTCGCCAAACCCAGCCCCAACACCGGGCGAGTGTGTTGATAGGCGCCGGCTTTGGGGTAGTTATCAATGTTGTCTTCCAAAACGTATTTCATGTGTTCTGGTCGTGTAATTAGGTGGAGACAGTAAGGCCCCAATTCAAGCCGGGCAATGCCGCCGTACCGGCTCGCCACCTCGGCGAACATGGCAAGCGGGTCGCGGTAAAAGCCCCGGACCTTCTTAAGAAGGTCATAACCATGCGGGCCGGGCGCCATCAGCTGTTTTGGAGAAGCGGTCAACATATTCTAAGTCCGAGCAATCCTGCTTGGCAAAAGCAAGACTCGTCCTTTATACAATCAAGTCTATCTATACCCTCTAAACAAACCTATGAACATCAGAAATTGGAACACTTGTTTTGAAAGACTCGATAATGACTGAAACCGGTTACAGTACAGGATTTGCGGTCTTTTTCGTCTGTCTGGAACATTTAGCCATTGGTGTCACGGAAATTAAAGACTCACCTTACGCAAGCACCCTGAGCGGAGCGGCAGGGGCGTTCTTCGACTACGTGCATCGCGGCGATGCCTGCATCGCCGCGATGCCCTCCGCTCAGAATGCCCTGCCGCAGGCTTTGCAAGGCAAAGCACGTCGAAGGGCACCTCCGCGTAAGGTGAGTTAAAGAAAAGCGCTCCCACAGGGGAGCGCAATGAAATAAAACTGCGACAGCGTCACTTGTACCCAATCATTGGCGCACGGTGAACATAAATGTTTTCCACCAATTGCCGTAACATGAACTCTGCTACATCTTCTCGCGAGATTGGCTTCGGACCAGGCGGGGTGAAGCCGAGAACATAGCCTCCCACCTTCGGCCCATCGCCAAGCCGGGGCACGCGCACTACTGTCCAATCCAACCCACTTGCTTTGATGGCCGCGAAGGTGTGCTCCGAATCCTCAAGCACTTTCGGGGACAAAAGTTTGAGCAGGAACACCATCACCGAGCGGATCGCCGATGGCCCGTCCCCCTCATCCCTCACGCCCGCACCCGTCTGCCAGATCAGGCGGCGCAAGCCATGTTTCTTCATCGCCGCAATCACATTGGCGGCGCCCTTCCTCAGCATATCCGACGCTGAGGTGCGGGTGGGGCCTAAGGCGCCGATCACGGCTTCATTGCCGCTCACCGCTTCTTCGACTCGCGCGGCATCGCTAATGTCTCCCTGCACGACTTTCAGCCGCTCGGGTTGTATTCCAAGTTTGGCCGGGTCGCGCACGAAGGCCGTCACTTCGTGCCCGGCGACGAGCGCTTGCCTGACCAGCGCCCGGCCCGTTCCGCCGGTTGCACCAAAGATAACGAGTTTCATGCAGGGAGCGGCTCGGCGCGATGGCCGTTGCCGGGCGTTTCAATCTTTGGCGCGCTCAGCTCTTCCTGCGCCCGGAACTGGCTCATATACAAGTCGTAGAAGAAACCCTTCTTCGCCAGCAGTTCGTCAAACTTGCCACGCTCGATGATCTCACCCTTGTTCAGCACCAGAACCGTATCGGCGTTGCGAATGGTGCTCAAGCGATGGGCGATGACGAACGAGGTGCGGCCTTCCAGCATCCGGTCAAACGCTTTTTGAATCAACCGCTCCGTCCGGGTATCCACCGACGAGGTTGCCTCGTCGAGGATCAGCACGCGCGGACTGGCGAGCGCGGCGCGGGCAATGGCAAGCAGTTGCCGTTGCCCCTGGCTGAGGCCGCTTCCCCGTTCGCCCAGCACCGTGTTATAGCCATCGGGCAAACGTTCGATGAACGAGTCGGCGTGGGCCAGTTTGGCGGCGGCCATCACCTCTTCGTCCGTCGCGCCGGGGCGGCCAAAGCGAATGTTCTCCATCACCGACGCGCTGAACAAAAACGTATCCTGCAACACGACGCCGATTTGCCGGCGCAGACTCTGTTTCGTCACCTCGCGCACGTCAACCCCGTCAATTTTCACCGCCCCGCCGGTGACATCGTAGAAGCGCGGGATCAAATTGATGATGGTGGTCTTGCCGGCCCCGGTGGGGCCGACGATGGCGACAGTCTGGCCCGGTTCTGCCTTGAAGCTCACGTCATTCAACACCGGCACACCTTTCTTGTAAGAGGCAGACGCGTGATCGAGTTCGACTGTGCCTTTGATCTCCGGCATCGGCTTCGCGCCGGGTTTGTCCTGCACGTTTGGTTTCTCATCGAGCAGGCTGAAGATGCGCTCGGCCCCGGCAATAGCGCTTTGCAAGTTCGTCCACAACAACGCAATTTGCGAAACCGGCTGGTTGAAGCGCTGGACGTAGCCCAGGAAAGTGATGACCAGCCCCAGTGAGACGGTTGTCCCGAAGAAGGCCTGGTCGGTGAGCAGATAATAGCCGCCTACGCAGGTGACGATGGCCAGTGCGATATAACTCAAAGCTTCCAGCGTAGGCTGGAGGGCGCTGGTGAAAGCGACAGCCCGCACGTTGGCATCGCGGTTGGCGGCGTTGGTCACCATGAATTGTTTGATGTTCTCTTCGGCGCGGTTGAAGGCTTGCACTTCGCGCACGGCAGAAGTCGTCTCTTGTAATTCGGCGTTCAGACTGCCCATCTCCTGCCGGCTCTTGCGGAAGGCTTTGCGCGCCTGATCCGAGAGCCAGAGGGTGGCGATGAACATCGCCGGGACGACAGCCAGGCTAAGCAGGCCGAAGGCCAAGCTCTTGGAGAGCATGGTATACATCGTCCACACCAACAGGAGCCCCGCGCCAAACACCTGGATGAGGGCAAAGTTGACGGCTTGCTCGACGGCGCTGGCGTCGTTGGTGATGCGGCTCATCAGATCGCCCGCTTCGTGTTCGGCGTAGTAGCCCAGCGAGAGGCGGTGCATTTGCTGGAACAAGTCCACGCGAATCGCGCGCAGAACGTTTTGCCCGGCCCAGGTCATGAGGAAGAACGCCGCACCGATGAGGAGTGCGCCGCCGATGTACAAAACCACCACGGCCAACATCACCCGGCCCAACCCGGCAATGCGTCCTTCAACATCCAATGCGCCAAGTTCTTCAAGTGTGGGTACGGTTGCGCCGGAGAAGATGGCGCTCCGCACCGCCTGTCGGATCGGGTCCTGGGCGTCGGCCACTGTCGCATCCGAGGCCAGCCAGCAGTTGCTTTCGATCTTCTGATCACTGCCCGCACTGGGTGCGCCCGCACCGGGCGCTTGAAAATTACCGAGACCGCTAAAGGCGTTCGAGCCGGGCGGGTTGAGATAGCAGTCCACCGTCTGCCCGATGAGATCGGGCGCAGTCACTTGCGCCCAGGTGTTCACCGAGATGAACAAAGTGACGATGGCCAACAGCGGCCAGTAGCGAGCAAAGTAGCGGGCCATGCGGCCCAGAGTCTCGCCGACGTTCTTAGGTTTGATTGCATCGCCGCTCATCATGCGGCGCATTTGTTCTTGGTTGCCAAACATCGTTATCTCTCCAATCTCATCTACGGACTACGCAATACGCACTATGGGCGTATTGCGTATCACACCGTCACCGCCTCTGCCACTTCTTCACCCTCCGCAGATGCAGCGGCCTCTGCGACCGCATTTGCGGCGGCATCAGCCATGAGTTGCGAGCGATAGATTTCGGCGTAAAGGTGATTCTCTTCCAACAAGTCTTCGTGTTTGCCTTGCGCCACCACCGCACCCTTGTCCAGCACCAGAATCTGATCGGCGTTCATCACCGTGCTGATGCGTTGGGCGATGACGAACGAGGTGCGGCCCTTCATCAACCGGTCAAGGGCCTTTTGAATTTTGGCCTCGGTCGCCAAATCCACACTGCTCGTCGAGTCATCCAAGATCAGGATGCGGGGATTGAGCAACAGGGCGCGGGCGATGGCGAGGCGCTGTTTCTGGCCGCCGCTCAAGGTGGAACCGCGTTCACCCACCGGCGTGTTGTAGCCATCCGGGAACGAGCTGATGAAGTCATGGGCCGCCGCCGCTTTGGCCACCTCAACCACCTCCTCCATTGAAGCTTCCGGCTTGCCAAAGGCGATGTTGTCGCGGATGGCGCCGCTGAAAAGGGTGGTCTCCTGCAACACAATGCCGATCTGTGAGCGCAACGATTCCAGCGTCACCTCGCGCAAATCATGGCCGTCAATCGTGATCCTACCCTGTGAAGGATCATAAAAACGGGGCAAGAGATTGATAATAGTAGTCTTGCCAGAGCCGGTAGCCCCGAGGAGGGCAATGGTCTGGCCGGGTTGGGCGTCAATGGTCACGTTCCGCAGCACCGGTTCGCCACTGCCAAAGTAGCGGAAGGTCACCTCTTCAAATTTGACATGGCCCTGCACCTGAGGCAGAGCGCCGGCGCCGGGCTTGTCGGTCACATCGTTCTTCGCATCCAGGATTTCAAAGATGCGGCCGGCCGAGGCCGAGGCCTGACCCAACTGGGTGACGATAAAACCAAACTGGCCGATCGGGATAAAGAGGTAAAGCAGATAGAGGCTGAACTCCTGCCACTGGCCGAAGGTCAGGTTGCCGTTGACGATCAAGCGTCCGCCGAAGTAGGTGACGGAAGCCTGGCCGAGGTTGGCAATGAGGAAGATGAGGGGGAACAGAAAGACCAGTATCCGCGTCACTGTGATTTGCTGATTGAATAAGGCGTCGGCCGCACCTTTAAATTTTGCTTGTTGTTCCTTCTCGCGGGTGAAGGCCTGGATCACTTTGATGCCGGCGAGATTTTCCTGCAGAATGGTGTTGAGGTCGGAGAGGCGTTGTTGCACTTTGCCAAACAGCGGGCCGCTGATCGCGCCGAAGGCCATGAATACCACCAGGCCGATAGGCAGGATGGGCAGAGCGGCCAGCGCCAATTCGACGTTGGTGGTGAATAGGATGATGAGGACGGCCACCAGCAACACGACCGCTCCCAATAGTTGCACCAGGCCCTGGCCAATGAAAAGGCGCACCTTTTCCACATCGTCGGTGGCCCGCACCATCAGTTGGCCGGTTTGATTCTGATCGTGATACGAAAACGACAGCCGCTGAATCTTGGCGAACAGATCATTGCGCATGTCAAATGCCACGGCCTGCGAATTCTTTTCCGCCCAATAGGCCGAGAGGAAGGCAAACAAGCCACGTACGATGGAGAAGATCACAATGGCAACACCGGCCGTGATCAAGGCGTTGGGCGCGCCGTCGCGCTGGGTCGTCAGCAAATTCACCAGATCGTCTTTGGTTGCCGTCGCCGGCAAATTCAGCTTGAGGGCCTCGACGATGCGCGGCACAGCCTGATTCACAAACGCCGACGGAATCTCCGGCAGGCGATCCAGCATGGTTTTCGCCACCACTCCGTCCGTCACCGCATCAATGATATTGCGCACCATGCGCGGCACGGCCAACTGCGCCAGCGTGGCGATGATGAGGAAGAGATAGGGCAAGACCGCTTCTCGCCGGTATCGCTTCAGATACTGAATTGAGCGTTGAAGACCTTTGTTGCTCGGGCCTTGCGGCCTGCGGCGACGGTCACGCCGGTTTTGGTTTTGCATCACAAATTGCTCCTTGTTTTATTGTTCCTTGCTCATCGCCTCTTGAACACCCGTTGATAAGTCACAGCCCAAAACGACACAGCGAACAAGCCATGCCCAATGGCGGCAGGGTTGAATTGGCCGCTCTGCATCAACGATTCTATTTTTCGTCTGCACTCATCTTGCGAGTGGCCTCGGTGAGTTGTCGAAGCACTTCAGTAATTTTGGCGTGCTGATCGGCGGGGAGGTGTGCCAGTAATGACACTGCCCAACGATTGCGGGCTTCCATGCCGTTCTCGATCAGCGCCCGGCCTTTGGCGCTGAGGGTGACCTGTTTGGCCCGACGGTCGTTCGGGTCTTCCGCCCGCTCCACCCAGCCCTCTTTCAACATCCGATCCACCATCTGGCTGGCGGCGGCGGGCGTCGCATCCAACTGTTCGCTGATGTCGGAGATGCCACAACCGCCTTTGTGGTGCAGGCGCATCAGCACGCCAAACTGCGGCATGGACAGTCCGGTGGACTTAACGTAGCGGCGCCATTCGCGCATGGAGTGAGACATGAACACTTCAGCCCACTCGCGCATGGCGGCGGTCAACGATTTAGTAGATGACATAATTAACTCAGCTGATTATTTAATGCGAGTGAAATAATAGCGCCAACGGCCGGGCGCTGTCAACTGCCAGGGTCCTGTCCGTTTGGGGAGGGGGATTAAAAATTATCGCCGGAACAGATTCGCCACAAAGAACCACAAGTTCGCCGGGCGTTCGGCGAGGCGGCGCATAAAGTAAGGGTACCACTCACGCCCATAGGGGACGTACACGCGGACGTTGTAGCCCTCGGCCACCAACTTCTCTTGTAACTCGCGCCGCACACCGTAAAGCATTTGAAATTCAAAGTTGGCGCGCGGCACTTGATAGGCGGCCACATAGTCTTTGGCGGCGGCGATCATCGCTTCGTCGTGGGTGGCGAGGGCAGGGTAGAGAGCAGGGTTTTCTTTGGTGGCGGCCAACAATGCCCGACTCAGTTTGACGTAGTTATCATCCACATCGTTCTTAAGCGGAAAGGCTCTATCCGGCGGTTCCTGATATGCTCCCTTGCATAGCCGCACCCGAATCCCATCAGCGCACAAGGCACGGATGTCGGCCTCACTGCGATAGAGATACGATTGGATGACCGTGCCGACGTTGTCATAGCCCGCATCCTTCGCCGCCCGCACCAAGTTCAGCGTGCGCTCGGTGTAGTCGGTGCTTTCCATATCCACCCGCACGAACGTGCCAATGGCTTTGGCTCGATCAAACACGCGCCGCATGTTGGCGTAACATACCTCATCGCCCAGATCGAGTCCAAATTGAGTCAACTTAATGGACAAGTGCGATTGCACACCTGAGGACTGAATAGCATCCAGCAATTGGATGTTTTCGTCGGCGGCGTGGGCGGCCTCGGCCTCGGTGGAGACGTTTTCGCCCAAATGGTCAGCCGTCACCTTCAACCCGCGACCGGTCAACTCCCGGATGGCGCGGATGGCGTCGCCCACCTGTTCCCCGGCGGCGAACCGCGAGGCGACGGCCCAGGAGAGGGGAAATTTGGTGACGAAGGTGCGGGCGGTTGTGGAACGGGAGAGGTAGAGGATGAGGGAGCGAAGCATCGGCGATCATTTTACTCCAGACTGCTGAAGTCCTCTGAGTTTCGCCAACAACTTCCGCCCCGGATTTGCATGGCCGGGCTTCCAGTGCAAGTCAGCACTTCAAGTTGAGCAACGATGGGTGCGAGCAGTTCGGAGTCCTGTTCGGCAATATCGGCCAGGGCCTGCATGGAAAAGGTTTTGACGATTTTGCTTTCGTCCTTCAGGTATTCTTTCAGGATTCTGATGGCGGTGCGGTGTAAACAGGATGCTGAACAGGCTGGGGTCGGCCAGCACTTCGGCGGCCACTTCCTCGGAGCGGCCAATTGAGCGGCGGTCAGACCCAGAGAGTTTTTTGAGGAGGGAGTTCATTGCCCTTCGGTCATTCGCTCAATCTCCGCTTCGGCATTGATCCGCGCACGGTGAAATGTCAGCGAAGGGACTTTGAGATTGTGCGCCGCAATTCTGTGGTTGAGGTCGGCAGCTTTCTGTCGAAATATCGCCGTAGCCTGCACCCACGGGGGCTGGCCGGTGCGGCGGGCGGCGGCCAGTGCGGCCAGCGCTTGTTCGATGGCCCCTTCAAGTTCCTTGCGTTCTTCGATCCACGGCCACAAAAAACCGTTTTCCTTCAGAAGATGGTTGGCCAATTGCATAGCCGGGTCTTCGTTAGGGCTGCCCCCCAGGTTTAGGGGTTTGCCTGCGCCCGGCAAATTGTCGAAGTATCCTTCCTCTTGCGCTTTGTTGATGATGTCGTCCAGCCAGTTGCTCATGGTTGTTCCTCCCCGCCGATTATGGCAAGTTTTTCTGACGAAGCAAATTGGTGATTTGCGCTACAGAGGTTTCTCGGCGATGCACAGCAAATGATCACTTGCGCCGTGCAGGCTAGGGTCGGCGGCAACGCGGTAATTGAGGTCTACCCAGGCTTCCCAGGCCTCGCCTTGAAGCGTGTTGAGTTTGTCGTCAATTAAGGTGGAGAGGCCCTCCACCCCCAAAACGGCCCGCACTACAAAACCCGCAGACTCGACAAATGGGCGGATCTCTACTGGTGGGATGAGGTAGGCGATAAATTGGCCGTCTCCCGTCAGGGATGTTGGCAATACCCCTGTCTGCCAGAATGTCTCGATTTCCGAAGCCCGTTCCGGCAAATCTTCGGGGCGTTCTTTCAAAAGAAAGCGCAAGAAAGCATAACGGGTGATAAAGGCGGCGACGATCACCCCACCCGGTTTAACCACACGATGGGTCTCCCGCAGGGCGGCTTCCCTTTCTCCGGCAGTCAATAAGTGATACAACGGCCCAAGCAACAGTACACCGTCGAAGGCGCCCTTGGCAAAGCGCGAGAGGTCGGTTGCCGTGCCGTGCTCATACGCCGCCAGTGAGACGTTGGCCGCATGGGCCTGAGTGCGGGCAAGTGACAAGTTGATTTGCGAGAGGTCGAACAGGGTGACGATGTACCCTTGTTTTGTCAGTTCAATCGCATATCGGCCCGGGCCGCCGCCGCAGTCGAGGAGACATGCGGGCGGCGGGGGCAGGTGATCTTTCAAAGCGCGCAGGGTGACGGCGTATTCGGTGCGATAGCGCTCAAGCCGCGCCCACTCGTTCGAGGAGGAAAGATCGTAGTAGCGTTCGATGAGGTCGGTCATACGTTTCACGCCTCACGTTTCAGAGACGGCTTCCCCGGCGATGGGGGCTTGATCGGTTTCGGCTTTCGGCAATTTGAATTTGATCCACATGATGGGCAGGAGGAGCAAACTCGCCACGAGTGGAACGTAGAAGGGCGCTTGCGGTGTGAACCGTTCCCACAGATAAGCGCCGAGGTAGGGCGCGGGCAGAGAGATCACGCCGATGCTGGTGTTGAACAGGCCAAAGGCGGTGCCGCGTAGTTTGAGCGGCACGGCTTTGGAGATGAGGGAATTATAGGCCGGGCCAATGAGGGCCTCGCCGAGGCCGAACAACACCCAGGCGGCGGCAAACCCGGCGAAGAGGCGGGTGTTGACGAAGATGGCGAGGGCCAGAGCGTAGATCGCAAAACCGCCCACGATTCCCACCCGCTCCCCTTTCTTGTCCGAGAGCCAACCGGCGGGCGTCATGAGCAACATTGTCGTGGCCGACGACATGGAGGCCAGCCAACCGATCTCGACATTGGAGAGGCCGCCGATGTTTTTCATGTACAGTGGGTGCAGTTGGAAGGCCATGTTGTAGCTGATGTCGCGCACCCCGTCGGAGATCATGATCCAGGTGATGATGCCGCCGGCGGTGATCAACCCCGTCATCGCCAGCAGGCTGGTTTTCAATCCGGCGAGTGAGGGGTTCGCCTTCGACTTGACTTCCACATTCTGTTTGCGGATAGCATTGCGGGCCATGAAGATGCGGATGATGGTGGCGCTGGCATAGAGGACTCCGGCGACGGCAAACATTGCTTTGAACCCGAAGTGTTCGGAGACGTAGCCGCCGATGGGCGGGCCGACCACGCCGACGATCATGAACAGGCCTTCGCCAAAGCCGTAGACCTGGCCGCGTGTTTCTTCGGTGGCCTGCTCGGCCAGGAAGGCCATGTAGCTGGGGCCGACAAAGGCACGGGAGAGGGCGCCAGTAACCGTGAAGACAAGCAACCATTGCCACGAGGACGCAACCAGAAATACGAGGTAGCCCAATGCTCCGGCCACACTGCCGATGGCAATGGCCTGCAAGCGTCCCAGCGAATCGGACAACCAGCCGCCGAGAATTTGAAACAGGAGCGGCGCGATGGCACCGAGGGTGAAGAACAGCCCGACCTGTTCGACATTCGCGCCCAATTCCTGCAAGTAAAGCGGCAGGAGCGGCTGAAACATATGCCCGGCAATGTTCGCCAAAATCATAGTGCTCATGAAGATGAGTAGGGAGCGGCTGATGAAGGAGGGTTTGAACCTGTGCATAAGTCCGGTTTGACGTATTGCGTATTCCGTATTGCGTGACACGTAAATGGAATACACCCTACGCACTATGTGAGTTGTTTCCGAAATACAATGCTCTGCCGTATCTCTCGGAAGCCCAGTCGCTTGTAAATAGCCCCGGCATTATTCGGGTTCTCGGCGTCCACGCCGAGGAAGGCGTAATCCAATCCGGCGTCGCGGAGGGCGCGCAGGGTGTGAGTGAGCAGGGCCGTCGCCAGCCCACGCTTGCGCCAGGGGCGGCGCGTGCCGACTTCGGCGACGATGCCTTCTTTGCGCCCAATGTGTTCGATGTAACCCGGGTCAATAAAGTTGTAGTTGAACCCGGCGATCTCATTTCCGTCACAAGCCAGAAACCACAGCTCAGGCCGAAAGTGCGGGACGCCAACAAAGTCATTCTCCCATAGCTCCCGTCCAACCTCCTGCGCGCCCCAGTGATCGCGAAAGGCCTCGTCGAAGGCGAGGCGCGCGGCTTCACTGTCCTCAGGGCGATAGGTGCGGATGGTGAAACCTTCCGGGGTGAAAGGTTCTGGCAATTCCTCTCGCAGATCACGTTGCATGCCGAAGAAATAGCGCGTCGGAGTCAGGCCCCAGGACTCAAAGAACGCAATACGGTCAGCCTGATAAGAACGGCAGAACACAACAAGGTAGCCGGGCAGAGTATCGGTCTGGGCGCTCAGGATTTCGCGGGCGCAAGCCTCAGCGGCCTGCAGGAGGCGGGCGCCCACACGGCGGCGGCGAAAACCGGGATGCACCACACCGCGCACAAGGATTTGGTGTTCGGCAATGGCCCCGGGCCAGGCCTCAACCAGCACAACGCCCGCGGGCGCGCCGTCAGCTTCGGCGATGAAGAGGTCTTTGTCCGGCGTGATGTAGGGCGCCGTCAACGAGGTTTGCAAATCGCTGGCCGTCATGCCCTGTTCAGCCTTGTCCACCTCGTCGGCGGCCTTGAAGAGTTCGAGAATCACCGGCTCGTCGCCGGGTTTATAGTTGCGGAGTTGGAAGTTCATGGTGATTTTACTTTAACGCTTTTTGATAAATCGCATCCTTGTTCAACACGCGGAAGCCGATGCTTTCGTATAGTCTCAGAGCGCCGGTGGGATTTTCGGCGTCCACGCCCAAGACGGCTTCGGTCATGCCGCGTTCGCGCATGGCCTTCATGCTGTCTACCAGCAAGGCTCGCGCCAGGCCGCGCCCGCGATAAGCGCGGCGCACGCCGAGCGACTGAACCCAGCCACGCCAGAATCCAAACTGCCGATTGTCCTCCTCGTTGATGACATTGAAAGACACGCCGGCCACTTCGTTCTTTTCGGCATCCCATACGATCCGCCATAGACTCAGATCATTCAACGGATCGTCCAGCCAATGCTGATAATCGGTCTCTGATTTTGGTTTGTAGCCCCAGTGATCGCGGAAGGCTTCCTCTTTCACCGCCCACATCGTCCGCATGTCGTCGCGCCGGGCCGAGCGGAACTCAAAGCCGGGCGGCAGGGGGGCATCGGGCCGGTCGTGCAAGTCTTTGCGTTGCATGAAGAACATGTAGCGCCTCGGCTGGTAGCCTTCGTGCTCGAACAATGCCAGCTTGCCCAGCGCGGTGTCTTCGACATAGCCGCGCAAAAAGGTCGGGCCGGAAAATGGATGCCCGCCCGCGTGCCAACGGGCGCGAGCTTCAGTGTACTGCAACATCGCCCGGCCAATGCCCCGGCGACGCCACGCTGGCAGGACGTAGCCCCACTGCCAATACACGCGCTCGCCTTCCATCGTTTCCCGCCACTGCACTTTGGCAAAACCGGCGGTCTCCCCATCGGCCCCGGCAAAAATAAAGTCTTTGAACGGATCACAGTTCGCCAGGTGAGCAAAATCGTTTGCCACTTCCTCGACCGTAATCGTCTCTTCAATTTGATCCACCGCTTCGCTTGCATTTTGAACCCCGGCGATGCAGGCATAGTCGGCCTCGCCGCGAAACAGGCGGAACGTCAGGCCATCGAGTTCGGGAAGTTTTACTTCAGTCATTTCACACTCTCTTTCAATACAGTTTCCTCATGATCCGGCAACAGACTCTCCACCTCCCGCACCGCCGGAATCGCATAAGGCGCAAGGCCGATCAGGACGGTGAGCAAGCCGCTGATGAGGAAGAGCAACGCCATCCCCGCGCCCGGCCCGACTCCCACCCATGACCCGAACACTGGGGCGAGGCCGCCTCCAACCAGCATCCCCGGTTCAAGCACTCGATCCGCCATTGGCCCAGCCACCAACGCCGCCAACGGCATGGTCAGTTGAGCGATGAGCCGCCGCATCGAGAACACCCGCCCCTGCACATCCGGCGCGACCTTGATTTGCCAGATGGCCTGATTCGAACCATCGAGCGCCGGTACCGTCATCTCCATCAGAAAAACCCCAACGAACCAGAAGGGCAAACCGAAACCAAAGATAAATTGGCACAGGCCTACCAACGCCCACCCCAACAGCACGCCGTGCACTTTGCGCCGGGGGCCGCCCCAGACGCTGATCGCTATCCCGCCCAGGACGCCGCCCAGAGCGCCCACCGAATTGACCGCGCCCAGAATCGCCGTATCGTTACCGGTTGCGGGCGAGGATCATGGGCGCAGTCAGCGCAAACGCCAGGCCGTACAAAAAGTTGCCGAAGAAGAACACCAACTGCAAGCCGAGCAAGCTGGGCCGCGCCAGAATGTAACGAAAGCCGTAGCCCGACTCCTGCAACAGACTCCCCTGCCCTTCCTGCCCTTCTTCGGAGCGCGAGGGTTGTGGCACGTGAATATAAAGCAACGCTCCAATCGCGAACACAAAAGTGATCACGTCAATCGTCATGATCAGGATGAGGCCCCGGCCCGATCCGAGAAAGCCGATCAGCGCCCCGGCCGCCAACGGCGCGAGGATGCCCGACCCCGACCAGGCCAGCGACATCATGCCGCTGGCGCGGGTGTACTGCGCTTTGGGAATCATGGTCGAGATCGCCGCCGAGTAGGCCGGCCACTGAAAGGAGGCGAAGGCTCCGGCAAAGGCGCCTGCCGCCCACAAGTGCCACAGCTGCAAATCGCCGTTGGCGTATAGCACCAGGATAGCCACCGTTGCCAGCCCAGCGCTGAGATCGCTCAACATCATCACTAGCTTGCGGTTCCAGCGATCCACCAGCGCCCCGGCGAGAGGACTGAGAATGATTTCGGGCGCAAAGGCGGCGAAGAGCATCAGGGATAAGGCCGTCGCCTCCCCGGTGAGTTCCCAGGCCCAGATCGTGATCGCAAAGCGCGTCATCGCCGAGCCGAACAACGACACCACCTGGCCGAACCAGACGATGGTGAAGGCCGCCATGCCAGTGGGACGATTTGGTGAGTCGGTCATCATTAGTGTTCTCGTTACGGAATACGAACTACTGCTTCGTCCACTTAATTTTGCGGAGGCCGCACGCCCACGTACGGCGGCGCGAGCGCCGCACTCGCGCCGCACTCGCGCCGCATCTGGACATGCTGATTCCGTGTTTTACTCCAACGGTTTCCGATAAGTCGTGCTTCGCATCACCGGTCGGAAGCCACAGTCTTCGTACACACGCAGAGCGCCGCTCAAGTTTTGAGTGTCCACACCCAGCGCCGCCTCGGTCATGCCGCGCGCCTTGAGTTCGTGCAGGCTGAGGGCGATGAGGGCGCGAGCCAGCCCGCGTCTGCGCCACAGGCGGCCCACGCTGATGAACTCCGTCCAGCCGCGTTTGCGGTTGAAGTGCTTGTTCTCATCGTGGTTGATGAAACTCTTGACCTGACCGGCGACTTGATTTGTCTCAACGTCCCAGGCGATCTTCCATGACTCCGGGGTGAACGTCACTGGGTCTTTCAACCAACCTTCATAATCGGCTTCGGTCGCTTCAGCATAGCCCCAGTGATCGCGGAAGGCTTCGTTGTTGGCATCCCAGATGGCGCGGTAGTGTTCGGGCTTCACCGGGCGCACTTCGAGTCCGGCGGGGAGCGGGAAGTCGGGGATGTTGTCGAGAGTCGGCCTCACCATACGAAAGAAGTGGCGGATTGTGGTGTAGCCGTCTTTTCTCAACAAGGTATCTGCGCCGGGGGCCAGGTCGGAAGCAAACGTTTCAAAAAAGCGCGGGCCGTCATTGGAATGGGTCGCCGCAATTTGGCGAATGCGCTCCTGTATCCAGCCCAACATCGCCGTACCGATCCGTTTGCGCCGCCACTGCGGCTTGAGAAAAACAAAGTGTGAATAGATGCGTTCACCGGCATCGTTCTGCCACCATTCGATGCGGCTGTAACCCACGATCTCACCGTTCACCTCAGGGATGAGTAAATCCTGAGACAGATCGCAATTGGTGAGGTGCGAATACATATTGGTGATGGCCTCCACCGACACGATGCGCTCAACGCCGTCGGCAGCCTCGCTCACGGCCAGCGCCGCCGTCATGCCTGGGAAATCGTCGTGACCCCGGAAGTGACGGAAGACCAACCCCGAGATGACCGGGGCGTTTGGGATTGAAATGAGATCAGTTGCAATCATGGCCTATCTCGTATTCCGTATTTCGTATGGCGTGATCGGATACGCTATACATGATACGCAATACGTCACAGTTCCTTCGTGTAAGTCAACATCCTGTTTGCGATCCGAAAGCCGCAAGATTGATACAGCGCAATGGCCGCCGAGTTCGAGGCCTCGGCCAGGACATTGGCTTGAGTCATCCTTTCAGCCTGCATCCACCGCAGACACTGGGTGAGCAGGGCGCGGCCCAATCCCTGGCGTTGAAAATCGGGGTGCGTGCCGACCGGCTCAAACAGTCCGACCGTGTTCACCGCATCCAGCCAGAAGATGCAGAACGCCGCAATGCGACCATCCGGCGCGACGACGACGGTGTCGTGAGCTTGTGCATACCCCGGCGATTGCATAAAGCGTCGAAAGCGATCCACGTAGCGCCCCCACTCCAACTTGGATTGGAACGCGCCATACTGCGCCGCGGCTCGATTTTCCAATTCGCGTTCGCCGGCGGCGGGACGCACTATGAAGCCGGAAGGTAATGGGGCGGCCACTGGATCCGTGAGCGGGCGAACAAAATATGGCATCTGAGCCAAACGATCTTCCGAGTCGGCGAGGTGGTAGCCGCATTCCTCCAGAAACCGGCGGCGCACCATGTCGGTCTCTAAAGTCCACATTGCTCGGAGTACAGGGCCGCCGCGAGCCTTCACTTTCTCAATCGTCCGCGCCTCGGCCCATAAGTGCATCTCTTCAGCTTGTTGCGTGCCGCGCAGAGAGGGATGCACGAACAGATCAAACGTTTCTTCGCTTGGGGTAAACAACACCCAGCCGGACAGCCGGTCGCCATCCTCCCACAGCGCAATTTGTTCCGAGAACGGTTCGCCCGGGTCGTGATAGAACAGCCACCAATTCAAGTCACCGAGGTGAATGTAGAACGTGCCGTTGTTTGCCTGACGGCCTTCAATCAGAATTTGCCGCATCTTTTCCAAATCAGAGAGGTCACGATAAGGTCGGGGGTGGATTGTCATGTCGTTTCCTTCAGCGAAATTCGCAGGTAATAGGACAACATCCGCTCCATTTCCCATCTGGCCGCCATGCCCGGCAATATCCAGTGATGATAGATGAGGGCATGATGCAATGGCGCGATCCGTTGCGCTAGTTCATAAATCCTGACAAGCTCCGGCATCGGCGCAAACTTCGTCCACGGTTCGAGATAAGCGTCGCGCAGACGCAGGCGGGCTTTCGACGCATCAGCCAGTTCACCTTTCAATTCTGACCAAAAGAACAACAGGCTGAAGAACGGGAATGAGATCGAGTTATCCGACCAGTCAATGAACTTATACTCACCTTCATCATCAAACATGATTTGCCCCGGCGCAAAATCGCCGTGCTCCAGCGAGGCCGGGATACCGCTCGCCGCCAACTCACGACACGCGGCCTCAAACTCAGGGGCCGCCGCCCGCAAGGTGGCAATCTCTTCCTCCGAAAGCCCCACGGCACTATTCTTCAACGCCACAGTATCGGCCAGCAATGCGTTGATGCGATCCGGCAACGTCTCCAATCGACGATCGGGCAGGTCCAACGACAAAAGATCATCAATATGCTTCGTCAGCGCAATTTGCAGTCCAGCATAACGCCGCAGGGCCGCCTCCCATCGCGCCGTATCGGGGTCGCGGAGCAAGGAGTGTTGACCTGCATCGCCAACGACCATCCAACAGCGCGTCTCATCAATCGCCAACACTGGCGGGCAGTGGGCGGGTTGCCACTCAGCCAGCTTCTGTGACAATACTGGCTCGCTACCAAACATCTCCGGCACAGCCTTGAAGTAAAACGTGCCCCTGGTTGTATGAAGCCGCCACAGCGATGAACGCTCCCACGAGCGCACCTGTTCGGGCGCGGCGGTGAGAGTCGGTCCATGCCCGGCAAGTTGATCACCGACCCACCGAAGCGCATTGTCGCGCCAGCCGGGGCGATACCGCGATACGCCGACCTTTGGCAACTGCGTCAGCCATTCAGCCGCGATGGCGCGTTGTTCCGGTAATGTGAGCGCCTCAGCCTCAGCCCATTGCCCGTTAGCCATGTCCTCTCCCAACTCCATCGCGTAATAGAACCGACTGCCCGCCATCCCCTCATCACCGATGAGGCGAAAGCAACACAGTGTCGTCGCCGTAATATCCAATTGCTCGCGCGCCGCGCGATTGACCGGCCCGACATCCTGCCACCAAAATGACTCTTGGATATTCAACTGTGGCAACATCTCCCCTGCGTCTCCTGGCGTTGCCAGTACCCGTGAGCCGGTTTCATCCGATATCAGAGCGTAATACTCGCTCGTCATTTATTCACTCCAGGCTCTCCGGGTCCATGAAAGTGCTTCGCCACTTCGGGTGGAAACTGTCTCTTTGGCTTGTTATCAGCTTCTCGGAACTTGGGCAAGGTTGGGTCAGTGGCGCAGGCTTTGAGGTATTGCCGTTTGGTCACCCATTCCCCGTGCACGTAATAGCGCGGGTAGCCTCGGCGTAATCGGCCCTCTGAGTTCCATTCGCGTTCTATGCCATGCAACTTCCCGTTCAGGCAATGCCGCTCCTCAAAAAGGGTTGTATCTCCATTGAGCCACCATTCAAAGCCGTGCCGGTCTCCATCTTTCATGTAATGCACTTCGGACAAGCCGAAGCCTCCGTAACAGCTACTCCACCACAAATCAATTCCTGTGCCGCGTCTCATTTCATACGAACCAATGAGTTCGCCACCTTCCGACCACTGCCGCGCGAGGCCGTGCGGCAGGCCGTTCCGATAAGGCTCGGAGGAAAGCAATACCCCTGGCATATCCCAACGATAGACTGTGCCCTGATAGACGCCATCCTTCAGCGGAGTCTCAAAGCTCGCCTCACCCGTCTCGTGAAAGAAACGGACGCCCACCAATTTGCCACGCACTTGGTACTCGGCCTTTGCCTTTGTGCCATCCGCATAGCGATCCACTACCCATTCCCGCGCTGTCTTTGGAATTGACGAACGATATTTCGGTTTCATCCCAACACTTCCTCTGGCTTCATATTTTGAGTCATTACTTCAGCCAACGCCGCCATGAAACCCGCGCGCGGCGAGAGGCCGAGCGGTTCGTAGCCCAGGGCCCGCGCGGCTTCATCGCCGAACAGCGCCGCCATGAGGGTGGGCGTGTCTTTCGCCTCGCGGTACGGCGCGAGAACGATCCGGGTGTAGTCAACGTCATCGGGAGACAAAGTCTGTGTCGCGCCCCCAAAATACATCGCCAATCCCTCCTGCCTCATGATCTGGCCCAGAGTTTTCGGCAGGCCACGTCGAAGCATGTAGGCGTGGCGATAGACCGTCATCAGCACCTCACGCCGAACGGCGTCCGGGGTCCATGTTTCATTCGTCCAACACGGAATGGTGGCAAAGCCGCGCCTCAACTCCGCTTTCGGTTGGAAACGAAAGGCGGCCTCGGTGGCGTAGCGGTTTGTCCACTGGCTGCGAGCGTCGTCGCACACGCACAAGCAAACCTTCAGTTCGCCCTCCAGGTGAGCCAACCGCCGCTCACATTCGGCCAACGCATTGGTAGCAACAGTTTCGGCATCAAACGCCAGCAGTTCGTCCAGCTTGGCGGCGTTGTGATCGTGGCCCATCGGGTTCATGGCGACGATGGGCAGAGCCATATCGTCCGTGCCGCCTCTGATGGTTTCAATATATTTCCAGAAGCGCTCAAACCCGCGCGGCATGGTGTACAGCTCGCGTTGGGTTTGGAGTGCGGGGAGGAGTTCAAGTTTCATGGTTGCTTACGTTCCATTCTCTTGCATTACTAACGCCCGAATATACACATCGGCGTCATACTGGCATTCTTTGCTCACCCAATCTGGCAGAGCATTCAACTCCATCAGTCGTTTCACAAAATCCTTTCGACAATTCGTACAAGGCCCATACTCGTAGAGTGTCAACAATGCCCGCACTTCGCTTTCAGGGTTAGGGTGAGCGGCGTAGAACTCTTGAATATCACTTCCAGCCACATGTCGTTCATTCTCATCAAGAAGCCTCGGTAGAAATGCCTCAACCAAGGCGTGATCACCTTCCTGAAAATTCTTCACCAGTAATCCAACGGCATCGCCTTTCGGCTCATTACTCTTCATAATCTTCAACGCGAATTCCCTGATCCGCGCATCTCTGACATTTCCTAACACCATAAATGCGCGTTTTGATAGCGTATACTCATCGTGGCCTGTTAACGCGATTAATCGCTCACAATCCAGTGGGAAGGGCCGCTCGTAGAAAAGGAGCAAGGCAGACCTCAACCAACGTTCATCGGTCTCTCTTAGTAAATCCACAGCCGCCTGATTCAGTTCGGTTTCATCGGTCTCCTTGCCCCATTGCACAAGGGCCTTGTAACTGAATTTGAAGATTTGCGGCTTTAGTTCAACATATGACAAGCCAGTAGGGTCAGGACGTGTATGTTGTGATCTCTCATTCTTTCCCAATCGCTTTTTCAACACAGCATCTACAAAAGATTCAGCCCTCGGGTTGGTCTTTGAGGCTTGTGCAGCGGCTTTGCTTACCGCCTCTATACCAAATCGTTTTTCCACATCTTCTAACAAACTTTCATCTTCCCAGAAAACTTCGTCAGGCAATATGCTCTCACCAATCGCGTTAGCAACGAACAGGAAGCCTTCCAACCCGTCTAAATCTATCAAATCCAAGCCGTCAAAATGGTCGCCCTCAACGTTGGCGATAAAGTGGTCATACATTGCTGCTCGAGCCTCAGCATCGCCCGATTGGGCGAATAACTTGGCCAGATCATATAATTGCGGCTCCCGATCGCCATCTATATTATTCTTGAGCGCTGACAAAATGCTTTGTCGATAGAATTCCACCTCCGGTGTTATTTGGATAATATCGAACATGTACTGCGCCCGATTATTCTCACATTGTCGGTCGAAGGCCCAGTTGTGCAAGCACGCTTCAAGAATAATGTCTTGGTATGGCATGGCATCATGTGCTTGCAAGTACACAATCGCCCGCCCCAAACCAACTTTCAAGAGTCGTTTGAATTCCGTTTTGTTCAAATCAATCTCCCTTATCCATTCCGATGCGGTTTCCCCGTCCGCTTCGCATAGCGCTCGGCCCAATGGAAGACTCGCATCTCGACGAGTCATGGTTAGGGTTTTGCTTTATTAGGATCTGGAATTTCCCTTTTCCCATTCTTCACGCAAAATCCCCATGAAGATCATGTCCCAACGCCTGCCGTCGCGGTTGAGGCACTGGCGCATCCGGCCTTCGTCGAGGAAGCCGCATTTCTCGTAAGAGCGAACGGCGCGCGGGTTATAGTCGAACACCGTCAGCGAGACGCGATGCAGGTTAAGTTCGGCGAAGGCATAACGCAGGATCAGCCGCATCGCGTCTGTGCCATAGCCCCGGCCCCAATACTCGCGCTCGCCCAAGCCGATGCCGACCCAGCCTTCACCATGTTGCCAGTGATTGACCTCAAGGGTAACATGGCCGATCAGCCGGTCGTCATCCAATGTCCGGGTGGTGAACAGAAAAAAGTTGGCCCCGGAGAGACCGCCCAACTCCTCGCGCACTCGATCCGCCGACCACTCCCGGCTCAGCCGCGTATCCATCAACCGCCAGAACTCCGAGTCCCGCGACCAACGGGCAAACGCTTCGGCGTCGGCCTTTTCATCCAACGCCGCTAACCGCACCAACTCGCCAACAAACAACGTATCGTTCATTATTCACTCGACTACTTGACTACCTGACTACTCGACCACACGACCGCGCAACCAATCCTCCCGCAACAGGCCCATGAACACCTCCCCATACCACTTGCCGTCGTAACGCGAATACTCGCGCAACATGCCCTCGTGAACAAAGCCGGCTTTTTCGTAAGCCCGAATCGCGCGGTCGTTGCCCTCCAGCACCGTCAACGAGATGCGATGTAGATTGAGTTCGACAAAACCATAACGCAGAATGAGTCTAAGGGCCTCCGTGCCGTAGCCTTTGCTCCAATAGTTCCGATCGCCGATGCCGATGCCCAGCCAGGCGTTGCCATGAGTCCACTTTGGCCATAGCCCGACGTGACCCAGCGCCTGATCTCCATCCAGCGGGCGAATGACGAAAAAGAAATTGCCATCCCCTTCGCCTTCCTCTTCAAGCATGGCCTTGGTCTGAGCAACAGATCGCGGGCGAGCCGGTGCGCCGTCGAGCAACCGCAAAAACTCCGAGTCGGATGACCAGCGAGCGAACGCTTTGGCATCTGCCTCCGGGTTGGCCGCCGTGAGCCGGATGAGCTGGCCGCGAAGCGTGTTGCCTCTAAACATTCCTCCCATCCTCCCTCTCCGCGACACCCCATTTGTTTTGCCACTCTTCACGCAACAGGCCTAGCATCACGTCGTCCCAGCGCTGGCCGTAACGATGGATCGCTTCGCGTCGCCGCACTTCCACTGTGAACCCGGCGCGCTCAAAAAAACGAATGGCCCGCTCGTTGTAGCCCAACACCCCGGCCGTGACCCGGTGCAGATTCAATTCACCAAAAGCGTAGCGCAGGATCATGCGTAGAGATTCCCGGCCATAGCCCTGATCCCGATCATCCGGTGAACCGATCCCGATGAGCAAATTATCATTGCCATGATTCCAACTGATGTCGGATAGTTTGACGAATCCAATCAACCGGTCGTCGGTCCGAGTCCGGATCGCAAAGTAAAACTGCTTTTCCTTGTCCTTCTCCGCCGCTTCATACTTTTTGCGAATCTGATCGGGCGACTGAGGCCGGGCCGGCGCGGGATCGAACGAATGGAGATACTCCGGGTCGTGCGTCCATCCCGATTCGATCCCGGCATCCCGCTCCGGGTCGGGCATTGCCAGGCGTACAAGCTGGCTTTCAAAGAGTTGGTCTGTGATCGTCATTTGGCGTTCTCCACAGGAAAAATAAAGGCCGTAAGCTCTTTTATGCTTACGGCCTTTCGCGCAGAAACGCGCTAAATAAAAAGGCCGTAGGCATCCACTGCGCCTACGGCCTGAGAAAGTTTATTTGCGAAAACTCCCTAAGGGCAACAGGCGCAATACGACAAGGCAGAACCGCTGAAACCACCGACAATAGTGTGGGGATGAAACATGTTGAATTGCGCCTTCCTTTCCATAGAGTGCCGGCAGTTTATCACAAAGCCCGAGCGCGAGTCAAGAATTTTTTGAAAACAGACGCCGATAGAGTTCGGTTTGTAACAAATGTCCCGGATCGCATCGGTCTTTGAATTGGCGAAAGCAGGCCAGCGTTTCCTCGCCCAATGAGCGGGCCACCGCCCGTGCGGTGAGCATGCTGTCTTTGGCAAAATAAAAACGACCCCCGGCCGGCAAGACAACGTCATTAAGTTCGTAAGTCAGCTTTTGCAGAGCCTGTCGGTTGCCGTCTGTCACTTTAAAATCCATCGCCAGTGAATAGCCGTCTACGGCGTGGCTGAGCAAAAACTTGTCAGGGCGGTGGCGTTTGAGCACACCAAGATAGGTGGGCAGGCCGCGTTTCTGACTGAGGGTGAGAATTTCGCAAAAGGCATCGGCGGCAGTTTCACGCGGGATAAAGCTTTGATATTGAATCAGGCCGCCGCGCCCATATGACTTCTCCCAATTTGGCACGTAGTCGAGCAGAAAGTTGAAAGCGACCAGCGATTGCAAATACGTCTTGCGATGGCTGTAGGTGCGAGAAGCGATGTACTTACCGGTGTTCACCAGCCACGTTCCGGCATTGTTCATAAATGGGCGCATGAACTGATACAGGATGGATTTCGGCACCAGACCCAGGAACGTGTCGGGCAAATTTTGATGGTCGGGTTGCAGGGATAATGTTGGCGTCGCGTCTTCACCGGGCTTGAGGTAGTGGGCGCGATGCACCTGTCCGCGGCCCAGGGCGCCCCGGCCCCCCCATGTGCCGTCCACCCATCCCACCAGATAATCACTGTCCGCTTTGAGCGGCTCCATCTCGGCCATCATCTGTCGCAGGCTCGGCGAAGCCCAGGCATGTACCCACAGGTCGCCGGAATAAATGCGTTTCATCTGCAAGGTGATGGAAGTGAACACGCCCAGCACACCGACACCGCTGATCATGGCGTGAAAGAGATCACCATGGTGAGTTGGCGTGCAAGTGATCGACTCGCCGGTGGGCAACAAAGCGGTGAACTCCAATACATGTTCGCCAATGGGGCCAGCAACAAAGTTGTTCTTGCCGTGAATGTTCATGCCCAGGCATCCGCCCAGGGTGGGGAACATCGTTCCGGGCACCACCCGCGGCCACCACCCATCTTCCAGAATGTGCATCCACAAATCCTGAATCGTTACCCCTGGCTCGACTTTGATCACGCCCGTTTCCGGATTCCAAGCCAATATCTGATTCATACGCCCCAGATCGAGGACGATATGGCCGCCATTGAGGGAAGCATCCCCATAACTGCGCCCCGCCCCCCGGAAGCCGATGGTGAACTCGTGGCGCAATGCGAGTTGAAACAGCTCAACAATTTGTTCAACGTGGGTGGGGCGATAGACGTAAGCCGTGCTCCGCAGAGAGCGGCCAAAATTATAGAGAAGGGTTAAGCGATCAAGGGAGGGAAACACGGCAACCTAAAACGACAGCCGCCGGAAGATGACGGAGGGGATGTTGCGGACAATAAACATCATCAATCTCCAACGCGCCGGGGTATAAATTTCCTGTTTGCGCGAACGAATGGCCGCCCACACGTCGGCGGCAACTTGCTCCGGGGAGACGACCCAAAACGTGCGCTTCACCCCTTTGAGCATGTCGGTGTCCACGAAGCCGGGCTTGACGGTGAGGACGTGAACACCTTTGCGAGTGAGGCGATTGCGAAGGGCTTCGAGGTAAGTGCTAAGGGCGGCCTTCGACGTGTTGTTGGCGGGATTCACAATCCGCCCCCGGTCGCCTGCCACTGACGAGAGGCCAACAATGTGCCCACTCCCAGATCGTTCAAAGAGCGTTGCCGCTTGATCCAGCCATACCATTGCGCCCAATACATTCACCTCGACCATCGCTTTGTCTTTTTCGAAGTTGAACTCCGAGAGACCGACGGACGACATCACACCGGAAGCGTAGACTACGACATCAATTCGGCCAAAATCACGCAAGATGGTTTGAAAAAGCTTCGGGGCTTCGTCGTAGTGCGTCACGTCATGCGGATAGGCCGAAGCGGGGCCCCCTGCCGTTTTGATCCCTTCACAAATTTTATTCAGCAGATCAGCCCGACGGGCCACCAGCGCCACCGCATACCCTTCACGGGCCAGACGGCGGGCAATGGCCTCGCCAATGCCTGACGATGCGCCAATAATGATTGCGCCTGGAACGGGAGTAAGAGTCGAAGTTTTAAGTGGCGTGGTCATGGTAACACTCTAATCCGCCCCTGGCCTTTATTCTTTGTTCGACTCGGTTCTGCGGGGAAAGTTTCCCGGCAGAAAAAGGTTGACCACGGAAGACGCCATCCGGGCGGATTAGATTGCAATTAGGTTATTACATCACATCCGGCGCTTGAATCACCAACAGCCGCAAGGCATTTGCCAGGGTCTGCCGTGCGGCGGCGACGAGGCGCAAGCGGGCATTTCGGATCGAGACACTCTCGGCCTGCAACACTGGCACAACATGATAGAAGCTGTGGAAGGTCTTGGCCAGATCGAAAACGTAGCTTGCCATGTGCAGAGGCTTGTAGTCGAGCGCGGCTTGTTGCACCACATTGGGGAAGCGGGAGAGCAAATCAATCAGTTCTACTTCGTGCGGCGTCAACGCGTGCGTGAACGTCGTTTCCGCCGGAAGGGTCCCCGCCTTCTTCAAAATGCTATTGGCGCGCACATAGGCGTTCTGGACGTAGGGCGCAGTGCGGCCATCGAAATTGAGGGCGGCATCCCACTCGAACACAATGTCTTGCGTGTTATCCACCGCCAGCATGGCGTACACGAACGCGCCCAATCCTACTTTGCGCGCCACATCATCGCGTCGTTCGGGAGTCAGATCGGGGTTCTTCTCGGCGATCACAGCCTGCACCCGCCGATAGGCCTCATCGGCCACATCTTTGAAAAAAACGACGTTGCCTTTGCGCGAGGCCATCGTGCCTTCGGGCAGAGTCACAAATCCATAGGCCAGATGGTGACACTTGGCCGCCTGTGGAAAGCCCCACAGTTCAAGAATCTTGAACGCCTGCTGGAAGTGCAAACTCTGCCGCACATCCACCACATAGATCGAGCGATCGACATGATACTTTTCAAATTTCTGTTTAGCCAGCGCCAGGTCTTTGGTCGAATACAACGTCGTGCCATCACTCCGCAGGATGACGGAGGTGCGATACTTCTCCTTCTTGAGGCCCAATTTCTCATCAATCTTCACAATCACCGGGCCGCCGGGGCGCTCGTCGGCGGCGATGCCTTTGGCGATCAGTTCTTTGACGATCTCCTTCCCCGGCTCATCGGCCTCGCTCTCGAAGAAGAACACGTCAATCTTGATGTCCAGCATCTTCAAGATGTCGTCCAATTCGTCGAGGCTCCACTGGCGGGTGACGCGCCACAACTCGCGCACTTCGGGATCGCCTGCATCCCATTGGCGCAACATCTCGCGCCGTTCGGCGTCGTAGGCTTCGCGCCGCGCTTTCTCTTCCGCCGTCTCGTTTTCTTTCTCGGTCAGCATCGCCGTGGCTTCGGCGTAAATCTTCAGCATCCACTGGCCGCGCTCGTGAATGTTGGCGGGTTCCTGACCGTTGTAAAACTTGTTGTAGGCCCACATCACGGTGATGACGCTGAGGCCAATATCGCCCGGATACGAGGCCCGCACCGTGTCGAACCCGGCGAACTCGACCAGACGCGCCAGCGCCTCGCCCAGCAAAGCATTGCGGGCGTGGCCGATGTGGAACGAGTGATGCGTGTTAGGCTGGGCGTATTCGACCATGACCCGCTCGCCTTTGGGGCCGTCCCGGCCAAAGTCGGCTCCACCGGCAATGGCGGCTTCCACGACGCGGGCGGCATAGGTCGCCGTATCAAAATAAACGTTGACATACGCATCCTCCGCCGCCAGGCGCGCAAAGCCATCGGGCGTGCCCAATTTCTCGACGACGATCTCCGCCAGTTCCCGCGCCCGCGCCGGAACATTCACCTTTTTGCCCGCACGCGCTTCGGCGGCGGCGACTTGAAAGCAGACGTTGCTGCCCATCCCCCATTGCCCGGCAAACGGCGTCGGCTGCCACTTGATTTCACCCGGATCGGGGAAGCCGAGACCGGCTAAAATTTCAGAAATGCTTTTGGCGATGCGATTGAGATCACTATCAAACATATCCGCTCCGATATTAAACACCGAGTGTTATCGCGTGCAGACACTCGGTGCGCAGTGATTGTAACATGTATTGTGGATGTGGTATTCTTGGCCCTATGAAGAAGAAAAAGCCCACCCCTCGCAAACATCGGTTCGATCCCGCTGCGCTACCCCAAAGCGCCGCCACCTGGGGTGTAAGCGTTCAACAACTTCGGATTTGGATCACGCCCCCGGACGAGCCGCCAAGCCGCCCCTACCTGATCATGGTGTTAGACCTTACTCGCGATTTCCTCATGGGTGAGAATTTACTGGATCATGCGCCTACGCCAGATGAAGTCCGCGAGGTCATCTTCAAAACGATCGCCAAACCGGCTAAAGCGACAGGCCGCCCCCACCGTCCAAGCAAAATCCTCTTCGCTGATCCCATGGTCATCGAGGCGCTTGCCCCTGCCCTCACTCACATTGGCATCACTTGTGAGACGGGCGACCTTTCAATAATCCAACCCGTCATCCGCGATCTGGAAAAACACATGCGGGGTGGCGAGGAGCATCCCGGCCTGCTCTCTGGCGCCGGGGTGACGCCGGGGATGGCGGCCAGTTTCTTCGCCGCCGCCGCCGAGTTCTACCGCGCCGCGCCCTGGGTTCAATTGAGAAACGAGGATGCGTTTGCGATTCGCTTTCCCGCCAATGGAGGCCGAACGCGCATTGCCGTCACCATGGGCAACAGCGGGGTGGAATATGGGCTAGCGGTGTATAACGATTGGGCCGACATCGAAAAACTCTACACCGGCCTCGACAACCCCATGGAGGCCCTGCCGCTGGAAGGTGCGCTGACGCTGTTTTACGAAGGAGTCTCCCAACTGCCCCTGGAGGACTACGAAGCCATGCAACAGTATGAATGGGAAGTCGCCGATGATGAGCGCGCCCATCCGATCCCTGCGTTTTTCCAACGCGATGGCGGCATGCGACGGCCCACCCCCGACGAACTGCTCTGGCTTACCGCCGCTCTGCGCGCCATACCGATCCTCGTCCGTGATCATCTGCGCTGTGATGAGCAAGGTGGATTCCAGCCACTGGAAATGACGCTCAACATTCCCACTCATGCGGGCGAAGCTGCCGTCTACACCAAATTTCCGGCCGGCGTCATTGCCCACGAAAACCGCCCGGCTCAAGAACCGGAGTGGGAATGGCCAGACGAAGGCGAAGATGATGAAGAAAGCGAGGGCACTCCTGTTTTTGACCGCCGCATGATGGAAGGCATGATGGCGCAGATGACGGGCGGCCTCGGGGCGGCCCCAACCGGCGACCGCAAACTACAAAAAGCTCAGGAACTCATGTATCAGGCCTGGGAAGAAACGAACCCGGTCAAACGCCTCTCCCTCGCCCACAAAGCCCTCACCATTTCGCCCAACTGCGCTGACGCATATGTGTTGCTGGCGGAGGAGCAAGCCGACACTGTCGCCCGCGCCCACGAGTTTTATCAAAAAGGCGTTGAGGCCGGCGAGCGAGCGTTAGGGTCGGAATACTTCAAGCATGAGGTCGGCCACTTTTGGGGCCTGCTCGAAACCCGTCCCTATATGCGCGCCCGGCAGGGCCTGGCCGACTGCTTGTGGAAACTCAATCGCCGCGAAGACGCTATTGCCCATTATCGTGACATGTTGCGTCTCAACCCAGGCGACAATCAGGGCGTTCGCTACCTGCTCGTCGCATTGTTCCTTGAAATGGATCGCGATGACGATCTGATCAACTTGTTGAAACAATATAAAGATGATGGCATGGCGACGTGGCTGTATACATGGGCGCTGGCGGAGTTTCGCAAGAGCGGCGCTGGCA
>Ga0247727_10003579_pt1 | contig 34130 bp, 29 predicted proteins | sample WisWelCaveWW1625_FD_202498 | JGI IMG/M metagenome (GOLD analysis project Ga0247727, IMG submission 202498) | Biofilm microbial communities from Wishing Well Cave, Virginia, United States - WW16-25 | ecosystem: Environmental > Aquatic > Deep subsurface > Groundwater > Cave microbial mat | place...
CGGCTGGCGGGAAGTGCCGATCGACCCTTCGGAGCTAGGCGCATCGGCGGCGCGCAGCCAGCCCCGCATCGAGCAGTTCATCCTGGGCCGGCGTCCCGGCCTCTCCGACGAGGAGTTCGAGCGCGCACTCTACCTGGTGCGCAAGGAGGCTGAGCGCTGGGCGGCCGCCGAGGGCATCGCCGATTTCTACGTCCCTTCGCTCTCACACCGGACGCTGGTCTACAAGGGGCTGTTGGTCGCTCATCAACTCAAGAAGTTCTACCAGGACCTGCGCAACCCGCAGTTCGAGACGTCGCTCGCGGTCTTCCACCAGCGCTATGCGACGAACACCTTCCCCGACTGGGTTCGCGCGCAGCCCTTCCGCCTGCTCGCGCACAACGGCGAGATCAACACGCGACAGGGCAACAAGAACTGGATGCGGGCGCGCGAACCGGAGCTGCACTCCAAGCTTTGGGGCGATCAGCTGGGGCAGCTGAAGCCAATCATTCAGGCTGGCGGCAGCGACTCCATGGAACTGGACAACGTGCTGGAGGCGGTGGTGCTTTCCGGCCGGGACCCGCTCCACGCGCTGATGATGCTCATCCCGGAGGCCTGGGAGAACATGCCCAATATGCCTCGGGCGCGCCGCGACTTCTACGAATACCACGCCTGCGTGAGCGAGTCGTGGGACGGCCCCGCCAGCATCGCCTTCAGCGACGGCGTCTTCGTCGGCGCGACGCTTGACCGCAACGGGCTGCGTCCGGCCCGCTACCAGCTCACGTCCGACGGCCTCATCGTCATGGGGTCCGAGGTGGGGATGCTGGCGCTCGACGAGGAGCGCATCGTCCAGAAGGGGAGGCTCGGCCCCGGCCAGATCATCGCCGTGGACACGGCGCGTGGCAAGCTGCTGACCAACGACGAGATCAAGGACGAGGTTGTCTCGCGCCAGCCATACGGCGAGTGGGTGCGCGAGCACCGGGTCCACCTGGACGACTACCTCAAGACCTGTTCCATCGAGACGGTGAGCCCAGACCATAACCTGGCCCAGCAGCAGGTCGTCTTCGGCTATACGCGTGAGGAGCTCCAGTACGTCCTGAAGCCGATGGCGGGCGACGGCAAGGAGCCCGTCGGCTCGATGGGCGACGACACCGCGCTGGCGGTGTTGGAGAAACGGCGCAAGCTGCTCCCTTACTACTTCAAGCAGAAGTTCGCCCAGGTGAGCAACCCGCCGATCGACCCGATCCGCGAGGAGCTGGTGATGTCGCTCGACGTCTACCTGGGCCAGCGCCGGAGCCTTTTCGAGGAAACGCCGGAGCACGCCCGCCTTCTGCACCTGACCAGCCCGCTGATGGTGAACGAGGAGATGGACGCGGTGCGCGACCTCGATAACGGCTCGTTCGCCGCTGAGACGCTGCCCTGCCTCTTTCCGGTGGCCAGAGGGCCCGACGGGCTCAAGCCCGCGCTCGAATGTCTCTGCCGGGCCGCCTCGGACGCCATCGACCGCGGGAAGAACATCCTGGTGCTGAGCGACCGCAGCGTCGACGCGGCCAGGGCGCCGATCCCGATGCTGCTCGCCGTCGGCGCGGTGCACCACCACCTGATCCGCGAAGGACGCCGGATGCGCGCCAGCCTCGTCGTCGAGACAGCGGAGGCGCGGGACGTCCACCAGATCGCGCTGCTCATCGGCTACGGCGCCAGCGCCGTCAATCCCTACCTCGCTTTCGAGACAGTGGCCGGCATGTTCTTCTCCGGCGCGTTCCGTGACACGCCTGACGTCAACAAGGCGCTATCGAACTACCAGAGCGCCGTCGACGCTGGTGTGCTCAAGATCATGTCGAAGATGGGCATCTCGCCGGTCTCCGCCTATCAGGGGGCGCAGATCTTCGAGGCGGTCGGCCTAGGCCCGGAGGTGGTCGACGCGGCCTTCGCCGGCACCCCCTCTCGGGTGGGCGGCATCGGCTTCCGGGAGATCGCTGAGGACGTGCTGGAGCGGCATCACCACGCTTTCGCCGCGGAAGACGGCGTCCGGATTGAAGACGGCGGCTTCTATAAGTTCCGGCGCGACGGCGACTACCACGGCTTCAACCCCGATATGGTGCGCTCTCTTCACCGGGCGATGGAAGGCGACGACCCCGACCCGGCCGATTACGAAGAGTACCGGCGTCTGGTGGAGGCGCGCGAGGCGCCCGCCGCGCTCCGCGACCTGCTGCGCTTCAAGAAGGGGGCGCCCATTCCGCTCGATGAGGTGCAGCCGATCGGCGACATCATGAAGCGCTTCGCCACCGGCGCCATGTCGCTCGGCGCGCTCAGCCCGGAGGCGCACGAGACGGTCGCCATCGGCATGAACCGCATCGGCGGCAAGAGCGACACGGGCGAAGGTGGCGAAGAGTCGCGTCGCTATTACGAGCGGCGCAACGGCGACACGCCGAACAGCGCGATCAAGCAGGTGGCGTCCGGGCGCTTCGGTGTGACGCCGGCGTATCTGGCCGCCGCGCGCGAGCTGGAGATCAAGATGGCGCAGGGCTCCAAGCCCGGCGAAGGTGGGCAGCTCCCGGGCCATAAGGTCTCGGAGTACATCGCGGCGATCAGGCACACGCTGCCCGGCACGCCGCTCATCTCGCCGCCGCCGCACCACGACATCTACAGCATCGAGGACCTCGCGCAGCTCATCTACGACCTGAAGATGGTCAACCCGCGCGCCAAGGTCTGCGTGAAGCTGGTGGCCGAGGAGGGCGTCGGCACCATCGCCGCGGGCGTGGTGAAGGGCTACGCCGATCTGATCCATATCTCCGGCTGCGAGGGCGGCACCGGCGCCTCGCCCCTCAGCTCGATCAAGAACGCCGGCCTGCCCTGGGAGCTCGGCGTCGCGGAGACGCAGCAGGTGCTGGTGCAGAACGACCTGCGCAGCCGCGTCGTCCTCCGCACCGACGGCGGCTTCCGCACGGGCCGCGACGTCGTCGTTGCGGCGATGCTCGGCGCGGAGGAGTACGGCTTCGGCACGGCGGCGCTGGTGGCCATCGGCTGCCAGATGGCGCGGCAGTGCCATCTCAACACCTGTCCTGTCGGCGTGGCTACGCAGCGCGATGACCTGCGCGAGAAGTTCACCGGCACGCCGGACGACATCGTGCGCTTCTTCGGCTTCGTCGCCGAGGAGGTGCGCCAACTCCTGGCCGAGCTGGGCTACCGCACCCTGGAGGAGGTCATCGGGCGGATGGACCTGCTGGAGCCGGTCGACGAGCTCGACGATGCGCGGGCGCGCACCCTGGACCTGCGGCCGCTGCTCTGGGTGCCCGACGACGGCCGGCCGCTGCGCTGCCAGCAGGAGCGCAACGACCGCGCCGAGGAGATCCTGGACGACCAGATCCTCATCGACGTCGCTCAGGCGATCGAGGGCAAAGGTGAGGCGAAGCGCTCGTACCCGATCCGCAACGTCAATCGGACGGTCGGCGCGCGCGTCGCCGGGGAGATCGCGCATCGCCATCGCCTGGAAGGGCTGCCTGAGGGCACGATCGAGCTGCAGTTCACCGGCAGCGCCGGGCAGAGCTTCGGCGCGTTCTGCCACCGGGGCCTGCGCCTGCTCCTCACCGGCGAGGCGAACGACTACGTGGGCAAGGGGATGGGCGGCGGCGAGATCGCCCTCCGCCCGTCACCGGACGCGACCTTCGAGAGCCACGAGAACGTGATCATGGGCAACACCGTCCTCTACGGCGCGACGGGCGGCTCGCTCTTCGCGGCCGGACGCGCCGGCGAGCGCTTCGCCGTGCGCAACAGCGGCGGCAAGGCGGTGGTGGAGGGCGTGGGCGACCACGGCTGCGAGTACATGACCGAGGGCGTCGTCGTGATCCTGGGCGAGACCGGGCGCAACTTTGGCGCCGGCATGTCGAACGGCATCGCCTACGTCCTCGACGAGCACGGCGACTTCGCGAGCAAGCTCAACCCGGAGCTGGTGGCGCTCAAGCGCGTCAACGCGCCGGAGGACGTGGAGATGGTACAGGCGCTCATCCAGCGCCACGTCCAGCTCACGGAGAGCCGGCGCGGCCGCGAGGTGCTGGAGCACTGGGAGCGCTACCAGCCGCTCTTCTGGAAAGTGGCCCCCCACTCGGCGATGACCGAAGAGGGCCCCCAGACGATCATCCGCCGCCATCTCGAAAGCCTGCGCGCCGCCCTCGCGGTAGGGTAACCACGCCGGACGCGCTCCACTCAGCACCGACCTTAGGGGTGTCAACGGGTTGGCCGCCCCAGGCGCTGGGCCGCTCGACGCCTCGGACCTGATCTGGCAGTCTTGCCAGCGGCACTGGGCGCGGCAGGGCGGCCTGCCTGTCGCGGCCCTGTCTCTTGGGGCTACGAGTCACGTATAATCCTCTCGCTTGTATACCCGCTACCAACCCTAGAAGGAGGACGACGTGACGACGCAGCAGATCGACGCGGCAAAGGCGGAGGCGTTCGCCGGCCAGGTGGTCGGCATCCTCAACGGAGGGATGCTCTCGCTGATGCTCGGCATCGGCCACCGGACCGGCCTCTTCGACAAGATGGCGGAGCTGTCGCCCTCAACCAGCGAGGAGATCGCCAAGGCCGCCGGCCTGAACGAGCGCTACGTTCGCGAGTGGCTGGGCGCGATGGTGACGGGCCGTATCGTGGAGTACGACCCGACGTCGGGTGCGTATTCCCTCCCGCCGGAGCACGCGGCGATGATCACCCGGGCGGCGGGGCCGAACAATCTCTGCACGCTGGCCGAGTTCTTTCCGTCGATGGCGGCGGTGCAGGACGGCATCGTGCGCAGCTTCCAGCAGGGCGGCGGCGTGCCGTATTCCGAGTACGCCAACTTCCAAACGCTGATGGCGGCCCTGAGCGCCGACATCTCCGACGCCACGCTGATCGAGGTGACGCTGCCGCTGGCGCCGGGGCTGGTCGAGCGGCTGGAGGCCGGCATCGACGTCGCCGACCTCGGCTGCGGTTCGGGCCACGCGATCAACCTGATGGCGAAGGCGTACCCCAAGAGCCGCTTCGTTGGCTACGACTTCTCGGAGGAAGGCGTCGCTGCTGGGCGGAAGGAAGCGCAGGAGCTGGGCCTGTCGAACGCGACGTTCGAGGCGCAGGACATCGCGGAGCTTGGCGGGAGGGACCAGTTCGACCTGATCACGGTGTTCGACGCCATCCACGACCAGGCGAAACCGCGCCAAGTGCTGCAGAACATCAGCAATCTCCTGCGTCCGGACGGCGTCTTCCTCTGCGTCGACGTCCAGGCTTCCAGCCACCTGCACGAGAACATGGAGCACCCGCTCGGGCCGATGCTCTACTCCATCTCGACGATGCACTGCATGACGGTGTCGCTGGCGCTGAACGGCGAGGGCCTGGGGACCGTCTGGGGCGAGCAGAAGGCGCGCGAGCTGATGAACGACGCCGGCTTCACGAGCATCGACGTGAAGCAGGTGGAAGGCGATATCTTCAACAACTACTACATCGCCCGCAAGGGGTAGACACCGCCTGATGCCTGCTCATCCGGGCTGTCCGTGCGTCCAATACCATCGTTCCGTTGAGCAGCCAAGACTAGTGTAATTCGCAGCGGCGCGGGTTATCCTCGAACCATGGCCAGCCGCGGGCGACCGCCGCATCCCGATATCCTCACCCCTCGTGAGCGGGAGGTGCTGGCGCTGCTGCGCGAGGGCCTCTCGAATGAGGAGATCGCGCGGCGGCTGGGCGTAACGCTCGCCGGCGCGAAATACCACGTCTCCGAGATCCTCGGCAAGCTAGGCGTCTCGACTCGCGAGGAGGCGGCTCGCTGGCGCGAGACGGAGCGCCCGTGGTGGTCGACCGCCGTCGCGCCGGTGGCGTTCTTCTGGCGCAGAACGAATGCCGGCTGGCTCTCGCAGGCGACGACGGCGGCGCTGGTGGTAGGTGTGGCGGCGGGCGCCTCGCTGCTGGCGTGGGGCCTGGTGCGAACGGAGGGCGGAGAGAGTGTCTCAAATGCGGGCGCAGGGCTGAGCGTCCCGAACGCTATCTCCCCACCCAGTGTCCAGGCGCTGCCGCCAACGCCCACGCTCGCGCCGGCGCCCACCTTCACGCCCGATCCGCTGACTCCGTTCATGGGCGTCTACGTGGTCAGCCGGGACGGCGGCGAGCTGCGCCACCTGGTGCCTGGCGAAGTGTTCCACGCTGACCTGGCGCCCGATGGCTCCGAGGTTTTGTACCAGGCCGACGGCCGGATCGTCGCGACGCATGTGGCGACCGGCGCGACCCGCGTCGTCATCGACCCGCCGGCCGGGGGCTTCGTTTGGGGTGCGTCCTGGTCCGCCACCGGGCGATACGTCACGTATGTAAGGGAAGGGGACAACGGCCCCAGGGGGGTGTGGATCGCCCGCCGCGACGGCTCCGAGGCGCGAGTGCTCTTCACCGCCGGGGAGGCTGGTGGGCGTCTGTCAATCATGGACTGGCTGCCGGACGATAGTGCTGCGTTCGCCTTCTCGTCCGTGCCCGTCGACCCGGGTACAAGCCTGGTGCGCGTGACGCCGGACGGCGACATCTCCGAGCCGCTGGCCAGCGACATCGACCTCTGTGGGTGCGGCGGTGGCGGGGCCTATCGCGTCGTCGTCTCTCCGGACGGTTCGCGGGTGGCGTTTTCCGACCATACCGGCGATATCTACGTCCTCAACGCCGACGGCTCCGGCCTGCGGAGCGTCGGGCAGGGGACGCTCATCGATTGGGTCGACGAGAACAGCCTGGGCTACGGCAGCTTTCCTGGCGAGGACGGACCGTTCGGGTCGACCTTCCGCCTCCACCTGCTCGACGGCTCCGTGACGCCTACGCCCTTCTCCCTGGCCGTCGCCCCCGACGGTGCCGTCGTGCGGGACTTCGTCTGGAGCTGCGAGACGCCGAAGTCGCTCGTCATCCAGACGCGTGATGGCCGGGAGACCGACCCGCTTCGTGGGCGTATTCCCGGCTTATGGTCTATCAACGACGCCGCTTGGCTATGGGACGGCAGCGGCCTGGTGTTTACGGTCACGCGGCAGGACGTGTGTACCTAGGGGGCGCCGCCTCGCTCCTTCGTCGCCTGTCCGCCCACCCCTACGAACGTGTCCTTGAACCGCCAGTCGTCCAGGTGGAGGAGAACGTTGAACGTCCCGAAGCGGCGCTCGTCGTACTCCACGGTGTCCAGCGCCTCGACGGGGTCGCCGGCGGGGTCGCGGAAGACGCGGCGCACGGCGTAGCCGGTCGTGCGTTCGGCGGGAACGCGGCCCATCTCGCGGATCAGCGCGCGGAACTGGGCGGGCCGCACGAGTTGGCCGTGCTGCGCCCCGGCCGCGGTCGAGATGCTCTCGTTGATCAGCGTCCCCCCGAAGTCGTTGGCGCCGGCGCCCAGCAGGAGCTGGGCCAGGCGCGTCCCCTCCTTCACCCAGGACACCTGGATGTTCTGGATGTCGCGCCCCAGCACCAGGCGTGAGACGGCGTACATCTTCACCACCTCCGGCCCGGTCGCGCTGTCGCGGATGCCTTCGACCAGGCCCTTCTGGTACATCGGCGCCTCGCTGTGGACGAAGCTGAGCGGGACGAACTCGGTGATGCCGCCGGTGCGCCGCTGCACGTCGCGGAGCAGCGCGAGGTGGCGCGCCTTGTGCTCCGACGTCTCGACGTGGCCGTACATGATCGTCGACGTCGTCGGCACGCCCAGCTCGTGCGCCGAGGTGATTACCTCGACCCACTGGTCGACGGTGATGCGCCCGGGCGAGATGCGGTCGCGCACCTCCTGCACCAGCACCTCGGCCGAGGTGCCCGGCAGGCTATCGACACCGGCGTCCTTCAGCCGCCGCACGTACTCTCGGATCGAGCAGCGCGACCGCACGGAGCCGTAGAGCACCTCCTCCGGCGAGAAGCCGTGGATATGGATCTCGGGCAGCTCCGTCTTGAGGGCGCGGCAGAGGTCCAGGTACAGATTGCCCTTCATCTTGGGGGGCAGGCCGGCCTGGATGCAGACCTCGGTCGCGCCCAGCTCCCAGGCCTCCTTCGCCCGCCGCACGATCTCCTCGGCGGGCAGCAGGTAGCCCTCCTCCATCCGGTGGTCGCGGCTAAACGCGCAGAAGCCACAGCGCTTGATGCAGACGTTGGTGAAGTTGATGTTGCGGTTGACGACGTAGGTGACCAGGTCGCCCGCCTGCTCGCGACGGAGGTAGTCCGCCGCCAGCACCAGCGCCTGCATGTCGCGGCCCGTGCAGTCGAACAGCGTCACCGTGTCGCCGACCGACAGGTCGCGTCCCGCCAGCGCGCGGTCGATCGCCGACGCCACCGCCGGCGTCAGCCGCCCGAGGAGCGATTCTAGCGCGCCTGCCGTCACGTTGAGCGGTAGCGAAGGGTTTGGCCCCTCCCTCGGGGCGTCATCGTATCGCTCTGCTGTATCCAAAGGGCCAGATTCTTCGCTCCGCTCAGAATGACGGGATCGACTTCGATCTCGCTTCTCGCGTCCCGTCTCCCGTTTTTCCGCGTCTCGTCTCACCATCGGTGTTCCTCCCAGCGCACGAGGCCCGCCGCGTCGGTCCAGCGCTCGACGGAGGGGCGGCAGCGCTCCCGCGCGAAGCGCTCGTTCGTCGCGAACTCCGGGTAGATGGCCAGGCGCTCGCGCAGCTCGAAGCCGGCCTCCTCGGTGATCTGGCGCAGCTCGACGATCTTCGGCCACGGCGCCTCCGGGTTGATGTGGTCCTTCGTCACCGGCGAAACGCCGCCCCAGTCGTTGATCCCGGCCAGCAGGTACTGGCCGTAGGCGTCCGGAGTCAGGTTGGGCGGCGCCTGGATGTTCATTGCCGGGCCTAAGATCAGCCGCGCGGTGGCGATCGTGCGCAGCATCTCGTACACGCTCGGCTCGTCCTGGTGGCGCATGGGGATGTCTTCCTTCACACGGAAGTTCTGGACGATCACCTCCTGCACGCAACCGGTCTCCTCGTGCACCTCCTTGATCGCGAAGAGCGAATCGACGCGTTCTTCCCACGTCTCGCCGATGCCGATCAGGATGCCGGTGGTGAACGGCACGTTGAGTTCGCCGGCGTAGCGCATGGTATCGAGGCGCAATTCCGGGACCTTGCCTGGGCAGTTGAAGTGGGCCTCGCCCTTCGCGTGCAGCCGCTCTGAGGTGGTCTCCAGCATCAGCCCCATCGAGACGTTGCACTCCCGCAGCGAGGCGACCTCCTCGCGCGACATGATGCCGGGGTTGGCGTGGGGCAACAGGCCCGTCTCGCTCAGCACCAGGTCGCACATCTCGCGCAGGTAGGAGATCGTCGTTTCATGGCCGAAGCGGCGGAGGTCGTCGCGGACGAAGTCGTAGATCTCCTCCGGCTTCTCGCCCAGCGAGAAAAGCGCCTCCTTGCAGCCCTGCTGCCGGCCGGCCTCGGCGACGGCGAGCACCTCGTCCGGCGACATCGTCCGCGCGACAGGGTCCTTCGGCCCGCGCGCGAAGGTGCAGTAGCCGCACTTCTGACGGCAGAGGTTCGTCAGTGGGATGAAGACCTTGCGCGAGTAGGTCACCGTCCGTCCGCGGCCCTGGTCGCGCACGAGGCCGGCGGCGAGCATGAGCGCCGACAGCTCCGAGCCCTGCGCGCCGATCAGCCGGACGCCGTCCGGGCGCGACAGGCGCTCCCCGGCGACGGCGCGGCCGAGCAGCTCCTCGAAGGCGGGGTCTAGGCGCTGGTGGACGTAGAACATGAGTGATGTTTCTCCACCGCCCCGTAAACGGGGCGGCAGGGGAATTCGCCCCCACCTGCCGCACCCTTCAGGATGCGGTCCAAGGCTCTCTCCCAAACAAAAAGCCGAGCCCACCGCCCCGACGCGCGATCGAGCGTCAGGATCTCGTGGGCCCGGCGCCAGCTTCTCCCGCTGGCCGGTCTCGAAGCCGGGCCAGAACTGAGGTACGGACGCATGGTAGGCCACTGACGGCAGGGAGTCAAGCGCAGCGCTCGTTTCGTTGTGTGATCTGAGTCACACAACGCGCTTTCTCTCGACTGGTATACTGCCGACACGAGTGGCATCTGGCATGTCGGATCCTGTGGTCATCCGCGTTCCCGGCCCCGCCGAGCTGCACCTGAGCACGCGCTCCGGCCGCGTCACCGTCGTCGCCGAAGACCGGGCCGACGTCGTCATCGAGAGCGGCGCTCCCTCGCACATCGACAGCGACGCGACCGGTCGCGTGGCGCTCGCCTCGGCTCACCACGGCTCGTCGCGCCTGGAGGTGCGCTGCCCCACTGGCAGCGACCTCTCCATCGGCACGCTCTCCGGCCACGTCGAGCTGCAAGGACAGTTCGGCGACGTGCGCATCACGACGATCAGCGGCCACATCGCCGTCGACCGCGCCGACGCGATCGACGTGCGCAGCGTCTCCGGCCATATCCAAGTCGGCCGCTGCTCCGGGCGCTGCCGGCTGCGTACCAAGTCCGGCTACACCCAGGTCGAAAGCGCCGGCGACGCCGCTGTCTCCACGGTCTCCGGCCACGTGCGCCTGAGCGAGACGACCGGCGACGTCAGCGTCAAGAGTGCCAGCGGCGCCGTCGACCTGGGCGCCTGCGGCAAGGGCGACGTGGCGGTGCAGACGCTCTCCGGTTCGGTGCGCGTCGCCCTGCCCGAAGGCGTGCGGCCGAGGGCGCGCCTGCGCAGCCTTTCCGGCCGTCCTCGCTGCGATTGCCCGCCCGGCCAGGACTGCGAGATCAGCGTCCAGTCGCTGAGCGGCAAGATCGAAATCGTCCCGGCGTGACCGTGGCGGCCCCGCCCGAGACCCGGGTGACGCACGGGACGGTGGTCTTCACGGACATCGTGGGCTTTACCGAGTACACGGCTCTACGCGGCGACGACGAAGCGCTGGAACTGCTCTCCGTCCAGGAGCGGCTGGTCCGCGAGGAGCTGCCGGACGAGGCGCGTATCGTCAAGGAGCTGGGCGATGGCCTGCTCCTCTGGTTCCGCGACGCCTGCGAGGCGGTGCGGGCCAGCCTCCGCCTCCAGGAGCGCTTCGAGCGCGAGTCGTCGGAGTCGATGTTGCCGCTCTGGGTGCGCATGGGCGTCCACTCCGGCCGCCAGACGCGTCGTGGTGACGATCTGGTCGGCCACGACGTCAACGTCGCCTCGCGCGTCGTCGACGTCGCCGGCCCGGGCGAGGTGATCCTCTCGGAAGCGACGCTGGCGCAGGTCGACGATCGCCTGCCGGACGTCTCGTTCGAGGAGATCGGCCCGGTGGTGATGAAGGGCATCCCGGAGCCGGTGCGTCTCTACCGCGCGCTGCGGGAGAACCCCTAGCGCCGGCCGCCCACCAACCGCAGCGCCGCATCGTGCGCCGCCGCCTCCACCCGGTCGTCCAGCGGCGTCAGCGAGACGCCGTCGCCGTAACGGCGACGCAGCGCCAGCTCGATGAGCCGGTCTGCGAAACGAGGGTTTTTCGGCAGCAGCGAGCCGTGTAGGTACGTCCCGAAGGCGTTGCGGTAGCGCGCGCCCTCCGTGCCGTCGCGGCCGTTGTTGCCGTGGCCCGAGCGCACCGTCGCCAGCGGCGCGGCGCCGTCGCCGAGGTGGGTGCGCCCGCCATGGTTCTCGAACCCGACCAGCGTCACGCCCGGCTCGTCGCGCCAGCCGGCGACGACGTTGCCGATGAGCCGCGGCGCGTCCGGCCCGGGGTGCTCCGTCCAGAGGTCGAACACGCCCAGCCCCGCCAGCTCCTCGCCCGACGCCTCGCGGTAGAAGCGACCGAAGAGCTGGTAGCCGCCGCACACCGCCAGCGCGACGGCGCCCGCCTCGACCGCCTCTCGCAACGCGTCGCCCTTGACCGAGCGCAGGTCATCGGCGACACGGCGCTGCTCGCGGTCCTGCGCTCCGCCGATGAAGGCGAGGTCGTGCGCGTCGGGGTCGAAGCGGTCGCCCAGCCCTAGCTCCGTCACCTCGACTTCGATGCCACGCTCGCGACAGCGGCGGACGAGGCAGACGATGTTGCCCCGGTCGCCATAGAGGTTCATCAGCCGCGGGTAGAGGTGCGCGATGCGCAGGCGGAGCGCGGTCATAGCGCCTCCTCCCAGTACGGCCGTTCGTGGCCGCGGCGGGCGAGCCGCTCGCGCACCTCGAGCATCGCCGTGTACGTGGGCACGACGTAGAGCGTCTCGCCCGGCGGCGTCGCAGCTAGCGCGGCGTCCAGGGCGGCCGGCGTGTCGCGCCGGACCTGCGGCTCGATCGGGAAGTCGGCGTACTTCAGGCGCAGCGCCAGCTCCTCCGCGCGCGTGCCGGCGACGATGGCGCCCGCCGCGCGCGCGGCGAGGAGCTCGTAGTCGGCGTCCCAGATCCACGAGATGTCGCGGCCGTCGGCGATACCGTCGTTGAGGAAGAGCAGCAGGTGGACGGGCCGCTCGCCGTCCGCCGCGATCGCGCGCAGCGCCTGGTTGAGGCCGGTCGGGTTCTTGCCGAGGAGCACGAGCACGTTGCGTCCGTCCACCTGGAAGCGCTCCTGCCGCCCGAACGCCGCCTGGAACGTCGACAGCGCCCGCTCGACGGCGTCCAGCGGCAGGTCGAGCGCCAGCGCGCCGGCCGTCGCGGCGAGCGCGTTCTCGACGTTGTACAGCCCCGCCAGCGGCAGGGTGAGGCGCAGCTCGCCCTCCGGCGTCGCCAGCGTCAGCGCCGCGCTCGCCGGGCCGAGTTCGACGCAGGTCGCGCGCGTGTCGGGCGTCGGCCGGGCGGCCCCGCACGACGGGCAGCGCCAGTGGCCGACGTGGCCGTAGAACGCCGCTTCATACGACAGCTCCTCGCCGCACGAGAGGCAGAAGCGATAGTCCGACGCGTGGTCGAGCGTCTCGCCGGCGACACGCGTGTCGTCGATGCCGTACGTCACCACCCGCCCGCGCGCCGCCGTCGCGAGCGAGGCGACCGCCGGATCGTCGGCGTTGAGGACGACGGTGGTGGTGGCGGGCAGCTCAGCCAGCGTCCGGCGCCAGAGCGCGGCGACGGCGTCCACCTCACCATAGCGGTCGAGCTGGTCGCGGAAGACGTTCGTGAAGACGACCGCCCGCGGCGCAAGTGCCCGCGCCGCCTCCGGCAGCGTCGCCTCGTCCAACTCGAAGACGCCCAGGCGCTCGCTGGCGTCACGCAGCCGGCCGAGGACGCTCGCCTCCGCCAACAGCGCCGTGGCGACGCCGCGCATCAGGTTCGAGCCGCTGGGGTTGGCCAGCGGGCGCAGGCCGGCCTCGCGGGCGGCGACGGCGAGCATCCGCGCCGTCGTCGTCTTGCCGTTGGTGCCGGTGACGATGGCGCAGCCGTGGCCGAGCTGGGCCGCCAGCGTCCGGACGAGGGTCGGATCGACTCGTTGGGCGACCAGGCCGGCGACGGCGGTGCCGCCGCCGCGCCGCAGCGAGCGGCTGGCGGCGCCGGCCGCCCGTCCGGCCAGCACGGCGGCGAGGGTGCGGGGGCTCACGGACGAAGGATAGCGGAGTAGAGCGTTTGCGAGGGGACACAGGAAGCTAAAGTAAAGGGTCCGGCCACTGACCCTTGCCGCGCCCGCCAGGCGGTGGCTTGTCGGAGCGTGTGAGATTCCAAGCAAGAATGGCGCCGATCAACCCCAGAATGCCTAGCGCGAGCAGAAGCACAGGGAGGCCGGCTCGTGATGGGTTGTCAGAAAGGGTGCTTGCAATAACGAAGCACATCATTATCAGCACTATGATCAATCCAACGCCAAGGAGAACTTTCAGCATTGGTCCACCCCCGTTCTCCTACCCCGGCCGAATGCGGGACCAGGCACCCGAATTCGCCGCACTCAGTGGTTCACGCTGTGTATGAGCCCAGCGCTTGACGGGCAGGGCTCCTCGTCGCTATTCTTCTCCCTTCATCATGTGAGCAGGCGGCGGAACTTCGGTATCGTCCTCGCGCGCCCTTTTCTCAACAACCGATGCAAGCGCATCCGCACTTGAGATCTTCCAGCGGTTTCGCTTCCTGTAGGAGGTCACTTCTTGCTCGGGAACACTCGGGATGAGGCCAAATAGGAGGCGGGCCTTCTGGTGAGCATCCATGGCCGAAAAGTCAGGCTCCAGCTGCCTGGCCAATTTCAATGCCTCTACGAGCGAACGCCCTGTCATGACCACTTCCGAATCACCCATCAATCTCATTAGTTCTTTTGCTACTACACCTGCCGCATCGACCTGTTTCCTGGCCAAGATCAAGGTCGCCAGATGTACATCAGGAGTCCTGAGGTAAATGGACGGCCCGATCCTACTCAAAAGCCACATGTCGCACTCGCCCGGATTGTCGGCGATAGCCAATAGCAAGGCGGGACGACTAAAGTCTTCGATCCATTTGAGGAGGCTCATGCACCAAAAGGAAATGAGACCGCTGGTATGGCGCTGTTCGCGGAGCATCGCATCGGCCTCATCCAACACGATCACCATCGGATAGTGCTGACTCTGGGCCACGATGCTTTCAATTTCACGCAGCGAATCTCGCACAACCTGGGGATCCCCTACTGCCAGCTGGCCGCAGGGGACATGAAGGAGCGAGAAGGGGAGCCCCTTATCCTGAAGGGCCTTCGCGACAGCCCATGCAAATGCGCTCTTCCCGGTGCCGGGGAGGCCGAACACCAGAACGGATTCCGCCCGGCTCTGGCGAACGGCGTTCTGGCCGAGCGTGACCGCAACTCGAGTCTGGTCTTCGTATCCGGCCCACTCCGCAGATGCAGCCGAGACATCATCTCGCGAAAAGAACTTGAAGGTTGGTGAGGCTAGCTCTCTCCGCGCGATCAGTTCCTCCAACTCACGGAGTGCACGGCTAGTCTTCGATCGGGCCTCGGCTGCCACCCCCTGGCGCTCCCATCTGCCCACGGTGGCGACGGAAATCCCGATTCTCTTCGCGAGTGCTTCCTGCGAGAGACCGAGTTGGCGTCGCGCTTCCGTCAGTTCGGTGGGCTCAAGCGCGGTGAGTGAAGCCATCTTGGTTCCTTTGCCAAGTATTGTCGTGACAATTCTCGTAGGAATGCTAGACTAGCAGGTCGGATAGAATCTGTCAAGAGGCTATGTGCGCGACAAAAGAGGAAGGAGGCAGGCGTTGCGACGAGGCGGAAGCTAGCCGGCCTCCGTAATCCGGTACGCCGGGTGGCGGGCGGCGATGCGCTCGAACTCCTCGATGGGGGCGTCCGGGGCGAGGCCGAAGTGCTGGCGGGTGGCCAGCGCCGTCTTCTTCAGGTAGGCCTTGAGCACCGGGGCGCGCTGCTCCGCTGGCAGCTCCTCGGCGCGGAAGCGCCGGCGCCGTCGATGGCGGATCGCCAGCTCGCCGTTCGCCGCGCGCAGGTTGCGCACCCACTCCGTCTGGCCCCGCGGCGAGACGAGGTAGCGCGCGCCGTCGACCTCAACCAGCGTCACCACGTTCGCCCGCGTCTGGCCCGAGCGCCGGCCCGCGATCTCGATCGTCACCATGCCGGACGGCGTCAGCCCGAACGACGCGAACACGGAGAACGTCCGGTTCAGGATGCGGGTGAACAGCGCGGGCTTGTGATAGAACACGGGCGCGCCTCCTTTCGTCGGGACGCCCGCAGTCTAGCTCACGTCGCGGCGGAGCCGCTCAGCGCTGCCCACTCAGGCGCCGCTTGAGCCACGGCGTCACGGTGGGCATGAGGATGATCATCGAGAGGAGGAAGACCCACGCCGAGCCGCCCAGCCGCGCCACGCAGCCGCCGTCGCCCGTCGCGAAGGTCGCGGCGAGGAAGACGCCCGCCGCGGCCAGCGAAGCGCCGGTGTAGACGAGCGATGTAAGTAGGGCGGTGCGACTCGACATAACTGTCCTCTACGAACCGCCTGTCGCGGCCGCTGGCACGCCCTCGGCTGCCGGCGGGGCCTCGGCGGGCCGGGGCCCGCCGCCGCGACGCACCGGCGGCCGCCAGCCGCGCATCGCGATCGAGTTCAGCGTGACGGAGAGCGAGCTAATCGCCATGAGCAGCGCCGCCAGCTCCGGGCTGACGACCTGCGAGATGGAGGGGTAGAGCACGCCGGCGGCGATGGGGATGGCGAGCGTGTTGTAGCCGAACGCCCACGTCAGGTTCTGGCGCACCCGGCGCATGGTGAAACGGGCGGTCTGGACCGCCGCGACGACATCCAGCAGGTCGTCCTTCACCAGAATGACGTTCCCGGTCTCCTTCGCCACGTCCGTGCCGGCGCCCATGGCGATGCCGGCGTTCGCCTGGGCGAGGGCAGGCGCGTCGTTGATGCCGTCACCCACCATCGCGACGCGGCGGCCTTTCGCCTGGAGGCGCCGCACTTCCTCCGCCTTGTCCTGCGGCAGCACTTCCGCCAGCACGTGGTCGATGCCGACCTGGCGAGCGATTGCCTCGGCGGTGCGCCGGTTGTCGCCGGTGATCATGACCACCTCCAGCCCTAGCCGGCGCAGCTCCTGTACGGCCCGCGCGGAGCTGGGCTTGAGCGTGTCGGCGACGGCGACGATGCCCTCGGCCCGGCCGTCCGACGACAGGAACATCGCCGTCTTGCCCTCGCCCTCCAGCCGCTCCGCCTCCGGCAGCAGCGCTGCGATATCGACGTCGCGCTCCGCCATCAGCTTGCGGTTGCCCAGCAGCAACGCCTGGCCCTCGAACGTCGCTTCGACACCGTGGCCGGGCACCGCCTCGAACGAGTCGGCGTCGCCCACGTCGAGGCCGCGTTCGCGCGCGCCGCGCACGATCGATTCGCCCAGCGGGTGCTCGGAGCGCTTCTCGACGACGGCGGCGAGGCGCAGGACGACGTCCCGGTCGCCGGAGACGGCGACCACGTCGGTCACCGAAGGCTCGCCTCTCGTCAACGTGCCCGTCTTGTCGAAGACGACGAGGTCGAGCTTGGAGGTCGCCTCGATCGCGTCGGCGCCCTTGAACAAGATGCCGTGCTCGGCGCCGATTCCGGAGCCGCCCATGATCGCCGCCGGCGTCGCTAGTCCGACCGCGCACGGGCAGGAGATGATCAGCACGGCGACGCTCATCAGCAGCGCGAAGCCGAAGACGCCCACCTCGGTGAGGCGGTAGGGGCTCATGATCAGACGGCTGCCAGGCTCGAACCAGAGGTCAAAGCCGGCGAAGAACCAGAACACGAAGACGGCCAGGGAGAGCGCGTGCACGCCCAGGATGAAGTGCCCGGCGACGCTATCGGCCAGCTTCTGGATCGGCGCCTTCGTCGCCTGCGCGTCCTCCACCAGGCGGATGATCTGCGCTAGCGCCGTCTCGCGGCCCACCTGGCGCGCCTCGAAGCGGAAGGCGCCGGTCTTGTTGATCGTGCCGCCGATCACGGTGTCGCCGGCCTGCTTCTCCACCGGCAGGCTCTCGCCGGTGATCATCGATTCGTCCACAGCGGAGTAGCCGTCGAGCACCACGCCGTCAACCGGGATCGATTCGCCCGGCCGCACCAGACAGACGTCGCCGACCTCCACCTCGTCGGCGGGCACGTCCTCCTCGCGGCCGCCGCGCAGGACGCGGGCCATCTTGGGCTGGAGGCGCATCAGCTTGCGAATCGCCTCGGAGGTGCGGCCGCGCGTGAGCGCCTCGAGATAGCGGCCGAGGACGATGAACCACGTTAGCAGCGCCGCCGATTCGTAGAAGGTCGCGTCGCGCCCGCCGAAGCCGGCGTCGGGCCAGAACGTGTTGATCACGGCGATGGCGTAGGCGGCGCCGATGCCGGTCGCGTAGAGCAGGTTCATGTCGGTCAGCCCGCGCCGGAGCCCGTTCCAGGAGCTGACGAAGAACTGCCGCGCCGGGCCGAACACCACCGGCGTCGTCAGCGCGAAGAGGAAGTATTTGTTGTTGAGGAAGCTGGGCAGCAGGTCCTTCAGCAGCCAGTAGCTCTGGAAGGTGCCGATCATGATCAGCAGCGCGAACGGCGTCGCCCAGGCGAGGTTCCGAAGCTGCGAGCGGATCTCGCGCTGGCGGGCCTCGCGCTCGCGGTCGAGCGCGCTGTCGCGCGTGCCCTTGTCCGAGACCTGGTAGCCCAGCTCGCGGACCGTCCGCTTGATCTGCGCGGCGGAGGTGAGCGAGCCGGCGAACTCGACGCTGGCGCTGTCGGTGCCCAGGTTCACTTGCACGCGCACGACTCCCGGCAGCTCGCCCACCGCGCGCTCGATGCGCTCCTGGCAGTGCGAGCCCATCATGCCCAGCACCAGCAGGTCGAGCCGCTCCCACGGCACCTCGTAGCCGACGCCGCGTACCGCCACCTCGACCGCCGGTAGCGAAAGCTGCTCGATGTCGCAGACGACGGCGGCGCTGGCGGCGGCGACGTTCGCTTGCGCCTGCTCGACGCCCGGCACGTCGCCCAGCGCCGCCTCAACCTTGCTCACGCAGGCGGCGCAGTGCATCCCGCTAACCGGGATGGTGACGCGCTCGATGGGCTCCGCCTTCATCGACCCTGTCCTTGCTCCTGATTCCTCACTTATTCGCCAGCTCGTACAGCTGGCGCAGCTCGCCCAGCACCTGCGCCTCGTGCCCTTCGCGGACGCCATCGATGACGCAGGTGTGGAGGTGGCCGTCCAGCAGCAGCGCCTCCATCTTCTCGATAGCGCGGCGGACGGCGTACGTCTGCTTGAGCACGTCGACGCAGTACTTGTCGTCCTCGATCATGCGGCGGATGCCGGCGAGGTGGCCCTCGATGTAGTTGAGGCGCTTGAGCGCCTGGTCGCGGGTGGGGGGTTGCATTGGCTCACTCCTTACCCTTACCCCCTGGGTGGGGGTCTACACTTAGGGTAGCGTCGTCGCGCCCGGCGCGTCAAGCGCTTGGCCATGAATTGCTCACAAGGGGCGGGTGCATGGTGGACGACACCGCCGACTGAAGTCGGCGGCATGGTCGCGAATAGGAGAAGCTGCGGACTTCCACACCACAGAGGAGGTTAGCGGGGTTCTGACGAAGGGGAAGGCAGAGGGGCGCAGCCCTTCTGGCCGGGGCCTGCCCTGAGCGAAGCCGAAGGGGTCTGGGGGTGTCCCCCAGATTCAACAGACTTCTTAGGGCGGGTGGGTGGGAAGAAGGGCGTTTCGTTTTTTCAGCAGCACGCTAGGCCACCAGCAGTAGGAAGCCCGCCACCATCGAGGCCGTCGCGCCGAAGAACATCCACGCCTGGAGCGGCCGGTCGCTCATGGAAGGCCCCGGCCCTTGCGCGAACGCGCCCAGATACAGCACGAAGCCGATCACCATCAGCACAATGGCTGCGATCAACACGGTCGCAGGCTACGGCTCCCGTCACAGCGGCGCAAGCGATAGCTTGTCGCGCGGACGGCACTCTGTCACTCTGAGCAAGCGGAGGGTCTCGCCCCGTGAACGCGGACGCAACGACTCTGGGAGGAAGCAGCAGTAGGTCCGCGAGATTCTTCGCCTGCGGCTCAGAATAACAATGAGGTCCTGCCGGGCGTCGGCCGGCTTCGCGAATCGAGGGCTACTTATGCGTGACCGACGCCTGTTCCCCAGTCGAGAGGACGCCCTCCTCATCGTCACGTCCGTGGTGCTCGGCTTCGGCGTCGCCGCGGCGTTCGCTGCCTACCGCGCCGTGAGCGCGACCGGCGAGGAGGCGGCCGGCCGCATGGCGGAGTTCGCGATGAACCTGGCCTGGCCCGGCGGGCTGATCGCGGCGGGGGTGGCCGTCGCCGTCTGGTTCGGCTGGAAGGCGAACATCGACTGATGATCTACGTCTTCTACGGCAAGGACGAGTTCGGCGCCCACGAGGCGCTGGCTGCCCTGCGCCGGGAGCTCGACCAGGACGGCTTCCTCGACGACAACACGACCCGCGTCGAAGGCGCCAGCGCGAAGCCGGACGAGCTGCTGCTGGTCTGCCAGACGCTGCCGTTCCTCAGCGCACGCCGACTGGTCGTCGTCGAGGGCCTGCTGGGCCGGTTCGACACGGGCGGGCGGCCGCGCCGCGCCGGTGCGACGCGACGGCGTCGCGGCACAGACGAGGCGCTGGCCAAGTGGGAGGAGTTCGCCGCTGCCCTGAAGGAGCTGCCGGAGAGCACCGCGCTGGTCTTCCTGGACGGCGATGTCACCGCAGGCAACCCCATCCTCGCCCTGCTCAAGCCACTGGCGCAGGTGCGCGAGTTCCCAGCCCTCAAGCAGGCCGAGCTGGCGGCCTGGATCAACCAGCGCGCCGCCCACCACGGCATCAACCTGCAGGCGCGGGCGGTGGCGACGCTGGCCGCGCTCGTCGGCACGCAATTGCGGCTGCTCGACAGCGAGCTGCAGAAGCTGGCGACGTTCGCCGGCGGCCGGCAGGTCACCGAGGAGGACGTGCGCTCGCTGGTTAGCCTGGCCCGCGAGCCGAACGTCTTCGCCCTGGCCGACGCGGTCATCGAGGGCCGCGCGCGCGAGGCGGCCGATCTGCTCCAGCGCCTCCTGGCCGACGGCGAGGCGCCCCAGCGGCTCCTGACGATGCTCGCGCGCCAGTACCGTCAGCTCCTGCTGACGAAAGAGATGCTGGAGCGCCGCGTCCGCGGGCCGGAGATCAGCGCGCGGTTGGGGGCGCCCGGCTTCGTCGTCCAGCGGCTGCTGCGCCAGGCGCCCGCGCACCGCATGGGCGGGCTGCGCCAGGCGTATCACAAGCTGCTCGACGCCGACCTGAGCGTCAAACGCGGCATCTTCGACGACGAGACCGCCCTCCAGCTCCTCGTCGTCGAGCTCGCGTCGCTGGCGCGTCCGGCGCGAGCCGGCGCGGGGGCGGGTCGCTCGTGACCAGCGGGGCGGACGCCTGGAAGGGCGAGGAACTGGTCAGGAAGTACCTGGACGGCATTCGCGGCGCCATTCCCCTCGCCAGCGAGCAGATCGATGTCCTGCTGCGCGTCGTCGCCTCGGCGGGCCTGCGGGTCGCCAGGTTCGCCGACCTCGGTTGCGGCGGCGGCGCGCTCGCCCAGGCGCTGCTCAAGCGGTATCCGAACGCCAACGCGACGCTGGTCGACTTCTCCGAGGCGATGGTCGACGAGGCCCGCGCGGCGCTCGCGCCGTACGGCGACCAATGCGTCGTCGCTCTCTCCGACTTGTCGGACGCGGCGTGGCTGCACGTCGTCGAAAGCCGCGCGCCGTTCGACGTCGTCGTCTCCGGCTATGCGATCCATCACCTGAGCGACGAACGCAAGCGCGCGCTCTATGGGGAGGTCTTCGAGCTCCTCGCGCCTGGCGGGTTCTTCGTCAACATCGAGCACGTCGCGTCGCCGAATGAATGGCTGGCGAGCGTCTTCGACGAGCTGCTCATCGACAGCTTCTACGCGCACGAGAGCGCCACCGGCTCCGGCAAGGACCGCGAGCAGGTGGCGCGCGAGTACGTTCACCGGTCCGACAAGCAGGCGAACATCCTGGCCCCCGTCGAGGATCAGTGCGCCTGGCTTGTCGACTGCGGCTTCGTGGACGTGGACTGCTACTTCAAGCTCTTCGAGCTGGCGGTCTTCGGCGGACGGAAGTTGCCCAGCGAATGAGACAGGCCATACGCTATGCCCGAGATGTCGGACAAGTACGACGGTGGGCGGGGCCGCAAGCGACGCTTGACTATTGTACTAGGTAGACGTCCCAGATCCTGAGAAAAGGACTGTCGTCAGCCAAGTCCGACGCGTGATAGGCCGCCAGGTACTCTTTTGCGTCTCTTATCTGATCGAGCAAGCCATTCTCATTGAGGCGAGTGGCGACAAATAAAAGCTCTCTTGGCAGGTCCGCGACTATGGACCAAAATGGCGTGCCCGAAGCCACATCGAAGCCTAAGAAACGGAAGTTCTCCGTTGTCGGCACGCATCCTGCGTCGTAACGATCAGCTTGACTGGCGTAAATGACCTCGAATCTTCGAGATGACCGAGCAAATCGTTCCAAGAGTTCATTTGCCCGATCGAGCGTAGGAATGAAGCCTTGGTCATCCTTCCAGTCGCCGAAGACGTACTCGTCCAGAGCATCTGCTTCGCCCATCTCATCCGACGGATATGCAGGCATTCTGTAGATTCCTCTGTACGACCGGTTATTGGGTGGCGGGTCGTGCTCCCGACCCAGAACCACAAGGAATCCTCCGCGTGACATCACGGCATGGGCTCACAGGCGAGCCGTTGGTGGATTTCGGTTAGCAGCATCGGCCGACCCAGGCAGAGGGAATGCCCCAAGGTGCCCCTAGCGCCCCTTGTACTGCGGCTTGCGCTTCTGAGCGAAGGCGAGCGGCCCCTCGCGCGCGTCCTCCGTGCCGATCACCGCGCGCGAGTGGTCCAGCTCCTGATGCAGCCCCTCCTCCAGCGACAGCTCCAGCCCGCGCAGCGCCGACTCCTTCGCCGCGCGCACGGCCAGCGGGCCGTTCTCGCAGATCGCCTGCGCGATCTCGCGCGCTTTCGGCAGCACCTGGCCGGCGGGCAGCACGTAGTTCACCAGCCCGTAGCGCAGCGCCCACTGCGCATCGAAGCGGGCGCCGGTGATCAGCATCTCCAGCGCGATCCCCTTGGGCAGCATGCGCGGCAGGCGTTGCGTGCCCCCGGCGGCGGGGATGATCGCCCGGGTCACCTCCGGCACGCCGAACTGGGCGTGCTCGGCGGCGATGCGAATGTCGCAGCAGGCGGCGATCTCCATCCCGCCGGCCAGGCAGTAACCGTTGATCGCCGCGATGATCGGCTTCCAGCACTCGAAGTTGCGCGTGATCCCGCCGAAGGGCGCCCGGAAGTCGCGCATCGCGCCGCCCTTGCCGGCCATCGCCTCGGACATCGCGATGAGGTCGTTGCCGGTGGAAAAGGCGCGCTCGCCTGAGCCGGTGAGGATCGCCACCCAAAGGTTGGCGTCGTCCCGGAAGGCCGTGAACGCGGCGAGCAGCTCCTGGCTGGTCTGCGCGTCGATGGCGTTGAGGCGCTCGGGCCGGTTGATGGTGACGAGCGCGATGCGCCCGTCCGTTTCGTAGCGGATCTTCTCGTACGGTTCGCTCACAAGCTGCCTCCTCCGGTTCGGAGTTGTCGGGCTGGGCGGCGGAAGGGTAGGATAGCACTCGTCGGAGCCGGAGGGCTAGTGAACGTTACCGAAATCAAGCGCCACCTCGACGGCCGCGTCGAGCGTTTCGAGTGCCGCCTCACGTTGCGCCTCCCGCACCTGGCCGTCTTGCGTTTCGACCACGCGCAGGCGCGTCGCGCCGGCGGCGTGACGATTCCCGCCGGCAGCCGGACGTTCGGCTTCGTCTGGCGCCGGCGGCCCTACGTGCTCTATCGCTTCGTGGGGCCGGGTGGCGACCTGATCGCCTGCCGGTTGGACGTGGTCGAGGGCGTTCGATTGGCCGATGACGAGGTCTCCTACGTCGACCTGTTGCTCGACGTCTGGCTCTACCCCGACGGCGCGCTGCGCCTCGAGGACGAAGACGAGGTCGTCGCTTACGCCCGGCGCGGCCTCCTTTCGCCGGCGCAGCAGGCGCGCATCGAAGCGACCAAGACGCTGCTGCTGCGCCGGGCGTCAGCCATCGCGCGGGAAGCAGCCCACCTTCTGCCGTAGCGGCCTCGTTATGGTTTGCACCGCCCTTCGCCGTTCCCTATCATGAAGCGACCCCCCCCCGGCCGTTCCGGGGGGCCAGCGTATCCCGCCTCGCGAGGAGCGACAGGTGCCACAGGAAACGAACGGCAAGCTGTTCAACGTCGCGGTCGTCGGCGCGACCGGCGTCGTCGGCCAGGAGTTCCTGCGCGTGCTCGCCACCCGGCGCTTCCCGCTGCGCGACCTACGGCTGCTGTCGAGCAAGCGCTCCGCCGGCAAGCGCATCACCTGCGGCGAGCGCGAGATCACCGTCGAAGAGGCGACGACACGCTCGTTTGCCGGGGCGGACCTGGTCTTCATCTCCGCCACGGACGAGGTCTCCCGCCACTTCGCGCCGATCGTGGCGAAGGCGGGCGCCATCGCCATCGACGACAGCGGCGTCTGGCGAATGGAGCCGGCGGTGCCGCTGGTGGTGCCGGAGGTTAACCCCTGCGACGTGGAGCGACACCAGGGTATCCTGGCCATTCCCAATTGCTCCACGACGCCGCTGGTCATGGCCCTCTGGCCGCTCCACTGCGTGAACCGGGTGGAGCGGGTGATCGTCGCCACCTACCAGTCGGTCTCAGGCACCGGCCGTGCGGCCATGGAGGAGCTGGTGGAGCAATCGCGCCGCGTGAGTGAGAACCGGGGCACGTCGCCGCACGTCTACCCCCACCAGATCGCCTACAACCTGCTGCCGGAGATCGGGTCGTTCAAGGACGACGGCTACACCAGTGAAGAGTGGAAGATGACCGCCGAGACGCGCAAGATCATGCACGAGCCGGAGCTGCCGTTCTCCGCCACCTGCGTTCGGGTGCCGGTTTACGTAAGCCATAGCGCGGCCGTGCACGTCGAGTTCAGCCGGGCGATGGAGCCGGAGTTCGCGCGCGATATCCTGCGCAAGGCGCCCGGCGTCGTCGTCCAGGACGACCCCTCGATCAGCCTCTACCCGCAGCCCTGGACCGCCGCCGGCCGCGACGAGGTCTTTGTCGGGCGGATTCGCCACGATAGCTCCAACCCCAAGGGGCTGGTCTTCTGGGTGGTCTGCGACAACCTGCGCAAGGGCGCCGCCCTGAACGCGCTGCAGATTGCCGAAGAGCTGATCGCGCGGGACGCCATTTAGCAGGGGCTGCGCCGGCGGTTTGTCAGGCCGCGGCCCTTGCGCTATGGTAAGCCCAGAAGCGAGTTCCCGCTCCCTGGTGGTCGCAATGCCTGAGTTCGGTCGTCTACTCACCGCGATGGTAACGCCGTTCGCCCCGGACGGGTCGGTGGACTACGACACCGCCCGCCGGCTGGCCGTCGCCCTGCTCGACTCCGGCAGCGACGGCGTCCTCGTCGCCGGCACGACCGGCGAGGTGCCGACGCTGAGCCACGACGAGAAGCCGCGCCTCTTCCGCGAGGTGAAGTCGGCGGTGGGCGACCGCGGGTCGGTCATCGCCGGCACGGGCACCTCCAACACCGCCGAGAGCGTGGATCTGACCCGCGAGGCGGAACGCGAAGGCGTCGACGGCGTGCTGGCCGTGACGCCGTACTACAGCAAGCCGACGCAGGAAGGGCTGGTGCGCCATTTCGAAGCGATCGCCGCGGCCACGCGACTGCCCTGCCTGATGTACAACCTGCCGGCGCGCACCTGCGTCAACATGACCGCCGAGACGACCATCCGCCTGTCGCGCGTCGAGAACATCGCCGGCGTCAAGGAAGCGAGCGGCGACTTCGAGCAGATCGCCCGCATCATCGAGGGCGCGGCGGACGGTTTTCGCGTCTGGAGTGGCAACGACGCCGACACCCTGCCGGTGCTCGGCATCGGCGGCTACGGCGTGATCAGCGTCATCTCCCATGTCGTCGGGCGGCAGATCCGCTCGATGATCGACGATGCGGTCGCCGGCCGGCTGCCGGAGGCGGCGCGCGCGCACCGGCGTCTGCTACCGCTGGTGGACGCCCTGTTCCTGGTGACCAACCCGATCCCGGTGAAGTACGCGCTGGGCCAACTCGGCTTCCCGGTGGGCGGCCTGCGCCTGCCCCTGTGCGGGCCTGACGATTCAACGGCGGAACGGATCATGGCTGAGGTGCGCCGCCACACCATCGACCTGCCCGTGCCGGTCTAGAAGCTATTCGAAATTCGTCAGGGCTGCTGTTTGAGCGTAGCTGCAGGGCTTCAGCCCTGCTCGCCAGGGCAGACCTAAAGGTCTGCAGCTACGGGGCTCGTCCCTCACAGTATTTTTGCAATAACTTTTAGGCGAGCTCCGCCACCGCCATCGAGGCGCTGAAGACGCCCGGCTCAAGCCGGCCCTTCCGGTCGAAGCACTCGCCGGCGATGCGCTCCGCGAACGCCTCCCCCTCCTCGATCAGCCGGCCCGCGTGGCTCAGATCGCCCACGCCGGGCCCCTGCTTGATCTCCGGCTGGAGGAGCGTGATCCGGGCGCGCTGGCCCAGGTGCGCCACGTCCTGCTGAACGCGCTCGCGCATGACGATGTCCACCGACCGGGTGAGGACGCTGATGACGCTCGTCGGCGCCAGGTGGTCGAAGCAGTGCGAGAGGTCGATGGCGAGCACCTCGCGCGCGCCCAGGTCGACCGCCGTCGCGAGGTCGAGGTTCGACGAGACGCCGCCGTCGATGTAGGCGTCGCCGTCGATCTCGACCGGCCGGAACACGCCCGGGATGGCCGTGGAGGCGAGCACCGCCCTGGAAACCGGGCCGCTGCTGAAGACGTGCTTTCGCCCGGTCGTCAAGTTCGTCGCCGTGATGTACAGGGGCACCCGCGCCGCGGCAAAATCGTCCTCGCTGGCGTGCTCGGCCACCAACTGCTCCAGGAAGGCGCTATTGAAAAGACTGATCTTGCGCGAGGCGAGCCGGTAGGCGACGCGCACCGGGTTGAACTGGATGAAGCGCTGGTCCTCAAGCCCGCGCCAGATCTCGGCGAGCCGCTCGACACCGCTCAGGTCCGGGTAGAAGGCGAGAAAAGCGCCGTTGAGCGCTCCGACGCTGGTGCCGACGATTCGCCCCGGCCGGAAGCCGCGCTGGAGGAGGACGCGCAGCACCCCCACCTGCAGCGCGCCCATCGCGCCGCCACCGCTGAGCACGAGCGTAGGGGCCGCGTGGTGGCCGTTGCGCCGGAACCACATCTCTCCCGCTAAACGTAACAGAAGGACAAACGTTCCTCAATGAACCTGGGCACGACGGCCGCGCCGGGGTTTACGGCGCGGCGCTCCTCTTGCTAGGATTCACCCGGATCGTCATCCCGGCCGTTGGGGGACCGTGAGTGGAGGAGAGGTGACCGCCATGCCGAACAAGAACCCGCCGTGGATGGACTTGCTCGATGCGCTGGGCGCGAGCAACAAGGCCGTGCTCGACGCCGTCCGCGGCGCCAACGAGCGCGGCTATCGGTTCTCGAAACGACTGCTCAACGAAGCCGAGCAGGCGCAGCGGGAGCTGTCGCAGCTCCGGCAGCGTTTCGCGCGCGAGCCGAAGGACATGCGCAGCGTCTACCAGTCGAGCGTCGACCTGGCGCGACGCAGCGCCGGCCACTCCGCAGCGCTGGCGAGGGAGTTCGTCGACGCTGCGGGGCAAGCCGGCCAGGAAACGCGACAGACCGCCGGCGCGCTTATCCAGGCTAACCGCCAGGCGGCTCAGGCGATGACCGCCGCCCTGCGCGCCGCCGCGAGCGACCTGGGGCGTCGCGCCACCGGCCGTCCGGCGCCGAAGCCCGGCGCTGCCGGCAGCGCTCCTCGCGCGACGGCGCGTCGGGGCCCCGCCAAGCGACGCGCGCCAGCGCGCAAACCCGCCGGCGCGGCCCGCAGGCGAGCCACGCCCCGAACGCCGCCTGCCCCGCCCAGCGAGTAGCAGGTGCGAGACGTTGCCCTTCGGCGGCGGCTCTGGGCACTGATTCGCCTGAGGAACTGAACATCCTCAGCTTCGCGTGAAGCCGAGGATCTTGAATCGTCAGGCAGGCGCTGGAAGAATCCAAGCCGCTTGAGCAGGGCTAAAGCCCTGCAGCTACGGAGTTCGGATAGGAAAGGCATGACGGCGCGCTGGTGGGCCGCGCCCCTCAGGCATGAAGTTCGGAATCAGCCTGCCGTTGGTTCACCAGATGCCGGGCCAGGACGCCTGGCAGATGAGCGAGGACCCGGCCCCGATCGTGGCCGTCGCGCGCCAGGCCGACGAGCTGGGCTTCGCCTGGCTGCCCTGCTCTGACCACGCCCTGGTGCCCGCGCGACTCGCCCCGGTGATGGGCGCGACGTGGTACGACCCCGCCACGACGCTCGCCTTCGTCGCGGCGATCACGCAACGGGTGCGACTGCTCACCCACGTCATCGTCCTGCCATATCACCACCCGGCGCACGTCGCGAAACAGTACGCCACGCTCGACCGGCTCTCCGGCGGGCGCGTGATCCTGGGCGTCGGCGCCGGCCACCTTGGGCCGGAGTTCCGGGCGCTGGGCGCGCCGTTCGAGGAGCGCGGCGCCGTGGCTGACGAATCGCTCCGGATCATCAAGTCGCTCTGGACGCAGGAGGAGGTCTCCTTCGCCGGCGAGCGCTACGAGTTCAGCGAGATGATGCTGGCTCCTCGGCCGGTGCAGCGGCCCCACCCGCCGGTCTGGGTCGGGGGCAACAGCCGTCGCGCCGCCCGCCGCGCCGTCGAGCTGGGCGACGGCTGGGTGCCCTTCCAGGTATCGCTTGAGGAGTTGAAGGAGCGGCTCGACTACGCCCGCCGTCTCCCCGCGTTCGAACGCGCCGCCGCGTTCGACATCGTCGTGCCGGCCACCGTCGAGTTGACGGCGAAGCCGCTCGACGGCGAACGGGCGTCCTTCGCCGGCTCGCCGGAGCAGGTGATCGACGACTTTCGCGCGTATCAGGAGCTGGGCGTGACCGGCGCAACGGTGGGGCTACGCTCGCACTCGCTCGACGACTACCTCGAGCAGATGGAGCGCTTCGCCCGCGAGGTCATGCCGCCGCTCTCGTAGCTGTCGCTATCCCTCCGCGAACGCCCTCGGGTCTGCCGTAGCGGCGACCTTTAGGCCGCCACGACCGCGGCTATCCGCCCGCCTGCCTGCCATGCGCTATTCCTCCGCGAACGCCCGCGGGTCGGTCGTCCAACCGCGCGTCGGATGGTGAAGCCAGCCGCCGGCCGACAGCATGCCGCCTTCGACCGGGATGGTGATTCCGGTGACGAACGACGCCAGGTCCGACGCCAGGAACACGACGACGCCCGCCGCCTCCTCCGGCCAGCCGGCGCGACCGAGCGGCACGTGGTGGCGGTACGCCTCGTCCTCGGCGAGCTCAGGGAAGCCGCGAGTGAGCGCCTCGGTCGGGATGGCGTCCGGGGCGATAGCGTTGACACGAATGCCGTGCGGCGCCAGCTCCAGCGCCAGCGTGCGCGTGAGGTTCACCAGCGCCGCCTTGTAGGCGGCGTACGGCGCAAAGCCGGGGGCGGCCCGCAGCGCCTCGCTGGAGGCGACGTTGATGATGCTGCCGCCGCGCCCCTGGTCGATCATCACCCTCGCCGCGGCCGAGGTGCAGCGGAAGACGGTCTTGAGATTCAGCGCGTACGAGTCATCCCAGTCGTCTTCGGTCGACTCGACGAACGGGGTCGACAGCGGCCGGCCACGGCCCAGGTAGACGCCGCCCACGTTGTTCACCAGGATGTCGACGCCGCCGAACGCGCGCACGGCGTCCGCGACCATCGCCTCGACCTGCGAGCCCTCCCGTACGTCGCAGATGGCGGCGAGCGCCTCGCGGCCCTGGTCGCGTAGCTCCGCTTCGGCCTCGCGGGCGGCGTCCTCCTTCCGTTCGGCGATGACAACGCGGGCGCCGAACGCCGCCAGCGCCCGGACGCAGGCCCGGCCGATACCACGCCCGCCGCCCGTGACGATGGCGACGCGATCGGTGAGCAGGACGCTCGAAGGGTCCATCCGGGCTCGCCGGCTAGATCGCGCCCTCGCGCAGCCACTCGCCGAAGCGCTCGCCGATCATGATCGTCGGGATGTTGGTGTTGGCGCGCGGAATCGTCGGCATGATGCTCGCGTCGGCGACGAATAACCCCTCGACGCCGTAGACGCGGCCGTACTGGTCGAGCACCGAGAACGGGTCGTCCGGCGGGCCCATGGGCGCCGTGCCGCAGGGGTGGTAGCCGGAGCCGGTGGCGCGTCGCAGCCACTGGCGCAGGGCATCTCGGTCGCCGATGACCTCCGGCTTCGGCCGGACGATGGTGGGCGCGACCTCGCGCACCTCCTTCGTCTCCGCCAGACGCAGGGCGATCTCCATCCCCTCGACCAGCCGCTCGAGGTCCCAGTCGTCGTTCAGGAAATCGGGCTCCACCGTGGGCTGGACGGCCGGGTCGGCGCTTTCGAACAGCAGCCGTCCGTGGCCGCTGGTCTTCTCGACGACGGGCGCCAGCCCGACGAGCCGCGTCCCGCCGTCGATCCGCTGGAGGAACGAGAGCGGCTCGAGCTGCATGTCGTTGAACGCGTCGCTGCCGGCGGCCGTGTAACGGAGCGTCGTCTGGATCAGCGGGTCGTCGATACTCGCCAGCTCCGGTTCGGGCGCCAGCGCGACGAGCGACGCCGGGTGATCGCGGAGCCGCGCGCCCACCGGCGCCTCCCTGGCTATAGCGATGCCGAGCCGCTCGAGCACGCCCGCCGGTCCGACGCCAGAGCGCACCAGGATCGCCGGCGACTGGATCGACCCTGCCGAGAGGACGATGCGCCGGCCTTCGATCGTCTCCACTACGCCGTCGGTCTCCACCTCGAGGCCGGTGACGACTCCCTTCGCGATGACGACGCGGCGGACGTGGGTGTTCGGCCGGACCGTGAGGTTCGGACGCGAGCGCGCCGGGTTGAGGTAGGCGATGGCGGTGCTGATGCGCAGGCGGCCCTGCTTGTTCATCGGGTGGGGACCGGCGCCGGCGGTGGTGGGGTCGTTGTGGTCCGGGCAGTCGGGGTAGCCCAGCGTTCGACAAGCGCGCAGGAACGCAGCCTGGATCGGCGCCAGCTCGTCGGGGGGGTAGCGACGGATGGGGATCGGGCCGTCCGTGCCGTGCAGCTCGTTCCGGATGTCCTGGTCGGTCTCCAGGCGGATGAACGCGGGCAGGCAGCGTTCCCACGCCCACTCCGGCCCGGCGATGGCGCCCCATTCTTCGTAGTCCTCGGCCTGGCCGCGCAGGGCGATGGCGGTGTTCACCGCGGACGAGCCGCCGGTGACCTTGCCGCGCGGCAGCGGCACATCGGGCCGGATCTGCGCCGTCGGCTGGTAGACGAAGCCCCAGTCGTGGTCGATAAGCGAGTTCTTGTGGCCGTCGCGCAGGTCGTCGGGGAGCGAATCGGCGTCCGGGTAGTCGGGCCCCGCCTCGATGAGTAGCACGCGCCGCTTCGGGTCTTCGGTGACCCGCGCGGCGATGACGGCCCCCGCGCTCCCCGCGCCGGCGACGATCAGCTCGTACTCCATGGCAGGACTACTCTACAGCACGAGGCGGGCGGGTGGGGAGAGGGCGGTGGTGCCGGGGGTGGGGTTCGAACCCACAAGGCCCGAAGGCCGGCGGATTTTAAGTCCGCTGCGTTTGCCGATTTCGCCACCCCGGCGCGGCTCGATCTTAGCGAATTGGCCGGCCGGCTGGGGCGCGGATCTGGAAGGCGACTGCCGTCAGGCGGGAAGCGTGGTCACCGCCCGAACGCGCCCTTCAGTCGATTGGACCAATGTATCGCGGCCTCTCCTCGGCCTGGGCGAGCAGGCTGCTGAAAAACGAAGCGCCCTTCTTCCCACCCACCCGCCCTGAGAAGTTTGTTGAATCTGGGGGACACCCCCAGACCCCCGGCAGAAGGGCTGCGCCCCTCTGCACTCCCCCTGCTTCAGCACGCTGCTAGACAGCCGACGCGACAGGACGTCGGAGCGAGGACTGGGGCTCACACGGCGAGGGTCCTACGGCGTCAATCGGTAGAAACGCAGGAACGGGTGCTCGATTTGTGCCAGTATCTCCGTGCTCGAGAACCCCGCCTCCGATGCGTACCGCCGCATCGTCCTGGCGCGGATCACCGTGCCCGTAGCCGCCGACGGCTCCTCCGCCATGCTGGCCGGAAGGCAGATGAAGATGCTCGCCCCGTAGAGAAAGCGCTCCACTTCGTTGCCCGGCGCGGTGAAGGCGTCCTCCACGCGCTCGTCCGCGATAATCGCCGTGCCGCCCGGCGCGAGCATCTTGCGAATCGCCGCCAGCGCTTCGATCGGCCGCGAGAGGTCGTGGATCGCCTCGATGACCACCGCGAGGTCGTACGCGCCCTCGTTCGCCGGATCGCCGGCGTCACGGACGTGGAACGCGACGCGATTGCTGAGCCCGGCCTCACGGGCGAAGCCCCGCGCTAGCGCGATCGATGACTCGTCGAAGTCGAAGCCGTCGACCCGCGCCTTCGGGTACGCCCGCGCGATCGCGATGCCGGCCCAGCCGACGCCGCACGCTACGTCTGCAACGCGCGCGGGCGGGTCGGCCTGCAGGCGCGCGTGCACGTCCGGCACCGACGGCAGGAACTCCGTCCCAAACTGGTGCACCAGCCACGGACGGTTGAAGTCGCCCTGCGCCTCGATGCCGTCCGCGCCGTAGTCCGCCCACGCCACTCCTCCACCGGTCCGATACGCTTCAATGATCTGCGGCAGCACCACGCCGATCGACGCAAACGCCCGGGCCAGCGGCGCGATCGAGAACGGGCTGTCCGGATCGATTAACGCCTCGGCGTGGCCAGCGGGGAGGACGTAGCGCCGCTCGTCCTCAGGCTTCGAGGCGTCGTCTACTTCTAGAACATCGCTGACGGCCTGCTGCTCCAGCCACTCGCGGGCGTAACGCGGGTGGATACCCGCGCGCTGGGCCAGCTCCGGTGGCGTCGCCGGCCCGTCCTTCGCGAGCGCCCGGTACAGCCCCAGCCGGTCCCCGAGGTACACGGCCATCGTGTCGATCGCCCCCAGCGCGGAGCCGAAGAGCCGCTCCACGAACGCTTCCGTCTTGCTCGTGTCTGTTGTCGTCACAGCATCCTCCTCCTCCACCAGCCGCGGTCTCACCCTAATTGTAGAGAATCACCGATCCAGGGGCGGGTTCGTCCACGAGAGTGTAGCGGCTACAGGATCGATTGTAGGATGAGACGTTCCAGAGGAGCCGCATTTCCCCGTCGATGGCCGCTTATGGCAGCCGAGTAGTTGGAAACACTTGGGCGAGGATCGATGGTCCAGGTGTTCGGCCAGTAACCGTAACGGCCCAAGAGCAGCCACACTAGGAAACGGGCCATATGGCCGTTGCCGTTCGCGTACGGGTGCACCGTAAGCAGCTCTTGGAAAGCCCGAGCGGCGATTACCACTGCGGAGTAGAGTTTTTCTTCTTGACTCACCCTGGTATCGGGTGAGGAAAACGATTCATCCAGGACCGCCACCGCAGCGAGCAAGTTCCGACCGAACCAGGCCATGGCCTGCTGAACGTCGCTGTAGTGTATCCCCACCATCGGATCGGCCTGCACGATTACCGTGTAATCAGCCAGGCAAGCGAAATTCTCACCTCTGTAGTGACCGGCAAAATAAGTATGACCTGACGGTGTCAACCGGAAGAATAGCTGCTGATGAACGGGCCTCGTGTCGACACCTTCGACTTCGACGGATACGTCACCGAGTCGGAGGGCACGGAGCAGAACCGCCAGCTCGCCCTTCAGAACCGCCGCATAATCGCTAGAGTCCTTGTATTCCCAAGGAGGGCATGGGAGAAGTGCGGCCATTCAAGAGTCGGCGCGTGCAGCCTCATCAGCGAGTCGCTGGGACCAGGCTGTGATATCTTCTCCGCGCCGCGATCGACGTGCGGCCACGGCTTGCGTCAAGAGCAACTCCACATCACTCGGCGGGGTCAGTCGGCCCCCTTGGAGCTCTTCGATCGCAGAGAGAAGGGGGCTATTCGATCCGTGTGGGGAAACCGAACCGCGAGTAGCAACGAGGCTATCAGGTCCGCTCGCCTCTGTGATCGGCTCGCTTCGCCCAAGCGTTAGCTCAGCTTTCCCAACACCGAGACTTACGTCGTCAATGCGCACGCCAGCGAGCTTGGAGCCTTGATCCGGCTGCTTTAGGCGAACTAGCCCCGGGTGAGCTTCAGTGGTGAGTCTCATGAGCGTTATACGTCCGTTCATTCTAACGCACTCCGGTTTAGGATGCTCCCAGCCGAAGCGCGGGAACAGGCAGAGCTTCGAACACGATTCGCTTTTCGTCGCCAGCCGCCGAGACAACGATCACGTAGCTCCCCGGCTTCGGCAGTTGGAGTTGACCGACAATCCCAAAAACGACACGTTGACCCATACCTACCGGCATCCCGGGTTGTCGACCCGCTTCAACCATTCCCCCACCACTCGCGAGTTGGTTGCCGTCGGCGTCCTGAATGACGAAACCGAATTGATGCTGAGCGTTCGTTTCAGACCACGGAACGCCAATACCGATGCCCAGGCCGAAAGGAAGCGACTGTGGGTATTGCTGCGCGTTGACAACGCTCCACCCGGCTCCGACAATCGTGAGCTTTCCGCCCGCCGACTGCGCGAAGTCACCAAGAACGGCGAAGTCGATACCGACACGCTCAGGAGGCAGCCGCTCACGGGTAGTGCGTCGGGCCGGCCTCTTTTTCGGTGGCATACGTGCACGATCCTACTCATGCTTCGGTCGTTACTGCAAGGGCTCGAAGACTCTGCGGCCCATCAATTGCGAACCAAGACGCTGGAG
>Ga0247727_10003580_pt1 | contig 34122 bp, 40 predicted proteins | sample WisWelCaveWW1625_FD_202498 | JGI IMG/M metagenome (GOLD analysis project Ga0247727, IMG submission 202498) | Biofilm microbial communities from Wishing Well Cave, Virginia, United States - WW16-25 | ecosystem: Environmental > Aquatic > Deep subsurface > Groundwater > Cave microbial mat | place...
GTCGCGGCCTGAGCCGTCAAGCAAGATGCGGCCTTCGGCCATCACCACCACCCGCTCAAAGTGCTCGGCGCAAAAGTCAATGTCGTGGGTGATGGTGATGACGGTTTTCCCCTGCGCGTGCAGGTTGTCCACGATGTTGCCCACCAGCGCCACGCCTGCCTCATCCTGGCCGGTCGTCGGCTCGTCGAAGACGACGATGGGCGTGTCCATCGCCAGCACGGCGGCCAGCGCCGCCCGCTTGCGCTCGCCCGGCGACAAATCGTAAGGGTGCCGCCCCGCCGCTTCGCTCAACCCCACCATCGCCAGCGCCGCCTCGGCCTGGGCCGCCGCCTTCTCCGCCGCCCAGCCCATATTCTTTGGCCCGAACATCACCTCGGCCCTCAGCGTTTGCTGGAAAAGTTGCTCGTCGGGATTCTGAAAGACGTAACCGACTCGCGCCGCCAGCTTCGCCACCGAGTGTTCGCGTGTGTCCCACTCGCCCACGCGGGCAGAGCCGGACGTTGGCTTGAGCAGGCCGTTGAGGTGCTTCACCAGCGTGGTCTTGCCTGCCCCATTTTGGCCGATGATGACGACCGACTCGCCGGGCGCAATCGCCAGCGACACGTCGCGCACGGCGGTGACGCCGGTAGGGTAGGTGAAGGAGAGGGAGACGATTTGAATATTCATTTTCGGAATCCTTCCACCGCCTCTTCAAGCGTCACCGGCAACTTTCTCTCGGCGGGCCAGCGGCCCAACTCGCGGGCGCGGCGGGCGGCGAGGGTATAGCGCGTCTGGCCCAGGCCGCGCGTGAGGAGCGACTCGTCGGTCAGCACATCGGCAGGCTCCCCGTCGGCGACAACTTCGCCGCCCGCCATCGCGATGACGCGGTCGGCGAAGGCGGCCACCCATTCAAGCTTGTGCTCGATCATCACGACGGTTGAGCCCTCTGCGGCCAGCGCCCGAATGGCGGCGAACACTTCGCGACTGCCGATCGGGTCGAGTTGCGACGTTGGCTCGTCGAGGACGATGGCCTTCGGCCTCATCACCAGCACCGAGGCAATCGCCACTCTCTGCATCTGCCCGCCGGAGAGGGCCAGCGGCGAGCGGTCGGCTAACGTCTCAATGCCGACCACGCGCATGGCGGCTTCTACCCGAGCCAGCATCTCGTCGCGTTGCACGCCAAGATTTTCGAGTCCGAAGGCGATCTCTTCGCGCACCGTGAACTTGGCCCCCGAAATTTGATTGAATGGATTCTGAAAGACGAGGCCGACGTCGAGCACCAACTCGCTCAACGGGGTCGCCGCCGTGTCTTTGCCCGCAACCGTGACCTTGCCGTTGAGCTTGCCGTGATAGAAGTGCGGCACGAACCCGGCCAGCGTGTAGGCCAGCGTGGACTTGCCCGCGCCGTTCGCGCCGACGACGGCGCAGAACTGCCCGGCGGGAATCGTCAGCGAGACGTTTTGCAGGGCGGGAGTTGTGGTGACCGGGTAAGTGTAGGTGACGTTGTCGAGGGCGATCATCTCAACCAAATACTCAACCCCACCATCCCCACCATCACCCCCACGATCACCCAACGCACTGGCGGCTCCCAAGTTGCTTCAGAGATTTCGATCAGGCTGGTCTTCGGGCCGGTGCGGTTGAAGGCGCGGGCTTCGATGGCGATGGCGCGTTCTTCGACATCCACCAGGCTGCCGAGGACGAGCGGCACGACGAGCGGCAGGATGGCCCGCAATCGTTGAATGATGTTGCCTTCCGTCTCCAGGCCGCGGGCGCGTTGGGCGTCGAGGATGGCCGCCGCCTTCGCCTGAAAGCGCGGCACGATTTGAATGGTGGCGACGATGATGTAGGCGATGTTGCCCGGCAGGCCGGCCTGGGTAAGGGCCGTCATCAGCATGTCCGGGCGCGTGGTGAGGGCCAGCAAAAGGAAACTGCTGACGACGGCGAGAATGTGGCCCGTGCTGGCGATGGCAAAAACCAGGCCCTCACGCTTCAGCGATAGCGGGCCAAGAAAGACGAGCGGCGTGCCTCGCGGCCAGAAGAAGCCCTGCACCAGAAAGACGGAAATGATAAACGGCAGGGCCACTCTCCAGGCGGCGGCCAACCAGGCCCGGGTCACTTTGCCCAGCAGGGCAAGCGGGAGGGCGATGACCACCAGGACGACGTAAGCCGTCCACGTCCCCGGCAAGATCAGCCCGGCGATGAACAAAAAGCCCGCCGACGAAAGTTTCGTCAGCGGGTGAAATCGGTGAAGGATGCTGTCGCGGACGGTGAATAAGCTGAAGGCTTGGGCCATGAAATGGCAATGCAGGTCACGCTGGAAGCGTGACCAACGGTTTTACCCTTTCAAATTTTCGGCGCGCGGGAAGCGGGCCATGAAGCGCTCCGGCAGTGCCCGGACGATCAGCCATACGATGAGATACGTCACGGTCTTGTCAAGCGGATCGGACGAGACGCCCTGCCCAAACGAGGCGGGCAATACTGCAAAGCCAGCGCTCTGGAACATAGCCTGAATCACGTCTGTGCCGGAACCGGTGACGCCGCCAAACACGTAAGCGGTGATAGGGGCCGAGATCGCGGCGGCGACCAGGCCGGTGATGATTCCGGCAAGGATGACTTTCCACCACTGCTTTAGCCAGCCACTCTCGCCGAATAATCCGGCCAGCAGGCCGATGACGGCGGCCACTGCCGCGTAGGGCGCGTAGGTCACGTTCAGCCCGCTCAAGCCCCAGATCAGGTTGGACAGCAGGCCGGTGAGCGCGCCCGCCCACGGCCCGGCCAGCACACCCACCAGCACCGTGCCAATGGAGTCAACATATAGCGGAACTTTGAGGGTGTAAATGGTTTGCCCGACGGCGATGTTGATGGCGATTGCCACCGGGATTAACACAAGGGTGACGGTTGTAAAATCCTGTTTGAATCGGCTGGACATAGTAGGTCTCCTCCTCAGAGTTTGTTTGTTATGGGTATAAACCCTGTTTGCCTATAAAAGAGGCGCTCGCACAGGGGATATTTGCGACTCCTGTCTTTTTCCAGTAAGATCGCTCCGAAATCCGCAAACGCCTCGCTTGACAGTGAATAGTAATCAGTGAACAGTGGGCAGTCAATATCTACTGTTCACTACTCACTGCCCACTGTCTATTGCCCCTTGCTCTTCGCCATCGTCCTTACCCTCAACGAAGAAAAGCATCTCGCCGACTGCCTGGCCAGCCTGCGCTGGGCTGACGAGGTTGTCGTATTCGACTCCTTCAGCACTGATAGAACTGCCGAGATTGCCCGCAGTTTTGAGGTGCGCTTCGTCCAGCACCGTTTTGCCAACTACGCCGCTCAACGCAACGCGGCGCTCGATGCGGCGAGCGAAGTGAGCGCCGACTGGGTCTTGTTCGTGGACGCCGACGAGCGGGTGACGGCTGAACTGGCCGACGAAGTCCGGGGCGTGATCCAGAAACCGGGGCCGGTCGGTTGGTGGGTTCCCCGTCACAACTACATCTTTGGCAAGCTTACCCTGCACGCCGGCTGGTATCCCGACTATCAAATGCGGTTGCTCAAGCGCGCGCACGCCCACTACGACCCGGATCGGCACGTGCACGAGCTGGTGCGGCTGGACGGCGCAGAGGGCTTCTTGCAAAACCCGCTCCTCCACCTGAACTACGAGACCGTGCCGGAGTTTATCGTGAAACAACATGCGTACACAAAATACGACGCGGGCATCCTGCACGCCCAGGGGCAGCGGGCCAGGCCGCAAAACTTCCTGCTTCAGCCCTTGCGCCAGTTTTGCTGGCGCTACGTGGCGCTCGGCGGCTGGCGCGACGGCTGGCATGGCCTGCGCCTGAGCGCGCTGATGGCCTATTTTCAGTTCGTGCTGTACCGGAACTTGCGGCTCCTTCAAGACCCTAAGGGTGCTTCGCAAAACCCTTAGGGTCTGAAGGGACGATGGGAAATCAAAAATGAGGTAAAATCCGGCGAGGACAGGTGAAAGGGATGGATCCAGATCTTAACCGGCCAGTGCTGGTTCTCAACGCCAATTTCGAGCCGCTGAACGTGTGCGACACCAAACGCGCCATCGGCCTGCTCGTCACGGGTAAAGCCGAGCTAATGGTCAACGGACGCGGCCACGTCCACACGGCCCGCATGACTTACCCGGCGCCGTCGGTCATCCGCCTGGAAAAGATGATCAAACGGCCCAGGCCGCGCGTCAAACTCTCCAAGCGCGAAGTCTTCCGCCGCGACAATTACACCTGCCAGTATTGTGGCCGGCAGACCACACACCTGACCATTGATCACCTCGTTCCCCGCCACCGGGGCGGCGGCCACCGTTGGGATAACCTGGTCACCGCCTGCCCGGCCTGCAACCGGCGCAAGGGGGGCCGTACTGCCATCGAGGCTCAAATGAACCTCAAACACAAGCCCGCCGAGCCTCCGGCCACTGCCGCCTACCTCTTTGGGCGGCATCTCAAAGAGAACGCGGAGTGGGAAAAGTACATCGCTGGCTGGTGATCCCCGCTCTCCCACACTCCCATACACCCACACTGAGTATGGGGGGTGGGAGTATGGGAGTTACACGCTTTCCGCAATCTCCAACAGCGCATACAACCCACCTGACACGACGTTGTGTCCGCCCAGGATGATGGGGATGGGTGCAGCGACGGCGGCCTCGGTCAGCCGCCTCAGCCGGTCATCTCTGATCAAATCGGGGCGGCCCAGGTCAGAGGCAAACCGATCCGCCGCCGACGGCCAACACCGGTGGTGAGCCAGATACACCCGGGTATCAAAAAGAACCAAATCACTCGTTCGAGCCAACCGGGCCACGAACTCTTTTTCGCCAACGCGATCAATGTGATCGGCCACGAGCGAGAACACCTGCCCGGTTGCCTGCCGCCGGTTCGCCGCCATGCCTCGCTCTTCCGAGAACACCCGCGTCCAACAACGGCTCTTCAACTCCAGCATGCTCCACGCCGAGGCCGAAACCCGGCCAATCATCGTCACCCGGCTTCCGGCCGTGCCCAGAATCTGCACAGCCTGTTGAAGCCGCTGGAGATTAAGTTCGGGCCTCAATCCGGCCAGGAACTGGCGCAGGTTAGGCCGGGTGCGCGGATGCAGGGCCAGAACTTGCAAATCAAACGGGGTGTCAATGTCAAGCCGGGTTCCGGCAGCCGGAGGCAGTGAAGTTACCGAGAAACCTTTTTCTTCGCGCAATACCCAGGCCAGCATGTTGTCGCGCTCCAGGCGGTGCGCAACGTCGGCAATACTATTGGCTGACGAGAGCGCAACCCAATCCGCCGAGTGGACGTTGTTGGTGATCGCCGCCCCTTCCCCGGCGCCGGCCAGCGCCGAAACGGCTGAGGCCAGATCGGCTTGCGGCAACAACGGCATACTGCCCGCGCCCAAATACAGAAGACGGTTCAGGTGATGTCGTCGAACGATGCCCGCCAGCCGTTCGCCAAAGTGAAATGCCTGCCCCGGCGGATCAACCTCCCATACAATTTTGCCGCTCTCCGGCAAAGGAATTTGCGTCCGTTCTTCGACAGGAGCGGCGACGATGATCTGGGCGACGTCGGCCAGTGGCGCCAGCGCAAGGTATGCGTCGCAGGCCGCCCGCCGCCGGGCGGCGGCCATGTGTTGTTCAACAGTGCTTGGCCCTGCCGGGCCGCACATGATCAGGGCAGTGAATGAGGTCATCGGTTAAAGATAACACGAGCCGGGCGGCGGCTCGTGTTATAGATAGTCAAAGCAATCTCCTCCCGACTAGCCGACTTCCGGCTCAATCAACCCCAGGGTTCCATCCTTGCGCACGTACAGAACATTGACCTTGGCCGTGTCGGCGTTGTAGAAGATGAAAAAATTGTCATGCTGGAGCAAAGTCATTTGCTCGATAGCTTCCACTTCCGTCATCGGCGTGATCACGAAGTTCTTGCGCCGGACGATTTTGGGCATTGGCTCGGTTTCGGTTGCCGGCTCTTCCAGTTCAGCCTCGGCTTCCAAAGATGCTTTGCCCAGGTCTGCGCCATCGCCCCGGCCCCGGCGGCGCTTGGTCTTGTAGCGCTCAATCTGCCGTTGCATCTTTTCCAGCGCCAGGTCTACGGCGGAGAACAGGTCGCTGGTCCGCTCTTCCGAGCGAAGGAGCGTGCCTCGCGAGCGCACGGTGATCTGCACCACCTGCCGGTCGTCGGCGTCGCGCGCCGTCCGCTGGGCCGACAAATCCACTCTGGCTTCGTTAATCTCCGGCAAATAATGATCGAGCCTGCCCACTTTCTTTTCGATGTACTCCTTCAACTTCGTCGAAATGTTGATATCGTGCCCATTAATTGCTACTGCGACTGTCATAGGAGCCTCCTGTGGTGAAATTAATCGGCGCTGTCGTGGCGTGCGCGGGTGAGGGTGTAGGCCCAAACCTGCCCGGCCCCACTCTCCAGCAGAGCTTCAACACACGCGCCCAGAGTCGCGCCGGTTGTACACACATCATCAATCAGAATAAAGTTTCGGCCTCGCGCCTTCCTGGCATCGGCGGCAAACGCCCCGACCATGTTGGCTTGGCGGGCCAGCGCCGTCTTGCCTACCTGAGACTCGGTGGAACGCACCCGCCGCAAGGCCGTCGGCCAAACCGGCAACCGTCGGCGCACCCCCACATGTCGGGCCAACAGTTCCGCCTGGTTGAAACCGCGTTCACGCAAACGATCCGAAGCCAGGGGAACCGGGATCAAAATGGATTCGATAGGAAAGATGGCCGGCCAGCGTTGGGATATTAACAGGGCCAGCGCCTCGCTCAGGGGCGGGTTGTGTTTGTATTTGAGGCCGTGCACAGCCCGGCGTAGTGGCCCGACGTGAAACGCCAGTGACCGCAAACCGCTTCCGGGAAAACGAACGCGCCGACACTGTTCGCAATGAACAGTCGTCGGCGCACTCTGCGGGTAGCCACACTGCTGGCATACTGGCTCGGAAATATACTCGATTTCGGCGCGGCATTTCGCGCACAGCCGTTCCCCCGGATGTTCACAATTCTGGCAACGGGGTGGCAATACTAAATCAAGCGATGCCCATATCACTTTCTCGGCAATCGCTTTGAACTGATCAGCGTAGCCGATTTTCAACGAGGGAACTGCCACGAAGGCCGCCCTCCTGCTATTGATGCAGATACCAAGTGTCTTCTAGACACTTGGTATCTGCGCGGGAATTTGCCCTAACCGCCGAGAATGCCCGACAGCGCCGAATTCTTGAGCAATAAAACTGCCGGTCCCAGCAGTACCAGCCAGATCGTCGGAAAGATGAAAAGCGCCATGGGGAACAGCATCTTGATCGGCGCCTGATGCGCCTTCTGCTCCGCTCTCTGCCGCCGCCGGACGCGCATCTGATCCGATTGAATACGCAGGATTTTGCCCATGCTCACGCCTAACTGTTCGGCTTGAAGCACGGCGGCCACAAAGCTGGTCACGTCCGACACATCCATGCGCGAGGCCATGTTGCGCAAAGCTTCGCGCCGCAATTTGCCAAGCCGGACTTCCTGTAGTACCCGGCCAAAGGCGATGGCCAATTCGTTGTCCCATTTTTCGTTGACTTTGCCCATAGCGGCGTCAAAGCCCAGGCCGGCTTCAACGCAAATCGTCAGCAAGTCCAAACAGTCGGGAAGCGCTTTGATGACCTCGTCTTTGCGCCGTGAGATTTTGCTGGACAACCACAACTGCGGAAAATAGTAGCCCAGGCCGAAGAAGAGCGCGGTAAGCCCCAGATTGCGGCCCCACGGCCTGGCCTGGCCTGCCGGAACCGGGGCGACGGTGAAGACAAGAAACAACAGGCCGCCGATGACAATGGCGGCGCCAATCTGAATGGCGATAAATTCGCGGGGGCCAAGGTTGCCGGGATTGCCCGCCAGATCAAGTTTATGTTGAACTTCCTGAAGGGCGGCTTCCGGAGTGAAGCGTGAGGCCAATTGCCCGACTTGCCGGATGATGGGCAAGATGACGCGCTCCCTGAATGGCTGTGACATTTCGATTTCCTGCAACGTCACCGGCGTGTCGCGCGACCCAAACTCAGCCAGGCGGGAGTGCAAGGGGTCTTGTGCTTCCGGGGAGCGCACCCCGACAATGACCAACACGACGGCAAACAATACGACAACCGCAAAGATAATGAAAAAGATGGGGTTCATAACAGATCCTCCAGGTTTTCAGCAGTTCACGAGCGCTCGGTTTCTAGATTTCAATACTAACGATCTTCTTGATAATCGCCCCGCCGATTGAAATCATAATCAAAGCCAGAATGAGCATGAACCAGCCGCAAGGAACAGGTTTGTTGTTTACATCGGAGAAGAACTCCATGATGTAAGGCCGGTTAACTACCCAGAGCAAAGCCATCAACGCAAATGGCATGCCCGTAATCGCCCACCCCGTCGCCATACCCTGCGAAGTCAGGGTGGCAATTTCGCCTTTGATGCGGACCCGCTCACGAATGGTGAAGGAAATGACGTCCAGAATTTCTGCCAGGTTGCCGCCCACCTCACGCTGGATGTTAATGGCCGTCACCACCAGGTCCAAGTCCTCGCTGGAGATACGGGCGAGCAGGTGATCAAGAGCTGTTTCCATTGGCAAGCCCAGTTGAATTTCCTGCACCACGCGCTTAAATTCCACCGAAATTGGCGCGGGCAGTTCTTTGCCAACCGCTTCCATTGCCTGCAAAATGCTGTAACCGGATCGCAGAGCGTTGACCAGGAGATTCAGCGTGTCTCCCAATTGATTGTCGAAAGCCTTGAGGCGTGAACTTTTCTTGAAACCAACATACAAATTGGGAGCATATAAACCGCCAATGCCGCCAACGATTGCCGCGACAACGGCATCAATGTTCGCCCCAGGATTGGTGAAACGCGCCGCCAGGCACGCCTGCAGGTCTCCAGAGCATTCTGGAAAAACAGTAATGACCACGCCCAGCACTATTCCGGCAATGAACATGATGATGGCGAAGGCAAAGAACTCGCCGACGTTCAATTTGAGATCAGCCGCGTTTAGATTGTCTTGTATCTTGCTAAAGAAGCCGAAATTGCGCAGAGCTTCGTTCAGGCGCTCGCCCAGCGGGCTTGGCCGGGGTTTAGCTTCAGCCGGAGCAGACGACTGCGCAGAAGCCTGAACACTGGTTTCGGCATAGCGGCCCAATCGCTCTTGCACCACCGAGGGCGCCCTACGAGAGGAAATGATGCCGTAAGCAAGAATGCCAACAGCTACCAGGCCGGCAACGACAGCCGCGGGTAACAATATCTGGTCCATAGCTTACCTCCGTGAACAAATAAGGTTTCGCCGTAGAAGGCGCTCTGGCACTAATAGCGATGCCGGTCGCCAATACCAAAAATGGAGGGCGGCAGTTGCAAACCAGCCGCTTCAATCCGGTCCATGAATTTGGGGCGGAGGCCGGTTGGGCGCAATCGGCCTACCACCTTGCCATTCTCGATGCCTGTCTGCTCAAAGACAAACAGGTCGGTCGTGGTGATCACGTCACCTTCCATGCCCTGAACTTCGGAGATGGCGACGACTTTGCGGGAGCCGTCACGCAAGCGCTCCAAATGGCAGATCACGTTGACTGCCGACGAAATCTGCTCGCGAATAGCCCGGATGGGCAAGTCCATGCCGGCCATGAGGGTCATCGTTTCGAGGCGGGCGAGTGTATCGCGCGGGCCGTTGGAGTGGGCGGTCGTCATCGAGCCGTCGTGGCCGGTGTTCATCGCCTGAAGCATGTCCAGCGCGGCCTCATCACGAATCTCGCCGACGACGATTCGGTCAGGCCGCATGCGCAAGGAGTTGACCACCAGGTGTTGAATGGTGACTTCGCCTTTGCCTTCGATGTTGGCTGGCCTGGACTCCAGCGTGACGACGTGCTCCTGCCGGAGTTGCAATTCAGCCGCGTTCTCGATGGTAAGAATACGCTCGTCAGGAGGGATGAAGCCGGACAAGATGTTCAAGAACGTGGTCTTACCAGAGCCGGTGCCGCCCGAAACCACAATGTTCAAACGGGAAATCACACAGGCTTTCATGAACTCCATGGCCTCTGGCGTAATCGCGCCGAAGGCAATATATTGCTCCACGGTGATCGGTTTTTTGGCGAATTTACGAATGGTCAACGTCGGCCCGACCAGGGAGATGGGAGGGATAACGGCATTGACGCGAGAGCCATCGGGCAAACGGGCGTCTACGTAGGGGCTGGACTCGTCAATACGGCGGCCCAAAGGCGCGACGATACGGTCAATAATCCGCATCAGGTGTTCGTCGCTTTCAAAGGTCACCGGAACCCGGTGAAGCTTGCCTTTGCGCTCAACGTAAAGATTCTTGCACCCGTTGACCATGACTTCAGTAATGCTCTCATCACTCAGCAACGGTTCCAGAGGGCCAAAGCCCAGAATTTCGGCGACGATTTGTTCAAAGAGCCGTTTGCGCTCGGCCCGGGCCAGCACGATATTCTCTTCATTGAGGATCGACTCGTACAAATCCTCGATGGTTTTGCGGACCTCGGCCGTGCGGGTCACATCCATTGACGGATCCAATTGTTGCAGGAGCTTGTTTTGCACCCGCGTTTTGAGATCCAGATAGTTATCTTTGGCCGCGGCCTGGCCGGCCGGCGCTTCAGTCCGGCGCATGCGCAGTTCGGCGAGCTTGGAGGCCTGTTCGCCGCCGGGTGCGCCGGGCGTCGAGGGCGAGGATGATGGAGACTGAGCTGAAGTCTGCCCAATACGTTTTAGTAGGGACACGCCTAATCACCTTTCACTTACCGGGTCTATTAACCGGGTAAGGCTATCCCCCAAACAACCGGCGTTGCAGGGGTTTCTTGCTTTTCTCATCAACAGTTGCCGTTGCCGAGGACACCCCCTCTTTCTCAACCACCGGCGCAAAGCTGGCCTTCAACTTACCAGCCATATCGTAAATTGCTTGCGCTATCGGAAAGTTACGGCCGCTCACTACAATAGGCACGCCGTTATTAATCGAGTATAACACCCGATCATCCAACGGTATCTGGGCGGCAACTTCATGCTTGATCGACTCCTGAATGTTTGCCGCGCTAATTCCGCCCCGCTTGTCTACCCGGTTCAACACAAACATGACCCGGTCCCGAGGGTAGTTAAGCGCTTCCACCAAATCAAAAAAAATACGCGCATCTTTAATAGCCGGAATATCAGGGGTGGTTACCAAAACGATTTTATCCGAAACGTCAAAAATTGACAGGATAATGTCGGTCAGCGCCGACGAGGTGTCAACGACAACGTAGGCGAATTGATGGCGCAAGACTTCAAGCGCCTTCTTGACCTGAGCCGCGGTAACGACGTCCGCCTGTTCCGGGCTGGACGGAGCCAGCAACACTTTCAAGCCGGAGTTGTGGGGCATGGTTACGCTGGCGATAAAGTCCTGGTCAAGCTCTTCAGCCCGTTCAAGGATTTCGATAACGCTGCGCTGAGTCTTGAGGTTTAGGAAGACTGCCAAATCCCCAAATTGCAGGTTACAGTCAATCAATATCGCTCTAGTCTCTTCGGAGTGCAGAGCCAGCGCCAGATTAGTCGCCAGCATCGTACAACCCACCCCGCCTTTCGCGCTATAGACCGTGATGATTTTCCCCTCGCTAGCAACCGCCGACTGGGCGCCCGCTCCGGGGGCCGCCTGAGACGTCGCCGGTGTAATTCGCGATTTGCTTATTTCGTAGGCGCGGCGGATCGTGCTAACCAGCTCGTCGCCGGAGGGCGGTTTGTTCAGGAAGTCGCGCGCTCCGGCGATCATTGCCCGCCGGAAATAGTCGGCGTCGCTCTGCACCGACAAGATAACAATCTGCGCCGACGGAACATCCTTCACAATCAATTCCGTAGCCGTGATGCCGTCCATATCCGGCATGTTGATGTCCATCAGCACAACGTTCGGGCGTTTCTCTTTGGCAACGGCAACTGCTTCCCGCCCGGTTTTAGCCGTGCCGACGATCTCGATGTCCGACTCAAATTGAAGCAGTTTCTTGATGTTTTCGCGAAACTCGGCGCTATCGTCGACAATCAAGACATTTATCTTTTGACTAGGAGGCATAGCTTTCCCAACTACAAACTAAAGTGTGAGGCACAACACTCCGTAGCAACGCGGAGTGCTGTGCATACTAATAACACACTCGGGTTACGGGCAGTTCTCCCCGACACATATATACGTCCCATCAGGCAAGGGGATCACCTTCGGGCTTGGCTCATTGAACAGCTTGGGCGGCCTGGTATCGCGAACCGCCGGCTGAAGCCCATATTGCAACTGCGTTGGAACCGCAATTCTGAAGTTAGGATTCTCAAGCACATATTGCAACGTCACACTATCAGTAAGAACGCGGGAAGGATCGTTGGCGGCCCGCAAGACCAAAGTAAATCTGGCTTTTGAATAAAGGAAATAATTCAGCACCAGCGCGTCTTGCGGCGACACGATCAAGGTAATAATGTCCGGCGGCGGTATCGCGGTAGGCGGCGGCGGCTCGGTGCCTTCCGGGAGTGGTGTGGCTGTAGGCCCGACGATCGGCGCCTCTTCTTCCTCAAATTCACCTACGTGCAACACCACCGCATCCTGAACAATTTGCTGTACCACCAGACGCGGTCGTTGAGGCTCAGATGGCTGAATCAAGAACGGGATAGTAATGCCGCCCTCGCCCTCGCTGAACTTGACCTGGCCTTCAACGCCAATGCTCTGCAAGCTATACGAAGTGGAGCCGGTCAATGGATCCACGGTGACAGTCGTAAAGACAGAGGCAATGCTGGGGGTGATGGTCTGCGTTGCCTCTTCCAAATCAACAAACAACAGCGACACCAGCACGTTGATGTGATCGCCTTCGCGCAAGGCATAACCAACCGCCGACAGCCGGTTCATGGGGATAGTCATGGCCACTTTCTCTCGCGGTATAAGCAAAGCGGCTTCCGAGCCGGTTGCGCTAAACTCCTCCGGGCTAATTGACACCAGCGAGGATAGAATAGGTTCACCTTGTCCTATGTCATAGCGCGCCATCTTGCCGATTACCTGAGCCTGATCGGTAATGGCATTCGTTGGCAGGTCAGATGCCGGCCACGCCAGAAATCCAACAGCGTCAGCCCGAATGGCTTCGCCACGAGGGATAGGCTGAATTGCAATCACAATTTGGTCCAGAGCCGGCGCCTCAGCCGTGGTTCCCTCCGGCGAGAGTGTTGCGGTCCCGTCCGGCGTCGTCGTCGTTGGCCGATTCAAAATCAAGAACAAGGCCACCGTAGCCAGTAAAAGCAATAAACCGATTAATATAAACAAACGACCGCGCTGCATTCCGTCCTCCTTAGAACAGTTTTTTGAACTGCAATCAGGAGTATGATACTTTGTTCAGATGAAAAGTCAAGCGAACCACAGGCTACATAAACCGAGAATTAGCGCCCTGCCGGCCACTGGACTTAAAAAAACATAGAGCCCCATCTTTTTGAGATGAGGCTCTACTTCAGGCAATAAATAGGCTTCTCGCCTCACATCTAAACTAGATGTTGGCGACAATGTTTGAGAACACGTTACCAATTGCCGGGCCGAGCAACGCCAAAATTACAATGACAACAACGGCCACCAAAACAAGAATCAACGCATACTCCACTAAGCCTTGCCCTTTTTCCTTCGGGATGAACAACATTGTAGTTTCACCTCCTTTCACTAGTCAGTTTGTTTATACAGCGTCTAGCATTATAGTACAAATCCGCCCCTGTGCAATAGGACTATCGTGAACATTAGAGTTACATAAGAGCGTTTACACTGCCTACCGGAATTTCCAGCGTTGCTCGTGTGCCCTGTCCAGGAGTACTGTCAACCTGCAATTGCCCTCCCAGAAGTTCGGCTTTTTCTTTCAGTGTGCTCAGGCCAATGTGTTTCTGTCCGGGCACCAGAGCGGCGGCAACGTCAAAGCCTTTGCCATTGTCCTCAACAGTCATTCGCACCCGAGTATCATCGACGTCCAGGGTAACGCGAATCTGAGAAGACTGAGAATGTAGCCGGGCATTGCTTAGCAGTTCCTGGATACCGCGAAACGCCATCACTTCGCGATGGGGCTCAAACCGTCGTTCGTCGCCGGTAATTGTCAGGGTTGTTTGAATTTCGCTCTTTTCTTCAAATCCTTTCACGTATCTCCGGACAGTTGGCACCAACCCCAGATCGTCCAGCATCATGGGCCTGAGTTCAGTAATAAACTCACGCACCCGCTGAAATGTGGTGGTCGCGGTGGTCTTCAGATTTTGCAACTCAACCCGCGCTCGCTCCGGGTTGCTGTCGAAGAGCCGTTGAACAATTTCGGCCTGCAACACAAAATTGGTGAGCGATTGAGCCGGGCCATCGTGCATCGTCTTTGAGATGCGTTGCCGCTCGGCCTCTTGCGCGTCAATAATTCGGGCGATCAAATCAGAGCCGCCCACATTGCCGGCGGCGCCCATTGCCGCGCCAGCCGCTCCCGGCACAGCCGCCCCCGGGGCCGCATTTCCCAGGCTCTCCAGAACCGTGTTTAGATACTTGGCGTAGCGATCGAGGCTGTTCTGATCGCTTTGCAGTTTTTCCAGTTGGCCGCGCATTGTGAACAACCGTTGTTGCGCATCCAGCGCCGCATCGTAGGTGCTCTTGATGTCGTTGCGAGGCACAGTATCAAAGTTTTGTTGTAATTGCCTCAGATGGCTATTAATGGTGGCGTTGCGCTGAGCCAGTTTATCTACCTCGCCCCGGCTTTGCTCCACCAACAGGGCCATCTCCCGCACCTCGCGCTGAGTGCGCTCATATTCTTCGCGGGTCAAATCAAGCAGTTCTTGCAGACCGTTGTTGGCCATAGCCACCTTCGCTTCTAAGCTTTCGAGTCCTGCAAGCGCACCCAGCCGTGCCGCAGGGCGTAAACCGCCGCCTGGGTGCGGTCTTCAACATCCAGCTTGTGCAAAATTGCCGTCATATGATTCTTCACGGTTTGATGGCTGATACCCAGCGCAAAAGCGATTTCCTTATTGCTTAAGCCCCGGGTCACGTACTGGAGAATTTGCATCTCTCGCGGCGACAGCGGCGAAAACAACTCCTGCGAGTCGTCCACGTAAGGGCGGTTGATCTGGCTCACGCCCTTGTCCATCCAGCCCTCAATTCCCTCACGGTCAAACAACTGATCGCCCACCACATAATGCCCGCGCAGCACTTGCCGGATCACTTCTACCAGCTTCGTAGGCTCGACATCCTTAGGGCAATACGCCGCCGCTCCCGCCCGGAACGCATGCAAAGCTTGCTCTGAATCATCATAAGCCGTCAACATAATAACGCTGACCTTGCGGCGGTCGGCCTTGATTTGGCGCGTCACCTGCAAACCGTTCATTCCGGGCAGGTTGATATCCATCAACACCACATCCGGGTTTAACGATGAAATAAGCTCAAAGGCCTCGTGGCCGTTTGCCCCTTCGCCCACAACGGCCAGGTCCGGCTCCGAGCGGAGCAAATCGCGCAACCCTTGACGAAACAACGGATGATCATCAACTATTAAAATACCAACTTTATCCATGAGACGCTCCAACAAGAAACAGGTAGGTATTTATTCTCATGGTACACGAGTATAGCACAAGCGTTGGGCGGCTTGCAAACGCTTGCACAATCAGGAGTGCCCGTTTTGAGAGACAGACCCTGACAGTCTCCAAAGCCTGCCGGGCTTTCAGATAGCCTGTCAGTCAGTGTACGGCGGCGGGGAGCCACACTTCGAAAGTTGTTCCCTGGTGAAGCCGGCTCTCAACCTGGACGCGCCCGCCCAGTTTTTCGACAATTGCCTTGATGGTATACAACCCCACGCCACTGCCCGGGATCTCGTTTCTGGTTGCGTTACTCGCCCGGAAGAAACGGCTGAATAGGTGTGGCAAGTCTTCGGGGGGAATGCCGATGCCGGTGTCGTGCACCTGCACCACAACGCCGCCCGTTTCGCCGAAGGCCAGCAAACGAATTGCGCCGCCCGGCGGCGTGAATTTAATGGCGTTGCTCAAAAGATTGACAAACACTTGTTGTAAACTGCTTTTGTCGCCGTTGACCAAAGGCAGTTGCGGGGTAATCCCGACGCTAAGTTCGAGCAGCTTGGCATTCGCCAACGGAGTAATCGCCTTCAGCGCTTCTTCCAGGGTGGCGGTCAGATCGAGCGGCGCGATGCTAAACAGGAAAGCGTCGCCTTCGAGATGGCCCATCTTAAGCAACTCTTCCACCAGATTGCGTTGCCGTTCCAACTCGGTATTGAGAATTCCCCAGTACCGTCGCAGTTCTTCCTCAGTTCCGCCTTCCTGGATCAAGTTGGCCATCAAGATAGCGGTTGTCAGCGGGGTGCGCAGTTCATGCGCGGCGCGGTTGATGAAGTCGGACTTCATCTGCTCCAGCCTGGCCTGCTCGCTGATGTCGCACACGATGGTCAATACCTCGTCAGGGCCGCTGACCACCATGCGGGCTTCGAAGTACCGGATTGTGCCGCCGACGGTAAGCGGATATTTGTAGATCTGGGCCTCGCCTGTTTGCAGGGCGCGCTTGATGTGATAGATGAACTGCCCGGCTAAGTGAGGCGGGAGGAGGATGTCTAGCGGCTGGCCCAGCGCTTCGCCAGCGCTGTAGCCAAAAGTTTGCTCGGCGCCTTTGTCGAACAAGATGAGGCGCTGGTTGGCGTCAACCGAAATGATGGCGTCAGAGGCGAGTCTGATGATGGCGCTCAGGTGCGCCAAGGTTACAGTTTGGCCCCACTCCTGGCCGTTTTCAGGAGTTGGTTGATAGGTCATGGGCGGCTTCCCCGTCCAACGGGGCGGGCGGGATGGCCATCTGCACCACACACTTTGAATCGGCGTCCAGGATAGTCACATCGCCGCCCAGCCCGCGGGCGAACGCCCGGGCGATGGTCAACCCCACGCCGAGGCCATTGTACTTGCGGTTGTGGTTCTGGTTAATCTGAAAGTACTTTTCAAAGACTTTCTCCCGCAGTTCACGGGGGATGGGCGCGCCTTCGTTGCTGATCGTAAAGATACAGCCATTCGCGCCGTTGGCGGCCAACTCAATATCTATCCGACCGCCTCTAGGCCCAAATTTGCAGGCGTTATCCACTAAATGAACGGCGGCCTGTTGGAACCCGGCGGGCGGAGCTGTTATTATCAGTCCCGGCCCGGCGACGATCTGGGTAGACCGGTGGAGAGCACTCCATTTTCTCAGGCGTTGTTCGATCGGGTAGTGGAAATCGAAGGCCAGATTAAGTTCCTGACGCGCATCGTTGATCGCGCCGCGATTGATGTCGCTCAACGCGATCAGGTCTTCAATAAGGTAATGAAGCTGGTAGGCATTGTCAAGCGCGGTCTGGATAAACCACTGCCGGTCTTTTGGCTTTCCCGCAAACTTGTCTTTCAACGTCATCTCGAGGGCAGACAGAACCACTGCCACCGGGGCGCGTAGTTTGCGGCTCACATTCTGGGCTACTTCTTGCCGGAGCAGATCAAGCTGAGTTTCGGCTTCCGAGCTGCCCTTCCGCCGCCCCAACTCACCTCGGCGCAAGACGGCCTTTACCCGCGCCAGTAATTCCTCGCAGTTGAAAGGCTTCGTAATATAGTCGTCGGCCCCTCTTTCCAGGCCGTAAACTTTGTCATCTTGAGCTGTGCGGGCGGTCAGGAAGATAAACGGGACTGTTGCCAGATTCGGCAGTTTTGACAGGAGTCTGTGGAACTCAAAGCCGTCCGGGGATGACATCATCACATCACAGAGAATTAGATCAGGTTTATGCTCCCGGGCCAGGCGTAAGCCGTCGTCGCCGTTGCTGGCTGTCAGCATTTGATAACCGGCGCGTTCCATAATGGCGCTCAGGCCGATAATCAGGTTTGGTTCGTCGTCAATCAGCAGGATAGTTGGGGAAGAGTTCGAACTGGGCATCTTGCTTCGCGGTTTAATAGGGCTGGCAGTAAGTAGTGTTCTGCCAGATAATGCAACCTTAGCAAGATTTGATAGAGGATTCAGTCAAGACTTTGTAAAAGTTAGCACTATTGACCGGAATTGGCGGCTTGCCAGGCAATGATGCCCCCTCTCAGGTTCTTCACATCGCCGTAGCCTTGTTTGAGCAGGAATTCGGCCACGTAATAACTACGGGCGCCGACGCCGCAATAGGCCACAATAGGGCGGTCTTTGGGCAGTTCAGACAGCCGGTTGGGGATGAAGCGCATCGGGATATGCACCGAGCCGGAGATCAGGCCGTCGGCTGTCAGCTCATAAGCTTCGCGCACGTCCAACACCAGCGGGGGGTTCGGCGACTCCAGCAGGGCCTTAAGTTCCTTCGCCGTGATCTCCAGCGAGTCGGTCGGCGGCGGTTCTGGGGCTTGTGTCTTTTTGGGTTTCAACCAGTTGAGCATGAGGGCCTCCTTGTTAGTGTTGGCGATAGTACACGAATATCCGCACGGTGTCACCCCTTTATCCCTTTAATCTCATTTCTCTCCCACCGCATTTCAAACTACAATATAGCGCATGAACTGGCAAACGTTGGTCAATCTGGGGATCAGTCTGCTGGCCAATCTAATCACCCCAATAGTAGTATTGGTGTTGCTACGAGGCTTTCGCCCAATTCTCCGCCTGTTAAAAGAACCCTTCTACCTCTGCAACATTCTCCATACTAAACGTTTTGCCCAGTGGAAGCCTAAGACGGGGCGATATGTAGCCCTGAATGCGATTAAGGCTCAGAAGGGCGATAGCGGGTCCACTCCCCAACCACTCCTCAATCTAATGAAATTCATCGTGACCATGCCGCCCGCTTTCTGGAAAAATGGCGGGCGCAAGGCCAGACTCCATTGGCCTTCTTCACCTCCCGCGCTCGCGAGAAGCCCGCCCTCGAAGTCCCGGTGACACTGGAAGTGTGCGAACTCGACGACAAGGGCGTAAGAAAGTTTATGGGTGTGTATCTGCGTGAGAAGAAGGGGAAGGCGGGCAAGAGAGAAACGCAGAATGTTGACGTTGGTGGAGATTTTGCCGAACTGCAACGGAAAGGGTTGCTGGCAGAACGTGGGATCGGGCGCAACCCATACTGGTTACGGCTATTGGTCTGGAGCAACTTGCGCACCCGCAATCGCGGTGAACTGTTCCTAAACTTTGCGTGCGACCTTATCTCGCGTAACATCGGCACTGACGATGCCTTGATTTTGAAGGATGTTCCAGTGAAACTGGAGGAGCGCAAGCGCAAATGGGCGATCGTTCCGCTGAATGTCGAAATGGACGCGCTGGCCGAACTGGCGTTGATGATGAGTTCGAACCAACAGGTCGGGCTTGAGTAGGAAGAGAATTGGCAACATGTGGAAGAAGTCATCGTAGTTGCGCTAAAGGGCCACAATAAAACCATATATGACGTATTGTATGAGGCCGAAGCCGCAACACTCGTCCGTATCGTCCGCCAGCAGCGCACGGAGTCTATTGAGCGCATCGAGTTCACTCATCAACTGATACAGGAGTTCTTTGCCGCGTATGCCCTGCACCGGGAAGGCCGATGGGGAGAGGCGGTGGCTCATTGCGAAGACCCCTGGTGGTGGGAGACGCTCTTTATGCTTGGTGGGTTGACAGCAACGCCGGAAGCGGGCGGTTCGCCGGAAAGGTGGGTAGAGTTCACTCAGCGCGTGATGCCCGACGGCCAAAACGACATGCGCGTGTTTGCCGCAATCGGGTTGCTAAGAAGCGTGGAGAGTCCTGAAGCAGAGGTGTCGCGCACTGTGTTGGGCGCTTTCGCCGCTTCAGTGAGCAAATCATTGACGCCGGGGCAACAGGACGCCGCACGGAAACTGGAAGGAATATTGGGCGATGAAGCGGTTGAAATCTTTGCGGCCATGTTCCGTGACCCCGACCCCCACCTCAAGGCAAAAGGGGCGGCGTTGCTCTGTGCTGTTGGGAAAGAGCAAGCGATGGAAATTTTGCTGAATGCATTACGCGCCCCAAACGAACGAAAGGCGGCATTTCAAGCGTTTGTTTCCACAGGCGCGCTTGCTATTGAGGCGCTCACTTTTGTACTGCGGAAGGAAGAAGGTGTACGCAAGGAAGCGGCAGAGGCATTAGCGAAGATTGGCCCGTCCGCCGTCGAGCCGTTGATAGCAGCGCTGAGAGATAGGGATGAGGATGTGCGCCAGTGGGCGGCAGGGGCGTTGGGGAAGATTGGCGACGCCCGCGCTGTGGAGCCGCTGAGTGCCGCGCTGAAAGATACGGTTGCGGGTGTGCGCGAGTGGGCGGCATGGGCGTTGGGGAAGATTGGCGACGCGCGCGCGGTCGAGCCGCTGATTGCCGCGTTGGATGTTTACGATGAAGGATTAGTTGGGCTAGCGGCAGAGGTGTTAGGAGAGATCGGTGATGCGCGTGCATTGCCAAGGTTAAAACGGGTAGCAGAAGGGTATGAGGGCGAGATGTTCGGGAAACGTCTGGCAGCTGTAGCGGATGAAGCTATAGAGAAAATACGGAAGAAGAACCGCGAATTGGGCGAATGATACAGATGTATAATACCAATTGATGAAGCAAGTAAATTCACTAGAAGAATTAACCCAACTCCGCCCGGCAGAGCGCGCGGCACTCGCGGACTATCTGGCCCGATTGCGGGTCCGCTTTGGCGAGCCTGTGCTCCGGCTGATTTTGTTTGGCTCGCGAGCGCGTGGTGAGGGCGACGCTGAGTCTGACCTGGACGTGCTGGTGGTCGTGGAGGGTGACGATTGGCGATTCCACGACGAGGTGGCCGACGAAGCGGTGGAGCCGTGGTTAACTCATCAGGCTTTGATTTCACCCGTGATTATGGATCGCAAGGCATACGAACAACTGCGGGAATGGAGAACCTTGTTCTATCGGAATCTGGAACGAGATGGGATTAGCCTATGGATGACCGTGCCCGCCGCGATCTAATTCGATTGTGGCTGGAAAAAGCGCGTGACGACCTCGCGACGGCGGAAGACGATCTGAAACTCAACCACACGCGCGGCGCAGTTAACCGGAGCTACTACGCTATTTTCCACGCGGCGACAGCGGCTTTACTCTGGCTGGGTGAAGAACGGGTGAAACACTCTGGTGTCCAATCCGCATTCGGTGAGCGCTTTATTGCAACCGGACTCTTCGAACCAGAGTATGGTCGCATTTACACGCGGGCGCGCAAAGAACGGGAAGAAGCGGATTACCAGCCTGCTTCACCCGTACCCACTGAGGCGGAGGCCAATACTCGATTAGACGAAAGCCGCCGCTTTGTGATGCGCGTCGAGCAGTACCTCCGGGAAGTGGGTGCTCTTGAATGAGTTTGGCGTCGCCTGAAACGCCGTGCCTCAGCCCTTCACCCTCACCGGCAACCCTGCCAAAGAACCCGGATTGCTCGGATAAACGGATCAGAATCCGCTCATCCGAGGCATCCGCGTTCTACTTCACCTTCATCGCCAGCCCCGCCACCATAAACAGCACCTCATCCGCCTCAGCCGCCAGCCGCTGGTTGGCCCGGCCCAGCGCGTCGCGATAAACCCGGCCAAGCGGGTAGGGCGGGACCAGGCCCAGCCCCACTTCATTTGAAATGATGATCCACTCCGCCTGGCTCTCGGCATAAGCCGCCAATAAATCGTCCACTTCGGCGTTGAGGGCGGCTTCGGCGGCTTCGCCGGTCACGGGTTCAGGCAAGGGGACGATGACGTTATTGGCAAGCAGGGTCAGGCAGTCAATGAGGATGATTTCAGCAGGTGACGTTTGACGTTTCACGTTTGACGTTTGTCTCGTGCGGATTGCCTCCCCAACGCGTGTCGGCGCTTCGAGCGTTTTCCAGTGGGCGGGCCGTTCGGCGCGGTGAGCGGCGATGCGTTCGGCCATTTCGCCGTCGCCGGCTTCGGCAGTCGCCACGTACAGCACCGCGTTCGCGCCGCCGCGCCGGGCGGCCAGCTTTTGCGCGTAAGCGCTCTTGCCGCTCCGCGCGCCGCCCAGCACCAGCGTCAACTGTTTTCCCAACGTTTCCCCCTTTCCCTGATTTCCTTTACGCTTTTCTCCAGCGCAGCCAGCGACGAATAGAAATCATCTTCGCTAAAAACTTCGAGCGTAAGCACGCCAGCGTAGCGCTCGCGCACGAGCAGTTCGACGACGGCGTTGAGCTTTTCGGGCGGCATGTGGGCCAGTGACTTGTGATCGCGCCCGGCCAGGCCATGGATGTGAATGATGCGCGTTCGCGGGAGCGCGGCTTGCAGGTAAGGCAGTGGGTCGTGGCCGTCCAGCCACAGATGTCTTCCCAAAACCCCCATTTCCCTTACCAGAATCTGTGTCGTCCGAGTCGTCAATAGCATAAGTTCCTTTGATTTCACCTTCAATGGTAAATGTCCGCTCTACCGAATTCACCCAGATTGTATCTACTAGCAGGGTAAGAATCTTGCGCTTGAGTTCAAACGGTATTTCTTGAGGTAGGCGCTGCTGCTTACGGGCATCCTCCACCTCCTGTCGGATTCTTTTCAAGACTGATAAGACTACATTTTTCTGCTCTTCAATGGAGTTGGTTTCTGAGAGTTTGGCCTGCAACTTGGAACGGGCTAACTCTAAGGTTTGCACCTTCTCCTGCAAGTCTTTCATCTTCTCCTCAAACTCGTCTAAAGTATAGATGTCTCTGTTGTATGCCGCTTCATACTTAGTTCGTTCCTTAGCCAATTTAGAAAGTTGCTGGTTGATGTAGTCTACTTGTCCTTGAATCCCCATCGCCTGAGCCTCTGTACTCCTCTCTTCCAAGCGTTGGATGATCACTGCGGGGTTGTAGATCACTTCTTCCACTTTCTCCCACACCTTCCGCTCTAAATCCTCAGCCCGAACATAGGGGCTACGGCAACTTGTTCCTTCAACTCGTGGTCTCTCAGCGTGACGGGAATTACATATATAGTAGCGATGTTCTTTCTTGGCTCTCTGCCCTCGCTTCACGATGGCTCGGAAAGCGTATTTTTTGCAGAGGCCACACTTGAGAATCCCTTGCAGTAACCATCCCCGCATCTTCCCATTTCTCAATGCGCGTTTGCTGTTCTTCTGTAGACACTCCTGAGCCAAGTCCCATTCTTCAGGAGTTACAATAGCAGGTACGGGGACTTTAATCCACTCTGACTCAGGGCGTTTTTCAGTAGTGCGGGCTGGCCGACCCTGGGGAGTAAACTTGCCTGTCTTCATCTGAATATAGCGGTTGGCATAGAACTCACCCTTGTAGACGGTGGATTTTATCAATTTTGTGACAGTAGCAGCGTCCCAGAGGCCATTTTGAAATCGCGTAGGGATATGCGTATCGTTGAGCCACTTGGAGACGGCCTTAGCGGTCATACCCTGGTAGATTACTTTCTCGTATATGGCGCGCACAACCTTGGACTCTTGAGGATGAAGCTCGTAGTGAGAATCTTTTGGGTCGGTGATAATGTAGCCGTATCTGGGTCGTCTGGCAGTTACCCGCCCGTCCATCGCTTTATAAATAGACCCCATCCGCATCCGTTCAATGTCCTTCTTCATGCCTTCCTGAGCAATGTAGCCTCTTACATACCTTTCGAGTTGTGATCCAGGGTTGATGAAGAAATGGACTTCAATCTTGTGGCGGGCAAACTCTTCCAAGAGGAAACCTTGTTGCCAATCAGCATTTCGAGAAAGACGATCAATGTCTTCAATGACCAGATGACGGGCTTGGGGCCGCGTAGCAATTTCGTGACGCAATTTCAACAGGTTTGGCCGGTGTTCAAACTCAAATCCAGTAAACCCGTCGTCGAAGAAAATCAGGTCGAAGGGAATGCGCAGTTTGTCGCGTTTCGCAGCCTTGTGGATGTTCTCATGTTGTCGCGGAAAGCTTGACCCTTCTTCGACTTGCCGCTCAGACGAGGCACGCAGGTATGCATACGCATCTGTGCCTTGAGGGTCACCCAGATAGCCATCTACGGCATGTTTAGCAAGCTCTGCTCTTAAGTCGCTCACAGTATACCTCCTGGCACAGCGAAGCCGCGCGTGAGGTTTTGGCGCACTTTGGCGCAAAGAGAAAATTAGGTAGAATGCACAGTGGGAGCGGGTAACTGCTTCCTATTCAAACGGGCCGGAGGTGTCTGCCAAGGGTGTCTCCGGCCTCGTCATGGTGTAAGATGCTTGTGCATGTTGCGCAACAGCACTGACTCCTTGCGCACCCAAAACCACTTGCTTGTCACTCTCTGACAAGCCGAAGTGGGAGCATAGGTCATCGAGAACAAGGATTGCTGGTGCAACAAACTCTTCTAACGGCTCGTCCAACTCTTGCTCAAGAGTCTGGCGAAATAGGGAGAGGCGTTGCACAAGCCACGGCGTATTGGCCTCAAACGTCGGGGAGTTAGTGAAAGGAACTGGGGTTGGGGTATTCATTGTTGCCTCCTTTTTGATGCTTGCCCAACTCCCACTGTGCTTAGGTCCGGGATTGTAAACTCTATGTCTCATTTTGTCAAATGTTGTAATATTGTGTCTTATATAGAAACATAATGTCAAATAAGAAAAATCCTGTAACTGAGATACAGGAGTGGTTCACTCCTGAAGAGGCGGCGCGACATTTACGCGTCACCCGACAGACGATTTATCGCTACATGGATCAGGGGTTGCTCAAATACTACGAGCTCAGATCAGGAGGGGGCAGACGTTTGCGGCGAGGCGACTTAGATGCGCTCTTGGAACAACCGCGAAAGTCGGACGCACCGCCTGAATGAGATCTACCAGAAATGGCTGGTGCACTGATTGGCGCAGTTGGTTTCACTTTATCATGATGCTTAATGGCGGAAGTTATCCTATATTCTGATGCAACTTGCCGATGAGCATCTTGTTTCTCTAGCCCCACCTGTGGAGCCATGCCTAATGTATCGGATAGGGACTCGCCTTTGTCATCCGCTTCCTCCAGCAAGTAGATGAGGAGCATATCTAACGCCGAATCCAGTCGCTGGCGATTACCGCATGAGTATTGAGATTGAATCGAAATAGTCTGAAGCATAAGAATCTTCCCGACGGCATAACAACACAAAAGGTATGCACACGACCTGACACACTTAAACGCACCTCAAACTAACTAGTCCTCTTCCCACCTTATTCGTGTAATACCGCCCTATCCAGAAGCGTCTCGCCTTGTCTGTTATGAATCTAGTTACTCGCGCCGTGAAAGCACCTCATAAGCCAGTTGGCGAATAGCATCTTGCACAGAGACGCCCTTCCACATAGCCCGAAGGTTGATAACGTCATGCGCCTTCTGGCCGCCTGCGTTCGTGGTGCATGACGGGCTATAGCATCCCCAGAGTCCCGCCTCATCATCTACCCAAAAACTTGGTTCGTGGTCATCGTGGAAAGGGCATAGGCCAACATAGTGCCCGCCTTTCCCTTTGAGAGCAGTGAGCCGGGTAGCTTCAGCAGAAACAGGAAGAGCGGCCTTGATACGGGATATAACATCATCGCCGCTTGCCGGGCCGTCTCTCCGCGGTGTTGCAGGCTGTTGCTTCGGAGAAGGGATAAGCAACGCATCACTGATGAAGGGAAAAAGGGCAGCAACCTGAGCACGATCGAGTATGGCGATTGGAATATCCGCGACAATCTCGTAAAGGCAGCCTGTTGGGTGCACTGAAGGCGCCACTGCCACCACGCCTTTGGCTTTCAACTCAACCCCCGGCGCATACGCATTGGGGATGCCGGATGCGAAGAAGAAGACATGAAAGCCCCGGAATGAGCGTTCCATAAGAGTCGCGAAGTCTTTTCCCGGCCCACTTCGCCATGTGGTGAACGCGGCCTCATCGTCAAAGTCAGCGCACACGAGCCCCCGACAGCCGCCACAAACCACGCCGACATTGCAGCGCAGTCTCTCAAACCAGAACCACACTTGTCGCGGCGTTGTGATGTGCTTGCTATGCGCGCCGAAGCCTTTGATGAGGTACTTGGTTTTGGCTCGTAATGGAACGAGGTCCACACCTTGGCCAAGCCACCATTGGGCGCGGCTATAGCGCGTGAGTTCTCGTCGATGGCTATTCCCCTGCTGTCGTCCCCTTTGGGGTAACCGCCCATCAGCGCTCATGGCACAAGACCTAGTCCTTTGCGACGCGCCGTCAGCGTTGTGAGCATCTGACGGGCGTGCTCCGGCGTTATTCCCGGCCCGGCTACAATGAGCGATCCGCAATGTGGGCACCGTCCTGTCAACTCATTAAAGAGGGAAACGTATCCCAAGCATGGAGCCACATGGCGGCGGGACGGTTGGTACAGTTCCTGCGCCAGGCGGTCAACGTCTTTCTGACTGGGGTGCTGTTGTGTCATATGCTCGCCTCCCCGTCCATACTCTTCAACATGTCAGCGGGTGCCCTCCGGCACAAGCGGAAACGCACCATCTTCGCCGGCGATTTGCCACATCGGCCCAGTCAAAACATCGCCCTCCATGACCTGACGAATTGTGGTAAACCAGAACCAGCCAAATCCTCCCGCTGCTTCAGTGACAGCTTTCAAGTGAGCAAGCCGGCGCTCGCCTGTAGTGACGACGAGCACGCGCAAATCCTTGGTCTTGTAGCGCTGCTCATACTTGCCGTTCTCGTAGTAGGCGAGATAGGCCAGGATTTTTCGCTCCCAGTCTCGCCTGCCCCACTGCCCTGCCTCTGCTGTCTCCGTGCCGCGATCCATCTCGACAAAAAAGTTGTATGCGTCTGCGTGCGTCACAAGCCGGAAGTACCCGTCAGGAACCACCGCCGCCTTGTCCATCCCTCCTTTGGGTCCGCGAATGATCACGACCTCTTTGAGTTGTGGTCCCCGCAGGATGTGCTCACCCAACCATTTTTTAACCAGCCAGCCGCGCTTCTTCGCCGCGACAGTAATTGAGACAAGGACGTCGTTGGTTGCCAGGAGATGTACAAGGAAGGGTGACGAGACGAGCATCTTGTCATCGCTCCACTCATACGGGGCATCGGCATACAAGAGTTGTGCCGCGCTCTCCCACCCCTCGCAGGAGAGCATATTCACGAGCGGCTTGCGGCCATCGGTGAGCGTTTGCAACTGCTCGCTGCGTGCGACGAACCCATGGTGGAAGAGGCCCTGGAGCCTTTTTTGGCAGCGGGTCGGTTTCTTTTGTGTAGTGACGGATGGCCAGGGCCCATTGAACAGCAAGGCATCAATCTGGGTCGTGGTCAGCGCGCGTGACGTGTAGAGCGCCAACAATACCTCCCGGTCGCGGGCTCGCATCTGAAATGTGGGTCGTTCTTCAGGAGGCAGGCGAGTGAGCCTGGGCCGTCGCGGCCTTTTCTCCGAAGGCGGGCAACTGGCGTCGTTCATTGTTGCTTCTTGGTCCTTTGCGATGGTAGCGTTTGTGCCGATCCGGTTGCTGGCGCTGTTGCGAGAGCACAGCAGCGAGCCGTGCCTCAATTTCCGCCAGTACCTCTTTGATTGGTCGGCCATGCCGCTGCATCAATTCCCGGCGCACGTCTTCTAGCTGGCGATCACTGGGGTACGTGTGCGGCGCGGGCGCTGGAAGTGAAAACCATTGGAGCGTACCGCGCGGATCACCTTCACCTGAGGCGATCTTGACGAGGAATTGGAAGCGCCCCAACTGCCGGAACTGCTTGCCGTACATGTACTCTTGCTCGTCTAGCGTGAATTCGATGGTGCGCTCGTCAATGGCAATCGGCAGCCCGTCCATTGATCCGTATACCGTCTCCACTTTCTTGAGTTGGTACGGGTTAAAGTCACAGAACTGTCGTGCAAGCCGGAGGGCCGCATCCGGATCAGTGGTGGTTCCCTGCATTTGATTTCCCAACCCCAAAAGCGTGCGCTGGAGCCCGTCTGGCAGTTGGTAGAGTTCCTGGTGGGCAACCGTAAGCCATATGCGATGGTTGCGCATCCGTTGATCGACAAAATTCCTAAACTCCGTCGCGAAAAGCTCAGCCCCCCGCAGATTGATAGGCGGCAATGCTGCGAACTCGTCAATGATGAGGCTCACCGGCACGTGCTGATAACCGGGGCCGCGATGCCTGATGAATTCTTGGAAATAGTGATGTACCCAGGCCATCGTGAACCGGCGTCGCTCAATGTTGTGTATATGGCGGAAGTCAAACAGCACCGCTTTGCGCCCCTCAATCACATGGTGCCAGTCAATACCGGGTCGCCCTGCCCCAAACATTGCCCGCATCGCGGGATCAAACCGAAATATGTCGGTCTTCGCTATGAAGGACACGATATTCTTCGGGAAGGATACGAGTGTCTCGAACGCGCGAAGCACCTCGGGGGACTTCTCGGCCACTTGCTGTATTTGTGGCAGCCACAACTTGGGATTGAGCAGCAAGCTATCGGCTTCGGTGATCTGGCACCCCAGTGCTCCCAAGATGACGCCGATGGTTTCGCCTATATGCTGCACTGCATTGCGGCCTTGCACCGGCGCATCCCCCAGGTCTGGATCGGTCAGGTAGATCACATCCGGTGGCCGTGCGGCAATTGTTTCCCAGCTCTCATTACCAAGCCGGTAATAGGATGGCAAGGGCACGACATGGTCGTACACACCGCCCACGTCCACATAGAGAACGCGCTCCCAGGCCTTCTCCTGGATCTTGCGAGGGAGCGTGCCAAGTGCCGCGAAGAAGCGGTCAATTGTCTCGCCAATGGGGTCCAAGACGACGAGCGGCATGCCGAGACAGAAGTCACTGAAAGCTAGATATCGCCCTAAGAAAGTACTCTTGCCGCTGCCACGCGTGCTCCCAACGCGCAGTCCGTTGAAGCGGGCATTGAAGGGAAGAAACACGCACTCAGTGTGTGGAGCCTGAAAGGATAAAGCGGAATAGGGCGCGCTATCCCCTATCGGCTCTAATGGGAAAAAGCCGAAGACTTGCCCGGTGAACACACTTTGTCCACCATGTCGACGGGGCACCTCTGGTAGTAAGCCGTCAGAGGCACGCGTTGTCGACTCTGCACTGCCGTACGGGATGATCTCATTCATTGTCTTTGTCCGGTCGTTGCGGTCTGCCGAAATAGAAGCCGAGTGGTGGCGTTTTCGGATCGTGCGGCTTGGACTCCGGTTTGAGGGTAAGCTCGGCCATTTCCAGCATCTCATACGTCTCGTGCCACACGTCGTACAGGCACGTGTGACCGGTTTCCCGTGGTCGGGTTCGCAGGTGATACTTCCCCACTTGGCGTGTCCACTCAAAATACTTGTCTGTGACAAGTCGCTTAGCATCATGGATTTTCTCGGCCGTGGGTTTGCTCATGAACATCTTGCTATGCTGATCTATCCAAGCCGAGAATTGCCTGGCGGCACCACAGTAATCCTTGTGCTCGTCCTCCATAATCTCGACAGGCGACCATGTGTCGTAGTAGGTTTGCCCATCCATCGCACGGCTCACTCGTTTGAGTCGTAGAAAAGGTAGTCCCACGCGGCCCGGAGCACTCCACGCTTGCGATCCGGCTTCGGAACGCGAGGATCACGAGAGGTAATATCCAGCATCCGACGTTCCCCCACCTCGATGATGGATGATGCGGTGCGGTCCGTATGGTCTACCCAACGTTTTGCAAGGGCGGCCACGTGCGCTTTACAAGCCTTGCTGCCCGGCTGCTGTTCCGCATAGTCGTACATTCGTACCGCAGCATCGGTTAACTGATAGAAGGTGGCCTCGCGAGTAGCAAGCATGCCATCACGTGCATACTGCACTTTCGCTTGCTCGATCCCGAGAGCGAGCGCATCCTCGCGCGCCCGCTCCATCATGCGCTCTTCCATTTTCGTGAGTTGTCCATCCTTATGGGAGAACAACTCCCCATAGGATGCTTGCGGGTACGCCGGTGTTATCGGCATAAGCGATGTAGAGGCGCTTTTATGTGTGTTCATGATTTACTCCTTGCGTAGCTATACGGGCGGTCACAGTTCGCGCCAATCCCGATTGGCCTGGTCGTCAACTAAGTCGTCAAGGTCGCGCTGTGTCTGGGCACTAATTTGCGCAATTCGTTGCTGCTGTGCTACAGCCACGCGGCGCGCTTCTTCTTCTAATCGCCGGCGAGTTTCCATCTGTCGCGCAGCCAGCGCCAAGGCGCGCTGCGCCGCTTGCCACTCTTGGCGGCGTTGCTCTTCTCGCGCCTGCTCCTCCATCCCGACAGCAAAAGCAATCGCGAGTAATATCACGCAGAACGCAGTAACAATCAGGCCAACGACTATCATGGCAAGAAACCCCATAACCAGTTCGAGCACGCCTTCGTCTGCCACTGGAGAGCTACAAGGCATTGAAGAACGCGCTCACGGCATACTCGATGGCCTCCCTGATGCCTCGGTCATGCAGGTCTGGCCGCTCGGACACGATCGCCAAGATGCGTTGATGGCTGGCTGCCAGGATGTCCTCCATGCGAGTCTCAAACTGCACGATGCGGCGATCAAACATTCGCGCCCGATGGGCCGGGTCGTTATAAGCCGGGTTGAATTGGGCTTTTGCGTCCAGTACGCGACCAAGCTCGCGGATATAGTCTATGAGCCGGCTGGCTGCATACTCATGGAGGTTGGCCGTTGCCGTGACCCCAGCGTGGGTGATGACTGCTGCGATTGCAATCTCGGTCTTCTGGCGAATGAACTCTCGCGTAACCCGCGTGGACATCCCCGAAGACCAGTCAGGCAGGTGCGTTGGGTCAAAGATGACCAAGTCGTTCTCGTCATCTTCGTTCTGGCGTATGAGATAGTTGGACATGAGATATGCTCCTTTTATGAAATGTGCTCTTTGTGCGAGTCGTCACTGGACAAGTGGTGTCGGTCAGATGCCGCCCCCAAGAAATCCATAGGTGGATGGTTTTCATCGTCATCCGGGGTCGTATCGACGACGATCACCCTTGCCTGAGCAGAAGCGGTGCGGGCTTTTTGCTTACGTCTCGCGTACCGCATCGGCCAGAGATGACGCCACCACGAGGTCACCTTTCTCCATAACAGGTGGACACCTTGTGATGGTCGTGGTGAGGGTTCCATCAAAATGTGTTGCACTCGTTCCATCGCCGCAGTGCAGAGTTCATGGTACGCACGCTGCGCCCGCGCGTTCATCCGTGCTTGGGCAGCCGCATAGGCGCGCTCGGCGGCAGGATCAAGAGAAGATTTGGGCAGAAGATCAGGGCAATCAGATACCTCAGACATAGCGCCTCCTTAAGAGCGAGCAGATGGTCACAGTAATATTGGTGGCCGGACGGCTTTGCCATCCCATCTATTCAGGCCATTTGGTGTCCAAACGACACAGTCGGCAACAATATCTAACGGAGATCGGTCACGTTGAACTCACATCAAAGCGTTCCGACAGGTCAGTCTTGCCTTGCAAAACGGTTGCCAAAATTAACCAACATGTAAGGCTTTGCCTTCTTCCTGTGAGTGATAATCCCCTTATACAAAAACACAGGTTTGCTTTTAGAGAACCATTTTTCCACCCTAAGAGTCAATTAGGGTGCAATGCAGGTGACGGGTGCGGACCTAGCACTGCGGTGGAGTTGAAAGTATGGATCGGCCTAGTCAACCACGCCAGCCAGTATATTTTCCTGAAACTGAGGAGCTAAAGATTCAATTCGGGGAGATATTGCGGAAGCTGAGGATCGCCCGAGGCCTCTCACAGAAGGCGCTTGGAAACTTGGTTGGCGTCACCGAGCAACAAATCTACAACTATGAACATGGGATCAACTCGCCGGGTGACAGAGTTCTCGACAAACTTGTAAGAGTGCTGGCGCTTACTAATGAGGAGGCACTTGATTTACACAAAGCAGCAGGCAAGATGACCGGCTTGGTAAGAGCTACGAATGAGCTAATACACACTTTGAGGGCAGAGATGGATGAACTGAAAGCGAAGCACAGAGAGCAGATTAAAAGCGCAACTGACCACTTGATAGCTATCTACGCTCCCTACGTCGACGACATACACCTGGCGAAAGCTGAGGGAGATGCTCACCGCTCAATCAGGATGGCAGACAATTCTATCCCGCACCTAATTGCCTTTGCAGCAGAAACGCATTCTGATGCAGCACGGGAGGAGTTATTGAGATTATGTATGGGAGCGCTTCATGGAAAAGGGCACTCGCTTAGTCCTGTTTCTCCGCCCGGGATACTGTGGACTGCAAATGCCGATGTCATTGCCAAACTTGAACTCATTCGAGCACTAAGCAATGACGAGAGCTTAAAGAAACAGTGTTCCTATTTGACCACCATATTCGAGGCTGATGCGCGCTACGTAGTGCGAGACACTGTGGCTGCCATTAAGCAATCCCAACTCGCCGGTAACGATCTTGTCACGACGGTTGATGACCAGCTGTGGAAGCTGGCGGCGCTTGCAAAATCCTTCGCGCGAAGGGGGTTATCCAGCGAATACAAGCAAATAGAAGAACAGATACGAGGAATTCTTGATAGCGGGCAATGTCAGAACCGCGAGATCGCCGTTTTCTCCTATACCGTTTTTCCACACGCAAGGATAACACTTCGCGACCTCGATGCTGAAAAAGCCTATTTGGAAGCTAGGCAGAACATTGAACGATTGACAAGCCAATTTCAGAGTGCGCCCTATATGGAGATTCACCTACTCGTCAGTGAATTTCTTCTTACAAGGGGAACAAACTCGATTCTGGGTGGAACAATCTATGAGATGGCACGCCGACTCAGTCACGCGCGACTTATGGCGCGCTTCGAAAACTACAGAAGTTAGTCGCGGGGTGGTTATCCCTCCGTGTTGTCTTTGGCGCTGGTGCAAGAGCCATCATAAAGCCCTGCTTCACGATGGAACTTGGCCCATTGTGCTCTCGTTTCCCTTATTGCAATCTTACCCTCCCACAACAGGTATGCACCTCTCACTAAACGTTCATCGCCTTTTGCAAACTCAACTTCTGCCTCAAGCTGCTCTTCGGTCATATCAGGCCACCGACTTCTTAGATTCTCCTTGTAAACTTGCCATATCTCGGGCTCATCGTGAAGCTCGTCCCCTTGAACAGGGTGGGTGTCGAGATGGCCCTGCGCGAGGGAAGTGGAGAGTGGCGTGGCAGGCTCACCGTACTGCCGTTGCTCGCCTACGGGTTTTCCTTCTTGGTGCTCAACTGTCATGCTAGCTGTAGCTCTCGGGCTTGCGTTCTCATACGAACGCCCCGATTACGAGGATCATGGTTGTACATTAACAGAAAGACGTGCCGGTTTCAAATAGTACTGAAATCAGCCTATCAATTTGCTGTGCATCACCGTGCGATGGCCTCTCGTTGAAATACTCTCCCCTACTATGATAGACTGTTCATGCTATGCCCTGGGGGATAACAATTGTACTCATTATCATTGGAGTCTTCGTGTCGATACGCAGTAACCCACGCATTGCGCTCAAATGGGCGGAACATCTCAAGCGTCGCTGGCGTGAATGGGTTGCCCGACAACTGGGCAGTCGGGCCTTCAAAAAAGTCGAGAAGGACTTTCGTTCAATGGCGGCCAAGCGGTGCATCTCCCGTGAGGTTGTCGAGGAAGCCATTCGTATCAACAAAGAGAAGATCATCATCGACTTGGGCGAGCATCTTCTCAATCTGAGATACCCGGATGCGCCTACGACGTTTGATCATCACTTGTGACCGGGTAGCGTCAAAAAAAGGGGCCGAGGATTGCTCCCCGGCCCCATGAGTAATTACGCTTCCAGCCTGCTGTTGAGGTAACCGAGCATTCCGCCTATTGCTTGGTGAATCATCTGTATAGCATTCAACACTACCCACTGCGAAACAGCTATCAGCGGGCCATTTGTCACCTCGTCGTTGGGATGCTCCTCCACCCATTGCTTCAAGCGGGCAGTTGCCCGCGTGAGTAGCACGGTTGATTCTTGCAAGCTTTCGACGCTTTGTTCCAGCGTTGTCAATCCGCCTGACTGCATTGTACTCACCTCCTTTCTGCACGGCTTGGCCACGCCTGTACCCGTCGTGCGACTGGCCGCACGCTGAGCGGTCAAGGGCGAGCGCTAGCGAGTGCGTAGCATCGCAGACCCTTGACCGCGAAGAGCGGCCAGTACAATGAAAAGGCAGGCGCGCCCCCGCTCGATGGAGAGCTAGCTCTGGTGCACCGAACGCGGTGATGGAGGGCTTGTTGCGGGGCACGGACGGGTCGGAAATAGAGCAGAAGCAGAAAGCGACGCGAGGGCTGGAGTGCGGTTATGGACACCAGGAGGTCGGAATGAAGCACGCAGGCCCCAAGTAGCAGACAGACTCGTGAGAGCGAAGGAGAGGTTATGGACACCAGGAGGTCGGA
>Ga0247727_10003581_pt1 | contig 34108 bp, 30 predicted proteins | sample WisWelCaveWW1625_FD_202498 | JGI IMG/M metagenome (GOLD analysis project Ga0247727, IMG submission 202498) | Biofilm microbial communities from Wishing Well Cave, Virginia, United States - WW16-25 | ecosystem: Environmental > Aquatic > Deep subsurface > Groundwater > Cave microbial mat | place...
GACTAGAAAACCAAATTCTAACGGTCAGCATTCCGAGCCAATTTTTGCTCGAAAAAGTTCGGAATGGCTACCGCGATCTCATTACCCGCGCCGTTGCGCAAGTGCTTGGTGAAGAGGCGCACATTGATTTTCACATTTCTCCCCAAACGGCCTCCGACGTTCCACCCGAAACTCCCGTTCCTATTGCTCCCGAAGTGCCGCCGCCAAGATTCGATTCGGTCTCGCAGCTCAGCCCGCATTACACGTTCAACAATTTTGTCGAAGGCGACGGCAATCAATTCGCGAAAGCCGCGTCGCTCGCGGTGGCGGAGGCGCCCGGCAAAACTTCGTTCAATCCGCTGTTTCTTTATGGCGGCGTCGGTTTGGGCAAAACCCATCTCGTGCAGGCCATCGGCAATTTATCGTTGAACATGAAAACCATCAAGTCGGCGCTGTACGTCTCCAGTGAGAAATTCACCAACGAATTTATCTCGGCGATTCAAAACAACCGCACGGTCGAATTTAGCTCGGCGTATCGCAACGTCGATCTGCTGCTGGTGGATGACGTGCAGTTTTTCATGGATCGCGGCAAAACGCAGGAACAGTTTTTCCACACGTTCAACACGCTGCACCAAAAGGGCAAGCAGATCGTGCTCTCCTCCGACCGCTCGCCGAAGGAGTTTACCGGCATCGAGGAGCGCCTGCTCTCCCGCATGCAATGGGGCCTGGTTGTGGACATCCAGCCGCCCGATCTCGAAACGCGCATGGCGATTTTTCAGAAGAAAGCTGAAGAGAACAAGATCGAGATTCCCGTCGATGTGGTGCAGCTCGTCGCGCAAAACATCACCAACAACATCCGCGAGCTCGAAGGCGCCTTGATCAAGCTGCTCGCGTATGCGTCGGTGCATCATCTCGACATCAGCGTGAATCTCGCGCGGCACGTGTTGAAAGACATGTTCATTCAAAAGCATCGCAACCTCTCGATAGAAGATATTCAAAAAGAAGTCGGCGTGTTTTACCGCATTCCGGACGACATGATGCGCGCACGCACGCGAAAAAAAGAAGTGGCGCTGGCGCGGCAGATTGCAATGTTCCTCGCAAAAAAACTGACTAAACATTCGCTCAAAACCATCGGCCTGCACTTCGGCGGGCGCGATCATACCACCGTGATTCACGCGGTGGACACCGTCGAGACGCTTGTGAAAGGTGAAATCAAGGTGCGGGACGAAATCGAGGCGTTGGAGCGGAAATTGAATTGCACGATTCCGTGTTTTTGAAAATACTTTGTCGAAATGTTCGCTTCTTGCCGAAGTACAACCCTACTACAGATTGTTAAATTGATTTATTCACATACAATTGTTAATAGCTGTTAATTGCAGTGAGCTGATTGTGCAAATTTATCGTTCCGTATTTTCATAAACACTTTGCGCTACGCCATTCACACACTATCCACCGTGGACTCACAATGACAGTTTCAAAAAATTGCGCGGTATGGACCGTACTAAGATTAAAAAATATCATCATCTACATATAAATTTTATTCAGTGTTTGATTGAGTATCCACATATCCACAGCCCTTATTATAACTAAATTTGTCTTGATAGTATCATTTAATATAATTAACTTTATCTAGCCGCTGTCATTTTAAAGATCGTGACAGCACCGACCGTTTGAATCACTTGTTAGCAGGAGGAGAGATGAAATTAGTCGTCAATAAAACGGAACTCTTTCAATGCCTGCAGCGCATCATCGGCGTCATTCCGATTAAAACGACCATTCCGGTTTTAACGAATATTTTGTTTGAGTTGGATGGACAGCGGCTCCGGCTCACCGGCACGGATTTGGAAGTTTCGATCGTCACGTTTCTTAATGTGCGTGGCGAGGCCGATGGTTCGGTGGCGATTCCGGCTAAACGGTTGTTCGACATTATTCGCGAGCTGCCGGAGTTGCCGGTTACGTTCGAAATTGAAAAAAATAATCGTATTTTATTGACGACGGAAAAAGGTAATTATAAATTGGCGGGTGAATCGAGCGAAGAATATCCGCATATTGCGAGCGAGTCGTTCGTCGCGCAAATCAGTTATTCGACGCCGCGTTTTCTGCGCATGATCGATAAAACCGTTTTCGCTGTCAGCAGCGACGAATTGCGCACGACGTTGATGGGCGTTCTGCTCGAAGTGCGTCCGAATGAATTGCGGTTGGTCGCGACGGATGGGCATCGGCTTGCCAAAATCAGTGATCGTAGTTATGCGCCGTCGGTCGGTGAGAGCAAGTCGGACGCGTTGTGGATTAAACAAGAATCCGGCGTTTTGCAGGCTATCATGCCGACAAAGGCCTTGCAGATGCTCATGCGCAACGCCGATCAATCCGAGTTGCTGGAGGTGGCGATTAGTGAAAGTCATCTGACTTTTCGTTTGGGCGCGACGACGATTTACAGCAAATTGATAAACGGCCAGTTTCCGAATTATGAGCGCGTCATTCCCAGTGACAACGAGGTGACGATGACGATTGACCGCGATCTGCTCTCGGCGTCGGTGCGCCGCGCCGCGATTTTTGCCAATCAAATTACGCATCAAATTCGCTGGAATTTGACGCCGAATCAAGTTACCATCTCGGCGGAAGACGTGGAAGTCGGCGGCGAAGCGCGCGAAACGCTCACGACGCAATACGCTGGCAAGGCGATGGACATCGGTTATAACGCGCAATACGTGCAAGAACTGCTGCGGCACGTCGACAGCGAAGAAGTGCTGCTTCGCTTGAAAGACCCCGGCAGCGCGGCGATTGTGGAGCCGATGCAACAAAAAGAAGGCGAACATCACATGATGCTGCTGATGCCGATTCGCCTCAACGACGCAGCCGCATGATTCTTCGCAAGCTCAAACTGCTCAACTTTCGCAATTACGCGCAGCTTGAGTTGAGGTTCTCCGAGACGACGAATTTTTTCTACGGCGACAACGCGCAGGGCAAAAGTAATTTGTTGGAAGCGATCCATTGTCTTTCGCTCACGCGCAGTTTTCGCGCCGGTGTCGATCAAGAGTTGTTGCGTTTTAACACCGATGCGTCTGAAGTGGTTGGTGAATATTTGAACGAACGCGGTTCAGAACATTTGGTGACGATTTTATATCGGCGTGAACAGGGCAAACAAATTAGTTTGGATCGTAAACGCCTAAATAGTCACGCTTCGCTGTTGGGTAAATTTCCGGTCGTGCTCTTTTCGCCGGAAAGCCACCGTATCACCGCCGGCGCGCCGGCAGAACGGCGGCGGTTTATCGATGTGTTGTTGAGTCAAGGGTCGCCGGTTTATCTGGCCGATTTGCAGGAATATAATCGAATTTTACGTCAGCGGAATGCGCTTCTCGCAGAGTTTGCAAATACCACAGACAGGACGTTGGCCGCGTGGGATGAATCGCTGGCTTTGTATGGGTGCAAAATTATTCAAGCCCGTTATGAATTTGTTCACGATAACGCGGCGTTTTTGCAGCAAGCTTACGAACAAATCTCCGCTTCTTCCCATTCTTTGCAGCTCGCCTATCGCAGTCAATTTGAGGCTCAAGCCCAAATCAAGGAGATTACACCGCAACGTTTTCTCGAACGGTTGGGCGAGTATCGCGTCAAGGAGAAACAGCGCGGCCAAACGCTGGTTGGCCCGCAGCGCGACGATTTGGATTTGAGCATTGCCGCCGTCGATTTGAGGCGCTACGGCTCACGCGGCGAGCATAAATCGGCGATCATGGCGCTGAAGATGATGGAAACTGAGTATCTAAAACAGAAGTTGAATATTGCGCCGATCATTTTGCTGGACGATTTAATTTCTGAGCTCGACGAAGCCCGCGCGCGGCAATGCGTGCAATATTTTTTCGGTCGCGGCCAGCTTTTTATTTCGGCGGTGTCGTTGATTGCGAGTTCGGCTTTGCAAGAAGCTGCGACGTTTCAGATTTGTAACGGCACGGTTGTCGGAAAAAATAACGCCAACAGGAGTTGAAACAAAATCATTTTATTGATTGTTTACCCTCGAAGCATCTTGCCAATCGCTTAATGTTGATTATGCCATCAAAGCGCCCTCGTTCAGTCGGAGATGTTATGGGGGAATTATTGCAGCAATATGGTCTAACCGAACGGCTGAAAGAATTCGACGCGGTCAATTGCTGGGCTGAAGTTGTGGGTGAACAAGTTGCAAATCATGCCAAAGCCAAAGATGTTCGCGACGGTGCGCTCGTGGTGGAAGTCTCCAGCAGCGCGTGGCGAAATCAATTATTTTATCTCAAGGCGGAGCTGATTGAGCAAATCAATAAAAAAATAGGAAAAAAAATTATTCACGATATCATGTTGATATGAAACAATACGGGTGCGCAAAATGGCAACGAAGCCCAAATTAAAACCAGTAGCCGGGAACAAAAAAGATAAAAAAGAAAAGCTTGTGGCCAAAAAGACGAACGGCAAACTGCCCCAAAAAGGCGACAAGAAGATTGCCACAACAAAAAAGATTGCTCCAAGCAAAGAGCAAAAACTTGTTTCATCGCAAAAAGTGGATGTAAAGGAGAAGACACCCGTGGTTGAAGTTAAGGAAGAAGTCCGCACCAAGGCTGTGGTTTCCGAAAATGGCAAAGACAAAAAAATTCCTTCGAACGGGAGCGAGACCATATCGAAGGAAGAGGCCGTGAAACAATATGATGCCGGCACGATCACCGTTCTTGAAGGGCTTGATCCGGTCCGCAAGCGGCCGGCGATGTATATCGGCGATATTGCCGCGCGCGGTTTTCATCATCTCGTCAACGAGGTGGTAGACAATGCGATTGACGAAGCGCTCGGCGGTTTTTGCGATAAAATTGATGTCACGATCAACCAAGACGGCAGCGTGACGGTTGAAGATAACGGTCGCGGCATTCCGGTCGACCGCCATCCCGTCGTCAAGCGTCCGGCGCTCGAAGTGGTCATGACGAAGCTGCACGCCGGCGGCAAATTTGACAAGAAATCTTACAAAGTTTCCGGCGGTTTGCACGGCGTCGGTGTTTCCGTTGTGAATGCGCTTTCCGAATGGCTCGTCGTCGAAGTCGCGCGCGAGGGCAATGTGTATATGCAGAAGTATGCGCGCGGCACGCCGGTGCACGACGTCAAAACCATCGGCAAGCGCAAAGGCACCGGCACGAAAGTGACGTTTTTTCCCGATTATGAAATTTTCGGCAAGCAAAAATACAACTTCGACATTCTCTGCGAACGCTTGCGCGAGTTGGCGTTTTTGAATAAAGACCTCAAGATCAATATCACCGACGAACGCACCGGCAAGTCGGAAAAGTTCCAGTACAAAGGCGGCATCATCGAGTTCGTGCAGTATATCGACGAAGCCCGCGAAGCAATAATGAAGAAGCCGATTTATATTTCCGGCGAGCGTGAAAATGTGCCGGTTGAATTGGCGCTGCAATACAACGACGGTTATAATGAGAATATTTTTACTTACGTCAACGACATTCATACCATCGAAGGCGGCTCACATCTCGTCGGCTTCAAGGCGGCGCTGACTAAAACGATTAACACCTATGCGACGAAAAATAATCTCATCAAAGAGAAAGACGAAATTCAGCTTACCGGCGACGATGTGCGCGAAGGCTTGACGGCGGTGTTGAGCATCAAAGTTGCCGAGCCGCAGTTCGAAGGCCAAACCAAAACCAAACTCGGCAATAGTGAAGTGCGCGGCATCGTCGAATCGATTTGCAACGACGGCTTGAGCGCGTATTTTGAAGAGAATCCTCCGGTGGCGCGCAAGATTATCGAGAAGTGTTTGCTCGCGGCGCGTTCGAGAGAAGCGGCGCGCAAGGCGAAAGAGCTGACGCGCCGCAAATCAGGCATCGACGGCGCGGGCCTTCCCGGCAAGCTGGCGGATTGCAGCATCACCGATCCGGAGCATTGCGAGATTTACATCGTTGAGGGCGATTCCGCCGGCGGCTCGGCCAAACAAGGTCGCGATCGCCGCTTTCAAGCGATTTTGCCGATCAAAGGCAAAATCCTCAATGTCGAAAAAGCGCGGCTGGATAAGATTCTCTCCAATGAGGAAATTCGAAATATCGTCACCGCGCTCGGCACCGGCATCGGCGGCGAAGATTTCGATGCGAGCAAAATTCGTTACGGCAAAGTCATCATCATGTCCGACGCCGATGTCGACGGCTCGCACATTCGCACGCTGCTGCTCACGTTCTTTTTCCGTTATATGAAGCCGTTGGTCGAGTTGGGCCGCATTTATATCGCGCAGCCGCCGCTCTATCGCATTGCAAAAGGCAAAGAAGAATTTTACGCCTACGATGACGATGAAAAGGACTCTATTCTCAAACGTTTCGAAAAACCCGAAGGCGTGAACGTGCAGCGCTACAAAGGTCTCGGCGAAATGAATCCCGAGCAACTTTGGCGCACGACGATGGATCCGGAGCAACGCACGATGCGGCTGGTGACGATTGAAGAAGCCTATCAAGCCGATTTGGTGTTCTCGACGTTGATGGGCGACAAAGTCGAGCCGCGCCGGAAGTTCATTGAAGAAAATGCGAAGTATGTGCGGAATTTGGATGTGTAAAATGACCTCATTTAGTGACGACATAACCCGAAGTAGTGCCCTGTTACCATATTTTTTGTAGTCCCCGTCCCTTGTGGGCGGCTATTTTGAGCAGCGGCCCACAAGGGGTCGAGATTACAAAATTCAAGGTGACATTGTAGGAGCAGTTACGCGATTTAGAAAATTAAGGCGCCGATATTTTCTGCCGAATTCGCGGCTATACTTCAACGAACAGTAAACAAGGCTTCAACGTTCTCGAAGCCATCCTCAAGGCTTTCATGTTAAAACCGTGCTGAATCGTTACAACGGTTTATTTATAAATTTTTTTATTGTCGCTTTGAAGCGCCTCCGCGATTTACAGGACGTTCACTTAATATTTCGGACTCATTGACAACACAATCGTGAAAGCCATTCTTCTTGCCGGCGGGCTGGGAACCCGACTCCGCCCGATTACGTTGACCTGCCCAAAGCCACTTTTGCCGATCGGCAACCTGCCGCTTATTCAACGCATCGTTTTAAATCTCCGCGCTCACGGAATCAAAGAATTCATCTTTTTGTTGCACGATCAGCCGCAGCGTTTTGTCGATGCGCTCGGCGACGGCCGTATGTGCGACGTTCGTTTTCAATACGTGATTATGGAAAAGGATTTGAGTACGGCGGGAAGCGTGAAATTCGCGGCGAAGCATATCACCGAAACCACGTTGATTTATTCCGGCGACATCCTTGCCGATTTGCCGCTGCACGACATGCTTGCGTTTCATCGCCAGCGTCGCGCGCTGGCGACGCTGGCGCTGCATCCGATCACGGCGCCGCTGCCGTTTGGCCTCGTGCTTCGCGAAGGCGATGGCCGCATTCGGCATTTTTTTGAAAAGCCGACCTGGCCGCAGGTCTTCAGCGATTGGATCAATGCCGCGATTTATCTCATCGAGCCGGAGTTGCTCGCCCATATTCCTGCCGAAGCGCGGCCGGTTTTTTTTGAGCAGGAAGTTTTTCCGCCGCTGGCCGCAAGTCGCGCCGCGATTTTCGGTTTCCCCATCACCGGCTATTGGCGCGACGTCGGCACGCCGGAGGATTTGCGCCTTGCCAACAGGGATTATCTGCAAGGCAAGCTGCCGAAAAAAATGTTGACGCCCGACGAGTTGACTTGGCATATTCCGGCGACGGACAAAAACGCGTCGCATTATGTCCTCGGCCTCGGCAGCAAGATCGCGCCGGATGCGCAAATCGAAGCGTCCGTGATCGGAGCCAATTGCTGCATTGATTCTCATGCTAAAATTCACGGCGCGGTGATTTTCGATGACGTGCAGATTGGCAAAGGCGTGCAAGTGAACGACGCCATCCTCATGCCGGACGTCGATGTGGCGGCAAAAGCGGAGATTCATTCGGGCGCGGTTCTCGCCGAAGGCGCGCAGGTTGGCGCCGCCGCGATCGTTGACGCTAACGCCATCGTGCGTCGAGAGCTCCGCGTCGCTCCCGGTGAAACCGTCGACGCTAAACGCGTGCTGCCCACAGGCTATATCCGGCGTTTCGTCGATGGCGGCAGCCTTTTAGGTTCCGCTCATAGCGGCATGAGCACGGAATTCATGCGCTGGGTCGGCAAAGCGTTTGCGTTGCGACAGAATAATGAAAAAAGAAAAACGGACGGAGAAGAAAAACCGGTCACTTTATTGCTCGCCACACAAGAGGAAGAACGCTTCACGGCTGGGGCGCGGGCGTTGGTGCAAGGCATGCTCTCTGCCGGTTGTGAAGTGCATTTGTTGGAATCGGTGACATTGCCGATGACGCGCGAGGTCTTGCAAAAAGGGCGCTATGCCGGCAGCATTTACTTGGGCGCGGATCGTCATGCCGCGCTTTTGCGTCTGGCGTTAATGCACGCTTCTGCCGAAGATTTTACCACCGAGGAATCGTGTTCGTTGGAGCGCATCGACCTTATCGACGCGTCCATAAAAGGCAATTTGCAACTGCTCGAGGTGAAACGCTACTACGAAGATTATTTGCGCCGCGCCATTTCTATCGCCGGTGTTGAAAATTATGCGCCGCCGAATTTTGCTCCACAGGCGGGTTCTGTTCTTGATCGTCCCATTCCGCTACGCGTCGGCGTAGTTGGCCAAGCCGCGGAACAACTCGTGTCGCAATTTCTTGCGATGTTCGGGTGTCCAGCCGCGATTGATGTTTTTCCGTTGGATATGTCCTCGGGTTTTCGCCGGCACATGCGTCAAGCGCAAAAGACATTCGTGCAAACCATCACCCATGAAGTCGGGATAGGAATTTGGATTGGCGGCGTTGGCGAGAGAATTCAATTGGCGCTTCCCGACCACGGTCTTTTGCCGCGCGGTTGCAGCGATGCAGCCATCGCGCGCATGCTGTTGCAAGAAAGCCCCGACGCGCAATTGATCGCCGGCTGGCTATTTCCGAATTGGGGGCAGTCACCTTCTCATCAAATACAACGCTACGAAGGCTGCATGTTGACCGCGGCGAATTTGCGCGCGAAACCAGCAACCATGCGACGATTCGGCTTCGACGGTCGCGGCGCGATTACGTTTCCACCCTGGTCAGGCGCGACAACAAACGGTGTTGATGAAACCTGCGCCGCCGCTCATCCCGATGCGTTGTTGGCGATGGCGCTGGTGTTGCGTATTTTATTGAAAACCCGCCGCGCCGAGTTTGAAAACATGTTGACCGGCGCAACATTGGGATATCGCCTGATGTCGTGTCCGGATGAGGCCAAGGCCTATCTCATGCGCCGGCTTGTCGAAACGTATGATCATCTCGATTGCGCTTTCAGCGACGGCATTCGCTTGGAAGATAAAAATAGCGACACGCCCAATTGGGTGGTGGTTCGTCCGTGTGCCGGAATGCCGGCGTTGGAAATTTATTGGGAAGATAACCGCGGTCGGCGGGCTGCAAACCGCAAAAGTAAAACGTCCCTGAATGTCGCCATCAGGCGGCAATTGGCAAGATGGCGAGCGCTTTAAAAAAATACGGCTTCAGACCATAAATAAAAAACGCATAGCGAGACGGCGCGCGCTCACTATGCGCCACACGTTGCGTCAAGCGCGTTCAAATGTCTTCGTAAAAAGCGATGGCTTTGATCTCGTATTTTTTTTCGCCGCGCGGCAGCTTGACTTCGACGGTATCGCCGATTTTGTGATTCATCAGCGATTTTGCCAACGGCGATTGATAGCTGATGACGCCTTTTTCAAGATCGGTTTCGCCGTCGCCGAGAATGATATACTTTTCTTCCTGCTTTGAAACCGGCTCTTTAATAGTCACGACTTTTCCGAGCGTGACAATGCCATCCGGCAAATCGCTTTTGCGAATGATGCGGGCATTTTGAAAGCGTTCCTGCAAAAGGCCGAGCCTGGCCATATAGTTGGCCTGCTTGTTTTTGGCGGATTCGTACTCGGCATTCTCGCGCAAATCGCCGTGCTCGCGCGCTGTCGCAATCTCTTTGGCAATATCGTTTTTGATATAGCGCTCAACGTTTTCGATTTCTTTGCGTAATTTTTCGTAACCGGCTTCGGTGAAATAGTATTGCTTCATGCAACAACTCCTGTGCGTTTGGCTCTGTCCGATGACGTCGCCGCGATCATATTAAACGTGCAACGCCCCGATGAAAATCGAGGCGTTTTTTATTGCTAAAGAGACAAGACTTGTTTGTCGTCTCATAATATACGAAATTTTCTCTCGCGATTCAACGATTTTTCTCATAAAATTTTCTTGGTGAATTGCGCGAAAATGCATAAATTTTATTTATGCGACCAATCAGCCAGTCTGGAAAAAATCTCCACAAAATAAATTTCCATTTGACCTCGCGCCGTCTCCGCACGCTGCAAAAATGTTTGCTGAAATGGTATAAAGCCGAGCGGCGCGATTTGCCGTGGCGGCGAACGCGCGATCCCTATCGCATTTGGGTCTCCGAAGTCATGCTGCAACAAACGCAAACCGTCAAAGTGCTCGAATATTATGAAAGATTTTTGCGACGGTTTCCGGATGTTGCCGCGCTCGCCGCCGCGCCCCAAGACGACGTGTTGAAAGCGTGGGAAGGCATGGGCTATTATGCCCGCGCGCGCAATCTGCATCGCGCCGCGAAATATATTTGCGAGCATCTGAAAGGGCGCCTTCCGCGCGGCCATGACGGGCTGCTCGAAATTCCCGGCATTGGTCCGTATACGGCGGCGGCGATTGCCAGCATCGCGTTTAATCGGGATCGTGCCGTTGTCGATGGCAACGTCGAGCGCGTATTATGTCGATGGTTTCTCATTAAAAAATCTCCCAAAATTTCCGGAATCAAAAAAATTTTGCGCGAATTGGCGCAGCGAGTTTTGTCTCCCGGCCAGGCGCGATATTGGAATCAGGCCGTCATGGAACTGGGCGCGCGGATTTGCGCGCCGCGGCAGCCGCGTTGTGAAAACTGCGTCGTCATGCGTTATTGCCGCGCCTTTGTTGAGCTTGATGATCCCGCTCGACTTCCGGTAAAAATTCGACGCAAAGAATTGCCGCATCATCAAATCGTCGTCGGCCTCGTTTGGAATGCCGGCAGGTTGCTCATCGACCAGCGCAAAAACGATGGGCTGCTCGGCGGCTTGTGGGAATTTCCCGGCGGTAAAATTGAGCATGGCGAATCGCCGGCTCAAGCCTTGCGCCGCGAGATTCGCGAAGAACTCGACGTCGAAGTGGAAGTCGGCGACTATTTTATGGCCGTCGAGCATGCATACACGCATTTGCGCGTGACGCTCAATGTTTATCACTGTCTTTATCAAAACGGCGAGCCGAAGGCGCGAGGTTGCCAGAATTGGCGCTGGATTGCGCCGTCTGAGCTGCGGCAACTCCCCTTTCCGAATGCCAATCGCCGTATTATTGGCCGTTTGTTGGACGAGATAGTTGAGTCATGAATAAAACCCGGAAACAGCGCGTGGCGCCGGGCGCGCGGCGCGAAGTGAAAAACTTCGATCCGAACAATGCGGTGGTGTCGCCTTATGAAGACGAAAACGTTCTCATTGACGACGACATCGGCACGCGCATCGGCGAGCCGTGGAAGGTGGTGCTTTATAATGACGACATTCACACGTTTGATGAAGTCATTTTGCAGTTGCAAAAAGCCCTCGGCTGCAGCGTGCAGCGCGCCGAGCAGATTGCTTTTGAAGCGCATACGAAAGGCAAAGCCGTGGCCTTCAGCGGCGAGTTCAATGAGTGTTATCGCGTGATGGGCGTGCTGCGGGAAATTCAGCTTGTCGTAGAAATTGAGGGCTAAAAGATTTAAAAACGCATGCTTTTTCATTTTGAAATTGTCATATTAGCCTCGTTATTGGCACGAAGATCAAAACTGGGAGCGTATTGGGAAAGTCACTGACCGGCCGCTTTTCCGGACGTTGGGTGGGCTTTTGCGTTTAGGTTGGTCATGCGCGCAAGTTTCCGAAACGATGTCTAAACTTTTGAATCATCATAGCGAAGCAAAAATCTTGTATGAAAAATCGCTTTATTACTTCAAGCCTTGTTCTCGATTAACGATTATAAACCATCAATCGTTTCCACCTTAATCAAATTCGTCGAGCTCTGCGCGCTCGGCGGCAAGCCGGCGGTAATCAAAACCGTCTCGCCTATAACAACGAATCCGCGCTTTAAAGCTTCGGCTTTGCAACGCGCGATCAACGCATCCGAATTATCCAAATCTCCATCAAAAAAAATCGGATGCACGCCCCAAACCAACGACAGCGCGCGATAGGTTTCCGGACGATGGCACAGCGCCACAATCGGAACGCGCGGGCGATAACGCGCGACCATTTTGGCCGTTGCGCCGGAACGCGTCGGCGTCAAGATCGCGGCGACATTTAAATCTTGCGCGATGCCGACTGCCGCGTGACTGACGGCAGCGGCTGTCGCGATTTTCCCTTGATGAATTTCCGTCGGCAGCCAATCGCGGGGCTTCAATTCCGTTTCGGTCGTGCGCAAAATTTTGTCCATCACTTGCACCGCCTGCACCGGATATTTTCCAATCGTCGTTTCTTCGGAGAGCATGACCGCGTCGGTGCCGTCGAGTACGGCATTGGCGACATCATTGGCTTCGGCGCGCGTCGGGCGCGGCTCGTCGACCATCGATTTGAGCATCTGCGTGGCGGTAATCACCGGCTTGCCGGCGCGATTGCACTTTTTGATCAACGACTTTTGCACCAACGGCACGCGCTCCAGCGGCGTTTCCACCGCGAGATCGCCGCGCGCGACCATAATACCGTCGGCGGCATCGATGATCGCGTCGATTTTTTGCAGCGCTTCGTGCTTCTCGATTTTGGCGATGATCGGCACATTGCTGTTGCGTGTTTGCATCACTTCTTTGACGAGCTGAATATCACTCGACTTTCGCACGAACGACAGCGCGACAAAATCGACGCCGGCCTCCAAACCGAATTCCAAATCAGTTTTGTCTTTTTCCGTTAAAGCCGGAATCACAAGAGAAGTTTGCGGGAGATTGATGCCTTTGTGGGAACCGAGCGCGCCGCCGTCGATGACGCGACAACGCAGATCGGTCTTGTTTTTGTCGAGCACTTGCAGTTGAATCGCGCCATCGGCGAGCAGAATATTCTCGCCAACCTTGACTTGAATCGGCAGGTCTCGATACGTGACCGAAACCGCCTGGCTATCGCCCGGGACTTCGCGGTTGGTAAGAATAAAAATGTCGCCGGGCTTCAAAACCACCGGCGCGGCCATCAAACCGGTGCGCAATTTCGGCCCGCCGAGATCCTGCAAAATCGCGATGGAGATTTTTTTCTGACTGGCAATTTCACGAAGGCGATCAATACGCTGCCGATGCTCGTCGTGCGAGCCGTGCGAAAAATTGAGGCGCGCGACGTTCATGCCGGCGTCGATCAAAGCCGCGAGCATTTCCGGCGCATCCGTGGCGGGACCGATGGTGCAAACGATTTTCGTGCGGCGCAAAGTGGGCATGTTTTATTCGCGTTTTTAAACATTCCCAAGATAAAAGAAAAAAGCCGGAAAAGCAAGTTCCGGCTTGAATCTTCGGCAATCCATTTTCGCTTTCACTACGGCCAATAACGCGGATCCTGGCTCCACGCCTGTTCAACCGGCTTCAAGCGGTCTTTATAACTTTTGATATTGAAATTGAATCGATACGCCACGCCCAAAAAATTCGAGACGCAGTCATATTCCTGCTCGATCTGCGAAGCCGCCAGAATACGGTCGATCAAACCGTCGAGGTGTTGGCGCAAAATCGCAAAGATATGATTTTGAATCGACGTCTCGTCCAAACTCAGCTTCAACCGGTCGGCAATGTCGATCAGCGTCGAAATTTCTTTGCAGGCTTTGGCGTCGGCGTCGGCGAACAAACGCTGCAACCGCTGCTCGATCATATCCTGAAAAAGCTGGGAGGCTTGTTGATTTTCAAGTTGCAAGCCGAGCCGCTGCGCGGCGCGCGCAATTTCAAGGCAAGGCTTATACGCTTCGGGGTCGGTGACGCTGCTGACTTTCACCACTTCTTCGCGCAATTGCTGGCTTAAGGTATAACGCGCCGGCACCGACAGCTCGGCGGGAAGCGCGGCGCCAAGCCCGCGCAGCGCCTGCATCAAGCCGCGATGCTGCCCGTAAATATGCGAATAAAATTCGCTGATTTCCGAAAACCGGTCTTCGAGCAAAATGTCGATGACCTGCCGACGCTCCTCAACCAACATCGCGCCCAAATCAAAAGCTTCGCCGCTCCAACGCTGCGGCAGCACGTCGAAAATTTCCTCTTCAATTTTATGAAAATCGGCCAGCAGCTTGTCGCGGGTTTCGGCATAATTCCAATTGGCCTCGTCACGCCGCACGAAGGTTTTCACGCCTTCACCGGCGCCGCGATTGATCAGGACAAAAGCATAAGCATGCTGCGAGGTGGTGACGCCGGACCGCACTTCAACGCGGCCGATCATCAACGTCGTCTCTTCGGAACGCTTCTCGAGCATGTCGGTGCGGTTGATCGTGTAATGGTAGAGACGTTCCTGCGCCGGCGCGTTGGCAAACAGGGTTCGAATCGCATGAGTATTGACCAGGCGCGGAAACGAAACAATAGAAGGTTTCACCAGTTTTTTATAAACGCTTTCGCCGGTTTTGTAATCTTGATGATTGCCGTGCGCTTTTTTCAAATCGGATAAAAATTTTGCCTCGAACGAGCGGCCGCTGATATTTTCCGCCAGGCGCACGGCTTGCGCCGCGTACTGAATGATTTGCACGGTTTCGATGCCGGAAAGTTCGGTGAAAAACCAGCCGCAACTCGTGTACATGAGCTGGGCCTGGCGCTGAATTTCCATCAAATGAATCGCCAAAAGACGTTCATCGTCGGAGAGCCTCCGCTTTTGATGTTTGGCAAAAAACTCATTGAAACTTTCCGGCGTGCGCCGGAGAATCACTTCGATGTAATCATTGCGCGCTTCCCAAACGTCATTGAGCAAAGACTCGCCTTTTTCCAGCGTCAATGCTGCCAGCTCGTCGCGCAAGTTGTCGAGCGCCTGCCGCAGCGGGCCGCGCCATTCCTGCGTCCATCCCGGCGGGCCGTCGCCGCGACAACCACAATTCCGCTGCCACCGTCCGACGCCGTGGCCGCAGCTCCACGCCGTGCCTTCGCCATTCGGCCCTTCTTTGATTTCCACTTCCATCACCGGCGGATTTTCCGCGAGAAACTGCGCGTAATTGGTGACGCGGATGTCGCGGTGCGGCGCTTCGACATTCAATAAATAAGCCAGCCCCATTTCGCCGTGACGCTCGTGATGGCCATACGTTTCGCCGTCGGTGGCAATCGACACCAACTCCGGCTTGGTCGAGCCGTTGTTGCCGAAACAATCGTCGATGCGCTGCGCAAAATTTCTGGAATCGCGCAGCAGATGCTCGAACCCGACGCCGCGCGCGAGGCCGCCAGCGTAGAAAAAAATGTCGAGATGGCGCTCGGGAATAAAATGGCCATCGGCGTCTTTGTCGAACCAGCGATATGCTTGCCGCGTGTCGATCTCGCCGTGCTCAACGCCGCTCCAGTCGCCGGTTTGAAACGCTTTGACCGAGGTCTTTTCCGCGCCCTCGGTTTGAGATGAACTCGTCACTTCGGCAATGGCAAAACGCCGAACGCGTTTGGCCTGATACGGCGAGAGAATGACGAATTTCATGCCCTGAGCGATGAGCGCGCGCAAGGTCGCGTCGTTTGCCGCCGTTTCGGGAAGCCACAGGGATTCCGGTTCGCGGCCAAAACGATAGCGAAAATCCGCGAGGCCCCAACGGACTTGCGTTATTTTGTCGCGGGCGTTGCACAGCGGCAAAATCGCGTGATTGTAGGCTTGCGCGACGGCATTGCCGTGGCCGTTGCAGCGTTCCGCGCTCGCTTTATCGGCGTCCAAAATGCGTTGATAAGTTGCCGGGCTGTAACGTTCGAGCCAGCTTAACAACGTCGGCCCGAAATTAAAACTGACGTGGGCGTAATTGTTGGCGATGTTGGTGATGCGATTGGTGTGATCGAGAATCCGCGCAAAGGCATTGGTCCGGTAACACTCGGCGTTGATGCGTTCGTTCCAATCGTGATAGGGCTGCGCGCCGTCCTGCCGCTCGATCGCTTCGGTCCAGGCATTCTCGCGCGGCGGCTGATAAAAATGGCCGTGAATGACCAAACATTTTTCCATCAAGCAATCCTCAATAAATTCGACTCATGACACAAAGCGCACAACTCATGACGCCGTCAAATTGGCGCGATGAGCTATGCGCTTATTAAAGAATACGAAATTTTAACCAAAAGCGCAAGCGGGGAAACTGCGCTCACCGAAGAAAATAACAGAATGGTAACTATACGGGCGCAAATTGAAAGGCAAAATTATGTGGGGCAAAACGATTGATCTGATGGAATATTGGGCAACAAAATTCGGAAAAAAATTTAATGAAAAAATTTTCCAGATAAAAAATTGCAAGAAGCGGGTTATGCGCGTATATGATTAGACAGTATCAAGTCGAAACGGACTTATTCGCACAAAAACGGGAGCGCCCGGCGCGAAACCGCCGGCCCAATTTACCAATCGCTTACTGCGGTAATGGAGGTTGATCATCATGAGCAGACAGGCACGTCCAAATATCTTCTTGGCGTTATTGTTGGGATTTGTTTTTATGACCGGCAAAGCGGCGTTATCGCAGGCGCTTTTTCCCAGCGGCGGTCGCGGCTTGTCGAACATCAACGCGGCCTGGGTGCAAGATCGCGGCCAGTTTTCCATCAAGCTGACCGGCGCGAGTTACTATAAAACCGCGCGGCTGAAAAAGCAAACCAACCGCAATCCGGAGTTTGCCACCTTTTGGGACGTGCAAGGCGGCCTGGCGACGCATTTCTCCGTCAGCCGGCGGCTCGAATTGTCGCTGCTGCAAACGATTTATCAGGACACGCATCACGACGGCAAGGGCGCGAATTTTCCCGACGATCTTTATTTTGCCGCCAAGTTCGGCTCCTTCGGCGGGCTGCGCAGCAAAGTGAAGGTCGGCTTCATGACCAGCGCGCGGTTTCCGCTCGCGCAGCAGCACAATGTCATTCTCGAGCCGTACAGCGCCGGCAGCGTCGAGCTGGGTTTGCTCGGCCTGTTCTCTTACAGCAAAGACGTGTTGCTTCCCGAAAACGCCTTCAACTTGCATCTCAATCTCGGCATGTGGCATTATAATGATACCGGCAAGCTTCTCATCGACACGCCGGCCGATACGTTTGCCTTGTTGAGTCCGAGTCGAGCTTTGTTGTGGGGCGCCGGTTTCGCGCTTCCAACCCACGAGTTCGATTTCACGCTTGAAATTTTTGGCCGCAACTTCATGGTTCGCCCGCCGGTCACCGCGAATAGCCGCGAAGATTTCGCCTATATTACGCCGGGCGTGATTTATCATGCGGCGCACTGGGCCAGCCTCAATGTCAATATGGATTTTCGAATTTCGAGCGATAAAGAAACGACGCAATACCTCCCAGGCTTGAACAATCAAGTCAACCCGGAGCTGCCGAGTTATGCCAACTGGCGCATTCGCTTCGGCGCCAAATTCGCGTTGAATCAGCCGCCGCCGCCGCCGGGGCAGAAACCGCTTTTCGTCAGCGCCAATGGCCGCCTGACCACGGCGCACAAATCGCTCGAGAAACAGCTCACCGTCGAACGCAAGAAAACGGAAACCGCGGAAGAGGAGCTGAGCAAGATTCGCGACGATCGCAAACGCATGGAGACGATGCTGGCGCGTTTGCGCAGCTTGTTGAATTATGGCAAAACCGAGCCAAACGCGACAGAAACTGGAACCGAGGCCAAACCCGAGGAAAAGCCGGAAGAAAAAAAGCCGGATGATGATCAGCAGCAATGATTTTTCAGCAAATTTTTAGCCATCGTTCAAATGTCATTCCGAGGAAATCTTTTTTCAATTCAAGAACTGTACTGCAAAGAAAAAGGATTTTTCGAATGACATTTTTTATTTTATTTGCAGAAAGCGTTCTATAAACATCTCACTCCCAACCCGGACAAACCCGAACCCAGTTTACCACGAAGGCACAAAGACACGAAGTTTAATAAATTCTTGGTGTCTTCGTGTTTTGGTGGTTAAAAATCTTTGTTTTTTTGCGCAGATTTGACTATTAACGGACTACGCCAGTTTTCAGATATGCTGAAACTGGAGTCCCGCTAACGGGACAGCATTGAACCCGACTAATTTTAAAACCACCACGAAGACACAAAGACACTAAGAAAAACTTTATGGCCTTTCGTTTTTTTCGTGCCTTCGTGTCTTCGTGGTTAGAAAACTGTTTGTCGGTCAAAGAACTTTCAGAATTTTGTTCTGAGTTTGAATGCGTTAACGCCTAACGGAGTTTATAGCGTGCGCCCGGCGCGCAAAATTTTTTTGCACCACTGAAAACCGAGATGAGGCGTTTTTCAAAAAAAATTTCGAGGTCAGCGCGCCGGCGCGCGAAAAGCAAATGGTCAAATAATAAAATAATCAAATGACTCAAAGGATCAATTGCTCCATGATTGTCACGAACGCACAGCACGAACGAAGTAATCATTGGCAATGACGTAGGGATAACAATAGCCATAGTCAAAGTGGACGCCCCACGCACGCTCCGCGCTTTCCTTATCAGCAGTCCAAATCTGACTTTGCTTCCGATCAAACACGAGATCGCAACAAAAGACAGTGTGATGCTTTGGTGCCATCAGCGACATCGCTTCTTCCAACGTCGGCAAGCGCCAGTCATTGTAACCGGCAAACCGTTGGTCATTCAACTCACGAATGTATTTCTCGGCATTAGCGTAAACCATGGAATTCGTCGAGCCGGATTGTTGCCACATTAGGCTGGTGACGTCGTCGATCACTAATTTTTCCCGCAATTCATAGAGACGACCAATTCCTATTCCTATTTGTATCAAAAAAATCATGCTTTGTCAACATCGTCCGCACATCTTCTTTCTTAAAATTTAAAATGGGCTTTGACCGAAGACGACGCTGGAGGTCATTGGGATCGAAGGCCGTCACATCAAAGGGAATGGGTTTCTTTTCAGCGAGATAATTTTGTATCATTTTCCAGATAAATAACTGCATTTGTTTCGACATCGATTTCTTTTCAGCAAGATACTTCGGGACCATTTCCCAGACGAATGGCTTCATCTGCTTTGAGACCGGTTTGTTTTCAGCAAAGTATTGCGGAATCATTTCCCACACAAACGCCTTCATCTGATCGGACAACTCAATTCCATCACAAGCCGGATCGCCATCAATCAATCTTTTGGCAAACAAAAATTCCATAATCGACCGGTGCGCGAATTTGTAGTTACCTTCCGGGTCGCGGTTCAACAGTGAGCGACCGCTGAGTTGCCAATCGTCGATTGGAATGCTCCATTCTTTCGCGAGTGCGGCCAGCTCGGCGCGAGGAATGCATTCAGCTCCACGCCGCTCACGATTAACATAAAGATCGACAGCCAGCTTTTCGGAGAATTGGCGCAGCCGCTCACGATTAACATAAAGATCGACAGCCAACTTTTCGTAGAATTGGCGCAGCGCCTCGGGTAACACCCGCACGCTTTCGCGCTCCAGCCATTTTTCCACCAGCACTTCGTAAAGCTGAAAGGCATATTCGATTTTCGTGTCGTTTTCTAACAAATCGGGAATATACGCGAGCGGCGTGAGCCACACGTTTTCCAACAGATCGGAAATGTAGGCCAGAAGCATCGGCCGCACGCTGAGCAGCGGAATTTTCCGCACCAGTTCACGGGCCTGTTTGCGCTTGCCCCACGGCCAGCGATAACGCTTGCGCAGAAACGCTTCCACCTGTTCGTCATCGAGCGGCGAGAGATATAATTTCCAAAATTCATATTTTGCCTCCTCGCCGGCTTTGCGCGGGCCGACGCGAGCGATGCCGGTTTCGCGCGGTATTTCTTCGTCGCTGGGAAAAAACTGCGTCCGGCAGGTGATCAGCACGCGCTTGAATTTGCGGCAGGCGCGCATCAGCTCCAGCAGCCGCTGCCTATGACGCGAATGGCCTTGGTGTCTTCGTCAAACGCATCGAGAAAAATTACTGTGTTGGGCTGGTCGCCGATTTTCGCGATTTCTTCATCCGCCTCGGGAATGCCCAACGGCACAACGGCGAGACGCTGGCGTTGGCGTTTCGGCAGCCGTTGGTTGCGCGCGTAACAGTTGAGCACGAAAGAAGATTTCCCCATGCCGGAATCCGCCAGCAACAACAAATGCCGGCTCGAGTCGTCTTTGGTGAGATACTTGTCGATTTTCTCAAACAGCTTTTCTTCGGTGGGCATCACGCGGCGCAGCTCGACTTCCTGCGCCGGATCGATGCTGGAACAATTCGGCGGAATGTAATAGCGCGTCGAGCGTTCGATGGTTTCCGGGCCGTAAAGCTCGGAGTCGAAACTTTTTTCCAAAAGTTTTTGCGTGCGGCGCTGCTGCAAAACCGGCCAGAGCGCGACTCCGGCGAATATTGCGCTCACGACCGCTGCGATCACGCTAATAACGGCGACGACGGTTTCCGTGGTCATTGAAGATCGAAGAGAGTTTGAAAAAAATGAAGTCGGACTTGGGCGCGGCGATTTTTCTAATTTGTAAGATTCCGCTGCCCAAGTCCGACTTCGCACGGTTCACTGAATATACTTCCTTGCGCCGAGATAGCTCGCCGCGATTCCCAACAGGATTCCCAAGACCAGCAGGCCGACGAACAAAAAACCGGGCAGTTGCAGGGTCGCGCCAAGCTCGAATAGCAGCAGGCGATGCAGAAGAAAAAGGCCGGCGGCGGCAATCAAGCCGCCGATGGCGCCCTGCAAAAATCCCTGCATCAACAAAGGCCGGCGCACGAAGGCGCGCGTCGCGCCGACGAGCTGCATGATTTCGATGAGGCGGCGTTTGGCGTGAATCACGAGGCGCACGTCATTGATCACTAAAAAAAATGCGCCCACGCAAAACAGCAGCCCGAGCGCCGAGCCGACGATCAAAGTCCAGCGCGCGTAACGATCCAGCGCCAGCGCCAAGTCGCGGCGATAAACGACTTCGTCGACGCCGTGCAGCTTTTCAATGTCGTCGGCGACGCGCTGCGCCGAGGCGCTGTTTTGATAGGGCTTCTGCAACGAAATGCGAAAAGAGGCCGGCAGGGGATTGGCGTCGAGCGCCTCGAGAAAACTCTGGCCGTCTTTGCCGCTGGCGCGCGCAAATTCGCGCTTGAAAATTTCGGCGGCCTCGGCGGCGGAAATAAATTGGGCTTCGGCGACGCCGCGCACGTGCAGCAGTTTTTGACGCAATTCGGCAACGGCGGCTTTATCCAGTCCGTTGTCGACGAACGCTTCAAATTCGATGCGGCCGCGCATGGCATCGACCAACGCCGCCAGATTTACCGCCGCCACCGCCAGCACGCCGACTAAAATCAGCGTGAAAGTCATCGTCATCAGCGCGATGAACGAGGCCAGCTTGGCGCGGCGAAAACCGTCGAGGCCCTCGCGCAGACTATAGAAGAAACTCCAGCTCATCAATTATTCTTTTTCATGACGGTAAAATTAACCGAAAAGCTTTTACAAACTCGTCGCGCCGTTTTCGATTCGCACCACGCGTTTGCGCGGCGAGGGCCGTGATTCGAAGAGAGAATAATTATGCGTCGCCATCAACACCGCGGTGCCGCGCGCGTTGATTTTTTCGAGCACCGCCATGATGCCTTGCGTCGTCACCGGATCGAGATTGCCGGTCGGCTCGTCGGCTAAAAGAATAAACGGCTCATTCACCAGCGCGCGGGCGATGGCGACGCGCTGCTGCTCGCCGCCGGAAAGCTCGTGCGGCATTTTGTAGCGCTTGTGGCTGAGCCCGACGTTGGCCAGCGCGCGCAGCACTTTGCGCTTGAGGTCTTTGCGCTTGGCGCCGGTGACTTGCAGCGTGAACGCGACGTTATCGTAAACACTGCGGTCTTCGAGCAATTTGAAATCCTGAAAAATGATGCCAAGCTGCCGGCGCAGATACGGCACCTCTTTCGGCCTGATCGTATTCGAATTGAACCGGCCGACCACCACCTGCCCATCGGCCGGGCGTTCGGCCATATAAATGAGACGCAGCACGGTGCTCTTGCCGGCGCCGCTGGGCCCGACGAGAAAAACGAACTCGCCGGCGCGCACCGTCAGATTCACGCTTTTGAGGCCTTCGCCGCCGCGATAACGCACTTGAACATTTGATAAACGCACGACATTCATATTCTTTTTAACACAAAATGCACCCGGTCCGATTTTTCCGTGCCGGGCCGGCGCGACATGCCGTCAAAACAGCCGGCCACGCGCCATTGTTGCGGATCAATCATGGCGTTGATCTCGCGCAGCGAATAGATGCGCTGCTCATGGCGCTCGTAAAGCGTCGGGCCGCCGTTGAAATCATCTTTGATAAAAAATTCGTTGATTTGAACTTTGCGCTGCGGCTTATAGTAAGCCCGGCGAATGTAAGAAACTTCGCGATAACTTTCACGCTCGTAATAGTTGTTGAAATGGCCGCGGCAATTGCGCTCGGTGCAGACGTCAAAAACAAATAATCCGCCGCGACGCACCGCGCGCGCGACTTCATCCAGCAAGCGCCGCGCGCCTTCCGGCTCAAGGCAATAATTGAAACTATCATAAAGGCAAATGACGGCATCGACAAGCGAGGCGACGGCGAAGCTCTGCATGTCGCCACACCAGACGAAGCCGGTGGGCAGCGGCCAACGATCAGTGAGCGATGAGCGGTATTCTGCGGCAGCTTGCGGCTTGGGGTTGATCACTTCCAACTTTTTTAAACGAGCCGCAGCTTGTCGCGCCATATGATATGACAAATCCACGCCGAAAACTTTGTAGCCGTCTTGCGCCAACTCGATCAGCAGGTTGCCGGTGCCGCACGCCAATTCGAGCACGCGTTCGACGGCCGGGCCTTCGGCAAATTTAAAAAGATCGCCGATGTACATCGCCCAGCGCGTGTAATTGACGTGACGCATGAGATGATCATAGAAATGCGCCACGCGGCGATAGGGCCGGACGGATTTAGTTTTCGCCGAGAAGAGTTGCAGCAAGCCGTAGCGCTGCCACCATGCTGGTGGCTGCGGCAACGCCTTTTCCGGCGATGTCGAATGCAGTGCCATGATCGGGTGAGGTGCGAATAACCGGCAATCCGGCCGTGTAATTAACGGCTCGTCCAAAGCCAAACATTTTGAGCGGAATCAAGCCTTGATCGTGATACATCGCGAGGTGCGCGTCGAAATGATTTTTTTTAAATCGGCCAAAGAGCGCATCGGCGGAAAACGGGCCTTCGGCGGCGATGCCTTCGTCGCGCGCCCGTTGCAGCGCGGGTGAAATGATCGTTTGTTCTTCTTCACCCAACAACCCGCCTTCGCCGGCGTGCGGATTCAATCCGGTTACGGCGATACGAGGTTCGGCGATATGAAAACGCGCCGTTAAATCGCGCTGCAAAACACGCAGACGGCGCAAGATCAAGTCCGGCGAGATGGCGGCCGCAACCTGACGCAGCGGCAAATGCGTCGTCACCAGCGCGACACGAAAATCATCGGCGACGAGCATCATCGCAAAATCCGCAACGCCGAGGCCTGCGGCGAGCAACTCGGTTTGGCCGGGATAATGAAAACCGGCGAGATGCAGCGCGTGCTTGTTCACCGGCGCGGTCACGATCGCGTGTACTTTTTTTTCTATCGCCAAATTAATCGCCTGCCGCAGCGCCGTGCCGGCAATTTTTCCGGCGTCCAGCGAAAGCCGGCCGATTTGAACGGTTGCCGGTAAAAATTCATTGTCAAGCACAACCGCCGGAATATCTTCCGGCCATTCATTCAAATTGGCGATTGGCGGCAGAGAAAGATTGAGGCGCAAATGTTTTTGCCAAAATCGCACTGCCGCATCCGGACCAATGATCGCAACGCGCAGCGCGCGACGCCATTCCATTTGCGACAATGCCTTCAGCGTCACTTCCGGGCCGATGCCGTTGACGTCGCCAATCGTGACGGCGATAGTTTTGCGAAAAGAAGCGTTCATGAAATCCGCCTGCAAACAATGTTACAATATAGATGGTGAGCCGGGAAAATGCAAGAGATTTGCCGAAAGAAAAGACCGGGAAAATTCATTTGACTTTTAACCTGAACGAAATTATTTTAAAAACAACCTATGGCGCGGTGAAACAAACGCGCGAGGAACAATTATGCAAAACCCCAAACGTTTTCATTTTCTGAGCGGCATTATTGTTCTGATTGGCGTCAAATTGGTTTTCGCGCCATCGCCGCCGGAGAAAAATGCCGCCAACGATTGGATCGAACAAAACGAGGCGAAGGCCAAAGAAGTCAATTTTGTCTCGCTCATTCCGCCGGGTCAGAAGGCGCCGGCGAAAATTAAGTGAAAAACGGTGTTCAGCAATCAGTATTCGGTTTTTGGCTTGTCCAAAATCGTCGCGTTTTTTTGGATCACGCGGCCGTTGAATGTTTTGATCGCGGGTTTGTCAATTTTAGTGGCCGCGATTTTGGCGCAGCCGTTTTATTTTTTGTGGCCGGTGACGTTTGCAATAATTTCCGGCATGTTAATCGCCGCCGGCGCCAACGCCGTCAACGATTGGTGCGACCTCGATATCGACCGCATCAATCGGCCGGAAAGAATTTTGCCGTCGGGCCGGCTCACGCCGAAGGCGGCGCGAAGCTTTGCCATATTTTTATTTGCTTGCGGAAATTTTTTTAGTATATTTATCAATACGGCGGCGGCAAGCATTGCCGTTGCGACTTCGCTGTTGTTGATCGTTTACAGCCTGAGCTTAAAGCGCCGGCCGCTGCTGGGCAATTTAGCGGTCAGCCTCGCCACGGCGTCGGCGTTCATTTATGGCGCGCTGGCCGCGCACGCGGGTTTATCGCGACCACCTTCGCCGGAGCCGATCGCCGCCTTCAATGCCTGGAATTTCGATTGGCGGGCAGGAATTTTTCCCGCCGGATTTTCGTTTTTATTCCATTTCGGCCGCGAAGTTATCAAGGACATCGAAGATCAAGCCGGCGACCGGGCCGGCGACGCGCGCACGCTGCCGCTGGCGTACGGCCTCAACGCGGCGCAAATCGCGGCGACCATCGCTTTTGTTCTTTTGCTGCTGGCAACGATCGTTCCTTTTTATCTCGGCATCTATAGTAAAACGTATTTGTGGATCGTTCTGCTCGGCGTGGATCCTGTGCTGCTGGCAGTCCTTTATTTCTTGTGGACACAACCGGTACCGCAACGTATGCGACAGATGAGCGCCGCGCTTAAAGCCGATATGTTGGTCGGATTGGCGGCCATTTATTTTGGCCGATAGTTGTGAAACCGTCAACAGTATTCAGTAACCAGAACCAGTAACGAGCAACCCAAAACCAGCGGCCAAGCCATGCGCGCACTTGTGCAACGCGTCACCAGAGGATCCGTTTCAGTCGACAATAAAATCGTCGGCGCCATCGATCGCGGCTTGGTGATTTTGCTGGGCATTCGCACCGGCGATACGGAAAAAGAGGCGCGTTATCTCGCGGAAAAATGCGTCCATTTGCGCCTCTTCGAAGACGACAACGGCAGGTTCAACCGCTCGCTGCTTGAGGTCGGCGGCGGTGCGCTGGTCATTTCGCAATTTACCCTTTACGGCGACACCCGCAAAGGCCGGCGACCCGGCTTTGAAGAGGCGGCGCGCCCGGAAATTGCCGAACCGCTGTACAAGTTTTTTGCGCAGGAGCTGCGCCGCTTTCCGATTCGCGTTGCCGAAGGCGTCTTTGGCGCCATGATGCTGGTTGAAATTCACAACGACGGGCCAGTCACCTTCATGCTGGAAAGTCTGCCTAACAATAAAACGTAAAGACGTAAAACGTAATAGTGAGCAATATTTTTTTACGAACCACTTTTTATGCATTACGTTTTGCCTTTATCCTTGCCGGACAAACCGATCATCCTCGCCTCGGCCTCGCCGCGCCGCGCCGAAATTTTAACCAAGCTCGGACTTGTGTTCACCGTTCGCCCCAGCGCCGTTGATGAGAATATCGCCGCAACTTTGTCGCCCGCAGAATACGCCGTGGCGTTGGCGCGACGCAAGGCCGGCGCCGTGGCCGCCGGCGTCCACAACGGCATCGTGATCGGCGCTGACACCATTGTCGTGTTGGGAAAAGAAATTTTAGGCAAGCCGGTTTCGGAATCCGACGCCGGCGCCATGCTGCGAAAACTGTCGGGCAAAACCCATCGCGTCTTCACCGGCTTTGCGATTGTCGATCGGCCCTCGAATCGCGACGTCGTCGACGTCGAAACGACGGAAGTCACTTTCCGCGAGCTGGACGAAGCGGAAATCATGGCGTATGCGCGCAGCGGCGAGGCAATAGACAAGGCCGGCGCCTACGGCATTCAGGATGCCAGCGCGGTTTTTGCCGAACGCATCAACGGCTGTTTTTATAACGTCGTCGGTTTTCCGCTCACGCGTTTTTATCTGGCGCTGCGCGCTTTTTATGCGCCTTGACCGGCGGGCAAGATCAACGAACGTTTCTCAAATCGGCAGCGGCAAAAAACAAATTTGACGGATTGTGTGAAGGGAGATTTATGAGAGAAATCGGCGAAGAAATTCAACGGGCGCGCCTTAACAAAGGCGTCAATCTCGAGGAGATCGTCACGCATACCCACATCCAGCTCGCGCATCTTCAGAAGATTGAAAACGGCCAATTCGATTTCTTGCCGCGTCCCTACGTGACGGCGTTCATCAAAACCTTCGCGCAATACGTTGGCTTGAACGGCGAAGCGCTCGTCATACGCTGGCACGAGCAGGAACAGGCGGAAGCGCAGCGCTTGCAGGAACAATACCGGCAGGAAGCCGCGCTGCGGCCCGCCGAGGAAAGCCGGCGCGCGCCGGCCATATTTTCTCTGAAATCGAAAGTGCCGGCCACGGCGACTCCGGTGCCGGTTTCGTTTTCGCTGCCATATCTCAAAGAGATTCTGATCAGTTTCGGCATCCTGGCCATGGCGGGTTTGATTTTTCTCGTGTCGCGAGCGGGCGACGAGAACGCGGGGACAGAAGCGAGTCAGAGCGTCAAGCAGGCCAATCCCGCGGAACTGCGCGAGCTTCCCTTCGAGCAGGTTTCGCAGCAGATGCAACAATTGACGCAACCCGACTCGGAGACCGTGACGCCGCCGCCATCGAATGAATTGACGCTGCACGCGCAATTTGAAAATCAAACGCGCGTGCGTTTGGTGCGCGACGGCAAAGACACCACGATTGTCGTTTATCGCGCCGGCGAAGCGCCGGCCTGGCAGGCGAAGGAAAAATTCAATCTCCGTCTCAGCGCCGGCGGCGCCGTAAATTTGAGACTCGGCAACAGAAATTTGGGCAAATTTGGCCAGCCCGGCAAAGTTGAATTTCTCACGATCAAACGAGAGGGCGTCACCGAACGACGGTTTTATACGCCTCAACCAACCACGCCCAAAGCCGCCGTTCCGCTGGATAACATGCCAATCCGCAGGCCGCAACGGTGAATTCAATCGGCAGCGTATGAATTATCCAGATAAAAATCGGGTGGCGCGACTACTTTATCGTACCACCGCGCTCTTTTTATTGGCGCAAACGGCTTTCGGGCAAAATCGCCCCGGAGAAATCTATCAGCGCAATTGGCTCGCGCCCGATTCTTTGTATAAAGCCGCGCCGGAATTTCAGCCGATCCCCGGCATGTATCAACCCGCCGAGAATGCCGTGCAGCTTCTCCGCGGTTATGACGCGCCGGTGACTGTTTTAATTTTCTTCGGAAATTGGTGCAGCGACAGCAAGCGCGAGCTGCCGAGATTTTTTGCGGCGCTCGATCTCGCCAACAATAAAAATTTTTCGGCAAAATTATTCGGCCTCGACCGCACCAAAAAAGACTCGACGGGTTTCGCAGAAGCTTTTAAAATTGAAAAAGTGCCGACGTTCATTTTCTTGCGCGGCAAAAGAGATTTTGCAGCGAACGGCCAGGTTTTGAACGAGCAAACAAAAGACGAATTGGGACGAATCACCGAGACGCCGACGGCGAGCCTCGAGCAGGATTGGCTGAATATTCTCAAGCACGATTCCGCGTGGGCGCAGAAAATGGAAGTTGAGCAGCGCGTGGCGTTGTTGGGGCTTTCAATAGCAATTTTATCGACAACTCATTAAATTTGGCTTTTCGGAAGAAGATGCCGGAGCCTATATCAGGATGCTATGCGCGAAAAATTAACAACCTCTCGCTTTATGCGACACGAACAAGTCCTTTTGTGTCGGGTTTTCCTGTCGCATAATATTTAGTTAGCGGTAATCATCATGCAGACAATTTACACATTGACACTTTTGCTTTTCTGTACGCTGACTTTTGCGCAGACAGACCGCGCAATTAATAAAATCCGTAAGGCAGTTGAGCAAATCAACAAAGACACTGGCTATACGACAAAGACGCTGGACAACGAACAATTTTTGGAACATATGACTGACGGTGGCGGAAAACTGACTGGTTATTTCAAAAACGGAAAGTTGGTTAAAATTGTTGAGTGGGTTGGATTTTCATTTTGCGTAAACATTAGCGAGTACTACCTTAAAGACAATAAATTAATTTTTGCTTATACACAGGGAAGTCAATTTTCATACGTAGACAGTTTAGCAGGTTTTGACTACGATAAACTCGCTCTGACAATGGAGTGCAGATATTATTTTGAAAATGGCAAAATGATTAAATCCATTTTAAATGGTTCGACAATGTGTTCTGGAAAACCATCGGACAGTTGGGCAAAACAGTACCAAGACGAATGTTTACGCTACCTAAAACTACTAAAGGCAAAATAACTACCGCTAACATTGCATCAACCGGACGCGGGCGCGCGAGGCATGATTTTCGATGCTGAACATCTTCTCGTGCGCCCGCGCCGGTTATGCTTGCGTTAGGCGCCAGAGAAGGCTGTGAGTGTCGACGTTGTCTAACGCGGTCGTTGAATCGGAGGCCCGGGCCTTACGCAGGCGCTAATTGAACTCCTCGTTTGTGAGCAACGGGTTCATGTTTGCGGCGGTCGTGAAGCGAAAGAACAAGCCGTAAGAAGGCCGGGCGAGCAAGGGCCAATGAAACAGAGCTGAAAGGCAAAGGTAGCAATGCAAAGAGCAAAAGACATGAAAACAAAACAACGTGAAGAACTACTCAGAACATTGAAAGCCCGTTTTGAGAAAAACATGAACCGCCATAAAGGTTTTGAATGGGCTAAAGTACAAGCAAAGCTGGAAGCCAATACTGAAAAGCTGTGGTCGCTCAATGAAATGGAAAGAACCGGCGGTGAACCGGATGTTGTTGGTCATGATAAAAAGACGGGCGAATACATTTTTTATGATTGCTCGGCGGAAAGCCCTAAAGGCCGCAGAAGTCTTTGTTACGACCGTGAAGCGCTGGAGGCAAGGAAAGAACATAAACCGAAAAACAGCGCTATGGATATGGCAGCTGCCATGAGCATTGAAATGTTATCAGAAGAACAATATCGGGAGCTGCAGAAACTTGGAAACTTCGATGCGAAAACATCGAGCTGGTTGAAAACACCTTCTGATATTAGAAAACTCGGTGGTGCCATCTGTGCTGATTTCCGCTACGGCCATGTCTTCGTGGGTCACAACGGTGCAGAATCTTACTATGCCGCCAGGGCGTTCCGTGGCTCGCTAGGGGTCTAAAATTTTGCACAGACAGCTAAATTTGAATTTGAGAGCGGATCACGCAAAAGAGAGGAATGCAAAAAACGTCGGCTGGCAATTTGAAGCGCGCACTGGCGCCCAACATTCGCTGGTGCGGACGGCGCAGCCGTGCCGTGAATTTCATGAGTGGTGAATTTTAGGAGTATTGCTCGTCCTGAACGAAGTGGAAGCTGCGCCGCCGCACAGCGTTGTTAGCAATTTTGAGATCGAAAGAAGTTCGTTGCAAATAATAAAGTGCGGATGTAGATTTGGATAAGGCTTCTCGGTAGAAAATAAACAATCGTGAAGCGCCGAACGATAACGCGGCTCGGTAGAAACAAACTATCGTGAAGTGCCGAAAGTTTTTCACCCCCATTTTGAAAACCCAAAAAGCAAAGTACGAGCAAAGAAAAATAAAACGAATCGGCAAAAGGAGAAACGCATATGAAAGAATACAAAGTCGTTACTGTTTCCCAACATTGGAGTTTAATGGGACTCCAAGAAAGAGCCACGCAAATATTAAACTTCCACGCTTCGGATGGATGGTATCTAACACATATCCAACAAGGCTGGAGTGGTTTTCTATTTTCGACGCTTTACATCGTTCTTGAAAGAGAAAAATCAAGTAAATAATCTTTATTATTTCGTCACTTCGGTTTTGGGTTTTTAGAACAAGGATTTTCTTGTCACAACACATCCATCTCATCGGCATTTGCGGAACCGGCATGGCGGCGTTGGCCGGTATGCTCAAACAACGCGGTTATAAAATCACCGGCTCCGATTTGAATGTCTATCCGCCGATGAGCACGTTTCTCGAGCAGCAGCACATTCCGGTTTATCAGGGATTCGACGCGGCGCATTTGCAGCCGCTGCCGGATTGGGCGATCGTCGGCAATGCCATGTCGCGCGGCAATCCCGAAGTCGAGCACATGCTCGATGCCGGACTGCGCTACTATTCACTGCCGGAAGCGCTGAAAGAGTTTTTCATTCGCGGCAAATATTCCTGCGTCGTCGCCGGCACGCACGGCAAAACCACGACGAGCAGTTTGCTGGCGTGGACGCTGGAAAGCGCCGGACTCGATCCGAGCTTTTTCATCGGCGGCATTCCGGAAAATTTCGGGCAGGGCTTCAAGCTCGGCAGCGGCCGCCACTTCGTGCTCGAAGGCGATGAATACGACACCGCCTTTTTTGACAAAGGCTCAAAATTTTTTCACTATCTGCCGAATCTGGTTATTCTCAACAACATCGAATACGATCACGCCGACATTTTCAAAAATCTTGAAGAAATCAAAACCGCTTTTCGGCGGCTGATCAACATCATTCCCGGCAGCGGCTATCTCATCGCCGGCAGCGACGATCCCATCGTGCGGGAAATGCTACCAAAAGCTTTTGGCAAGATCGTCACGTTTGGTTTCAACACCGAAGCCGAATGGCGGCCGGTGATCACGCGTGTGCAGCCCGAGGGCAACGAGTTTATTATCGAACATGGCGGCAAAAAATTCGGCCCGCTGTTTATTCCGTTGGCCGGCGAGCATAACGTGAAAAATGCAACGGCAGTTTTTGCGGCGGCAATTGGTCTCGGTGTGCCGCCGGAAAAAATCAGCGCGGCGCTGGCGTCGTTTCGCGGCGTTCGCCGGCGCTTGCAGGTAAAGTATGATCGGGATGACATTCTGATTTTGGATGATTTCGCCCATCACCCGACGGAAGTGCGCGAAACGCTGCGCGCGGTGAGACAACGTTATCCGCAGCGCCGGCTGTGGGCGGTATTCGAGCCGCGCACCGCCAGCACCAAACGCAAAGTTTTCGAGCCGGATTACATTCGCGCGTTTGAGCCAGCCGATCGAGTCGTGTTCGCGCCAATGCACCGCCCCGACAAAGTGCCGGAAGCCGAGCGCCTATCGCTGGAAAATGTGGTTGAAAGCGTGCGTCGCAGCGGCAAACCGGCCGAAGTCGTGCCGGCCGGCGAAGAAATGGCCAATTTCATTATTCATCATATCGAACGAGGCGACGTCATTCTTTTCATGAGCAACGGCGATTTTTCCGGTATGCCGTCGTTGTTTGTCGAAAGGCTGGCCTCGCAAGGAAAATAAATCTCCAAGAGGAAAATTATGACTGAAGAGAGAGAACAAGGTGGCGCGCAAGCCGCCGAGCGTCATTCCGGCGAACCAGAAAATCATCCCGCTGGCGAGAGTTCGTCGCGCGAGCATCAAAATCGCGACCGGCACGATAAAAAATATTCGGATCGCGGCCCACGGCGCGATCAGGGTTATCGCGACGGCGGCGGGCGACACGAACGCAGTCCGGGCCGCTATCGTCCCAGCGGCGAGGGCGGCTTCGAGCGCACCGAAGACGATCCCCGCATCACCGAACTCATTCGCGCAACGGAACAGAAATTAGCGGAGTCCACGCAGCCGCTGCAATTGGCCAATCTCAACGCGATGGAACGCAAACAGATTCACCGCCACTTCGAGCGCCGCCAGCCCGCGTTTGAAACCAAAACCTATCGCGGCGACGATGACGCGCACGTGTTGTGGGTTTTTCCGGTGGCCAATTTGAAAAAATTCGTCGAAGCGAAAGCCAAAGAAGCTCTCGAAACCGACAGCGCGGTGGCGCTGCCAGCGATGAGCAGTTACGAACGCTTCATCGTGCACAACGTTTTAAAAGAAATCGAGAGTATTGAAGCTGCCTCCGTTGGCGAAGGCGCGGAGCGTCACATCGAAATTCAGCCGAAAAAATTCGGCCGCGGCTTGAAAAGGATTATTAAAAAGATCAAGTTGATGTAAGTTGATTGTTCGTGGCTCGTGGCTTGTTCCTGGTTGCTGGTTGACCCGCCCAATTTGTTGTCTGCTTCCAGCAACCAGATTCATTTTCTCGCGGTTCATTCCTGCTTTTGCGCCCTTATACCCTTTTTCAACCACAGCGTTTTTCGTCTGTATGAAGATTGTACGATTTTTAAAATGTCATTCTGGAAAAATCCTTTTTAAACCTGGCACAGCGCTCAATTGAAAAAAGATTCCTACGAATGACATGATGACCTACCCACTCATTTGAAAACCGCTATAAGTTAATTTTTCAGCTACAACATTTCTATCCAGCGGCATGGATGTTGCGTTATCCATTTGGAATATGCCATTTCTGCGGGCGAAATTGCGCGCTTTTGAGACAGTCTTGACTAAAATTGGACAATATCGTTATCTGAAAATCTACGCAATCACACGAGTTTGTGGTACTATTACAAAACTCGGCCGTCTCATCAAATGATCTCGTCGCGTATATTTAATCAAACAGCTTGAAAATTCAAACTGCATTTTTTAAAGCATGCGCCTTCTCGTTATTCTCAGCCTTGGTTTGTTGATTAGCGTCGCCTATTCGGCGTTCACTGTTGACGGCTCGGCTTTGAGCGCGTTCAGCCAATTCCCATTGTTCTGCGTTTTAGCGTTGGCCGCTATGGTGATTTTGCCCTGGCTGGCAGACACGTTGCGCGTGCAGGTTTGGCTGCGCTTTCTCGGCCACCGCGAGCGTTTTGCCGAAGTGTTTCGCATGGAACTTGCCGTGGAAATGGCCTCGGCGTTGTCGCCGGCGGCGATTGGCGGCAGCGGCGCGAAACTCGGTTGGATGATTTCACGCGGCATTGCGCCGGGCGTCGCCAGCTCGATCATGGCGCTCAACGCGCTCGAAGACACCGTCTTTTTCATTCTGGCATTGCCGCTGGCGCTGCTGCTTTCTTCCGCAACCGGCGACGGCATGACGTTGGATAAATTTTGGCGGATGCTACAAGAACGCGGGATCACCGGCAGCCGCGGCATAAGTTTCGCGCTGTTGGGAATCGTTGTATTCTATCTCGCCGGGCGAATCGTGTGGAAATTGTTGCCCCTCTCTTTTAAATCCCGCGTGACCGGCTGGCGCAAAAAAATCCAGCATCAATTCGCTTTAGCCAAACAAACCTTTCGTCGCATGATCACGCAGGGCGGCTGGCGCTTTTTCGTCACGGTCAGTCTCGCCGGATTGCATTGGGCTTGCCGCTTCAGCATGTTGACCGTGCTGCTCGTCGGCTTGCACCAATACGTCGATCCGTTCAATTTCTTCGCGTCGCAATGGCTGGTTTTTATGCTGATGAAGCTCGTTCCCTCTCCCGGCGGCGCCGGCGGCGCGGAATTGGCTTTTATATTTTTCTATCGCTCGCTGCTGCCGGAAAATTTGGTGGGGTTATTGGTCGGCGCCTGGCGGGTGCTGACTTTCACATTGCCGGTGGGATTGGCGGCAATACTGTTTTTGGGTTTAATGCGTTGGAAAGGCGGGTATGATTTCAGTTTTTTAAGGTAACTGTTCAGCTATCTGAGAAAAGTTTTTAGGAATTTTAAAAAAAGTCCGAGGTTTTTGCGTCATTGTTGCTTATATTATAATGGTATGCAACAATTGACGCGTGAACAAATCATTTCGCTG
>Ga0247727_10003582_pt1 | contig 34106 bp, 14 predicted proteins | sample WisWelCaveWW1625_FD_202498 | JGI IMG/M metagenome (GOLD analysis project Ga0247727, IMG submission 202498) | Biofilm microbial communities from Wishing Well Cave, Virginia, United States - WW16-25 | ecosystem: Environmental > Aquatic > Deep subsurface > Groundwater > Cave microbial mat | place...
TACAAACAGTGTAACAGTGCTAAAATGTCCATGGGCTTTTGTGGCTCCTGAGTTGAGGTTGGGCTAACCACAACTCTACCGCAAAAGCCCCTTTCTGTCACTCAATTTTTGGCGAAGGTATTAAGTATATCACAGATCTGCGATCCATCGCGCGGCTCCCATCGAATAGAATTCGACGTCTCCACATGGCGTCCAAAAAAACAACGCAAAAAGGCGAACATTGTTGGGCGCGCTTTGTTTTTTTCCAGTCTTTGTTCAGCCGTCGAATTCCATTCGATGGACGGCGCAGCAAATTGTGATCTACTGTGTCAGGTCTAGATGCTACGAGCTTTACTTGACTTCTCTATCAAACGCGGCGGGGCTCTGCACGTAGGCGTGCGGACTCAACAGCATGACATTGATAGAATACGATGCTCTTTTGGGTGCTGCGTCTAGACGAACGCGGAGCGCGAAAAATTGGAGATAACAATTTTGCTACAATTTGAAATTCATCAGCTCAAACGCGCGATTCTCTGTTATGATGTGTGCGGCGCGTTTTTTCTCTCGAAATTTTTTTCATCTGTCTTTGAGCTGCCTACAGCGTTCCCAAAAACCAGCACGTACTTGTAATCGAATTGACATCGCAAAGAGATAATCAAGTACATGTATCCTATTGAGAATAGTTCACACAGGAACGTACAATTCAGTGCATCATTCTTTCAACGTTCGCGTATTTCGTATACGCGCCGGCAGCTTTAATTTGGGGGAGAGCGGGATTCGTTCTGTCCTCCACTTGATCCATGAAGGATAGGTGGAGTTTTTGTGTTTGCTGAAAGCGGGGCTTTCTAAGCTGCCTTCTGAAAGCGCGACGCTTCTGTGTTGACTTCCATTACCCAGCACTCTTCTGCAGAGGTCAATATGTCACTTTTATGCAAAGTAACAATTTTCATCAGTGTGTTGAGCGGGCTCATTGGCTGTGTTGCGCCGCCGCCTACGCTTCCTACACCTCAACCAACGACACCGGCTTTGGGAAAAACAATTGTGATTGGCGAAATCTCAAGCGATCCTGCAGAGCAGATAGAAGACTATCAACCCATCGCCGATTATTTGGCGACTCATCTAAAAGAGTTTGGCATTGGCACTGGCACGGTCAAGATCGCTCCCGACTTTGAGACAATGATTAATTTGCTGAAACGCGGTGAAATTGATCTTGTTGTTGACAGTCCATATCCCGGGATGATTATCAGTGATGGTTCTGGCGCCTTGCCGATCTTGCGTCGTTGGAAAGGTGGGGTCGGCGAGTACCATACGGTGATCTTTGCGCGCAAAGATAGTGGCTTGAATGTGCCATCCGAACTGAAGGGCAAGCTGATTGGATATGATGAGCGTTACTCGACGACCGGCTACTTTTTACCCACAGCCCATTTGCTCGCAGCTGGCTTAAAGGCAAGCGAAAAGACTGATTTCAGGGCAGTCCCGGCGGCGGATGAAGTGGGGTTTATCTTTTCGACTTCCGACGAAAACACAATTCAATGGGTCTTGAGCAATAAAGTTGCCGCTGGGGCAACGGATTCAACCACCTTTTACGAAATCCCAGAGTCAACACGCGCCAATTTGACCATTCTGGCAGAGACGGAGACGGCAGCGCGTCACATTGTGCTCGCTCGCGCAGAGTTGGATCCTGCCTTGGTACGAGCGATCAAGACTTTGCTCATCGGGCTTGAGACGACTCCCGAAGGCAAAGAGATTTTGCGAGAATTTGAAAAGACGAGCAAGTTTGACGAGCTTCCACCGCAAATGAATTTCGAGCGCATGCGCGAGCTGTATAAACTCGTGCAAGGCAAGAAATGAAATTGCATCCAGCCAGATTTGAAGGTAGGTAGAGCATGCAGCCAATTTTGCAGAATTTATCTCTCCGCGCCAAGCTAACCCTCGCAATGACGTTGGCAATCGTTGTGACGGTCACGATTGTTAGTCTCTTGGGCATTCAGCGCGAACAAGAGGTCTCTCGGATCAATTCGCAGCAAGAGGCACAAGCTCTTTTCAAGAGCATCAAAGGCACCCTGGCAGATGCTTTTTATCAAGTGGACGCGGATTCTTTGAGTGAGACGCTTACGGAATTGGTAAAGAATGGCGTGCTTGTTTCGGCGCGCGCCTATGACGCGCAAGGACGTGTGCTGACGGATGCGCTGGATCCGAATGCGGCGTTCGTGACGGAAACCGATCCTGTCGGGCAGCGGTTAGTCAATGCGGATACCATCGAACTTGAATCTCAGCCCGACAAACTCTTGGCTGGCGGCACCGTGCTCTTGGGCAATCAGCGAGTCGGCGCGTTGCAGATTGGCGTGTCCACTGTCGCCCTTACAGCGCGCGTGAATGCCTTTATCACACGGGGCGTGATTACCTCCCTCATCGTTGCGCTGCTTGCGTTGGTTTTCGCCGTTTGGTTCGCGCGTTCGATTACGAAACCGTTGGAGACATTGGTGGGCGCGACACAGCGGGTGGCAAGTGGCGATTTCGCACAGACGGTCCCGGTTCACAGTCAGGATGAAATTGGCGTTTTGGGAAGCACTTTTAACACCATGACCGCGCAGCTGCGGGAAACGGTGACCAGTCTGGACCAACGGGTGCTTGAACTCCGCCAAGTGCAAACGTCATTGTTGGAGCAAAATTCTTATTTCGCCGCGCTTCAGGAGACGAGCAGCAGTCTTGTCCGCCACCTGGACCTCAACAATCTGTTTGAAGCCATTCTCAATCGTGCCGGCGAATTGGTTGGCACAAATAATGGGTATCTCTTTTTGCTCAATGCCGAGACGAATGAGATGGTGATGCGCGTCGGTGTTGGCGCGTATCAAGAATTTGTTGGTACGCGCGCCCAAATGGGTATAGCGTTGGCAGGCAAAGTGTGGCAGACGGGTGACGCGGTGGCAGTGGACGATTATCGCAACTGGAGCGGGCGCTTGGCAGACCCAAGTCGCAATGTGCTGCGCGCGGTAGTTGGCGTACCTCTAAAACGCGCGCCCGACCAACGTGAAAATGATGACGAGCAAGTCATTGGCATCCTTGGTTTGGCGCACCTTGAAGCGGACAAACGTTTTGGTCTTGCCGAAATGGATGCGCTTGAGCGCTTTGCCGCGCTCACGGTGATTGCGTTGGATAACGCACAATTGTATGAACCGGCACAGCGCGAATTAAAAGAACGCAAACGCGCCGAACAAGAATTGCGCGACAGTGAAGAACGTTATCGCGATCTCTTTGAAAACGCGAATGATATGATTCAGGCGGTCAATGCGGACGGGCACTTTTTGTACGTCAATCGCGCGTGGAAAGAACGACTCGGCTACAGCGATACAGAAATCGCGCAGTTGCGTTTTCTCGATATTGTGCATCCCGACAATCGCCAAGAGGGGCTTGAGGAGTCGCGGCGCCTCCTGCAGGGCGAAAGTTTAAGCGAGATTCGCGCCGAATTCCTTACGGTGGATGGACGCAAGTTATTTGTGGAAGGCACTTCGACTCCGCGCATTGTGGATGGCAAGGTCATTTCCACACGCGGCATCTTCCGCGATGTCACCGAAATCCGTCGCGCCGAACAAGAAGTTCGCCGCATCATGCAAGGCACGAACGCAATTTTTTGGCGCGCCGACGTAATACGACTGGATGATGGCACAGACGAGGCGTTCCACTATGAATGGACGATCCACGTTTCCAATCCCGATGCGGCAATGCACAATCTCCCCTTTGAAATTCCTCAAGGGCAAACGTACGGGGACGCGTTGTATTGGGCTACTTTGGAAGAGGATCGCGCGGCAATGGATCGCAAAAGCGCTGCCGCGTTCCAAGAGCGCGTTGGGGGTTACGCCCAAGAATATCGGGTGCGCGATGCAAAGGGCAATTTGCACTGGCTGTACGAAGATGCGCGCGTCAGCTACGTGGATGACCGCAACTTCCAAGTCGTCGGCGTGACCACCGATGTGACAGAACGCAAACGCGCGCAAGAGCAAATGGAAAAACAAAACGCGTACTTGAACGCGCTGCAAGAAACCTCAGTTGGCTTGATCGCGCGGCTGGACCTCGATGTACTATTGCAGGACCTTGTGAATCGCGCGAGCAGCCTGACCGGTTCGGAGCATGGTCTCGTCTATTTGATTGACCCGGACGGCTCGACGATTTCCCTGCGGTACGGCACGGGCATGTTTAAAGACTTTATTGGCTTGAAACTCAAACGCGGCGAAGGACTCGCCGGAAATGTTTGGGAGAGCGGTGCGCTACTACATATCCCGGACTATCAAACATGGGAAAAAGGGCTTGCCTCGCTGGGTCTCTTCAACTGGCACGCCGCCCTCGCGGTGCCGATCCGTTCGGGTGATCAAGTTGTGGGTGTGCTTGGCTTGGGGCATACCGCTGGGACCTTTGACGAAGGCGAAGTGGAAATTTTGCAGCGCTTTGGGCAGCTCGCATCTGTCGCGTTGGTTAATGCCCAACTGTTCCAAACAGCGCGGACCGAACTTGGCGAACGTCAACGCGCTCAAGCGGAAATCGAAAGACAAAACGCGTACTTGAACGCGCTGCAAGAAACTTCGCTCGGTTTGATGCGGCGGCTCGATGTCAACTTGCTCTTGCACGACATTGTGGCGCGCGCGGGCGCGCTCGTTGGCACGGAGAATGGGTATGTCTTTTTGCTCGACCCTGATCTTAATGAAATGGAATTGCGCGTGGGTGTGGGCGCGTACGAAGGATTCCTTGGACGCCGCACACAAACCGGTGTGGGTCTCGCGGGACAAGTGTGGGAAACCAATGCGCCGATTGCCGTGGATGACTATCGCGTTTGGGGTGGGCGTCTCCCTGATCCGAGCCGCGATATTTTGCGCGCGGTCGCGGGTGTCCCGCTCCGTTCGGGCAACGAGGTGATTGGCGTTCTCGGGCTCGCCTATTTGGACGACACGCGCAAATTTGGCGCGTCCGAAATTCAAATTCTGGAACGTTTCGCGCAGCTCGCTACCATCACGCTGGATAATGCGCGTTTGTATGAAAACGGGCAAGAGCAATTGATGGAACGCGCGATCGCGGAAACGCAACTCGCCAAAGAATTGCGTGAAACCGAACTCTTGAATCGTGTCACGAGCCACGCGGTGAATCTGGATGTGGACAAGGCGCTGGTGGAAATTTGTCGCGACTTTGCCGAATTCTTTGGCGTGCCACAAACCGAGATCGCGCTGTTGGATGAAGAGCGTACCATGCTCACGTTCGTAGCCGAACATTCTCCCAAAAGGACAACAAGCATCGTTGGCTATCAAATTCCCGTGACTGGCAACACTTCGCTCGAGATGCTGCTCAAAACGCGCCTACCTGCCGCTTATTCCCACGCGCAACGCGATGTGCGGTTGACGGCGATTCGCGAGTTCATGCTGTCGCGCGGCACGGTCTCGACTTTGATTGCGCCGTTGTTGGTGCGCGAGCAAGTGATTGGAACGTTGGAGCTGGATTCGCCAGAGCAACGCGACTTTACGGACGATGAGCTGCGTGTGGTCGAAAGCGTTCAGCTTTCGATTAGCACGGCGCTTGAAAATGCGCGTCTCTATCAACAGGTGCAAATATCGCTTGCGAGCGAACAGCAGCAGCGGCGTTTAGCCGATGCGCTCGCCAACGCGACAGCAAAGCTTGTCCGCACGCTTGACGAGTCGGAAATTCGTCGCGTGATTCTTGACGAGACCAACGAGCTCTTGAAACCTGATCAAATCAGTCTCTATGAAGGATCCAACCAAGATCAAGCGTTGATGCTCGAACGGCGTCCAGTAGATGAGCTGGAAACGGCGTTCGATGATTATCGCGTTAATACGTTGATCCCTGCTGAGCAACGCGCCGATTTGTGGCGAGTCTTTTCGGAAGGTAAATCCTTGTATGAACACTCTCCTTCACCGGACGGTGTCTTGCGCGAGCATTATTGTTTGCCATGGTTCGCGGGCGATAGTGTTGCAGGGGTCATCGAAATTTATCACACCGCGCGCTTTGTCACGATTCATCCCACCGAGCAGGCAACGTGTCAAGGAATTGTTCAGCAGGCGGGCATCGCGATTCAAAATGCGCGGCTCTTTTTGCAAACCAAGCAAGAGGTTGCGGAACGCACGCGTGCGGAAGCCGCGTTGGCACAACAATTGCGCGAAATTGATCTGTTGAATCGCGTCACGAATCATGCCGTGAGTCTGGATGTGGAAACCGCGCTCGCGCAAATTTGCCGCGACCTCGGTGAGTACTTTGAGATTCCACGCGCGGGAATTGCGCTGCTCAATCCCGAACGCAGTGCGCTGACTGTCGTTGCAGAATATCAGCAGGAAGGGCAAGCCAGCGCGCTGAACGCAGTCATCGCATTGGAAGGCAATCTTGCTACACAGCAGGTCATTGAACAGCGCGCCGCGGTGGCGATTGCGAATGCACAGACGGATCCACGGATGGCATCGCTGCACGGCTTGATGCGAGAGCTCGGTGTTGTTTCGATTTTGATTGCGCCGCTTCTGGTGCGCGATCACGTCATCGGCACGATCGGGCTGGATACGTATGCGCCGCGCGAATTTACGGAAGGCGAGCTGCGGTTGATTCAAAGCATCGCGCTGGCAGCGAGTCAGGCGCTCGATAACGCACAGCTCTATCAAGCCGCGCAGACAGAATTGAATGAACGCCAGCGCGCGCAGGTTGCGTTGGCGCGGCAATTGAGCGAATCCGAATTGTTGAATCGTGTGACGAAGCATGCCGTCAACTTGGATGTTGACAAAGCCCTTGTCGCAATCTGTCGTGATTTGGCCGAGTACTATCAGGTTAAACAGGCGGGCGTCGCGTTGTTGAGCCAAGATCGGCAATCGCTCACAGTGGTTGCAGAATACTCGCCTGAAGGCGCGCCGGACGTGATTGGGTATGTGATTCCGGTGCAGGGTAATCCTTCCACTGAAATCGTCATGGCGACGCGTCAAGCGGTCGCGTTTGTGGATGCCCAAACAGATCCACGTCTTGCGGCGGTGCATGGCTTGATGCAAACACGCGGGACAGCTTCTCTTCTGATTGCACCGCTGATCGCGCGCGAGGAAATTTTTGGGACGCTGGGCATTGACTCGGCAGAACGCCGCGAATTTACGGAGGGCGATGTCGCGTTGGTGCAGCGCGTCGCCGTTTCCATTTCCACCGCGTTGGAAAACGCGCGCTTGTATCGCGCGGCACAACTGGAAATTGCGGAACGCACCCGCGCGGAAAAAGAGACGCGCCAACGCAATCAAGAACTCGAAGTGATCAGTCGCGTCTCGTCCGTGTTGACGACCAACATTGATATGCAAACCGCGCTTGAGACGATGGCACGTGAATTGGTGCGGACATTTAACGCGCGCAACTGCGGCATCGCGTTGTTGAATCCTGACCGGCAAGCGCTCACCGTCGTTGCCGATGCGTTGTCCGAAGGGCATGGTGAACATGCGGTTGGGATCGTGATCCCCGTCGAAAACAATCCTTCAACGCAGTATGTTCTCACGAATCGTCGTTCGCTGATCATTCCCGACGCGCAGACGGATCCAATGACGGAACCCATTCACGAACGCATGAAACAGCGGCACACAAAATGTCTCGCGATTATCCCGCTGCTGTCAGGGGGACAAGTGATTGGGACGATTGGTTTAGACACCACCGATCCCAATCATATTTTCAGTGAGGAAGAAATTCGGTTGGCGGAAACGATGGCGAATCAAATGGCGAGCGCCATTGAAAAGCAACGCTTGTTTGATCAAACCAAAGAACGCGCGCGGCGCGAACAGCTGACGCGCGAAATTGGCGCAGACCTCACGCGCTCATTGGACATGGAAACGATTGTGCAAACGATGGCACGCGAATTGAGTCACGCGCTCGGCGCATCGCACGCGGTCGTGCGGATGGGCGCGCAAGAAAAGGAGAGCAATGGGGGGAACGGACAGACCTGATCTGTACATACCGCGAATGTAGCGTTGCTTTCAACGCACCATCGCCGCGCGCAGGGGGATGCGTGCTGCGGTGCAATTTTTATCCCTCACAACTCGTACGAGTTGAATCAACTTCACCCCGGAGGGTTTATATGGCAGATGCGATGAATACATCGCCGATGAAAACTTCGCCGCAACCGATGGACATTAACGTGCCGAATGCCGCGCGTGTGTACGATTATTCGCTCGGCGGCGCGCACAATTTTGAAGCGGATCGAGGCGCGGCGGAATTTATGTTCACGCTGGTGCCCTCGACCAAGAAATGGGTCCGCTTACTGCGGATGTTTTTGACCGAAGCGGCGGAACGTATGGCGGAACAGGGCTATAACGATTTTCTCGATCTCGCTTCGGGTTTGCCGACGATGGAACATATTCATTCGTCGGTCCCCAATGCCAAAGTTATCTATGTTGACAATGATCCCGTCGTCGTAAATTACGGCATGGAAATTTTGGGTGACAATCCGAATGTGCGTTATCTCGAAGCGGACATTCGCGACATTGACAATGTTTTGAAAGCGCCCGTAGTTCAAGAATTGTTTGGTGACAATCGCCGGCTCGCGCTTGGCTTTAATGGTGTCACCGTCTTTTTGTCGGACGAAGAGATTCAAAAAATAATGCGCGCCACGTACGATTTTGCCGCGTCCGGCAGCAAGATGTGGGTGACATGGGAAACGCAAGATCCCACCAAGATGACCCCGCAGTGGGGACAATTTCTTGGCATGTTCGAGCAGATGGGTTCGCCGATCCATCTTGTGCCTGAGGACAAGGCGCGTGAACTTGTCAAACCCTGGCAGATTTCCGAACCCGGTTTTCGTCCGATCACTGCGTGGTGTGGACTGCCTGATGATTACATCACGGAGGCGGATCGCGAACAGGTCGGTTTGGAATTTTACGGCGTGTTTTTGGAGAAACCCTAAGAACACCCTCGTGCGCGCGTGGATTTGCAATCCACGCTGGATTACAAATCTCGCGCGCACGGGCGGTTGAGATTTTTGTTCGACGATTGGACGCGTAGGGGAGCAACTCATGGAAACCAAGTTTCCCACACAAGATCTAGCACTGCCGATCCAAATTCGCAATGCCCATGCGCGGCTGCGTGAAAATAAAATGCGCCTGCAAGCGTTGGTGAGCGAACAACTACAGCGCCATATCGGTACGCAGACGGGCGTTTTCTCTTCGGTGCGTCGCATTCCTGCACAAAGCCAGGAAATCGTCGAACACTTTCTGGGTCACGTTAGCGCGGAGGTGCCCCCCGATGACAGCCGCCAACAGATGCTTGAATGGGTGCGACGCGGTTTGAGTCCCGATGGCGCGTTTGCGGTGGTCGAACAATTGTACACGGCGGGATTGGAAATCGGCGCACGACAGGCGCTGCGTCCTGCTCTTGACGCGTACCGCCGCGCATTCAATACCGAGTACGAACGCGCACGCCATGCGGAAACACTGATCCAACACGAGCAGATTCATCGTGGGATGTATGTCACATTACAGAAACAGATTCAAAAAGAACGCGACGCGCGCGCCGCGTTGGTCCGTCGCCAGAGTCAACTGGAAGCCGCCGCGGACTTGGCGCGAGTTACCACATCTTTGCATGACTTGAATGAATTGCTTGTCGCGGCGTGTCGGCATTTGTACGAACGATTGAATCTTGCGTTTGTTGGCGTTTATCTGCTTGATGAATTCAAGCAATGGGCAGTTTTGCACGCGGGCGCGGGCGAGGCCGGCGCTGCGATCTTGGCACAGGGGTATCAATTGAGCGTCCGGGAGCCATCGCCCCTCACACGCGCGTTCCAAGAAAATCACCCTATCTTTTTGAAAGATGGCACAGATCGATCACACCCCTACACGCAACCCCTTTTGCCTACGACCCCCTCGGCGATCATTATCCCTTTGAATGTGCGCGGAACCGCACTTGGATTTTGGACCGCGCACAGTGAGCTCCCCGAAGCGTTCGATGAGCACGACGCTACCATACTTTCGGTGATCGGTGATAACCTCGCCTATGCGATTGAAAACGCAGAACTGTTCACTCGCGCGCAAGCGAGTGTGCGCGAAATGGAACGCGCGCAGCGCGGCTATGTGCGCGACACATGGGCGAATGAGACATTGAACGCGCAGGTCGTCTATTCACAGCAGCAAGATGCATTTGCGCCGAGCGGCAACGGTGACAAGGTGGAAACCGCGCTCCCGCTTGCGAATGTGGATGCACCGGGAGGCGCGTTGAGCGTGCCAATCACGTTGCGCGGGCAGGTGATCGGCACGGTAGATTTGTTTGATGTCACGCAAACGCGCAGCTGGAGTGAAAACGAAAAAGCGTTGGCATCCAGCGTCGTTGAACAAATGGCGCTCGCGGTCGAAAACGCGCGGCTCTTTGATCAAGCGCAGCAGCGCGCGCAAGAGACGACGATCATTAACGAGCTGGCTGTCGAGTTGTCGGCACAACTGGATGCCGCGCGCCTTTTTGAAACGGTCTATCGCTATCTGCCGCGTTTGATGCCGGCGGAAGCGTTTATCGCGTGGCTGTATGATGCGGAGACCGGTTTAGTGACGCGCCCCGCGTTGTACGACGAAGGTATGTCATATCCCGATGAGGAAGCCCCGCGCCCCCCCACCGGCAAAATGGGGCGAGTGCTCTCCGAAAATGTGCCGTTGAGCGAGAATCTCAGTGTGCAACAATGGGAGAGCGAAAAGGCAAAGACAGAATTGATCATTGGCGGATCGAAACCGTCCGCCTCGTTCCTTTTTGTCCCGTTGCGCGTAGGCGCTCGCACGCTCGGAGTCATGTCCGCGCAATCGTACAAGTTCAACGCGTACAATGAGCATCATATCCAAGTGCTGACGAGTGTGGCAAGCCATGTAGCAACGGCGTTAGAAAACGCGCGCCTCTTTGCCGAAGCGGAGCAACGGGCGTATGAACGCGAGCAGCTCAATGAAATGGCGCGCGCCCTTTCGGGCGAACTGGACGAAAACCGTTTGTTTGAAGTCGTGTACGAGTATCTGCCGCGCCTGATGCCGACCGATGCGTTCGTGGTTTGGAATTATGAAGAGACGACGCATACGATCACACGTCCCATCTTGTACGATCTGGGCGTGCATTATCCCAAAGACCTTACACCACAACCGCCCACTGAACGATTGAAAATCGTCCTCCAAACCAACGCGCCGCTGGCGGTCAATTTGTCACAGGCGGAATATGAAAAGGCGCGTCTTGAGACAACCACAATTTTTGGTTCCAGTCAACCGTCTGCTTCGTTACTCTATGCGCCCCTCCGTTTGGGTGATCGCATTCGTGGATTCATCTCTGCCCAATCGTACCAATTCAATTGCTATGGTGAGCCACAGATCGCGCTCCTCACCAGCGTTGCCAATCATCTTTCCTCTTCTTTGGAAAACGCGCAGCTCTTTGACGAAACGAACAAGCGTCTGAAGGAAGTGAGCATTTTGCACACTTCGATGCAAACGTTAACCCGCGAATTCGACACGCACATGATTTTGGCGCGCGCCGCAGAACAATTCTTGAGCGCGTTGGAGGTGGATACCAGCACGATTCTCTCGTATGATCGCGCCGCGCAGGAGCTTGTTTTATTGTATGATCATGACCCTCATCCGCCCCTGCAAGAAAGCGCTGGCGCGCGCTATGCGTTGGCGGAGAATCCCGACTTTGTGGAGTTTTTGGCGCAAAACAAGCCGCAAGTCTTTCGCGCTGCGGACGCCAATCTGACGCCCGCGCTGCGCGCCGATCTGGAACGCTGGGAGTGGAAAACGCTGTTGTTGGTGCCACTCTTTCGGCAGGGTGAAGTTTCAGGCGTAATTGAATTGGGAGACCGCACGCGTCTGCGCGACTTTACGGCAGACGAGCTACGGCTCGCGGAAAGTTTGGCGAATCAGGCATCGGTCGTGATCGAAAATGCGCGGCTCTTTGATCAGACGCAACAGGCGCTCGCCGAAACCCAGCTGTTGTACACAACGGGAGGTCAATTAAATCAAGTTACGTCCTTGGAAGAATTGGTTCGCATTGCAGCGCAGCCCGCGTTCGCGCAAGGCGCGGGTTCCGCGCAGCTGGTGTTGATTGATTATCAAGGACAGGAAGTGCCGACCGCGGCGGATGTGATCGTCAGTTTGGTTTCCCCCGGTGTGCGCGCCCCGCTTTCGCAGTACACCCATTTTCCGCTTGATCAGTTTGAACTGGGCAAGCGAATGCTCGCGAATCCGCACGAGCTCGTGATGGTCGAAAATATCGAGACGAGTCCTGCGCTCGATGAAGCGACGCGCGCGGTGTTGTTACAGTCGGATGATCGCGCCATGGTTTTCTTGCCGTTGAGTGTGGAACAACGCGTGTTGGGCGCGATTACGATTGGTTGGGCGGAGACACACGCGTTTAGCGCGCAAGAGCAACGCATTTTTCAAGCGTTGGCGGCACAGCTCGCGTTGGTGTTGAACAATCGTTTGCTTTTGGAACAAACGCAGGAGGCGTTGCAAGAATCACGCACTTTGTATCAAGTGGGCGCGCAGTTGAACGCGGCAACCGATTTGCACCAAGCCCTGCTCGCGGCGGCAGTGTCTCCGATTGAGGCGGGCGCATGCTCGGTTGTATTGTTATCCATCGAGACCAATCCCCATAATCGCCCGGTGGCTGGTACCCTGGTCGCCGCATGGGCAAGGTCAGACACGCCCGTCGCTCAACTCGGTTTGCGTTTTGATTTCGCTCGATCCTTAACCACAGCGATGTGGATTGAAAACCCTCATTCGCCTGGTCTCATCGGCAACACGCAGGAGGATCCCCAAGTAGACGAAGAGCTCCGCGTCATGTTTGACCAAACACAGATCCGGGCGATCGCCGTGTTGCCGCTGCGCGTCGGAGAGAATTGGGTAGGTCTGCTGACGTTCAACTGGGCGGAGCCGCGCGTCTTTGGCGAACGCGAGGAGCGCATGTATCGCTCGATCATGGTGCAAGCCGCCACGGTGATGGAAAATCGCCGCTTGTTTGAACAAACGGAACAAGCCCTAGCTGAAACGCAGACGTTGTATGAAATTAGCGCGCGCTTGAATGCGTCAAACACGATTCAGGAAGCGTTGGAAGCGGCAGCCGGACCCGCGATTGTGCAAGGCGCATTTAGCGCGTCGCTCCTGCGCGTGAATGTGGACAGCCAGGGCGAGCCAACGATGCTGGAATATGCTGCCTCTTGGCCCCGCAACCCGGAATTGAGGATGCCGTTTGAACCAAGTTTTCCGCGTGCCTTTCTGAGTGGGGAACGCCCATGGAGTCGCAATCCGAATGAACCATTGCTGGTGGAAAATATCGAATTGGATTCCGGGGGGAGCATGACAGCCGAACAGTGGGACGAGCATCAGGAAATCAAAGCGACCGCACTGTTGCCATTGAAACTTGGCGCGCGCTGGATCGGGCTCCTCAACTTTAACTGGAAAGAACCGCGCAGCTTTACGGTGCGCGATGTGCGGTTGTTCCGTTCGATCATGGCGCAAGCGGCGACGGTGTTGGACAACCGCGCCCTCTTTGAACAGACCCAAGTCGCGTTGGAGCAAACCCAAGTCGCGTTGAATCAAGTGCAGGAAGCGCAAGACCGCCTGAATCTGCAATATCAAACCGCGAATATTTTGGCGCGCGCGGCATCGTTTGACGAGATGGTCGGGCAGCTTTTGGAAAATACGTGCCGTTCTTTGAATTGGCAGTTTAGCGCGTACTGGACCATTGACGAAAGCGGAAATCAGATGGTGCTAAGTCATTTGTGGAATGAAAACGAGCCCGCCTTGCATGAGTTCGCGGCAGAGGTGTCCGGCTTGAAATTTGGTCCGGGTCAAGGGATCGCGGGGCGCACATGGGTTGAACGTCGTCCGCTCTGGATTCCAAACCTTCAAGAGGATCCGAATTTCGCATTTAAGCATCAAGCGCAGCATGCCGGCTTGGTGAGCGGCATGGCGTTTCCACTGCAAAGCGAAACGCGTCAATATGGGGTGGTGGTCTTTTTCAGCGCGTTTCCGCAAACGATGGACGATACGTTGATGCCGACACTGGGCGGTGTTGGCAGTCAGATTGGACAATATCTGGAACGTCGCCGCGCGGAAGAAGCGGTGCGGCAACAAAATACGTACCTCACCGCGCTCCACGATACCACGCTCGGACTAATGCGCCGTCTCGATCTCGAAGAGTTGTTGCAAAACATTATCACACGCGCCGCAGAACTTGTCGGCACGCAGCATGGCTATGTCCATTTGGTCGAACCGAACGGGCAAGAGTTGCGGATGCGCGTCGGCGTTGGCATCTATCAAGAATTTGTCGGAACGCGCGTGAAACCCGGGCAAGGTTTAGCGGGCGCAATTTGGCGCAACAATGAACCCATTGTGGTGGATGATTATCGGTACTATCCCGGGCGTTTGCCGAATGTAGATCGCGATGTGCTGCGCGCCGTGGCAGGGGTGCCGTTGCGTTCGGGAGACCAAACGGTGGGTGTGCTGGGTCTCGCTTCCCTCGAAGACGGACGCCGTTTTGGCAGCGCGCAAATCGAGGCGTTGAATCGGTTTGCGGAATTGGCGGCGGTGGCGTTGGACAATGCCCAACTTTACAATACATCGCAAGAAGCGTTGACGCAAACACAGCGGATGGCACAACGCGAAAAAGCGAGCGCGGAAATTGCGGACAAATTGTACGCCGCGCCCGATGTCAAAGCGGTGCTGCGAACAGCTGCCGAGGAATTGCGCCGCAGCACGGGCAGCCGCCGCGCGATCGTGCGCCTCAATTTGGGCGGCGGTGGTGAACGAACCAACGGCGGGCTTGACGCCGCGCCGGACAGTAAAGCGAATGGTTCTTGATTCGCAAATGGCAAGCTGGAACGCAGCGGTAGTGAGAGGAATGTAACATGGGGCTCAAGTCGGAATCAACTGCGCTAGCAGATCACAACATCCAACCACGCGCGTATTTCGTCGCGATCATTTGCTTGGGCTTGTTTCTGGTGGTTGCCGTGAGCATTGCGCGATTTGCATACAGTGAGAATATCCCTGCGCTTTATAATGTCGCGTTCGTACAGGCGCCAAGTATCGCCGCGTGGCTCTATGCGTTGTGGATGATTCGACAAAACAAGCGGCAGCACGGGATCGAGGTTGCACTCGCAGTCTTGTTGGTTGTGATGCCGCTTAACTCGATTGCTGCCGCAGGGATCGGTTGGGTTATCGGCATTGCAACTATCGTTGGTGTGATCGCCGTGGCGGGATTGTTGCTGCCTGCCGCGCGCACGCAGCGTTGGCTCGTCGCTGCGATTGTGTCGGGCGCGATTTCCGTTTCATTGGATTTGATCGGCTCGCCCGAGCGTCCCGTCATCAACTTTCCGGCTCAGTATGTGCAGGGGCTTGTCGAAGCGATTTTGCTGATCTTGGGGTTCTTGATCGCAATGGGTTTTCGTAGTTTTTCCCTCCGCACCAAGCTCATCACCGTTTTTGTGGGATTGGCAGTTCTTTCAACGGTTGGGATTACGTTCATTGCGACGCAGGCGATTCGCAATACCTTGACTGAAAATGGATCGCGTGATTTACGCACTCGCGCGCAAGCGGCGGCGCTAGCGATTGGGATCACGATGGATCGCAATGTGGATCGGTTGCTCACCATGTCGCTGGATAAACGCGCCCAAAATGATGTCGCGTTGATCACCGACAGTTACCCCGCCGTAGAATCAGAACGTGCCGAGATTATTTCGCGCAATGTGGCGCGTTGGGCAACCGCTGATCCACAGGATACGGTGATTCAAAATGCGTTGAATGGACAGCTCGCATACAGTTTGCGACAGTTTGGGGATGTGTTTCAAGGCAACCAAGAAGTTTTCATGACGGACGCGTATGGCTCCGTGATTGCCGCAACCGATTGGCAGCCCCATTACAATTTCGCGCAAGACGGCTGGTGGCAGAACGCCTACAACGGCGGGCGCGGCGCAGTGCATATTGGGCAGCCCGAATTTAATCCGATGATTAACGAGTATGGCATTCGGATTGCGCTGCCGATCTATTCGTCGGGACGCCAGCGCGTCGTCGGGGTCTTGCATAGCATCTTTACGTTGACCGCGCTACAGCGCGCGCTGTTGCTCAATAGCTTTGGGCAAAGCGGCAAAATTGATTTGTTGTTCCCACAAGGGCAAATCTTGACCTCCGAAGGTACGTTTCGCGCGCTCAAGCCCGAAGAATTTGCAGAGATCAAGGGCGGGATTAGCCAACCTCTCGCGACGTTGAATTATCGCGGCACGCCGCTTCTTTCCAGTCAAGGGGTTGTCGGCGTTTCCGATGAACAGCCCGAACCGTACTTGCGGTCGAGCGCGTGGCGCACCATTGCAACCGTTCAAAGCGATGAAGCATTGGCGGCAGTGGACGCTGGCGCACAAGCGGCGTTGTTCGGTGGTCTTGTGACGATTGTCGTTGCAGCTCTGGTCGCGTTGCTGTTGGCACAATTTTTGACGCGCCCGATTCGACGCTTGACGAATGTGGCGGAACAAGTTCAAGAGGGCGACTTGGGGGCACGCGCCCAAGTAGAAACGGGTGACGAAATTGGAACGTTGGCGCAAACGTTCAACAGCATGACCGCGCGTTTGCAAGATACGTTGTCTTCACTGGAACACCGCGTCACGGAACGCACCGAGGAACTCTCCAAGGCAAATCTCTCGTTGCAATCAAACAGCAGCTACCTTTCTGCCTTGAGCGATACATCGGCAGGGCTCTTTGAGCGGCTTGACCTCAAAGATTTGTTGCGCACGATTTTGGAACGCGCGGGTGCGCTCATGGGTACGCAGAACGGTTTTGTCTTTTTTGTTGAACCAGATCGAAACGACATTCAGATGCGCGTCGGCTCTGGGGTGTACGACGATCTGGTCGGCACGCGCGCTCAAGCGGGTGTCGGGCTAGCTGGCACGGTGTGGCAGACGGGCGAGGTGATGATCATCGAGGATTATCAAAAGTGGGAAGGGCGCTTGCCCGGCTCGCGTCGTGACGCGCTGCGCGCCATTGTCGCAGTACCGTTGAAACGCGGCGCGGGCAAGGGCAGTAAGGATGACGAAACAGTCGGCGTCATCGGTCTCGCGTACACCGAAGAAGGACGCAACTTCGGCAAGACCGAAGTGGAAATTTTGCAGCGGTTTGCCCAGCTCGCTTCGATTGCGTTGGATAACGCGCAATTGTACGAAAACGCCGAAATTCGCTTCCAAGAGCTTGAATCTTTAAATGGCATCAGCCGCATTGTGGCGCAGGAAAATAAATTGATACCCTTGATTGAAAAGGTGGGCAACGAAATGTGCCAAATTTTTGGCACTGATTTCGCGTATGTGGCATTGCTCGATCCGGTGACGGAGAAAATCGAATTTCCGTACGTGATTGATGATGGCAAACGTGTTTCGATTCCGTCCCTTACGTTGGGCGAGGGCTTGACTTCCCAAGTCATTTCCTCGCGGCAACCCATGCGCCTAACGAACGCGAATGAAGCTGAATATACCAAAATGGGTGCGGTGGATTCGGGCGATGGCGCGTCGCCGGAATCGTTGTTGACGGTCCCCATGGAATCCGGTGATCGCGTCATTGGCGCACTTTCGGTGCAGCGCATCGGACGCGAGCGCGGATTCACGCTTGACGATCAACGCTTATTGACGACGATGGCGGCGAGTGTCAGCATTGGCATTGAAAACGCGCGTTTGGCGCAAGCGACCCTGCGGCAATTGGACGAATTATCGGCGCTGAGTCGGATTGGCGCCGCGTTGAACGCTCCGACCGATTTGAATTTGCGGCTGCGCCAAGTGGGTTTGGAATTGGTAAACATCTTTCAAGTGTCAGGTGTGTATATTTCATTGTACGATGCGCCGCGCAACACGATCTCAACACCATTTTTTATTGAGAATGGGATCGAGGATGAAATCCCCACGCGCCAACATGAACGCGGATTGGTGTCGCATATCATCAATACGCGTGAAGCGCTGCTGATTAACGAGAACATGCCCCAGCGGTTTGAAGAATTGGGGGGCGTTTGGATCGGCACCGATGACACCCAGATGCGCTCGTACCTCGGCGTGCCTCTCGTGGCGGGCGATCAAATGCTCGGCGTCGTTGCCCTGAACGATCTGCCTGAAAAGCGTTTTACGGACGCGGACACGCGCTTCCTCTCGACGATCGCGGGCGCGATTGCCTCTGCCATTCAAAACGAACGTCTCGCGCAAGCGACCCAGCAGCGGTTGGCGGAGCTAGCGGCGTTGAACAAAATCAGCACGATGCTCACCTCTGATCAATCGTTAACGGAACGCTTTGGTCAGGTGGGACGCGAACTCCACGCCATTTTTGATGTGTCAAGCGTTTATATCGCGTTGTACGATGCGCCGAGCAATACGGTGCGGATGCCGTTCTTTATGGGCGACGATCAAGAGTACACGATCGAACCGTTTGCGCTCGGACCCGGTTTCACATCGCACATTCTCCATACGCGCGCGCCGTTACTGATCAATGATGACATGGACGCGCAGATGGAAGCGATGCAAGCCATGAAAGCGGGCGAAGGGGACTTGAATCAGTCCTATTTGGGTGTCCCAATCCATTTGGGCGATCAAGCGCTGGGTGTGGTAGGGCTTTCCGCGCCGCCCAAAAATAAATTTCAAGAGTCCGACGCGCGTTTGCTCAACACGATTGCCTCCGCCGTCGGCTCCGCGATCCAAAATTCGCGTTTGTTAGAACAAACGCAAGAACGAGCGCGTGAAATGGATGCGATCAACTCACTCGCTCGTGAAATTACACAGCAGCGTTCACTCGATGATCTGTTCCACGAAGTTTATCTTCAAGCCAAAAGCGTCACAGCGGTGGATGGGGTCTTGATCAGTTTGTATGATGCGCCTACGGACACGCTGACGGTGCCGTTCTTAATGGACGAAGGACAACGGTACGACATTACGCCCGACGCGTTGGAACTGGAACGTGAATATGCGGAACAGACCCGAAAGGGCGAGTCGGTTGTAATCAACAGTACGCCCGAAGAAGTGGAGGAATTGGAAAAGAGTCCTGCGGTTGCGGGAAACGGGCGCGCCTCGCGCTCGCGCCTGTATGTGCCGTTGATGGCGGGCGTGCGTTTTCTGGGGATGATCTCGCTGCACAGTTACGCGTACAACGCGTATAGTGAACGCGACGTTTCCGTGTTGAGTGGTCTCGCCAGCCATATTGCCGTGGCGTTGGAAAATGCGCGTCTGTTTGAACAGACGCAGGACGCATTGGCAGAGACGAATCGTTTGTACCGTCTCGCTGAAGCCGCGAATCTCGAAACGAGCGAACTCGCTTTTTACAAGCAAGTGCATGAAATTGTGGGCGAGGCGATGGATGCCCAGAATTTCTACATCGCGCTCTATGATGAAACTTCGCATACGCTCGACTTTCCGTACTTTGTGGATGCCAGAGATACGCTCCCGGATTTGCCGCTGCGCCATGTCAATGCGGGTAAGGGCAGCACCGCGTACGTCTTGCGAACGCGGCAACCCCTTCTCGGGACGGAAGCGGATATGAAGGCGCTGGAAGAAAAGGGCGAGATGGAACAGCAGGGCTCGCATGCGGTCTCGTGGCTCGGCGTGCCGATGTTGCGCGGGGATCGCGTCATCGGCGTCGTCGTCGTGCAGAGCTATGATCCCGCGATTCACTATACTGAACGTGACCAACGGAGTCTGATCAACCTCTCGCAAGGCATCGCAAATATTATTGAACGCAAACACTCCGAAGACGCGCTGCGCGCGAGCGAAGCGCGCAAAGCAGCAGTGCTAGAAACTGCCCATGACTGTATCATTTCAATTGATCATGAAAGTAAAGTTCTCGAATTCAACCCCGCCGCCGAAAAAACATTCGGGTACACACAAGCACAGGCATTAGGGCAAAATATAGCCGATCTAATTATGCCGCCCTCCTACCGCGAGCAACATCATAAGGGTTTGGCAAAATATCTTGAAACGGGTCACGGACCTGTGCTTGGTAAACGGATCGAACTTGTGGGCATGCGCGCCGATGGCGCAGAATTTCCTATCGAACTCGCAGTGACTCCGATTCGGAGCGGTGAAAAACCAACTTTTACCGCGCATTTGCGGGACATTACAGAACGCAAACGCGCGGAAACGGAACTTCAAGTCGCGCTTGGAGAAACGCGGCGGCTCGCCACGCGCGAACGCGACGCGGCGGAGCAAGTGAGCGCACTCAATCGCCGCCTCACGCGGGAAGGGTGGCGCGATTATTTGGATCAACTCAACAGTCACCTTGTTGTTGAAGCGGGGGGAGAAGAGGATGGCAGCAGTTACACCAGTGGGCTGGCAGAACGGAACGGCGGCGCGCGGAAGGGTGACAACAGCAAGAGCGGCGGCAGCAATGGTCAGCCCAAAATCAATGTGCCGATCATGCTGCGCGGCGAAGTGATCGGTGAAATCGAACTCGAACCCGAAGACGCGGCGGTGCCCATGAGCGCAGAAGAAATGGGGCTCGTCACGCATGTTGCCGAAAATATCGGGCTCGCGCTGGACAATGCGCGACTCTTTACCGAAACGCAGCGCCGCGTCACGGAACTTGACGCGCTGAATCGCATCTCGCAAGCGGTGACGACAGAACTCGATCTGGATGCGTTGCTCAATCTGATCGGCGATCAACTTCGCACGATCTTTGACGTGCAGAATTCGTACATTGCGTTGTATGATCGGGAGACACAAATGATCGCGCTGCCGTACTTTGTCAATGACAATCAACGCGTGGCTGTCGAACCGATCCCGTTTGGCGAGGGGATCACATCACACATTATTCGGACGCGCACCCATTTGGTTTTGAACGAAAACACGGATCGCGAAATGGAAAAACTGGGCGCGCGCGTCTTTGGCAATCCCGCGCGGTCGTACTTGGGCGTGCCAATTTTTGTCGGCGACAATGTGACGGGTGTGATCAGTATTCAAAGCACAACACGGGAAGGTATGTTTGACGACTCGAATGTGCGGTTGCTGGAAACGATTGCGGCGACAGTCGGCGCGGCGATTCAAAACGCGCAGTTGTACGGCGCAATGCAGCAAGAGGTGGTCACCCGCCAACGCGCCGAAGCAGAAATCACCTTGTCCTTGAAGGAAAAAGAAGTGCTGCTCAAGGAAATTCACCACCGCGTCAAGAACAATCTGCAAATCATCACCTCACTGCTCAATTTGCAATCCGCGCAGATCAAAGACCCCGAAGCCGCGACCTTGTTCCGCGAGAGCCAAGCGCGCGTGCGTTCGATGGCGCTCATTCACGAAAAATTGTATCAATCCAAAGACCTCGCGCGAATTGATTTTGACAGCTATGTGCGCGATCTCATGGTGTACTTGTTCCGTTCCTACGCCGCGAATCCTGATCAAATTCGCCCGCACATTGCAACGGAAAACATGTTCCTGGCGATTGACACCGCGATTCCATGCGGTCTGATCATCAGCGAACTCGTAACCAACGCGATTAAATACGCGTTCCCTAACGGCAAGCGCGGCAATTTGTACATCACGGTCCAACCGGAAGACGATGGACACTTGATGCTGTTGGTTCAAGACGACGGCGTGGGTTTCCCCGAAGGATTCGATTGGCGCGCAAGCGATTCGCTGGGTCTGCAATTGGTGAGCACGCTTTCCGCGCAATTGCATGGCACGATTGAGGTGAATGGCACAGGCGGGACAAGTTTCAAGATTACATTCCCGGGGTAACGGGATTGTAATCACCATATTTCTAGGGCATGATAGAATCGTTATGAAGCATCTGTATAGCATTGGATCAGTTACTCTCGTGAGAGGCAGGCAGCTATGAACGACACCCGAATTATGATCGTCGAAGACGAACGAATCGTCGCCAAAGATTTGCAGTTTCGATTGCAAGGGCTCGGTTATCAGGTCGCGGCGATGGCATCCGAAGGACACGATGCAATTTCCAAAGCCGGCACCACGCGCCCGAATTTGGTCTTGATGGATATTCGTCTCGAAAATGGGATGGATGGCATCGAGGCGGCAGAACAGATTCGCAACGAACTCGACATCCCGGTCGTTTTCCTTACCGCGTATGCGGATCAAGCGACGCTCGCGCGCGCGAAAATCACAGAGCCATTCGGCTATATCCTAAAGCCCTTTGAGGAACGCGAACTGCAATCCACCATCGAGATCGCGTTGTACCGCCACAAAGCGGAACAAAAATTGCGCGCCAGTGAAGTGCGCTTTCGCTTGTTGGCGGACAATTCGTACGACTTGATTGGATTACTTTCCCCGCAAGGCGAGATCCTCTACGCGTCACCCGCGCATTATCGGCTCTTGGGTTATCAGCCGTCCGAGATCGAGCACGGCAACGTCTTTTCCGTTATCCATACGGAAGACCACGCTCGTGTGCTGGCTGCCGTTCAGACCCTCTTTGAAGCGCGCTCAACCCAGACGGTCGAAGCGCGTATGCAGACACGCGATGGGGCATGGCTGGACATGGAAGCCGCGCTCTCACTGATCAGCGACGAAAAAGGAACGAGTGATCAAATTCTCTTTTCGGGGCGCGACATTACCGAACGCAAACGCGCGCAACAAGTGCTGCGCGATCAGAATGCATACCTCACCGCGCTGCACGAGACGACGCTGGGCTTGATGAGCCGTCTTGACTTGGAGGATTTGCTTGAACAGATTATTGCGCGCGCAGCAGGGCTGGTCGGCACGGAACATGGGTATGTCTTTTTGCTCTCGCCCCAACGCAATCCGAATGGCGAGCAAGAAATGATCATGCGCGTTGGCATCGGCGCGTACAACGGTTTCAAAGGCACCAAAGCAAATCGCGGTGTGGGTCTCGCAGGCACCGTGTGGCAGACCGGTGATCAATTGGTGGTGGATGATTACCGCAATTGGTCAGGACGTCTCGCGCTTTCGTCACGCGATATTTTGCGCGCTGTCGCGGGCGTGCCACTAAAGTCGGGAGCGCAAACCGTTGGTGTGATCGGGCTGGCGTATTTGGATGAAGGGCGACAGTTCGGAAAAAGCGAAATGCAAGCTCTCTCGCGTTTCGCAGAACTCGCGGCGATTGCGTTGGATAATGCGCGCTTGTATGAAGCGGTGCAATCGGAATTGGGCGAACGCAAGCGCGCTGAAGAAAATGTGCGCCGCGCGGAAAGTTTCCTCAATACCGTTGTGGACAACCTGCCGTACATGGTTTTTGTAAAGGACGCGCAAGATTTACGTTTTGTGCGGCTCAATCAATCGGGCGAGCATTTGCTCGGCACGACCACCGCCGACTTGATCGGCAAGAACGATTACGATTTGTTTTCAACGCAAGAAGCGGTCTCTTTTGAAAAGAAAGATCGCGAAACCCTTGCGTCAGGAAAATTGTTGGACATTCCCGAAGAGCCGATCGAGACGCCGCGCGGCAAACGTTTTCTGCACACGAAAAAAATTCCCGTGCTTGACCAGGATGGTCAACCGAAATATCTGCTAGGCATTTCCGAAGACATCACCGAACGCAAACTGGAAGAAGAACGTCAACGCGCGTTCGAACGCAAATTGCAAGAGACGCAAAAATTGGAATCACTCGGCGTGCTCGCGGGTGGCATCGCGCACGATTTCAACAACTTGCTCGTTTCGATTCTCGGCAATGTCGGTCTTGTCCTCGTTGACCTCGAACCCGATTCACCGGTGCGCGAACCCGTTGAACAGATCAAAGTCGCCGCGCAGCGCGCCTCTGATTTGACACGGCAGATGCTGGCGTATTCGGGCAAAGGGCGCTTTGTGATGCAGCGCATTAATCTCAACAGTGTCATTACAGAAATCACACAGCTGCTCCAAGTTTCAATCAGCAAGAACGCCTCACTGCGTTTCAACTTTCAACAAAACTTGCCGCCGATTGAAGGGGATGTGACCCAAGTGCGTCAAGTTTTGATGAACTTGATCGTCAATGCGTCCGATGCGATTGGCGAACGACAAGGCACAATCGGGTTGACGACCGGGGCAGTGCACGCCGATCGCGAATATCTGGCGGGCAGTTTCATGGCACCCGAACTTCCCGAAGGACACTATGCCTTTGTCGAGGTGGCGGACGATGGCGTGGGGATGGACAAGGAAACCCAAAGCAAAATTTTTGATCCATTCTATACAACAAAATTTACGGGCCGCGGCTTGGGTCTTGCGGCAGTGTTGGGGATTGTGCGCGGCCATGGCGGGGCAATCAAAGTCTATAGCGAACCCGGTCAAGGGTCTGTCTTTCGCGTGCTTTTCCCAATCAAAGACTTGCCACACGAAACCGAAAAATCGCCCGCCAACACGCTCAAATCAAAGGGCAATGGCACCGTGCTGGTGATTGACGATGAGGAAGTGGTTCGCAACGTCACCAAGCGCATGTTAGCGCGCATCGGTTACACGCCAATTCTCGCGGACGATGGACCGACCGGCATCGAAACGTTTCAAAAACATAAAGACGAAATTGTGTGCGTCCTGCTTGACATGACCATGCCGCGCATGAGCGGGGAAGAAACTCTTGTGCATCTCAAAAGGATGAATCCCGAAGTTCGTGTGCTGCTGATGAGTGGTTATTCGGAACAAGAAGCGAGCACCCGATTCAATGGCAAGGGTGTTGCAGCTTTTATGCAAAAACCGTACACGCCGCAGGATTTACAAGAAAAGATCAGCGAAATCTTGGAATAAGCGCGACGCGGCGAACCCCACAGTTTGCAAGATTATGTATAGTCAAGTGCAATGGGCGGTCTTTACCGCCCATTGCCATTTCTAAACCGATTATTTGTAGTTATTTTCACAAACCTGATAGCTTTTGACAGTCATTTGTGAGTTAATTGTAGGTCAAACAGCGTATTCTCTCTGATAGAAAACGCCAGAATGAGGTTTTCCAATGGATTATTCGTCACGTTTAGAAGGATTTTATAAATTAACGCCCGGGCAGCGGATCGAATGGCTGGCGCATGTTGCTGACCTTGATCCCATCCAAGTTGGCAATTTATTAGATGGTGGCTTGAGCTTGGAACAAGCGGATCAGTTGGTGGAAAATGTTGTTGGTTTGTATAGCTTACCATTTGGCATCGCCGCGAACTTTACCATAAACGAGAGGGATTATTTGATTCCAATGGTTACAGAAGAACCGTCAATCATTGCCGCGTGCAGCAATGCAGCGAAAATTGTACGTGCAACAGGCGGGTTTCACGCAGGCGCAGAAGAGCCGATTCTCGTTGGTCAAATCCAAATTATCTTTGAACAGGTTAATGACGCAAGCGAAGAATCAGGCAAATTGCTGGAAACGATTGAAAAACTAAAGCGCAGCCACCGCAACATTACCGCCGCGCGCGAGGAACTTTTGACATTGGCGAATGAGCCGCACCCAAATCTGGTCAAACGCGGCGGCGGGGCGCGCGACATTTCCGTTCGCGAATTTTTTGATACGCGCATCGGTCCGATGCTTGTCGTGTATCTCGCGTTCGATACGCGTGACGCAATGGGCGCGAACTTGGTCAATACCGCGTGCGAAAAAATCGCGCCGCGTATCGCGGAGCTCACTGGCGGACGTGTCAATTTGCGAATTTTGACAAATCTTTCGGATCGGCGCATTGCACGCGCTACATGCCGCGTGACACCCGACGCGTTGGGCGGCGAAGATGTTGCCAAGTTGATCGTAGAGGCGCAAGTACTCGCTGAAGTGGATCGGTATCGCGCGGCGACGCACAACAAAGGCATTATGAATGGCATTGATTCGCTCGCCCTCGCGACGGGCAACGACTTTCGCGCGATTGAAGCAGGCGCGCACGCCTATGCGGCGCGCGACGGTGGTTATCGTCCCCTCACCAATTGGGAACAAGCATCGAACGGTGATCTGATCGGCAGCATTGAACTGCCACTCGCGGTTGGCATTGTCGGCGGACTGACAAAAATTCATCATGTCGCGCAAATCGCCCTGCGCCTTCTCGATGTGAAATCGGGACAAGAACTTGCAGCTATTATGGCAGCTGTTGGTCTCGCCCAAAATCTCGCGGCATTACGCGCGCTGGCGACGGATGGGATTCAAAAGGGTCACATGAAATTGCACGCGCGGCGATTGGAGAGAGTGAAAGGATGAAGGCGGAAGGATGAGGGATGAAGGATGAAAGGGTGAAGGGAGTGGCGTAGAGACGTTTCGGTGAAACGTCTCGGCTGTGAATCGCGATACGCGATTTGCGATACGCGATTTGCCATCCGCTATTCGCCATCCGCTATTCGCCATCTGTTATCCGCCATACGCGATTTTTTGGAGAATCTATGTCGTCAGTAATGAAACCAAAACGTGATGTTGGCATTGTGGGCTACGGCGCATACGTGCCGCGCTATCGCATCAAGGCGCAAGAGATTGCGCGGGTGTGGGGTGGGGCTGACGAGGGCTTGCCGATAGATGAAAAAGCGGTGCCGGGGCTCGACGAAGACACGATCACGATGAGCATTGAGGCGGCGCGCAATGCGATGGCGCGCGCGCAAATTGACGCGCAGCAATTGCGCGCAGTGTGGGTAGGCAGCGAATCGCATCCGTACGCGGTGAAACCTTCTTCTACACTTGTCGCAGAAGCATTGGGCGCGAGTGGCGCGGTTCTCGCGGCGGATTGGCAATTCGCATGCAAAGCGGGCACGGAAGCGATGCAAGCGGCGATTGCGTTGGTGGGCAGTGAGATGGCGGATTACGCGCTGGCAATTGGCATGGATACCGCGCAGGGTCGCCCGCACGACGCGTTGGAATACACCGCGGGCGCGGGCGGCGCAGCTTTTATTTTGGGACCCGCTGAAAACGCGTTAGCTACACTCGAAGCATCCTATTCGTATGTGACCGACACGCCCGATTTTTTCCGCCGCGCCTATCAACATTATCCCGAACACGGCAATCGTTTCACGGGCGAACCCGCGTATTTTGATCACACGCTTCAAGCGACACAAAATTTTTTGGAATTGATGAATTTCACCGCGCGCGATTTTCAATACGCGATCTTTCATCAACCGAATGTGAAATTTCCTTTGCAAGCGGCGCAGCAACTTGGCTTTACGCGCGATCAAGTGATGTCCGGACTCTTGGTTGGAAAAATCGGCAATACCTACGCGGGCGCGAGTCTGATCGGCATGACGAATGTGTTGGACAATGCGAAAGCGGGGGATCGCATCTTGCTCGTCTCATTCGGTTCGGGCGCGGGCAGCGACGCGTTCTCGTTCGTCGTCACGGACAAAATTTTGGAGCGACGCGATTTGGCAAAACGGACGGCGTTTTATGTGGGACGGCGCGAACTGATTGATTATGCGCGGTATGCGCGGTTTCGAAATAAATTGGTGATGAACTGAAATCGAGTAAAAAGTAAAGAGTAAAGAGTAAAGAGTAATAATGCTTTCAGAAGTTGCAGAATATTTGAAATCCGTTGAATCACGTCGCGCGAAAATTTTCCAAACACTGGAGAGCGCGCCGCCCGATTCTTGGAATTGGACACCCACAAACGACGAAACCAATTCGTTGTTTGTGTTGGCGACACATTGCATTGGTTCCGAACACGGCTGGATTTTTGAAATTCTGGGACGCGGCGAAAAAACGCGTAATCGTTCCGCCGAATTTTTGGTCAAGGGCAACGCGTTGGAGGATTTGCGCGCGGAATACGAACGCGTCGGAAATGAGACGCGCGAAATTTTACTTGCATTGACGAATGAGGAATTATTGACGACACGTTCTCGTGAATCACACGGCGAGGTCAGTGTGCGCTGGATCATTTTGCATGTGATTGAACATTTGTCGGAACATTTAGGGCAAATGGAATTGACGAAGCAGATATGGGAACAACAAGTAAAAAGTAAAGAGTAGCGCTGTAGGTCAGCGCACACTACTCTTTACTTTTTACTCTTTATTTTTATGCGTGACGTTTCAATCATTGGTATCGGACAAACCCCTGTGCGCGAGCATTGGGAATTGAGTTTGCGGCAACTGGCGGTGCAGGCAGTTCTCGCAGCTATGCAGGACGCGCATGTGGACGATGTGGACGCGCTTTTTGTCGGCAATATGTTGAGCGGCGAATTGACGCGCCAAGAACATCTCGGCGCGTTGATTGCGGATCAACTTGGTATGAGCGGCATAGCAGCTTTGAAAGTGGAAGCAGCGTGCGGCGCGGGCGGCAGCGCGGTTCATGCGGCTCATCTCGCGGTGGCATCGGGGCAATATCGCCGCGTCGCCGTTGTTGGCGTTGAAAAAATGACGGACTTGTGGAACGGCAGCGTGACGGCAGGTTTAGCGATGGCGGCGGATGGCGAATACGAAGCGGCGAACGGCATCTCGTTCGTCGGACTCAACGCAATGATCATGCGGCGGTACATGTACGAGTACGATTTGGTGGAAGAAGATTTCGCGCCGTTCGCTTTGAACGCGCACACCAACGCGGTCAACAATCCGAACGCGATGTTTCGCAAAGCGGTCACACTCGATCAATTCACCAACGCGAAAAAAGTTGCCGATCCGATTTCGCTGTTCGATTCCTCTCCGATCTGTGATGGGGCAGCGGCATTGATTTTGTCGCGCAGTGAAAATTTGAATGGCAACGCGGCGCGCGCCATCAAAATTGCAGCAAGCACAATTTCAACGGACACGCTCGCGCTGCATGATCGCCAAGACCCATTGTGGTTACGCGCGGTGGAACTCTCTTGTATCAAAGCTTATGCGCAAGCGGGCATCACGCCGCAAAACATTGATCTGTTTGAATTGCACGACGCGTTCTCGATCATTGCGCCGATGTCGCTTGAAGCTGCAGGTTTCGCGCGACGCGGCACGGGAACGTACTATGCGCGCGATGGTGAAATTTCCCTCAACGGCAAACTTCCGATCAGCACGATGGGCGGCTTGAAAGCGCGCGGACATCCTATCGGCGCGACGGGCGTGTACCAAGTTGTCGAAGCCGTCCAACAATTGCGCGGGGAAGCGGGCAAAAATCAAGTGCCAAACGCGCGCGTAGCTATGACGCAATCGTTGGGGGGCGTCGCGGCGACGGCGGTTACTCATATATTGCGAGGAAAGAATTGAGAGAGGGGAGCGTGGAGCGGGGAGCGTGGAGCGAATCGTCTTTGCGATACGCGATTTGCGATACGCGATAAGCGATTTACGATGGCAGAGAATCTAGCTCCCAACTGGCGTTTGCGCGAACAACGCTATCAACTGATCGGCAACGTCTGTTTGAAATGTAGCGGGAAACATTTTCCGCCGCGACAGGTTTGCACAAATTGTCGCGGGACGGAATTTGACGCGTTTCCTTTTAGCGGCAAGGGCGAATTGTATTCGTTCACCACCTTGCGCTCTGCGCCCGCAGGGTTTGAGGAATTTGCGCCGTACTCTGTCGGCATGATCAAACTCGATGAAGGTCCGATGGTGGAAGCGATGTTGACGGATGTGAATGAAGAGGATTTGGAAATTGGAATGAGGGTGGAGATGGTGACGCGGAAGATTCGGGAGGAGGAGGGGGAACGGGGATTGTTGGTGTATGGGTACAAGTTTAGACCGAGTGAAGAATAAAGTTTAACGAAAATGCGAACTCTGCGTGATGTTGTGCAACCATTTGTGAAACCCCATTGACAAATCGCGCGGATCAAATGTAAAGTGTTTGAACACGAACGCATTGCCACTCGACAAATTGAATTGGCGATACGCGCTGGCGAGTTGTTTGAGGCGCGTTCCTGCTCTCTCGCGCGATTCTTCGTAGGCGACGAGACGCAGCGCGACATCATACGCGGGCAATGAAATTTTCTGCCAACAGTTTGTTCAATCTGCCGCGCAGAACCTTGATACGCATCCGCCCAATTCGGCGGCGCAGGACGCAGAACGAGTTGTGCGAGCGCGCGTTCGTTCGCTTGAAAATTCATGAACGCGCCCAAGATACCGCGCACTGGGTCAGACTCGCGGAACTCGCCATCGCGATAGGTGCGAAGGGGCAGATAGACGGGACGACGCAGTGTGAGTTGTGCGGTGACACGAACTGTTTTTGAATCGTCGCGCGCGGGGTCTTGTTCTGGCGGCACATCACGAAACACGATTTGGTCATACGCGGATTGCAGTTGGGCTTTAAGGTATTCGATTTGATTTTTTTCGGCGCGAATTAGAAAATGGCGTCCGCGTTCATCACCTGCAGTTTCAAGACTGAAGGTTGAATCAATGCCGAGACTGCCGAGGAGGGTTTCGATGGCGAGGGCGTCGAGTAAGTTGTCGCGCGGTGGCACAATCTCTTGAAGTGATATCAATGTCATTGACCATCCAAAATCGAGATGTTAGAATAGCAGCGCATCGAAGTTTTTAAAAAGGTCTGTTTTCTGAACGTGTTTCACTGGCAAACGAATGACTGTAACTCGAAACCAGATCATCAAGAGGATGTACTACAAATGGACCTTGCAACTATACTGATAGCAGCACTCGTTCAATTGTCACTTGAATATGCTGCAGCACAACCCCTTTCAGGAGCAGCACGCAACATTGTCAGTGACAAACGTCGTAAGGAGGCATTCGCTTCAGCGGTGAGGGCTGCTTATCGAGATCTTCAAGAAAGTGCGTATCGTGAACTAAGCAACTTGTTTCTGGATGAGTATTTTCTTGGCAAACCCGAAGTTACTCGAGAATTGTTGAAGGTAATCCTAATTGCCGACCAACCAAATTTTGATGAACTGCAAGCAATTTACACATCTTCAGGGCTTGGGGTTCATAGCCCAGATGCTCGTCCCGCGCTAGTATTCTTGGTTGAGCGCATACTTCAGCATAGTGCAGACAGAAATGAATGGTTCCGAGATCGTTATCGGCTCATATTGGCGAAGAGACAAACTGATTCAACTGAGAAAATCAAGAATTTGCTGGAGGGAAGAGCAACGGCGCAAAATGAAAATGAAAGAAACCAAAATTTGGATCTTATTCCACCTCCAGCCAAGTGTCGTCAATTGTGGGGACGAGAAAGTTTTGTTGGAGATATGTTGTCTCACCTCGAGACACCCAAATCGCCACCTATCTTGTACCTAAGCGGAGGACCCGGCTATGGCAAGACTGAAGCTGCGCGAGAAATCGCTGCCCGCGCCCTATTGGAAAAAATGTTTGAAGGTGTACTTTGGATAACTGCAAAATCAACCGAATTTGTTGCAGGAGAAATCACTGGACAATTGCGTGCGGGTTCCCTCAGTCGGGATGAATTTATCAATGCACTTGCAACTAAACTTGCTTGCCCTCGCAGCGAAGTCGGCACAATACTTAGACAACAGAAACTGCTAATTGTACTTGACAACGCAGAAACAGCAGATACCCGGACAATTTTGGCGGAACTATTAATTCTGCTTAACCCCAGTCGCGCGATTTTAACAAGTCGCGAGGATCTCCACACACCTTTTCTTGAGACAATCGAAGTACCGGGCCTAGAATCGAAACCAAGCTATATGTTATTGCGAGATGAGGCGTCGTTCTATCACATTAGCGAACTAGTAGAAGCACAAGATCAAGACTTGGAGCCAGTTCACACTCTGACGTGTGGAGCTCCACTTGCACTGCACTTCGTGGTAGGGCGTGTTCTCAACGATCATAGTCTCAGTCCCGTGATTTCCGATCTTGGTCAGGCGAACAAACACGTGGAAGAGTTTTATCGATTCTGTCTCGCAGATGCGTGGCTCCGAATTGACGACACAGCAAAATTCATACTTCGATTCATTGGTCACTGGGCAGACAGTAGCGTAAGCCGTAATACCTTATTGGCTGTAGGAAACATATCAGAATCTGATATTAACGCTTCTCTCGCCACTCTTGAACGATGGCATCTACTCCAGGTGGTTACACGCTCACCCACACCGGTCAGATATGACTTGCATCCTTGGGTGCGAAACAGCATTCGTTCGCATCTTGTTGACAACTGGCAACCATCCGCACAAAATCTTGAACGAGTACTGCAATATAGGAAAAACCAGATATTGAAATGGAAGAGCCATTAGTTTTCGCATGGATTCCGGACGAACGATCCAACTTCATTCGCGAACTACAGTTATGTTTTGAGCAGCGGATGTACACGGAAATAATTGACCTTTGGGACCCCGCAAGCACTCAATTCTGGGAATCTGGTTTTTGGGATGACTATTTTCGATGCGGCAACATTGCATTAGCTGCTGCCGCTTCTGCGAACAATTCGATTGCAGAAGCGGAAATCCTAAGTGACATGGGATGGGCTAGTTTGGAGCGAGAAGATTTCCGTACTGCAAAAACACGATTTGTTTGTTCCCTTTCAAAATTTAGACTAACAAACAATCCAGGTGGGGAGTCACGTGTGTTGCGATACATAGGGACTATGGCGCATCGTCAAGACCGCCCCGGCACTGCACTCAAATACTATAAGCAATCACTGCGAATTATTTTGAGAAAGCATGATGAAACTGATGGTTCAGAATCAATTAAATGGCAAATTCGCGAGGCGGAAGTGCACAATTTGATGGGCAACCTGTATTTCAAATTGCACGACTTTGCTTCTAGCGAACGCGAATTAATCAAATCTGTCGAATTAGCTAGTTCCTTACCGTACTCGTCCCGCTATTATCTTGGAGCACCACTTCTAAATCTTGGCAGATTATATTTCCTCCAAGGACGCTACGATAAGGCTAAATATTATCTTCATCAATGCAAGCAGCTGAGTGAAGAGCTCAATCGCCCAGCAATGACCATTGGAGCTCTTGTTCGATTAGCTGAAGTGGCTGAAGCTGATGGAAAAATCGAAGAGGCGATCACTTTAGCGACTGAGGCAGAACGTCAATCTGGATCAGACCTGAGTACACTGCGAGAGCAAGCAGCTCGTCTGAAAGTCAAAGTAGCTCATCGAATGAAAGGTGGCATTTTCACGTCGGTGAAGAGAGCTGTTCGCTTGGCCTTAATGCTGCTGGACTTGACCCTTGCATCGCCAATAACTGCGATGCGAACTCTCAAATATTATCTTTCGACTGGGACGCGAGGTGCTTTGGAATAAAAATGAGCAAATGAGCTGAACGATTCATTTCAAAACGCTGAGAGATTCTGTAATAAAGAAATTATCTATTGCTTACGGAAAATTCTGGGCTTATACATAACTTTTTGTATCGCACCTCATAATGCACATGCGGTCCCGTCGAATTTCCGCTGTTCCCTGACAACCCAACAATTTCTCCTGCGCGCACAATTTCATTTTCCTTCACCAACACTTGCGAGAGATGGGCAAAGATGACCATCCACTCGCCATTCTCCACCACAACCACTTTTCCCCACGCGCCGTGTTCGCCTGCCCACACCACGCGCCCTGCCATCGTCGTTTGCACGGGCGATCCAATCGGCACGGCAATATCAATACCCTCATGCTCGCGTCCAAACTGTTTGAGATACGCGGGATCGTGAAAGTCCGCCGTAATCACACCTTGTACAGGCAAGCCCGCTGGTTTGTTCGGATTTGAAACATAGCCCGTCGTTTGAATGACGATGCGCTGCTCAACCACTTCCGTGCCGCTCACACATTTTCCGCGCACAAAATCCACTTGATAGGTGTAGTGTCCAAAATACTGCTTCAAGTTCGTGCGAAAGTACGCGCGCTGACTTGTGCCTGTATTCACACGCACCGCATACTGCCCCGGACTCAAAATAAATTCATAGCGTCCGTTCGAATCCGTCGGCTGGTCAATGAAACCGCCATCCCATTCGACGCGCATCGGAACATCGGCAAGAAGCGCGCCGTTTGCATCGCGCACAAAGTCATACACGCGCCCGTGATTCAAACGAATTTGCAACATCAGCCAAACCTCACAACGAATGGGCAACAGTCGTCACGCGCGGCATTATAATCGCGTTTCGCGTATAATGGCGGGAGTTACAGCGATACAATTCTGTCACAACGCGCATCCCATAAAATCTCTTTGACACAGTACATCACAGATTGGGACGCGGATAAACGCGGATGAACGCGGAACAAACCAAAAACAATTTAGAAATCCGCGTTTATCCGCGCCAATGCACTCTATCGGACAAATCACGCGTCCGAAACAGTGATGTACTTAATACCTTCGCCAAAAATTGAGTGACAGAAAGGGGCTTTTGCGGTAGAGTTGTGGTTAGCCCAACCTCAACTCAGGAGCCACAAAAGCCCATGGACATTTTAGCACTGTTACACTG